>ENA-OWPI01000782-OWPI01000782.1-marine-metagenome-genome-assembly--contig:-NODE-782-length-39959-cov-14.565368_pt1 | contig 39959 bp, 36 predicted proteins | sample MGYA00238138_ERZ651775 | MGnify/ENA primary metagenome ERZ651775 (study PRJEB26906, sample SAMN06265043) | marine metagenome | isolation source: Helgoland LTER site | place: Germany:Helgoland, sampling...
TTGTCCCGCGATCCCGAGGTCGGCAAGGCCTACAACGCTGACCCGTTGGTCAAACCAGGCGGCAGTGCTGGCCTGCTGATGAATCTGTTCTCCAGGATGCATGCCACTGCAGCCAACGTCGACAAGTTGTCAATCCCGACCTTGTGCCTGCACGGAGGCGATGATCAACTCGTGCCGACAGTTGGCTCCGAAGTCCTCGAAGGTCTCCCCGGCGTGACCCGACGAGTCCTGCCTCAGCTGCGCCACGAAATCTTCAACGAACCCGAAGGCGACGACATCGTTGCCTCGGTCATCGAGTGGATCGACGATCAGTTGGTGCGGGTGAAGAGGTAGGCGAACGCTGACTTGGTGTAGCCGATCGTGCGGCCGAGATCTCGTACCCGCTCGACGGTGATGGGTTCGTCTCGTTTGGGGATGAAGTAGCCGCCCAATGTGGCGGCGCCAAAGCGATAGTGGCTGTCGCGAGATGTGATGACGCCGGTGAATTCGTACCGCTCGTCGATCGAAGCCATCGAGGCGTCGCCATGGCTGTCATTCACCAACAAGGTGCCGCCGACCTTGAGGTACCGGGTGCAGTGTTCGGACACGAAACCGGCATAGAGCGATATGAGCAGGTCAACCGCCTCGTCTTTGATGGGGAGGTCGGTGGTGTAGTCAGCGTGGATGGGGTTGACATCGAAGTTGTCGTCGTCGCGTTGGGCGCTGATGATCTCCCTGACTCCTGCCTGGTCGCTGAAGAACTTCGGGAATCGCTTGTCGTTGTCGACGTAGGTGACGTGGTCAAAAATCATTGATGGGGCGATGTCCACGTAGGAGCCTGGATAGAGCACGGTGTCGACATCGAGCGCGTCGGCCACGGCGCGGAACAGCCGTTCGCGGTCCCCAACATGGCGGTCTTGTGTTGCCCACAGCTTGGCGGTTGCGTCGTCCATGGCGAGGACCCTACGAAGAAGCGGACGCGGGCAGACGTTATGTGTCAGATCACACCCCGGCGACAGCCGGTGTGGTCCTTAGTGGTCGCCGCGCTGGCGGAGGAATTGTTCGACTTCGGCAACGAGTTGTTCGGGCGATGCTTCATGATTCGCGTCGTAGTGCCGTTCGAGTTCGGCGATGAACTCGACTGTCTCGGGGTCTTCCTCGACATAGGCATCGACCTGGCGAACGTACTCTTGGCTTTCGCGCTGCAGTTCGTCTGTCTCAAACTCGGCGCCGAGTAGATCGCGCAGCCGCTTGAGTAGCGCCAACGCCGCCTTGGGCGAGGCCGCACCGGGAACGTAGGTGGGCACGGCAGCCCATAACGACGCATAGGGAATGCCAGCAACACTGCACGCCGAGTGGATAACGCCGATGATGCCGGTTGGGCCTTCGTAGGTTGATGGCTCAAGGTCGTCGAGTTCGGCTGAGCCACCGGAGGACGATCCGTAAACGACTGTCGGGCGGGTATGAGGCACATCGGCGAGTAACGCGCCGAAGGTCACGATCATGGAAGCGCCGAGATCCTCGGCCACACCCAGGATCGTTTCGGTGAAGGCGCGCCACTTGAGTTGGGGTTCAACGCCCCGGACGAGAATGAGATCGCGTCCTTCAAGGGCTCCTTCGGCGATGCTGAAGGTCGTGGATGGCCAAGAAATGCGGCGCTCGCCAGACTGCGTGAGTTCGATCGATGGCCGGATCGCGGTGAAGTCGAAGAATTCTTCGGCATCGATCGTGGCGAACGGTGCCGCACTCCAGCTCTGGTCCAAATACTCGGCAGCCGACGACGCAGCACTACCCGCGTCGTTCCATCCAGAGAATGCCAACACCATGACTGGGTCCTGCGCCGACCGGCGCTGGTACCAGTCAAAGTGTGCGTTCTGCGACCCGCCCCGTTGCTCTGTCACTCGGTCACGTTATCTCGGAGGCGTGAATCTGCAACAGCACAATCACAGCAGCAACACCTGCCTCACGAGCCATTTCTCCTAGTCTCTAGTCGTGTCAGAAGACGATGTTCGTATCGAAGTAGTCACCACCGTCGACGATGAGCTGGTAGCGGCGTTTCAGCTGCTGATCCCACAGCTCTCCTCCTCGAACCCGCCGCCGCCCGCCACCGATCTTCAGGCCATCGTCGACGCTCCGGACTCGGTGCTACTCATAGCTCGCGATGAACGCGATCAAGACCGCATCGTGGGTTCGCTCACGCTGGCCATGTTCCGAATCCCTACCGGCTACCGGGCATGGATCGAAGACGTCGTGGTCGACACCGCAGTCCGCGGCCGAGGCATCGGTGACAAGCTCAACCGTGTGGCGCTTGATCACGCACGCGACGCTGGCGCAACCACTGTTGATCTAACGAGCCGTCCGAGCCGTGAAGCCGCCAACCGGCTGTACCAACGTATTGGCTTCGAACAACGCGAAACGAACGTCTACCGGTTCAAGCTGTAGGACGTCTCAGCGTTTGAGCCATTGACTCGGATAATGAGCGCACTGTCTAGCTGAGGGCGGCCTGATCACTGTCGACCATCATGGCGACGAGCTGGTCGAAGCTGACCTTGGGAATCCAGCCAAGTTTCTCCCGGGCAAGAGTGGGATCACCGAGCAGATAGTCGACTTCGGCGGGGCGTTCGTAACGTTCGTCGTAACGCACGTAGTCCTCCCAGTTCAGACCGACATGGCTGAAGGCCGCATCGCAGAACTCGCGCACGCTGTGTGCCTCGCCGGTGCCGATGACGTAATCGGCGGGTTCGTCCTGTTGCAGCATGAGCCACATGGCTTCGACATAGTCGCCGGCATAACCCCAATCGCGTTTTGCGTCGAGGTTGCCTAGGTACAGAAGGTCTTGCTGGCCGGCCTTTATCCTGGCCACCGCACGGGTGATCTTGCGGGTCACAAAGGTCTCGCCTCGACGGGGACTCTCGTGATTGAACAAGATGCCGCTGACCGCGAACATGTTGTAACTCTCGCGATAGTTCACACACAACATGTGAGCAAAGGCCTTGGCACACGAGTACGGGCTTCGGGGATGGAAAGGCGTCTTCTCGCTCTGCGGCGGAGGCGACGCACCGAACATTTCCGAAGACGATGCCTGGTAGAAGCGGGTGCTGCCGGAGTTCATCCGGATCGCCTCGAGTAAACGGAGTACACCGGTGCCAGTAACATCAGCGGTGAATTCGGGCATCTCGAAGCTGACTTTGACGTGTGACTGGGCGGCCAGGTTGTAGACCTCGTCGGGCTCGATTTCACGAACGAGTCGTGCCAGCGCTGAGCTGTCGGCCAGATCGCCGTAGTGCAGGAAGAAGTTCGGATTACGGTCCTGGGGGCCCTGATAGATGTTGTCGAGGCGCCACGTGTTGATTGATGACGACCGGCGGATCAGCCCGTGGACCTGGTAACCCTTAGACAGCAGGAACTCAGCCAGGTAGCTGCCGTCTTGGCCGGACACGCCTGTAATAAATGCAGTTGGCATCGTCGAGATTCTTCCTACTCACACTGGATTGCGGCTCAAGACTACTTTCCACAGTTCAAACCCGGCTCTGACCGAGGGTCGAGCGGGAGCCAACCCACGGGAACCCTGTGCGTTCGTGAGCGGAGCCCTGAAACGTATTGGCTCAGAGGGTGATGACAAGTGCCCTGGCAGTCACGTATTGGCCGTCATGCTGCAGACGGAAATGTGGCTTGTGCGTTCACAGATTGGCGACCTCATGAATCAGTGAGACGACCCAGGTCGGATCGTCGACCTGCACATTGTGACCAGCGCCGGTGGCGATTCGCGGATTTGGCACATGGGCCACCATGTCGTCGAATGAGACCATGGCATCGTTCTGGCCGGCGCCCAAAATCACTGGGCAGTTCGCCGCCCCGACCAGGCCCGCCGGATCGACAGGCCGTTGCGCAAAAGTGTTTGGATCCTGCGTGACCCGCCACTGTCCATCTACCTCGATCACCGCATTGGCAACAGCGGGATGATTCGGCCCAACACCACGGAGCCCGGCCTGCAACAAGAATCGTTCAACAGCTTCGTCTCGGGTCTCGAACCAGCGAGCACCCTTGGCTGCGACCTTGGCCATACCTTCCACGTCGGCATCGCTCCAGGCCAGCTTGATACCAAGGCCGACGGCCGCGGCCACGACCGGGCGAAAGAAACCCGAAGCCAGGCACAGCGCAACCGCACCGCCGAGGGAGTGCCCGACAGCGATGACTTCTTCGCCGTTCGCACAGGTAGAGGCGACCTGAGCTGCCATTGCCCCAACGGTGTAGTCGTCGCTCGGGGCGGCAGCGCCATGGCCAGGCAGTTCGGCGTTGATGACCTGGCTTGGCCAGTCAAGCTCGGCCAGCACATCGGCCCACACGCCGTTCGTAGCCCCCAAGCCATGGATGAGCAGCAAGGTGGGTGTTGTCATTTCGGAGCTCTTTCGTTCATGCGGACGGTGGTCACCTGTGACAATTACGGAAGATTCCAGGAAACCGGCAGCGACTTGAGTCCCTGCTGGAAGTTGGACGTCAACCGGATTGGGCCACCCGCGAGTTCGAGGCGGCCAAGTTGGCGTGCGAGTTCCCCCAGCATTGATTTCATCTGACGACGAGCGAGATGGGCGCCGAGGCAGAAGTGAGGCCCAAAGCCGAACGAAACATGATCAACGCCGGTGCGGCGAAGGTCGAGTTGGTGAGGATTGTCGAAAACGTCGGGGTCCCGATTGGCGGCAAGGTGATAGACGGCAACCTTGTCGCCAGCGGTGATGGCCTGCCCACCAATCTCACAATCGACGGTGGCCGTTCGCCGGAAGTGAATCACCGGTGGCCAGTACCGCAGCAACTCTTCGACAGCGCCGTCGAGTAGATCTGGTTCGCGAAGCAGGAGATCGTATTGATCGGGGTTCTCGATCAACGTCAGCACGGCACCAGGGATGCCATTGCGCAGTGTCTCGTTGCCAGCAACAGCGAAGAGAAAGAAGAGTGTTTCGAATTCGTCGTTTGTGAGTGCAGGGCCATCGAAGTCGGCGTGCAAGAGCAGCGAGACAATGTCGTCGCCAGGTTCGACCCGGCGGTACTCGGCAAGCGCCTGGGCATAGGCATACATATCAGCCAGCCCAGCGCGGGTGCGCGGATCCGGCAACGCCCCCGAGGCATCTGGCAGCGGCCGATATGCCAGCGCAGCTCGTGCCATATCGGAGCCGGTAGCTGGATCGAAGGCTGCGCTCGAGGCATAGTCGGCGTCTTGATACCCAATCACACGGTTGGACCAGTCGTAGAGCAACCCGCGGTCTTGGTCAGGAAGGCCAAGCACCGAAGCGAGCACGGCCACTGGTAGGTCACCCACGATGTCAGTGACGAGGTCACACTGTCCCTTGTACGCCACGTTTTGCACCAGATCATGGGCTCGAGAGGAGATCTCGGCGTCGAGCGCAGCGATCGCTCGAGGGATGAAGGCCTTCGATAACAGGCCGCGCAGCCGGTTGTGCGCTGGTGGATCCTGGTTCAGCATCATCTGGCGCACGAACGCGAGATCTTCGGGTCGAGTCGGTGTACGTAGCTGCGTGCCTGCCAGGTTGCTGGAGAACGTGGCGGCATCCCGCAAAACCTGCTTCGTCTCGCCATGCCCTAGTACCGCCCAATACCCGGGTCCCTCTGGCCATCCGTGAAGCGCTGGCTCCGGTACCCACACAACGGGACCACGTTCGCGGAGCCGGTCGATCGCATCGTGTGGTGCTGCTGCCGCGTAGGTCTGTGCGTCGTACAGAGCCCGCAGATCCTCGTCATATGTCATGTTTCACCACCTAGGTATGTTCGCGCACTGGTTCGACCAGCGCTCGATTGAGGTTCATGCTCTTGGTATCTCGTTGGTGTTGTCGTCCTGGGTGCACCACGGCACAAGGGCTCCGGCAGCGCGGTTGCAGGTCATAACCTGATCGAGAGTCACCCAGTGACGATCAGTGTTGGTGCTGCACGACTTGAGCCCACCGATATGCCTGAGTCCTAGCTCGCCCGAGCAGATAGATGTTTCTCCGAGGCAAAAAGGGAGGGTCGTAATCGAGTGGTGACGGATACGCCGTTGGACCCCCGACCTCAAGTTTCGTAACAAAAGTCGGCGAAAGTGTCTATCGATCTGACCCCTCAAGCTGCTAGACCATGTGCGATGAGCGCTGGTTACTTCTCCCTCGACGGCACAGACCTGGTCCCCGACGCGCGGGCTCACAGCCCGTGGGCCACTGACATGTTGCACGGACGTCTGCTCGGGGGGCTCGCTGCACGAGCGATCGAGAAGGAGTTCGTGGACGGCGGTTGGCGCATTAGCCGACTCACCGTCGACCTCTTCCGACCGGCCGCGATGAAACCGGTGCAGATCGTGACCTCGACGGTGCGCAGCGGCCGCCGTGTTCGGGTAGTCGATGCAATGATGCACTGCGACGGACACGAGGTTGGACGAGTCACCGCAGTTGTTCTAGCGACGAGCGAGGAACCGCCAGGCACGATTTGGCGGCCGGTTGCCGAGCCGTGGCCAGATCCCGAGTCGCTTCCCCTGCCCAGCGACAGCACCGGCGCAGCCGACGACGATGGCTGGTTGTTCCGTGTTGCCCAAGGCGGCTTCGATAGTGCGGTGCAGTCCCGAGTTTGGACGAACGACACGGTCGACCTGGTCGCGGGCGAGTCGATGAGTCCGGTCGTGCGATCGGCAGTATCGGGCGACATTGCGTGCCCACTTGCGAACAGCAGCGACCAGGGGATCTTCTACATCAACGCCGACTACACGATGTTGCTGACCAGGTATCCGGTGGGCGACTGGATCGGTATCGAGGTCGCCCAGCAGTTGCAGGCCGACGGCATCTCGATCGCATCTGCGACCTTGGTCGACCGCGACGGGCCGTTTGCGACCAGCAGTGGCACATCACTGGCGCGGCCCCCACTTGCCTAGATAGCTCGTTCTCGGTCGGGGCTTCTTCGGGGAGTGCGATCACTATGACAGTGCCGTCGCGGTAGGTGGCCATCGCTGGCGATGATGGCCGCGGTGCGGTTTTGGTCACCGATCCAGGCGATCTAAGCTTGAGTCATGTCTGTCTACATGATGATTAGCTACGACGTGTCCGACCCAGAAGGGTTTGCCGCGTACAACCCCGGCAGCCTCAAGGAGATCTTTGCGACTGTCACTAAACACGGTGGTGCCATCGTCGGGGCTGGCCCAACCGATGCAGTCACCGGCACACCTGCTCAGACCTGTGTCTGTCTGACGTTCCCAGACGCCGATGCGGCCCGGGCATGGCTCGACGACGACGAGTATGCGCCCCTCAAGGCGATTCGTTATGGCTCGACCACCAACATCACCGAATACATCGTTCCTGCACTCTGATCTTGTTGGTGGTCTAGTTGGCGTTGAACCCGCAGATCTTCCAACCGTCGATGTTGCGAAGTTGTAGGGCGATGGAACTGACGTTTTGGCCGACGACTGAGAAGCTGCCAGAGACGGTGGCCGAACTGTTGGTGACCGATGAGTTGTTCAGGTTGTAGGTGATATCTGCACCCTGGAACGCGCTCGCCAGATCGGCCTCTGACATACCCAAGCTGCATCCAGGGTCCGACAACGAGATTGCTCTCGCATAGTCGCCATCGTCGATGGCTGATAGGAATCGGTTCGACGCGTCGACGGGTGCTTTCACTGCGGTCACGAAAAACACGGTGCATGAACCAATGGCAAGGACAAGTACCCCAAAGATCACCGCAAGGGTGATCCACAGACTGCGGCGTGACTTCTTGACCGGTGCGGCTGGTTGTCCCCAACCTGGTGGTGGCGGTGGCGGTGGTTGCCCGGGCCCGCCGTGCTGGTTCGGCGGCGCTACGGCATGAGGTGGCGCGCCCGGCACCGGCGGTTGGTATGGCGAAGCCGCTGGTTGGGGAGGCGGCTGGTACCGGGGCGACGCAGGTGGCCCGGGTTGCGTGGGTGGCGGCGCCTGCCATTGTGGCGGGCCAGGTTGAGCTGGTGGTGGCTGATACGGGGGTGAGGCGGGTAGCCCGGGTTGCGGCGGAAGTGGCGGTGGCTCAAACGCAGGCGGAACCGGCGGCGGGGAAGCTGCGTCCGGTTCTTCGTTGTCGGGCCAGCCTGGCGGCTGCGAGGGGGTATCGGCCATGTTCGACAGTACCCGAGTGGTTGCCCCGCCGGGTTACCTGCCGTCTGGCAGGGTTGGTTCACCGGCAAATGCCTGAGCGATGCTCAACCATTCTGTGGCCAGCGGACCTTCGGTTACGAGCGACGTGCTCGATGGTTGGCGACGCTGGGTCGCGACCAGGGCGAACTCCTCGGCGGACCCGGTAATGCGATCGGCTGCGTCCTCGGGGCCCCATGTCCAGACTTCGCCCGACGGTGCCGTCAACTCGACGCGCACATCACCACCGGGGAACTCTTGGCCGCGGACCATGTAGCTCCAGCCCCGGGTCGTGACACCGATGTGACACACGTGTTTCAGTCGATCGGTGGCCGGCCATGGCGTGCCGACGGTGTCGGCAATGTCTTGGCCATGCGACCAGGTCTCCATCAGCCGAGCGGTAGCGAAGCTCAGCGTGCTCATGTCGGGACCGAACCACGGGATGCGCTCCTTCGGCCCCCGGCTGCGAAAGGCAGCCAGCATCTTGGCTCGTTCGTCTCGCCACAACGCAAGAATCTCGGCTCCGGTTCGACCGTTGGTGCTCGCGAAGAACTCGAGCCCGCCACCGCTCATCATCTTGGCCTTCGCCTCGACGAAACCCTCGGGATCATCGACTGCCAGGCGCGCTGCAACGTCTGCCTGGATCAGGTGAACGATCGTGTCTTTCACGTCCCACCCCTCGGCGGGCGTAGTGGTCGTCCACATCTCCTCGGAGATGTTGGCGACTACCGCGTCGAGCGCAGCATGTTCGGCGTGCAGGTCATCGCAGATTGCATCCATGAGCCGATCGTAGAAGACGACACCCCAAACAAAGAAGGCGGCGGCACGGACGAGACAAATCGGAGGTGTACACAGGGCAGGTATACGTCCTTCCCTCGCGCTCAGGTTGAGACTGTGGAGATAACGTCGACGACATGTGTCGACGTATCACGTGTGGAACCTGCGACAAGCCCTCCTTCTCTGGCTGCGGCGCTCACGTCGACCACGTGTTAGGCGACGTTGCCGTTAAGGACCGGTGCGCCTGCAGCACCGGAGACAAGACAACAAAACGCAGCGGTGGATTGCTCTCGCGACTGTTTGGCCGCTGATGGCTATCGAGCGCATGTTCCTTTCGGTCGCTTTGCCGCCCGAGATCATCGACATTGTCTCGGATCTGCCGACTCGGGCGCTAAGAGGAGTCCGATTTACGCGTCGGAAGCAATGGCACATCACCATGCGTTTTTTGGGTGACTGTCAACGTCACGAAGCACTCGCCGCGCTCGAGGCGTTGCAAGCTCCGGCTGGTCAGGTCACACTCGGACCCGAGGTGACGATTCTCGGCACTCGCGTCGTAATCGTTCCCGCGGCAGGGCTCGATGCGACAGCCGTCGCAGTCGACGATGCCTTTGCCGGTATCGGCGAGGAAACCGACCGCGAGTTCGTCGGCCACCTCACACTGGCTCGACTCAAGGGCCGCCCACTCCGGGACCCATCGATGGTGTCGGTGTTAGGAGCGCCTATCTCAGCCACGTGGCAGGCTGAAACGATTGATCTGTGGAAGAGCGAAGTGACCGAAGACGGCGCAGAACACACCCTGGTAGCCACCCAACACTTGGCGTAGTCCAACTCCCCATAACGAACCGGTGCCAGGCACCTGTGCGTTATCCATGGTTAGCGAGTCCTAGGCGTTGCAGGGAAGTAGCGGGCCGCCATGGAAAGCGACCATGTCGCTGATGGCGGCAGCGATCGACATCTCGGCGTTGGCTTCGGGGCCTTCGAGTTCGGCCATGCAGCGATGCAGATTGCCGACAAGCCGTTCGCCGTCGGTTAACGATGCGAACTCACCCAGGTCAACATCGTTGGCTGCTTCGAGAGGTGTCTTGCCCGCAGCGCGAGCAGCGCCAGCGACATCCAGGATCATGCTGAGATAACGCTCGATGTCGTCGAACACCTGGGGTCCCGTCACCTTGCCGTGTCCGGGCACGATGGTGTCGGCGCCGAAGCCGCGCAGGACCTCGAGCGAGTCGATACTTCCTTGTACCGAACCCATGAGCACGAACGGTGTGCCGCCATGAAAGACCAGGTCGCCGGTGTACAGCACACCCTCGGCTGGTAGCCAGGCCACAATATCGTTGGTGGTGTGTGCAACACCAACCATGGTGTGCAACTCGACGACCGTGTCACCCGCCCACAGATCCATACGGGTGTCGAAGGTGATCGTGGGTGCCCGCAATTCCAGATTGCCCCAGTCGGGTTGTACGAAGGCGGTGGGGTAATGATCGATGCCTGTTGACTCGACATTTTCTTTGCATAGATGGTGGCCGATGATCGGCGCAGGTGCGGTCAGATAGTTGCCATGGGTGTGGTCGCCATGATGGTGGGTGTTGACGACCGCCTGAATGGGAGCGTCGGTCACGGTTGCCACCGCATCGAGGAACGCCCGGGTGCGGGCCTCGGTCGACGACGTGTCGATCAGAATCACACCGTCGGGCCCGACAACGAAGCCGGTGTTGTTGATGAACCAGGTGCCGTCGTCTTGCACATAGGCATAGGCATTGTCGGCGACCTGCACGACTTCGGCCTGAATGGTGGGGGAACTCATGCGACACCTGATTTCTGAAGGGTTAACTATTTCGTAACGGTTAGCTGGCGATTGACGATCATTCGACAGTACAACGAATTTCTTGGGGCGAGAAAGGGCTGCTGAATAACTAGTACTCGACTCGAGACTCCCCAACGATGAGCGGAGCGAGTCGGCTGGTGGTGGCCGACATGTCGGTGGTGACGGCGGCGACGATGCGGTCGGGGCGCACGATCACCGTGGTTGTGGGGTCGAACGTGTCGCCGAAGGCGGAGGCGGCGATTGGGTGCGCCGCGGCACCGAGAGCTGTCCATAGCTCAGGGAGTTCGGTGGTCGCGCCGGGACCGGTGAGCACGGTCCAACTAGTGCCGATAGTGAATGAACCGTCGACGGGGGCCGGGAGGGGTAGGCCTATCAAACGATGGTCGCCGCTTTCGACAACACCATGTTCAAGCCGAGGAAACTTGCGGCGTCCATACCCAGACTCGAGTGCACGTTCGCCATCGTGGGCTATGGCGTCGATCAACTTGCCAGCATCGACAGACTGGGCAACCTGTCGCGCGGCATGAGGACGGCGCTCTTCGTCATAGGTATCGAGCAGTTGCGGCCCGGCAGAGCCATGGGCGACGGCTGCGAGTTTCCATGCCAGGTTCTCGGCATCGCGCATACCGCTGCACATGCCCTGGCCATTAAACGGTGGCATCTGGTGGGCAGCATCGCCAGCCAGAAAGACCGGGCCGTTGCTGAAGCGGTCAGCCACGACACCATGAAATCGGTACGCCGCGACACGGTCTATCTGTAGTTGATCTGGGCGACCCCAGTTGGCCAGGAGCGCATCGAGGAAACCAGGTTCAAGGGCCTGGTCGCGAGTCTCCTCCGGCTTGAGCTGGAATTCCCATCGTCGACGTGTCCCGTGGCCGGGCACGAACGTGACGACCCGTTTCGGATCACAGTGCTGGCGGGCGAGTGGCGGCAGCGCAAGATCGGGGTCAAGCAGGGTTGTATCGACAACCAGCCAGTTCTGGTCGAACTCTTGGTCGATGAGGCTTACCCCGATGAGATCGCGCACCGTGCTCTTGGCGCCGTCGGCGCCTATCAGCCACCGGCTGTGTAACGATGTTCCGTCGCCGAGTTCGAGCGTGACACCCAGATCGTTGGCCGCAAGTCCAGTGGCCCGAACTCCAAGCCGTAGGTCGACACCTGCATCCACGGCAGCATCTCGCAGGAACGTTTCGACGCTGGGTTGATCGAACATGATCATCGGTGGATGGCCGAGTACACCCACGAAGTCTGGCGACACGTCTACCCCGACGACTCGTTCGCCGGATGCATCAACGAAGTCACCGCCACGCCCGGGCGTGGAGTGATCGCGAAGTGACTCGATCAATCCGGCGCGAGCGAACAGGTCCTGGATCTCGTCGTCCATACCAATGGCCCGAGGCAACGGATACACCTCGGTCTCGTTATCAAGCGCGATAACCCGAAGCCCCCGCTGGGAACATCGCAGCGCTGCCATGACTCCGACCGGCCCGCATCCAACGATGACGACGTCGGCGTCATGTTCCATGTTGTGGTCAGCCGGCTCGCAGGAGTGTGCGATAGATGGCTGCAGCCTTGTCGATCTCGGCGATGTCGATCCATTCGATTGCCTGGTGCGCCTGGTCGATTGAACCAGGGCCGAACACCACAATCTCGGACGCGACCTCGGCGTACTGCAAGGCGTTACTGCCGTAGGACGCAACGTCGGGCTGGGTGCCCGCAAGACCTGCCAGCATCTGGATGAGCTCTGCATCGGGATCTTGGTAGAACGCTGCTGCCGCGAATCCGTTGGCCATGGCGATGTCGGTTTTCAGTGGATGGGCTGCGTCGCGCATGAGTGCGCTGAGTTGTTCGAAGACGACGTTGGGATCTTCGCCTGGAGCGCAGCGCCGACCGGTGAACAAATCACAGTGGGGCGGGATGATGTTGCGGGCAACACCACCATTGACCTCGAGTACGGCAACTGAACCGTTGCCGACAGCGGTGGGAGGGGGCGTGGAGTCGAGTCGTTCTTGTTCGGCGTCGATCGCGGCAATGATCCGGGCTGCGCCACTGATCGCGTTCTGGCCGAGATGCGGTTTCGACGAGTGCGCCGCATGGCCGTGCACCGTGACCTCGAGTCCAACGCCACCCTTGTGGCCATGCACCGGCGCACACATGGTTGGTTCGGCAACGATCATCTGGTCGATACGGCTGCCGTGTTGTTGGAGCCAGTCGCGATAACCAGCAGCGCCAATAAGACCACCCATTTCTTCGGCCACCGTGCCGACAACATTCAACGTGGGCACCGGTGTCTCGCCAGAAGCCTTCATTTCTTCGAGGACACTGAGCACGATGGCCAGGCTGGCTTTGGTGTCGACCGAGCCACGTCCATAGACACGGTCATCTTCGATACGGCCGTCGAATGCAGGATCGGTCATGTGCTCAACACCCACGGTGTCGAGATGTACGTCGACGGTGATCACTCGGTCGGTCTGGCCTTGAAACCGGGCATAGACATTGTTGCGGCCGTCTACGATTTCGTCGACGGTGACATCGCCACCAAGTTCTGCAGCCCGTTCGGCCAACCATGCGCTGAGGGCAACTTCACCGTCGGTCCCGGATGTGGGTCCCGCTTGCAGCGGGTTCACGCTCGGGATTCGGACGAGATCACCGACTCGTTCGGCGATCGTAAGGGTTGGGATGAGATCAGGTCCTGCCATAGACCACACTAACCCGCGACCCGCGGCAGCTGTCTTGTCGCACTACTACTGTTTGTCCATGGGAATCAGACGAGTAGTGACCGGACACAACGAGAGCGGCAAGGCAGTATTCGCCAGCGACCAGGTGATCGAGCCAACAACACTAGCCCTGGTGCCGGGCGCCGAGTTCTTCCAGTTATGGGGCAGCGATGACCGCATGCGTTATCCCGACGACGGCGGGCGACCGAACGCGCCGATGTACTTTCCCGGTCCTCAGGGGTTCCGTTTTGGGGTGTTCACGGTGGCGCCTGACGCGACAGTATTCACCGAAGACCTGGACATCGAGGCCGCTCTGGCTGAGATGGAAGAGAAGTTGCCAGGTATGGCCGGGCACATGGAACCCGAGAACCCGGGCATGCACACCACCTCCACCATTGACTACGAGTACATCGTGTCGGGTCGTTGTGTTCTCGAACTGGATGACGGCGCGACCAAGGAGCTGGCCGCTGGTGACACCGTGGTCCAAAGTGGCACCCGCCATGCATGGCGCAATCCCTACGACGAACCGTGTGTGCTCGTTGCTGTGCTGATCGCTGCCGACCACTCCGGTTTCCCAACCAACTAGACCGACGTTGCCGGGCACAGAACCCCGACGAGATCATCATGTTGCGTATGGCGATACTGTCGCGGTCGAACCTTCGTAGAAATTGTCGCGTGAGCGAGTCTGATGCAAACCTTTGTGAAGAAATGTGCAGCATCCGCTGCGAGGCGCGGCCTGGTGACAACACCGGCGCGGACACGGGCCGTCGACTGGCGCGTAGCAGTCTCGGTAGGCGTGTTGGCAGTCTCGGTATTTGTCGTTGGCTGCAGTTCGGACGCAACGCCGACAGCCCAAGTCGGTGGCAGCGGGGAAACCAACGGCGCCGACGTCTATGCAGCGAGCTGCGCCTCATGTCACGGATCAGACTTGCGTGGCACCGACAAGGGCCCGTCGCATCTGTCCATCGTCTACGAACCTGGCCACCACGGCGATGACTCATTCCGATCCGCTATCGCCAACGGGGCGCCACAGCATCATTGGACCTTCGGTGACATGGCGCCTATCGAAGGTTTGTCAAACGAGCAGGTAGAGGCCGTGATTGCCTTCGTGCGGGCTGAACAAGAACGGCTCGGCCTGGAGTCGTAGCCACAGTGGCCTGTCACCGGCCTGTCACCGGCCTGTCACCGGCCTGTGTTCGGATACATGGCCGGCGGCATTCTGCCCCTTGGTAAGTAGTCGGAAACATAGGTAGGGACGTTGGTCACTGGTTTGTCGCTGCGCCATGTCCCACGATGGACGGGTCGGCCAGACAGTCGCGCAATCGAAGGAGTCCGATGAATCGACGATCCCGTAAACGGCGTTCCAGATCCCTAGGTGACCTGGTCCCATTGTTAGCTGCCCTCGTTACTGCAGCAGTGGTGGTCGTTGTCGGACTGTTTGTTCTCGGGTCCGGTTCCGACGCCGATGCTCGGGCGATGCTCGAGGCTGAATTCGACGGGGCCTACCCTGCGTTTCCGACACCGTCAGGGAACGTCGTTGAGGTCGATGTCTCGGCCGCGCCAGCGACGATCGAGGTCGTTGAGGGGCTGGACACTCAGGTGTGGGCGTTCAATGGGGTCGTGCCGGGCGAAGTGCATCGGGTCACGCTTGGTGACACGTTTCGCATGAACTTTCGCAATGAGTTGCCGGTTGAGACCACGGTGCATTGGCACGGTGTCCGGGTGCCGAATGCAATGGATGGTGTGCCCGGTATTACCCAACCGGCAATCCAGCCCGGTGAGTCGTTCACCTATGAGTTCACGCCGCCCGATGCCGGAACGTTCTTCTACCACTCGCATGTGAACAGCACCGAACAGGTCGAGCGGGGCCTCTACGGCACACTCGTTGTCGAGGACGCGGAATCGGTGGGTTATTCACAAGACGTGGTCATGGTCATGGATGATTGGTCACTGACGCCGACCGGGGCAATTGATACCGACTTCAACAATCCGACCGACGTGTCACACAACGGCCGGTGGGGCTCCGTGATCACCGTGAATGGCGAGGATGAGGCCCAGCTAACCGCCCGACCCGGTGAACGTGTTCGTTTGCGATTCGTGAACGCCTCGGTGGCCAGGCCGTACGCCTTGCGGTTCGTCAATCCGCCAGCCCAGGTCATTGCCATCGACGGCATGTACGTGCGCGAACCTCGGTCGGCTGATGCAACGCTCATCTCGCCCGGCGCCCGGGTCGACGTCGACATCACGATGCCGGACACACCTGGCACCTTTGAGATCGTCGAGGATTTCAGCACCAGGGCGGTCCGACTCGTAACCGTTGTCGTCGACGGTGGTCCGGTCGATACGCCTGACTTTGCGGCACCTCGTAATGGTCGGATACCGGAGTGGGTCGAGGCTGTCGACGTTGATGTCGACATCGAATACAAGCTGGCCCTGACCGGCAGCCGATGGACGATCAATGGTGACTCCTTTCCCATCTTCGAAGCCGAGCAGATCGAACCAGACGTCTTCACCAAGGTGAGGTTCACCAACAACTCGATCCGGCTGCATCCGATGCACCTGCATGGCCAGTTCTTCCAAGTGCTGGCAAGAAACGGTGAACCGGTGAACGATGGTGCATTCAGAGACTCGGTGCTTCTGTTCAAGGACGACGTTGTTGATGTCGGCCTTGTCGCGCTCGATGCGGGTATGTGGGCGATGCATTGCCATATCCTTGAACACGCTGCTGGAGGAATGATGACCTTCCTCGAAGTAGCAGCCCGCGAGCCAGTCGAAGCCTCGTCCTAGATCACCCGTACCCCCGAAAGCCGACCCATCATGTATTACCTGAAGCAGCCACTGCTGGCCATGCTGGCTTGTCTCGTGCTGCTCGTCTCTGCCTGCGGTGGGTCAGCTGACCCGGAATCTCCGCCGCCAGCGACAACAAGTTCGAACACGATCAGTGAGGACGACGCGGTCGTCAAAGCAGAGGCAGCGGCGACCGAGCAGGGGCTGTCAGCCGCAGGTCTCGAGGTCAAACCGGGTCTGCTCTTTGGCGAGTGGCAAGTGAGCTTTGAGCCGGTCAACACCGGCTCGCTCGCTGGTGGCTTCCTGGTTGTGCTCGATGCCGAAACCGGCGAGGTCATCGACGTCGTGACCTACCAGTAACGTCCGAGGTAGTTGTTAGACGCGGACTTCGTAATAGAGGTTGGCGGCGTCGTCGAGGTCGTGGGTTGTGAACTGGCTGAAGCCCGCGGCCTGGGTGAGTTCCTGGGCGACACCAGCATGCAGTCCGAGCGTGCCGAGACCAGCACCGCCTGGCTCTGACATTGCGGACTGCAAACACGAAGCAACCGAGAAGCCATAGAACATGGCCAGCAGCGGATTGCGGCTGTCCTTGCTGAAATCGCCGGTCGAGCGAATGTCTTTTAGTAACCAGGTGCCGTCGTCGGCGATCGCTCCTCGAATAGATGCAGCTGTGCGATCGGGGAAGGCCATGTCGTGCATGCAATCGAAGGTGATGACGAGGTCAATGTCGTTGCCAGCGGGCAAGTCTTCGCCGCCAGCGGCAACGAACTCACAATTGTCGAGGCCCAGTTCGTTGGCCCGAGCCTGTGCGATCTCGATCGCAGCGTGGCTGGGGTCATATCCGACGCATCGGCTATTCGGGAAGGCTTGGGCCAAAGTGGTGAGCATCACGCCACCGCCACAACCAACGTCGACGACCAATGCGCCAGCGTCGAGTTTGTCTTCGACGCCGGCCAGTGCAGGCAACACGGTTGAGGTCAATGCCAGGCGGGACCACGGGCCTGTCATACGAGCGAGACCGGCCGCGGCGTTTGGTCCCTGTTCCTGGTAGGTCATGCCCACCCCGGTGCGGAATGAATCGGCGATCTTGTGGAGCACCGTGGAATCGACGCCACCTCGAAACGCACCCGCCGCAAAGTTGATCGAATTCTCTTCGTCAGCGAGCACGGCTGATTGCACATCGGTGAGCTCGAAGCTGCCGTCGTCGTGACGGTCGATGAGACCAGCCGCAGCCTGTCCCAACAACCACTCACGCACGAACCGTTCATGGAGATCAGCCGCTGCGGCAACTTCGTGCGACGTCATGACACCACGGCTGGACATCGTCTTGTACAGGCCGAGCGTGTCACCCAGGTACACCATCAGCGAGACCTGCTCGCCCATTTTGTAGGTCCAGACCTTAAAGCCGAACATCTTGACGGCCTGCGGATCGAGTTCAGTACTCATACGTTCCCCCTGCGTTGTGGTGTTGGTCTGCACACTATGCAACAGGTGCCAAGCAGGCACGTGTCCCTTCTTCTACACGTTGTGTGGGGCCGCGTGGGAAGCTCGGGGCATGACCATTCTGATTACTGGTGGCACCGGGTTTATCGGTGCCGAGATCGTTCGCATGTTGGTGGCCCAGGGCCGAGACGATGTTGTGGTGGCCCACAGGTCGGGCAACTTCACCCGTATAGCCGACATTGTTGACCAGGTGCAGACCGTGCAGGCCGACTTGGGTGACGACGACGCGATCGCACAACTGGTCGCGGACACGGCGCCAACCCAGATCTATCACTTCGGTGCCACGCTTACCGGGCCGGGCGAAGACGACCCCCAAGGCCTTTTGCGGTCAAACGTGTCCGGCGTGATCACCTTGTTCGAAGCCGCACGCCAGGCAGACACCGAGCAGATCATCTTCGCCAGCAGCATCGGCACCTACGGACGTGACTTGGAGAAGGGTGTGCCGGTCGACGACATGAGCCTGCAGCGGCCAAACAGCATCTATGGCGTGACCAAGGTCTTCGCCGAAAACCTGGGTGCGTGGTATCGGGAGAAGTATGGACTCGACTTCCGTGGTCTTCGGTATCCGTCGATTGTGGGACCAGGCGTGACCACCAAAAGCCTGGCGCAATACACCAGCTGGATGATCGAAGCCGCAGGTAAAGGCGAAGCGTTCAGCGTGTGGACTGGACCGGAGACCGTCATTCCAATCCTGTATTACAAGGACGCAGCGAAAGCGGCGATCGATCTGGCAGCCGCGCCCCTCGACGACATCAAGACCATGAACTATTTGGTCGATGGTGCTCGCCCCACACCGAACGCGGGGGAAATCGCCGATGCTGTCAAGGCCAGGGTGCCTGGCGCCGAAATCACCTTCGATATTGACCCTGCCGCAGCGTTGAGCCTGGCTCGCAATCTGACAATCGACGACGCGGTGGCTCGGACCGAGTGGGGCTGGGAACCCGCTTTTGGGCTCGATGCCATGATCGATGACTTCCTGACCGAAGTATCCGGGTAGCTACGGCATGGGCGTACGGCGCCGAAATCTGAGATCACCGACAGAGGTGTGCATGCGGGGTCTGACCCTGGATGTGCGCGCGTCGTGGGCGTTGATCAGTCGGGGAGTAGCGGCACGGTGCGGAGGTCGCGGTTGACGAGGGTGGCTCGGCCGATGGATTGGGTGCCGAACCGGTCGCGAATCTGATCGATAGTGGCGTCGAGTTCGGGTGGGGCAGCGCCGTCGAAGTTGAGGGCGAGTTGCACCGCGTCGGCACGACATAGGTTGGTGACGGAGATCCCCACTCGGGTGAGTCCCCGTTCTTCGGCAAGCGGCCATGCCTGGTCGAGCAGATGTTTCGCGGTGCGATGGATCAGTGCGGTGCTGTCGCTGGCCTGGGGCAAGGTGTGGGACCTGGTCGCGGCGGTGAAATCACCAAAACGCAGTCGTAACACCACGGTGCGAGCAACCCGGTCTGCATTCCGAAGACGGTTGGTTACCCGGTCAACAACTTCAAGCACGACGTCGTTGGACTCGTTGCGTTGCAACTCACCACGCGGAAACGAACGTTGGGAACCAATCGAACGTCGGCGCCGACCGGTGTCGACTCGGCGCTCGTCCTGGTTGTTACTGATGGCATGCAGATGCCGAGCCGATGCCTTGCCCAGGAAAGCCATGAGCGCGTCGATGTCGGCAGCTGCGACATCCTTGACATGGGTGATGCCTCGGTCGCGCAACTTCTGCGCAGTGGCTGGGCCCACACCCCACAGCCGTTCAACCGGCAGCGGATGCAGGAACTCAAGTTCACGGCCAGGTTCCACGACCAAGAGCCCATTGGGTTTGCTGACGGTGCTTGCGACCTTGGCCAGGAACTTGGTCGAAGCACAACCCACGCTGATGGTGAGGCCGACTTCGGTAAGGACCCGTCGACGGAGTTCTGTAGCGACGACCTGACCAGGTCCCACGAGCCGGTGAAGCCCGGTGACGTCCAAGAATGCCTCGTCGATCGACATGGCTTCGACCTCGGGTGTGGTGTCGTGGAAGATGTCAAAGACGGCCTTGCTTGCATCGGTGTATGCCTGCATACGTGGCGGAACTTCGATGATGTTTGGGCACAGTTGGCGGGCCTGGCGTCCATTCATTGCGGTCCGGACACCCATGGCCCGCGCTTCGTAACTTGCCGCAAGCACGACACCACCGCCAACCATCATTGGGCGGTCTCGCAGGGCGGGGTTGTCTCGCTGCTCGACCGATGCATAGAAGGCATCAAGGTCGGCATGCAAGATCGTAGACATCGAACACACGTTCCCACGCCTACTCGGTGCTCGTCAAGATTCGATCCTGTGACGGGTGGCGCTACCTGTTTGGGCCCGGAGGTGGAGAACCCAAAAGTTACCTCCCCAGGGGTACGTAACTTTTCGATTCTGTCACGTACGAATGGTCGTAGAATCGGGCGATGACGTCGTCGGGCTCCTTCGATCCGGAAGCAAAAGAGCAGGAACTGCTCGCCGAAGCCACCTCATGGGATATCTCGAATCCTGCCGGTCCTGAGCCAGGAGATATTCCGACGGTCGACGTAGGTCCCTACTTCGCGACCGGCGCAAATGTCGATCTACAGCTCGTCGCCGACACCCTGCGGCATGCATGTGAAGAGGTTGGTTTCTACCAACTCGTCGGTCATCAGATCCCCGAACCGCTCATTGCCGACACCTTCGAGTGGTCCCGTCGCTTCCATGATCTCGATCTGGCGACCAAGCAGAAGATCAATCTTGACAACCCAGACTGGCCGGTTTCGACGGTCGGGTACATGCCGGTTGGCGAGCGACGTCTGCCTCGGCGGGCCAAGGGAAATCTGAACGAGGCGTTCCTGCTGAAGGGCGACCGGGGTGTCGATTATGGCGACAACCAGTGGCTTCCCGAGCAGGATCTTCCCGGTTTCCGTGCTGCCATCGAGGAGTACGGACGCGCGGTCAGCGACCTGGCTCTGCGACTGTTACCGGTCTACGCAGTCGCGTTGGACCTCGATCGGGACTTCTTTGCGCCTGCGTTCGAGACACCATTTTGGCGTTTGCGGTTCACCCATTATCCGCCGTTTGCTCCGAACGAAGACGACGAATTTGGTATCGCTCCCCATGTCGACACCACGTTCTTCACCCTGTTGCTGCAGGACTCGCCTGGGTTAGTGATCCACAGTGCGCAACGAGATCAATGGATCAAGGCACCTCGGAGTGAGAATGCGTTCGTGGTGAACTCAGGGGAGTTGTTGAAGCAATGGTCGAACGACCGGTTCTTGAGCACTCGTCACTTCGCAAATAACTCTGTCGCTGGCCAGTCGCGGTATTCGATTCCGTTCTTTTTCAACGCCACTGCTGACTATCCAATGGCCTGTCTGCCGTCATGTCACGACGAACAGAATCCGCCGAAATACCCGACCATTAATTATCTCCAGAGCCAAGCCGTCGTCCAGGGGGAGTAGTGCGGGCTGCGGCACTTACTGGTGATGTGCGAGGTTTCAGGGCCGAGGCCGTAGTACAACAAACCTCGTGTCTATCGTGAATGACGAAGCCGCTGAGCGACAATTTGACCTCATCATTGTTGGTTTGGGAGCGGTAGGAAGTGCAGCACTGATGCATGCTGCTCGGGCCGGGATGCGGGTGCTTGGCATCGACAGATTCGACCCTCCACATCAGTTTGGGTCGTCGCATGCCGAGACCAGGATCACCCGCTTAGCGGTTGGCGAAGGGCCGCAATACCTGCCATTTGTCGCCCGGTCGCACCAGATCTGGCGCCAACTCGAGGCTGAAACCGGACGCGAATTATTGCATCAACCGGGTGGTTACATCATCACTCCGCCCGACCGAACCCAGGATGAGCGATGGGGTGGATTCGTCGATCGCACCGCAGTGGTGGCGGCTTCGGCGTCGATTCCGTTCGAGGTTCGCACCCCTGAACAGGTGCGTACACACTTGCCTCGTATCCGTTTGAACGGCGACGAAAAGCTCGGATTCGAGCCAACGGGAGGCGTTGTTATGTGCGAACGGGCCGTCGAAACGCAGCTCCAATTGGCCCGTTTCGCGGGGGCGTCGACGGTCCTGAACACGCCGGTACAGGCAGTACATCCGGGTATTGACGGCGTGAAAATCCACACCGCTGACGCCGAATATTGGGGTCAAAAAGTGCTGGTGGCCACCGGGGCATGGTTCCCGGAACTGGCGCCAGCCGTCGATTCTGCAGCGGTCACGGTCACCCGTCAGACCGTGTTTTGGTTCGATGTTGAGGACCCTGAGGACTTTTCCGCAGACCATTTCCCGTTCATCCTTTGGCCTGGCGACAGCATCGCTGACTACTCCGCGGTCTTCCCGATAGTGCGGGGTGGACGGCCGGGATTGAAGCTTCTCGGTGAACAATTTCACGAAACAACAACCGCGGAAACGGTCGATCGAACCGTGCATCAGCACGAGGTGGATGACTACTACGAGCGGCTCGTCGTACCCCGATTGACCGGTGTCCGACCTACCATTTCGCACAGCGCGGTGTGTTTGTACACGACCACCAGTGATGACCATTTCCTGATCGATCGGCATCCGGAATCAGAACATGTGATGTTTGCGTCGCCGTGTAGTGGGCATGGTTTTAAGCACTCGACCGGGCTTGCCGAGGCTCTGGTTGGGCATCTCGCCGGGGCGTCTACGGCGCTCGACATTTCCGCATTTGTGCGCGGGTAGACAATTGCCAAACCCAACAACTACCTGCATAGTGTGACGATGATGGGGAACGAAACGACGCTGCTCGCGCCTGCCGAGTTCGATACCGAAGCCGACGCCTATGCGTTCCTGGAGCGTTTGCGGTGGGGTGACGACGGCCCAACTGAGTGCCCACATTGTGGGTCTGAGAAGGGCGCGTGGTTCCTCAAGCCCAAGGATCCAGAGGGCCGAATATCGAAGGGTGGGAGCTCGGCTCGGTCGCAGCGCAGGGTGTGGAAGTGTCGCGAAAACAGTTGCCGACGACAGTTTTCGGTACTGACAAACACGGTGCTTCACGCCACGAAAATGCCTGTTCGAGTCTGGGTTGGTGCGGTCATGGAGCTGTGTCTTGATCCGGTTGGGGTGTCCGCTCGAGACATTGCAAACCGCTGGGATGTGACCGAGAAGTCCGCTTGGGCCATGTTGAACCGCATCCAGGACGCTCTCGCCGAACCCGGGGTTGCAGACCCTGCGTTGGGTTCGAATACACCTGTGTGGCTCGAGATGTCCACTGGGCAGCGATCGAGCGTGGAACAGGAACGGGCACGACGCGACCGGTCTGCTGCAGAGGTCCTTGAGGCGCGAAGGCGACTCGAAAACAGGGCGGCCGATCGGGTGCAACGTGCTGTCCAACGAGCACGGCTTGAGGCAAAAGGTGAGCGGGAAGAGTCCGATGTGGAAGGAGCGCTTGTTGAAGCTTTTGATCAACACGTGACAAGCACAAAAGCTCCACATGCTGGGCACTCATCACCGTCGGAACAGGGGAGGGATTCGCAGTCTGGTGTGGCTACGAAGGGACCAAACGAGGCGTCAAAAAGACCGTCAACGCTTCAGCCAGATGCGGATGATGTGCGAACACGTGAGCCTCGCCCAGCGGCAGCCGCCAGCGCAACTACGTCGACCGAAGAACAGCAGACACCGACCTCCGGATCACGCGGAAATGACCCTGCGGAGAAGCCCGCCAACCGGTCGCAGGCTCCTGTGGATAACTCTCCAATTGTGGAGCCGACCGGACGAGAACCGTCCAACATCCCTGACGCCGTATCGAACCCAGGTCTATCTCCGCTCCGTGTCAGAAAGCGGAGGGAACAGGCGGAAACGAGTGGCCAAAAGCGCCCTAAGAAGCAGCGTGTACAGGAAGCAGTTACGAGTCTCGATGCAGGCTCACTCGGGGTCGGATGGCTGGATAGGCCGGAGGATGAGCCGGCCATAATCGAAGCTCCCGAACTTGGACCTGCATGGATCTCGGCGCCCGACGATATGTCGAATGAATAAGCCCTTAGCGAGAGGTTGGGCCGGGCCGCGTGGATCTATTCGTCGACGACAACGAAGCCGATGAACAGGACTAGGTGGACACCCATCGACCGGCACATCCGGGAACTCGTCAGGGCCCTCAGGTGAGCTGTCGGGTGATGAGTGGGGGGTTGCTTGCGCGGGCTAGGTTCGTCTCGTGAATGTGATGAGTGGGGCGAGCCGAGACCGGGCAAACGAGTCTGAACAGGACACTGTTGCGGAACTATCGGATGATTCGGTTGACCGGTGGGATCGACGATTTCGGATCGAAGGTGACGTTGTCGAGGCGTTGAAGATAGTTGTTTCGGGTCGTTCTCAGAAGAAATCCTGAAGAAACCTTGCCTCCGGCGAGAGCGCTCTGTGCGGCTGCACAACCGTTGCCCGTGAACGTACCCAAACCCAAATAGGGAGCTCTACGAAAAACAAGCGCTGGCGTTCCATCTGATGTTGCGTGGTCTCGAGCATGTGGCTGCCGACACCACGATCTTCCTGTCAGAACGCCGCAGCGACCTGCTCGAGCACCTTGGTGCCGCAGCGAACACCGTGGTGGATCTACACAATCTGTCTATGGGCAACGACTTCATCGACATTGCACTCGACGATGGTCCAGACACCGCAGTGGGCAGCAACGGACTTGACATCAGTGGCGAGATCATCGGCACGGCCGTGCTCGACCCCGACCTTCGAGCAACAATCGAACAAGCTCTGATCGATCAGCAGGCGACCATCATCGACCCGTACACCTTCCACGAACGCCTCCAACCCGCACCGGCAAACCCATCGGTCACTGGGACTTTTGGCACCGACACGTTCATCGCGGATGATAATGACCGGCTCGTGAACGGCTCATCGGTCATCGTGTTGCCCGGTGTCCTCGACGCCGCAGACCCCGAGTAGCCGTATCAGTCCTGGAAGCCCCAACAGGTTTGATCCGTGGTCGCGCAGAGAACACTAGGATCCGAGCGGTGATACGTCTGGGAAGAAGTCGGGTGGTGGCAGTAGTTGTCGCTCTGCTGGTAGCCGCTGGTTGCTCGGGAACGAGCGAACCACAAGCGACCACATCGTGTGCGGCTGCAGCCCAGCAGGTCGTTGACCGGTTCGATGCGTTTCTGGAACCATTCAGCGAAACGACCGCTGATGAGTTTCTTGCATCTTCGGAACTTGCTGGCTTGGAAGAGTTCCAGAACGATGTGGCCGAAACAATCGTTCGAGTTGCGACCAACCCGAACGATAATTGCACCGAACAAGGCCTTGAGGCCGAGGTCGACCTCGCACTGGCGAACTATGCGGGTCAAGACACGCTGAATCAATATTTGGTTGAGCTGGTTCGTCAGGGCATCCAGGTCGAAACCCGCGACGTTGCGGTGAGTCCGGACGATGACCTGGTGGCGATCCTGGCCACCCTCGGGCCTGGTTCCTCGGTCACGTTCTCCGAAGGCACCTTCACACTCGATGCGTCGATTCTTGTGCAAGGTGACCTGATCTTGGTCGGTGCTGGCCAAGACGAGACCATTCTTGAGTCGACTGCGGACACTGCCGTTCTCGCCGTCCTTGGTGGCGGCAGCATGATCATGAACGACTTCACGATTCGCCATGTTGGTGATGTGCCGGCGTCCGTTGTGATTGCCGTCGATGCATCACTTGAGATGGTGAATATGACCGTGTCGGGTGGGGTCGTCGACGAAGAAGGCGGAGGTGGCAGCGGCGTTGTCCTCACCGAAACCGACCAATCGACTACCGATCCTGTGGTCGCCATCGATCAATCGACGATCTCCGACAACAGCGCCGCAGGCATAGCCGTCACCGGCTCTTATACCCCGAGCATCGTGAACAGCGTGATCGAGTCGAACGGCCAGTGCGGGATCTGCTTCTTCGACACCTCTGGCGGGCAGACACAATCCACGGTTGTGCGCTCCAATGGCGTGGGCATACAGGTCAGCAATCAGGCCACACCCGAACTCGCACTGAACATGTTCACCGACAATCTGGTCGCAGGACTTCTGATCGACGATGATTCGGCGCCAACCATCCTAGAAAACACGTTCGAAGCCGTCGACATTGTTGGCATCGATGTGCAGGATGGTGCTGCTCCGGTCCTGCAACGAAACGTGATTTCTGGTCATGCCGTGGGCATCTCGCTGCGGGGCACGTCGACTGCTTCGGTCTCCGAGACCTCGATTGGTGGCGCCGATGTTGGTCTGCTTGTTGGCGGTTCGGCAACACCTGTGGTGTTTGACAATCTGATTGATCAATCCCAGATAGCTGGCATCCTGCATACCGAAATGTCGGTAGGCGAGTTCACCTCGAATGTGGTCATGGCCGAAGCCGGTGCTGGGATCGTCGCCGAAGGTTCCGCGGCACCGATCCATGTTGATGCCACGATCGAAGGTGGCCTCGTGGGTGTGGTCTTCCGCGAGGACTCCGCTGGACAGTTCATGGGCTCCACCGTGAGCGACCAGCAGGTGGGTATCGAGACGAACGACCAGTCGTCGCCGATACTTGAATCAAACCGCATCCTTGGCTCGCTCGACGCTGCGGTGATCCTGGGTGGTGAAACCACTGCGGTTCTACGATCAAATGTGATCGAGGGACATCTAGCAATCGGCATCCAATCGGGCGGCAACGCGTCACCACGTGTCGAGTCAAACACCGTCACCGGCGGCGACACGGCAATCCTGGTCACCGAAGAAAGTCAGCCCACGATCATCAGTAACACGTTGACTGATCAGAACTTCGGCATCGGTGTTAGTGGCAACGCCCTGCCGATTATTGAAAATAATCAGATCCGGAATGCCAAGGCCGGCGCCCTGTCGTTTGAGGACGACAGTGCTGGTGAGGTCCGAGGAAACACCATTACCGATGCTGGCGTCGTTGGTGTGCGGGTCGCAGGTCAAGCAGCGCCGACGCTCGAAGCGAACACGCTCTTCGCGCTTGTCCCGGTGGCAACTGCCAGTGATGACACGGCCGCACCTGATGATGCTGAAGATTCCGCCGAAGGAACCGATTCCGCTGATGGCGCTGATGACGCCGAGCAAGGATCTGGAGCTGGCCTGCTCTATGCCGAGGACGGCGCAGGCATTGCCCGCGACAACCAGGTGTTCGGGTTCGTGATCGGTATCCAAGTCAGTGATCAGGCAACACCTGAGTTGCGTGCGAACCGTGTTGATGGCGCCGGTATCGGCGGCGTTGGCATTCTCTACGGCGTTGCCGGTGCGGGTATCGCCGACGGGAACCTCAGCATCGATCAACAGCTTGGGTTCCAACTCAGCGGCACCGCCCAACCAACCTTGACGAACAATACGGTTGAGAATGCCGAGGCGGCTGCCTTCTTGATCCAGGGTGATGCGACCGCTGCACTCTCCGGCAATGTGTGCTCCGGTGGCGGGGCAGGCATCGTGGTGCTTGAGAACGCAGCTCCCGAACTCGGCGACAACGACTGCTCGGTGCAGTAGACCGTTGCATCGATAGACCGTTGCATCGATAGACCGTTACATCGACGCTGCGAAGGGTTGTGAGCGATGTGAGGTGCCAATCGCTTTGGCGATCTCGGCAATGTGGGCGTCGCTGAGATTGGTAATGGTCACTCGTACGGCTTGTTTTGGCACGATCTGATACGGAGTCCCGGACCGGATGGCATACCCGGCGCTGCGGGCAGCAGCGATTGCTGGCTGCTCCTGCGACGTTGGTATCCACACATTGAGACCCGACGCACCGCTGGCTTGCACGCCGTAGTCGGCGAGCGCATCGATGAGTAGATTTCGTCGCCGGGCATAACTGGCGGCGGTTTCGGCCAGCAACGCGGTGGTGGCCGGGTCCTGGAGCAGGAACGCAGCGGCCCGCTGAAGGATGAAGCTCACCCACCCCGGACCATTGCTGAGCCCGACGCTGACCCGGTGAATCGTCTGTTCGTCGCCGACGACGAGCGCAACCCGTACGTCTGGACCAAACGACTTGCCGAGCGAACGCATGGTGGCCCATCGCGGCCCAGGTGGGGCAAGCGGGTGATAGTCGACTCCCGCAACTAAGCCGGCATGGTCGTCCTGAATGAGTGCGGTGGCCGGATGACGTGCCAGCAAGTTGGTCAGCGTTTGTGCTCGTTCAGCAGTGAATGCGGCCCCGGTCGGATTGTGCGCTCGGGGAGTGGCCACAATTGCAGCAAGGCCTTTGGTTAATGCGGCTTCGAGGCCAGTAGGGGTGATGCCATGTTCATCAACCGGCAATGGCACGAGCTCAAGCCCGGCACTACGTGCAATCTGGTGGACGGGAATATGGCCAGGGTCCTCGACACCGATGCGATCGCCGATACGAAGATCAAACGCGGACAACACCCGCTCGACTGCGTCCATGGCGCCGGAGGTCACCGCAAGGTTGGTGGCATCGACGCCGTCGGCGGCGAATCGGGATCGGGCGGCATCGGCGAGGAGCGGCGCAATGAGGGGCCCGCCATATCGGGGCTGGGGGAGCGACGCCGCAAACTCGAGCGCCGGTCCGAGCGGCGGCAAGTGTTCAGGGTCAGGCGAGCCGTACATCGCATCGATGAGGCCATCGGGGAGCTCGGCGTGAACAGTCGGCGCCACCCGGCGAGCCGGCGCCACCCTTGTGCCTTGCCGACCTCGGCCGCTAACCATCCCTCGCAGCCGGAGCTCGCGGTAGGCCGCGGCCACCGTTGCCGGAGCGACGTTGAGTTCTGCAGCCAAGGTGCGTACCGACGGCAGGCGATCGCCGCTCGCTAGTTCACCAGACGAGATACGGGCTTCGATGTCGGCACGAATTGTTCTTGCCGAGATGGCCGTCATGACACATAATGTATCGGCTAGAAATGCTTAATGTACTAGTACATAACTAGTGCAGGGCGACCGTTTCAATCTTCTTCGAAGCGGATGACACCAAGGATATTTGTGATGACTGAACACGGCCCCGCCTCTGCCCGCACGACCATGAAGCGCGGCACCAATCGTGCCGTCTACAGCCCCGATGAGATCCGAGGGGTTCTGCAAGCCGGCATGATCGCCCACGTTGGTGTCACCACTGAGGACGGCCCCATCGTGCTGCCGATGGCCTACGGCGTGCGGGGCGACAACATCCTGATCCATGGATCGATAGCCAACGCCATGCTTCGTGGCGGACGAGGTATCGATGTCTGCATCACCGTGACCATCGTTGATGGTCTCGTTGTGGCCCGGAGCCCACTGCACAACTCGATGAACTATCGCTCAGTGGTCATCCGAGGTCTAGCGTCACCAGTTACTGACCCTGCCGATCAGGCCGATGCACTCAAGGTCATCAACGATCACATTGCGCCGATCTGGGACACCGCACGCCCCCCAAGCAAGATCGACTACAAACAAACCTTAGTGCTGTCGGTGCCACTGACCGAAGCGTCAGCAAAGATTCGCGGCGGGGACCCAATCGACGACGCCGAAGACATCGCTGGCCCCCACTGGGCCGGTGTCGTGCCGCTAACCAGCACATGGGGTGAGCCCATCGACGCAGCCGACCTCAACGACGGCATTGTGCCTTCTCCGGCCGTAGTCGGTCTGGCCGGCACCGATGCCCACGGATAGTCGCCGTTCGCTGCGCTCACTAACCGAGTTTCTCGCCTGGGGGCTCGAAACTCGCGCACGTGGGCGGTGGAGATCCTTCTTTTGGGGCTCGGAACGAGCACACACATGGGAGCAGGCTGTGACATCTGGCTCAGATGGAACCTGTCGAAGAGCGCGTTGCCGAAAGCTACGACTGAGTAGCGTTTAGGAAGCACTTGTGCACACCACCGCATCCCCAATGCAGCGCGGTGACGAGGGAGAAGTTATGGCTGCGGAACCGCGTCGTTCTGTGATTACGTCTATTGCTACGTCGGCAACCCGACGGTGGCAGATCACGCTCGGATTCATGGTCATGTTGCTCATCGCTGGCGTGTCCGCGTACGGCTTTGGTCTAGACCGAGAGGGTTTCCCTCCGATCAACACGCCAATAGCGATCGTCACTGGCACCTACTTCGTCGACGACGCCGACGCTGTTGATGCTGAGGTCACCGTGCCATTGGCAGAAGCATTCGTCGGCGTCCCCGACGTCATCGAAGTGCAAACCCAAGCGCGACCCAGCTCGTTTCTGGTTTTCGTCGAGTTCGAAAGTTCGGTCGACAGTTCCATTGGTACAGAGCGACTTGCCGCACTGAACATTGGACTCCCGCCGGGCGCCCAAGCCGACTACCGATCGGTCAACGCAGCCAAGTTCATTGACAGTTACGACCTGCTCGTTTCGGTCGTTGGCCCGGCCGATGCCTCCCCCGAACAACTCCAACAACAAGCCTCCGCACTGGCTGTCTACCTTGATGGCATCGGCGACATTTCTGAAGCAGTCGTCCGCGATCTGCTGACCGATTCCATCGACCCAGACACCGGCGAAGAGGAGACCCGTCTCACTCGTTTCACTCGGGTTGCGCTCGGCCCCGGCGACTTCAGGGAAGCCATCGCTGTGGGCGTGGTCCGCAACGACACATCGAGCCTCGATGTCTTGGGCTTCACCGATCTCGTGCAGGACCTTCTTGACTCTGCTGATTCCCCGCTCGCCGACGGCTTCCAAGCAGAGATCACCGCTGACTTTGCTACCGGTGTCCGCCAGCAGATCTCGTCGTTGACCCGCAATCTGCTTTCCGGCCTGCTCGCCGTCGCCGCAGTGAGCCTGCTGCTCATTGGTTGGCGAGTTGCTGTGTTAACCGCTGGCTTCATGGCACTGGTGCTGATGGGGGCGCTCGTCGGCCTGTGGGCGGTTGGTTACACGCTCAACACGATCACCCTATTCGGCTTGATTCTGACGCTCGGGCTGCTGGTCGACGATGCCATCGTGATATCCGAGTCGATCGACGCCAATAGAGACGAGCCTGACTCGTCTGAAGAGATCAAGTCTGTCGGTGTTGTTCGCCGAGCCATCGACCGGGTTGGCGCAGCGTCGTTCGCTGGCACGCTCACCACGGTTGTCGTGTTCTCGCCGATGTTGTTCATTGGCGGCATCCTCGGCGAGTTCATTCGACCCATTCCAGCGACCGTGATGATCACGCTGCTGCTGTCGTTCCTGTTCTCAATCGTGTTCATCCCGGTAATCGGTCGGCTCTTCCTGCTCAAAGGCCAGAAGCCAAACAACTCGATCATTCGGGCCGAAAAGTCGGTTGCCGCCGCCGCTGGTCGACTGGCTGCGTATCCATCAGGAAACGGACCGAAAGGCTGGCTTGTTGGTTTGGTCCTTGCCTTCTTCGCCTTCTTTGCTATCGGTTCGGGCCTTGGCTTCGCCGGTGGACTCGGCTTCAGCATCTTTCCCCAGGGCAAGGACTCCGTTGGCTTGTCCCTTAGCGCCGAGTTTCCAGCCGGGACCACAATCGACGAAGCCCAAGCCATCTCCGCTCAGATCGATGAGGTAGTTGTCGATGTGCTTGGCGACGATCTCCTACGAGCCCAATATGCACGCGGTAATGAGCGGCTGGTTCAGGCCTTCATCGATCTCACAGCGATCGGCAGCCGCCCGACAAAGTCACCCGAATTCGTCGAACAGATCGAAGAGCGGCTTGTCGGGATCGAAGGTGCACGGGTCACGATCGGCCAACTAGAGAATGGCCCACCGGTAGAAGAGTTCCCCTTCGCGATGCAGATCAGTGTCGATGATGACAATGTCGAGGCAGCACAGGCGTTTGCCTCCGAGCTGCAGACGGTCTTGGTCGGTCAGGAGTTCCCTTCTGGCTCCGAGACGGTGACCATCGTCGACGCTCGGATCTCGACCGATGGTTCGATTGCTCGTACCGATGGCGCTCGTTACATCGAAGTTCGGGCCAAGTACGACGAAGACAGCGGTATCTCAGGGATCTTGACATCGACCGAAGAACTCCTTGCTGAGGACTATCCAGGAGACGTTCTCGAAGCTCGTGGTCTTGCGCCCGACGCACTGGGTTTCGACTTCGGTCTCGAGTCAGATAACCAGGACGACTTTGCAGGCCTGCAGTACGCAGGTCTTATCGCTCTCGCGCTCATGCTGCTGTTGCTCACCATCCAGTTCCGCTCACTCGCTCAGTCGATGCTCATCTTCCTAGCGATCCCGTTCAGCTTCTTCGGCGTGTTCGGTGCGCTGATGCTGAGTGATAACCCATTGAGCTTCCTGGCAGTTGTCGGTTTCATCGCGCTCATTGGTGTGGCCGTGAACAACACGATCCTGCTGGTCGATGCAGCGAACCAGGAACGACGCAACGGCACCGGGATCGGCGAGTCCATTGGTTCGGCCGTGACCAGTCGCTTCCGTCCATTGGTTGCGACCACGATCACCACCGTGGCTGGTCTGCTCCCATTGTCACTCGCAGACCCATTCTGGGAGTCACTCGGCTTCACCCTCATGGGCGGCCTTGTCAGCTCTACGGTGCTCGTCTTGCTCTCGTTCCCTGCGTTCTACATTGCGCTCGAAACGGTACGAACCTTTGTCCGGAATCTGGTTCGTGGCTGGCTCGGGAAACCGCTGATTGGTTATACGACCGCTGGTTCGCTCTGAGCGTGAGCGACTGATATTGCTTCGTCATCAACATTGGCAGCAATGGGTGGGCCGACGGCGGTAGTTTTCACTGCGAACGCCTTCGGCGACAACTCTTGAAAGAAGCTCATGACTGCGATCAAACTCGACGGTGAATTGGTCGCCGCAGAGATCAAGAACGACTTGCGCATCCGCATAGAAGCATTGGCAGATCGGGGCATCACGCCCGGCCTTGGCACGCTGCTCGTAGGCGACGATGGTCCGTCGGCCAACTATGTGGCGATGAAACATCGCGATTCGCAAGAGCTGGGTATGGGCTCGCGCGAGGTGCGGCTGCCCGCTACGGCTCGTCAGTATGAAATCGATGCGGTGGTCGACGACTTCAACGACGATCCATCGGTCGATGCGTACATCATTCAGTACCCATTTCCGAAGGGTCTCGACTACGAGGCTGCGCTGATCCGGGTTCTTCCCGAGAAGGATGCCGACGGCCTCCACCCGGTGAACCTGGGCAAACTCGTGCAGGGCGTCGACGCGCCGGTTGCCTGCACGCCTGCCGGTATTCAGCTGCTGCTGAAGCACTACGAGGTGCCGGTGAAGGGCAAACATGTCGTCATCGTTGGCCGTGGCCTCACGATCGGTCGCCCGTTGGCCAACCTGATGGCGCTCAAGCGGGACATGGCCAATGCTGCGGTGACCGTGGTGCACACCGGTGTCGAAGACATCGGCCACTACACCCGTCAGGCCGACATCTTGATCGCTGCCGCGGGTGCCCCCCGGATGATTACCGCCGACATGGTCAAACCCGGTGCTGCTGTTGTTGCCGCTGGTGTGAGTTTCGAGGGTCCCAAGCTGGTGAGCGATGTTCATGAATCTGTCGAGGAGATCGCTGGCTGGTTGTCACCTCGCATTGGCGGCGTGGGACCGATGACCCGCACGCTGCTTATGGCGAACACCGTTGCCGCCGCAGAACGCAGTGCAAGTTAGCTGCTAGTCGAAATCCAACCGCACCATTGGCGCATGGGCGAGCAATGAGTCGAAGCTGTCGCCCTGGTTGAGGTACCACGCTGCACTGGGTGCGTGAAAGACGCTCGCTCGTTCGTCGCGCTGGTCGACAATGGTCGCAGTGGCGGGTAGGTCGGCGACCACCGACTCTTTGAGATGGAAGATCAACGACGGGTCCGCTGCCAGATTCGCAAACCAATCGCGGGGTCCCGGAGTACCGGTGATGTAGATCACGCCGTCGACGTTCAGGAACCAGATCTCAATGCGGCGGGACTCACCGCTGCGTCGACCGATCGTGGTTATGTCGATCGTCATGTCGGTCGCGAGTGCCGCTTGAACCTCGGTGGGAAGCTGGTCAAAAGAAGACATGTGGCAACCCTAAAACCCCATCGTTACGTGCGGTCAAGGGGTTAGTCATCTGCAAAGTTACGTCCCCTGGGGAGGTAACTTTTCGCGGCGTTGTTGCTTGCGCAACATGTTCTCGGCCAGACGGGGCGCCGCACCCGGTGTTGACCATGGGCACACGGCGATACAGATGCCACAGCCGTAGCTTTGGGCGAAGTACGGCAAGCATCGATCAAAGTCGACTGCCCACTTGGTCACGCCCCGCACGAGTCGCATGTCAGGGGCGATGGCATCGGGCGGACAGGCGTCGGTGCAGATACGGCAGCCAGTGCAGAAGTCATCGACACCGAACGAGTCAGGAGCGCTGGCCCTGAGTGGCGCGTCGGTTAACACCGCCGCGAGTCGAAATGATGAACCCAGTTCCCGGTTGATTAGTGACCCGTGTTTGCCGAGTTCACCCAGCCCAGCTTCAATGGCTGCGGGGACCATCTGGATCGGCCCCGCACCGGGCCCGCCATGGCCGTCGGCTCGGAAACCCTGGCCACGGAACCAGTCGGCGAGTGCTCGGGCCGCCGATGTGCCTCGGTTGTATTGGCGGTGGACCTCGATAGCGGATGTGTGTTCTGGAGCGGTTGCCAGTTGGTCATGATCCATGGCGACCGCGAGCAGCACGATCCAGGGGAGATCACTGGAGCGTCCTTCGAAGAACCATTCAGCCCTGGGTTGTGTAACACCAACGAGCTCTACATGATGTCCCTGTGGACTTGCGGCAAAGGCGGTCAGCGCAGCGACCCAATCGTCGGGCGAACGTTCTGTCTTTTGGACGGCGATGGTGGCCGGTTCATGACGGTCGTTCATGCGCAATACGCCTTGGAGTTCGGGATGGGCCACGAACTCTTCGGTCATACGAACCTGCACCGCACCATGGGCCAGTTTGGCTGGATTGGCCCACATGACCAGCGTGGGCTGTCGAACGTCGGGCTCATCCCAGCCGTTCAGCTCGTTGCCGGAAACGTCGCCCATGAGTGCAACCACATCGGCTGGCGGTTCCCATACCGGCGTGCGCCGTTCCATGCGGCGGCGGGGCTCTTCTTCTATCGCCATTGTGTCCGACTATAAGCTCACCCGGTGAGTCGTGTCGATTGCGCCCAGCGCGCCGTGCAGCCATGAGCCTGGTCGATTGGATCCGGCCATGGGCGGAGACGGATCGGCTGGCGTTCCACTTCGAGGATCAGGCCGTCTCGTATGCCGAGTTCGTCGGCCGGATCGAGGTCGTGGCCCGTTCGCTGGTCGAAGCTGGTATCGAACTGGGTGATCGTGTCGGCTACTGCGGCTTAAACCGGCTCGAACTATTCGAGTTGCTGTTTGCGTCGTCGCACGTCGGTGCCATCTTCGTGCCGTTTAACAACCGGTTAACAGCCAACGAGCTTGCGATCCAGATCGCCGATTGCACACCCGCGATCCTGATGGTCACCGATGGTTTCGAGGGACTGCTCACCGAGGCATCACCCGGGTCTATCGTCCACAATCTCGACGTCGATCCGTTGGTGGCGACGAACAATGATCCGCTTGCCTCAGCAACGATTGGCCCAGAGACGACCGTCCTCATGGTCTACACCTCGGGTACGACCGGACAGGCCAAGGGTGCCATGTTGAGCCACGACGCAATGCAGTACACCGTGCTGAACAGCATCGATCATCAAGGCATCACCGGCGACGATTGCATCATCGCGCCGCTGCCCACGTTCCACGTAGGTGGCCTGAATATCCAGACGTTGCCGACGCTGTATGCCGGTGGCCAGGTTGTGCTCCAACGACGATTCGACCCCGCCGCAGTGTTGTCCCAAATCGAGAAGTACAGCGTCACCCAAACCCTGCTTGTGCCTGCCATGCTCAGCGCGGTTGCCGCCCAGCCGAACTTCGATGACACCGACTTGTCGTCCCTTCGGGGCATCAACACGGGTTCGTCGATTGTCTCGGCCGCAGTGATGCAGCCATTCTTCGACCGAGGCGTACCCGTGGGTCAGGTCTATGGCACCACCGAGACCGGTCCGACGGCGGTCGTTCTTGGTTACGACGAGGCCGCAGCCAACATCGGATCATGCGGGAAAGCCGCTGCCCACACCGAGCTGCGGTTGGTCGGGCCCGGTGGCGTCGATGTTGTCGACGGCGAGCCGGGGGAGTTGTGGCTGCGTGGTCCGAACATCTTCACCGGCTATTGGGGTAACAGCCAGGCGACGGAAGATGCGTTTGCACCTGGCGGCTGGTTTCGAACCGGTGACGTCGGCTACCGAGACGACCGCGGGTATATCTACATCTCGGATCGCATCAAAGATGTCGTGATTTCCGGTGGCGAAAACATCTATCCCGCCGAGCTCGAACCGGTGTTGGCACAACACCCGGCAATCGCCGAAGTGGCGGTCGTCGGTGAGGGTGACGATCAATGGGGCGAAGTGCCAGTCGCCGTTGTCGTTCTTGCCCCCGGCGCAGCGCTCGAACTCTCTGATCTCCGCGAGTGGTGCGACCAGCGTCTGGCTCGTTTCAAGCAGCCCCGCAGACTCCGGGTGGTCGATGCCTTGCCTCGCACCGCGCTTGGGAAGGTGAAGAAACACGAACTCCGCGCGTCGCCCTTCTAAGGGTCAGCTTGTAGTGCTCAACCTCCGGCGTACTTCCAGTACGTGTCTTTCTTGGCGATGAGATTGTCGTCAGTTATCGCGTAGAGGTCGACGGCTGCGTTTTCGAACGGAGTGCCTCGATCAACACCGGAGATCGTGAATGTCTGGGTGACGAGGCCGGGAGCGAACTGCTCGCGAAGACCAACGAAGCGCACGTTGCTCCAGTTTTCCTTCCGCCACAACAGCTCGATCATCATCTCGTCGATGCCATGCAACACCCGACCAGTTGGCCGAGGGTCCGAGGGTAGAAAGTAATGGTTGTGCCACTCGAAGCCGGGCGCCAGAACGGTGCGCAGCTTGTCCGGCTCGCCCGATATATAGGCGGCCCGGAATCGGTCCATGAGTTCGGAGTAGTCAGCCATAGGTGTACCTCTGCAGTGGTTCGATGAGCGGTTATCGGCGGTTATTGGCCGGTGCCCCAGGTGTCGGTGACTCGATAGCCGAGCGGCCACGGGTCCGAAGGGTCGAGCTCGAAGGTGAACCGGCCGGTTCGCCACGCGGTGCCAGAGATCAGTGGCACGATCGCTGGCAGATCACCCACGGTCGTGACCGACTCGATGTGGCCGACGAACTGGCTATCGATGACCGATTGCATCCGAAGCGTGTCCCCCACGTGCATGACCCCTTGTGCGTGAAGGAGTGCCATACGAGCCGAGACGCCGGTACCGGTTGGTGACCGATCGAGTTTGCCGGGTTCGATGACCACCGTATTGCGCATTGTGTGGGTGCCGTCGTCGAGCTGCCCGAGTGGCCCTGCAATTTGACTGAATGAGAAGTGCCGCCAGTCAGTGGTCGGGTGTGAGAACACCAGTTGCTCATTTGCAGCCCGGATCAGTTCGGTGCCAAGGCTTGCAAGCTCGCGACCGTTTTCAGGAATGATCGCGAGGTCGACGTCAGCGGCATCAACCATCACGAAGCTGTCTCCTCCGAACGCGGTGTCGACACGCAAGGTACCGAATCCAGGGACCTCAAGCTGTGCGTCACGCTGGGCGACAAACGCGGGCACATTACGCACCGTCACCTTCTCGACCTTGCCATTGGCGCACGTTGCCGTGACCTCGACCAGGCCGCCTGGAGCTTCAAGCACGAGCGTGGTCGTGGGTTCGATCATTGGCACGATGCCGGTCTCCAGCACCACGGTCGCGACACAGATGCTGTTCGAGCCGGACATCGGCGGCGTGTGCGCTGGCTCCATGATGATGAAGCCGATGTCGGCTCGAGGGTCGATGGCCGGCACCAACAGGTTCACATGTTTGAAGACACCCCCACGAGGTTCGTTCAGGACGTGCTGGCGTAGTCGCTGGTCCGCGTCAATCCAGCTGCGTTGTTCCCACAGTGTCTCGCCAGGAGGTGGGTCGATGCCGGAAACGATGACATCGCCGACTTCGCCTTCGGCATGACAACCGATGATCTCGATGGGGCCATTCACGAATGGCAAGGAAGTGCTCACCGCTCAACGCTACGTGACATGGCGAAGCCAGAAGAACCGGCGGCTCAGACGCCTGTCGTTCAGCTAGGGCCGAGCGAGTTCCGCACCGCCACACATCGGCTGCCAATTCTTAGTCATGACGAGGAGTAGTGACGAGTAGTTGTGACTGGGCCGTCTGAAGGTAGTCAAATGTTCCTAAGCGGAGTTCATGCTCGCAACAGCTCGGCGATTTCGCCGGCTGCTTGAACCGCTGCGTCGGCGGTTGTGTCGTTGCCGGTCACAACCTTGAGGTTGAGCATGGAGCAGCCAGCCTCGACATAGGGGCGCAGGGCATCGGCGATCTGAGCGGGCGTGCCGTATGGCGTGTACTTCTCGAACGCAGCGAACGGCACCTTGTAGAACGATTCCATGGCCTCTGCCACCGAGGCTTTGGCCTGCTCTGTGGTATCTCCCACACCAACCCATGGCTGATAGCCATGTTGCCAGTCGACCGAGTCTCGGCCGAGCGCGTCGGCTTCGGTGGCGACAATTTCGATCGCCTCTGCAAAACGCCGTGCCGAGCACCATGTGCCGACCCAACCGTCGCCATACCGGGCTGTTCGGGTGAGTGCTGCGTTTGATCGCCCGCCGACGATGATTGGTACAGCAGGGGTAACCGCAGGCTTAATTCGTGCTTGTTCCAGCTCAAAGAACTCGCCCGAGAAGTCGATGGGGTTGCCGGTCATCAGCCCTTGGATGATTTCGAGGCACTCATTCGTGCGTCGGCCGCGAGTGCGGGGGTCGACGCCGCATACTTCGATCTCATGGCGGTCCTCGCCTCCGACGCCGACACCAAGGATGACCCGGTCGGGCGCGATCGTGGACATGGTCGCGAGTTGGCGAGCGACGGGAAGCGGATGGCGCAACGCCAACAGATAGATGCTGATCATGACTTTCAGCGATGGGTGAAGCTGTGAGAGCGCAGCAATTTCAACGAAACCATCAGTGCCGGACCCATCTCGAAACGACACATGATCGGCCATATACACCTGGTCGATCCCGGCATCCTCGATGTGCTGAAGGATCCGTTGTTTCTCGTCGAATGACTCGTTCCAGAGGTTGGTCGGCGTGGCGAAACCGATCGTGAGAGTCATCGGAGCTGTTCTAAGGTTTGGGGCACGTAATACGGTACTGAGTTATGACCACCCTGGACCTATTCGTGCAGCGGGCAGTCGCCGCGCACCCCGACACCGAAGCACTGATCGACGCACCCAACAGGGCGTCGTTCTTTAGTGGCGAACCGCAGCGGTTGAGCTGGGGTGACGTGGATAATGCGGTGAACGGCGTGGCGTCTGCGTTGCAGGCCGCCGGCGTGGCAGCGGGAGACGCGGTTGCTATCCAATTGCCTAACGCGGTTGAGCTACCGATCTCGCTGCTCGCGTGTTTCCGTATTGGTGCGGTGGCAACACCGTTCCCGATCCAACATCGGGAGCACGAACTACGTCATGGTCTCGCGACCTCGGGGGCACGTCATCTGATCACGGCTGGCCGACCTGACCGCGACGACATCCTGGAAACATCGATGGGTGTGCTGGCCGAGTTCGACGCTGCGATGTTTACGTTTGGTCCTGCGAGCATCGAAGGAGCAACGCCGTTGTCTCTTCCTGAAGGTCCGGCTCCGGTGCCCGAACCGCATGTGGCAGACCCGAGCGATGTTGCCACGATCTGCTGGACGTCGGGCACAACCGGAACACCCAAAGGTGTGCCTCGGGCTCACAACATGTGGTTGGCAAGTTCGGATGTGCAAGTGACCGAGCTCGATCTCACCGCCGACGAACGCATCCTGTGTCCTTTTCCTGTCGTGAACATGGCGGGCATAGGTGGCATGTTGGTGCCGTGGTTACAGACTGGCAGCACTCTGCTGTTGCATCACCCGATCGATCTGCCGGTGTTCCTGGGCCAGATCGGTTCCGAGGCGATTAGCTACACGGTCGCCCCACCACCGTTACTGAACATGTTGCTGGGCAACGAGGCCATGCTCGATTCGATCGACATGTCCCACATTCGCAAGATCAGTTCAGGTTCGGCACCACTCGCACCATGGATGGTCGAGGGTTGGCAGGATCGCGGCATCGAGATTGTGAACGTCTTCGGCTCGAACGAAGGCGCCGCCATGCTGTCGACCATGGCCAGCGTTCCTGATCCGAACGAGCGGGCTAGGTACTTCCCAGCACCATCCAGGCTCGGTATCGAGGCCCGGCTCGTGGATCTCGAGACCGGCGAGGAGATCAC
>ENA-OWPI01000788-OWPI01000788.1-marine-metagenome-genome-assembly--contig:-NODE-788-length-39750-cov-8.496761_pt1 | contig 39750 bp, 29 predicted proteins | sample MGYA00238138_ERZ651775 | MGnify/ENA primary metagenome ERZ651775 (study PRJEB26906, sample SAMN06265043) | marine metagenome | isolation source: Helgoland LTER site | place: Germany:Helgoland, sampling...
ATAGTAGGTTTTGTGATTCACCAAAGTAGGTGAACCTTGGGCAAACAAATCAGTCGTCACCTTAAACGAATGCTGAACCCCAACATTAGAACCGTCTACCATTTCTTCTGGTATTGAGAATCCTAAAGACTCATCAAATGTGAAGTTAATAATTCGATCAATGTCGTTCTTCTTGTCACATTGTGCAACAAGTCTTGACTTCTCTGTATCATACAAATCAGCAACTGAAACATCTTCATCTCTCAGCTGAAATATTTGATAACCTTCAAAACGATAAAAACGATCGACAGATGGATCAGCAATATTAATCTCATCTTCCTCTTCATATAATTCTTGATAATTGTTAGAAGATATTGGATTTTCAATTACTAAAACCAATTCATTCTCTAGTTCCTGAATGGTCAATTTTGGTGCATCAGGAGGAGATAAAATATCAAAACATGCGTCAAACAAAGCCTGCGCTTTTGTATCTGCTTGTTTCATTGCCTCCACAGAAGCCAATAAGCCTCCTTCAGAACTTCTTCCATAAACGATTCCTACAGTAATGTTATTTACTGCACCTGGACGAAGCGTAAAAGGACCTGCTGATTGCACAAATCGACGGTCACCATTTGGATTAGCCGGTTTGCCTGGAGTCGCCTCAAACCAACCATCAGGCCAATCAGCTGACATATCTTCACCGCCAGTTCCCCAATTCAATGGATCTGATGCACCAGGAAACATGTAATCTGACAATACATCAGATTCGCTACCCGCTCCTAAACCACCATAAAACATCTCAGAACCATTTGCCCACTGACCTTCCATGAATTTGTAATATTCTGTTGCCACATCTGGATCATTATATGGATATAAAGAGGTTGAAGTATAATAAGTAAACCTTCTCATACCAAAACGTTCGTTATCAATCAAATCATCTGAATAACCAGTACCGATACCATTGTATACGATACCATTATTGTTTATAGCATCAGATATTTCAGGGATAACCATTTCATTTGTAATAGAATCCAGGTATGGACCTGGATTATCTAATCCATCTGCGTCTTGATAAGGACCTTCAAAGAAATCACATCCTATCGCTGGAGGGTTTTCTCCATATCCATTTGTTCCACCGTCACTTTGATCAACCAAGTCTCCATTGTAGGTATAACCTAAACCTCTTGAAACATCACATCCAACATAATCATCAGAATAGTTTCCTATATCACAATCTAAATACTGTGAAAAATAAGTATCATATAATGTCTGAGTACCCCTGTTAATTAATTCATAATTGTAAAAAGTCATTAGGTTCACTTCATCATTGGTAGCAAAAGAAAATGCTTGAGCTCTAATTTCCATCCCAATTGGATCTCCTGTCGTCTCCGTATGAATATTTCCTTTGTCATTGAAAACCCACCAATGCGTTTCATCACCATATAGAGTTACTCTTCTATCTACTTGACATGTCACATCATCCCTTCCTAATATATCGTCGTACCAAGGATGATCACCATTGTCAGGATTATAATTTCCATCCTCGTCTCGATCATAATAGGGAGCTAAAAAATAATCTTGACCTCGAGAAACATCTCCATGAGCTGGCCAACCGTATATTCTTTTTAACACGTCATTAGAAGGTGCTTCAATATCATCACATCCTTCGGTTGCTATACCCGCGTTACACTCAAACCAAATATTGAAAGCAACAACTTCTGCCTTTCGTATCGTGTAAAATTTATCGTAAGCCTGACACTGATCAGGATCAATGTTGGCTTCACCAAAATCACGTCGGGCACCGTCTCCAACTGGATATAATGGATTATAGTCTCCAGTGCCTGGGTTAACAGTTAAAGGACCTGCCCAAAAATCATTACCCGATCTGTAGCGCAAAGCTGCGAGTTTAAGCTGTCCATTTACATCTGTTCCTCCCATCCATAAAGCTCCTGCATAAATAGCAAATAAATTACTTCCTTTCGGCACCTCATATGCTGGTGTACCTTCTTGCCTGTTTTGGAACATACTACCCCCTTGCTCAATAAATGCGCTTACATCATTGAATTCCATTGTGAGTTTAGCTGTTGCCGGACTACAGTTTGCTCCTTTAGGAGTTTCATCTCCACCACCCTTTTTGTCATTTGGGCCAAGATAAGCTAATCCGTTAAGCGTTATACTTAAACCTATAATTGTTGCAAAAAACTGCTTTTTCATATTTGTAACGTTTAAACCGTTTATTTCTAAAATTTCCTTAAAAATCAAATTTCACTCCCAATCGTATTGTTCTAGGCGAACTGATATTGTAAGGATTTTGAATTTTCATTGAATAATAATCTCTAAATGCTTGTTCATCAATTTGATTCTGAATAGAAGACTGACTTGATGCCGCAGCAAGATATCCATCATCATTCCAGTTACCCGTAGCTCTATATACATTCAAAATATTGAACTGATTAAGAAGATTGGTTACCCTAACATATATATTTAAAAAGGCTCTTTTCTTTTTATCTTCATTAGACCCAAATTCCAAATTGAATGTACGGTCTATTTGTAAATCTAGACGATAAGCCCATGGAAGCCTAGAACCATTTAAGGTTCCATTAAGACCTGCATTTAAATTCCCAATTGCTTCATCAGTAATAAACGTTTGATTCGAGTATGGAGACCCTGAATAAATATTAGAGAATATGTTCAATCCTGTATTTTCTAAAACTCTCATTTTCCCCAACATTGGACCGTTGTAATCCTCTCCACTGCCATAACGATAGTCAAAAGTTATTGCGATAGCATGTCTTTGGTCATATGAATAAGGGAAAATATTTCTTAAATTAGGAAGACCTGCATTAATTAAACCAGCCGCAGAGGTTGCGTCTGACCCTGTACCTTCAGCAAACTGAAGTGTGTAATTCGCAGTCATTCTTAAGTTCCCTGTACGTCTCAAGTCATATGCAATTGTCAAACCTTTAATGGTACCAAAATCTCTATTTCCATATGTCCTGTAGGTCGCAGGATGAGCTTGAAAAACATTGATTAATTGAACGTTATTTCTTTGCTCTCTATAAAAAGCTGAAATTTTAAGTGATGATGTTCTTCCCAACACTTGTTGGAAACCTAACTCATAATCAACAGTTGTCTCTGGCTTCAAGTTCGCATTACTAATGATTGCGCTTCTTGAATTGATAAACTGGTATTCGAAAGGATCAAATCTATAACCTGATGTTGGTCTTTTAGTGAGTATATCATAATGAGCAAAGAACGATGCTTCTTCTGATATTGGAAAAGAAAATGCTACACGAGGCATAAAATTAATTTGTGCTTTGTAATCTTCAAAGGCACTTTCATCAGGCGTTTCCTGACCTGGGTTTAGTAACCATGGTGCAATACCAGCAGATCCAGCTATTGGTTCAGGGTCTTCAACTGGAGTTCCATCAGCATTAAACCAATTCATTCCTGTTCTAAATCCATTAATGGAAGATGGGTCGTTGACATCATCAACGTAAACCACATAATCATCACCCATACTTTCTGGTAAATTCACCCATTCATACTGGGTTGGATCACTTGCTTTTAATGCCTCTGCCTCTGCAACTGTTCTCGCATTAAAGAATAGATAAGGGTCTTTCAATACCGGCTGGTTAGCGTCAAATACATCAACACGAACACCAACATTAAATACGATATCATTAAATGCAAACTTATCCATGATATAACCGGCCATATAAATTGGTTGAAAAGCTCCAACAAATCTTCTAAAGTTACCGTTTTCGTCATATTCATTAAAATATTCATTAATATCAGTAATGCCCTTCACCTTCTTACCAGTATGGTCATACCCCCAATAGGAAACAAAAGAATTTCCACTATTCAAGAGCTCATCTGGAGAAAACATATCAAATTGAAGAAGATTTGGGTCGTATTGATCGATATCAATGAAATAATCACCATCAACAGCAATACCTTCCAATTTTTGTCTCAAATTATAATCAAAAAATGATTGATTGTCATTCTCACGCTGACCTCCATATATCCCTGTACCTGAAGTGTAAGCATACCCTGAATTTAATCTATCATAGGTGATCGACTTGAAAGATCCAGAATCAGCGATAACTCCTGAATTTAAATCTAACTCAGTAATATGAAAGTTCGTAAGCTGTCGAGCGATTGTCCAAATACCTATTGGACCATTACCGCCGCCGCCGGTAGTTGTACCATTGGTCCAACCTCTATCTATTCTTTGTTCGTACTCAAAACCCAAAGAAATTGAATGGTCACCTATAACAACCGAACCTGCTCCTGTAACCCTAAACTGATCATTTTCAGACTTATAAAACCCATTGTATGGTGTACCGATGTTACTCCACATTCCATACACGGATTCAGGAGTGTCTCCATTTCTTAAGGCATTACCTTGATTGATTTGCGTCAAGTTTTCATAATGTCCTATTGGCGCGCCTTCATAAATATCATAGTATTGACTTGTTATTGCAGCGAGTGCACTATTTGTTTCAGACGGACTAAAATCAACTTCTACATCCTTAAAACCATTATGCACATATGTATTTGTCTCTGAATTGTACTCATATGACGGCCTTCTAGTTGTTGTATAATAACCTACATGTCCATAATTGAACATGTTGTATTGGTGTTTTGGATCATAAAAGTCTCTTGTCGATTTTGAATAATCGACCATCAAGTTGTAATTCGCTGATTTTATCTTCGAACTACTTCCTTCCTGAGAGTTGTTAAATCGTTGCGTAAAGCGACCAAATACTCTATAATCTAGATTGTTATATTCACCAAAGTTTCCGAAATTCAAAAGAGAACCATTTCTACCCCAATTTGTACCTGTTGAATAATTCAATGAACCTCCAAACTGCAAATTTACGGAAGGACCTGTGTTCACATCTATTTTTGCCTGAGCTGAAACAACCCTATTTCTTGCATTCATTCTCCATGGTGTCGTTTCAAAATCAGAACTGGTTAAAAATAATGCATTGTGAAAAGTTCCAAATCCTGATGAATTTGGTCTCAATGGATTTGCTAACAAGTCGTCTCTTACATCTTTTTTAATTCTTGAACTCCCTCCTGATAAAGGTCTGCTATCTAGTCTATCCGTATAATTGGCAGAAATTAAAAATCCTAAAATTGGTTTTGTTTTATTCCCGGCTGAATCTCTTTTCATAAGTAAAGGGCCCGAAAGCATTCCTTCAAAAAGATTATAACCGTATTGATCTAGACCTATAACTTTTCCATCATAACCATCCGGATCAGCTCCATTAATATATATTCCTGATGAAACCGCCTCAACACTTCCAAAATATGTTGCAGAAGGACCCCTGGTTGTAATTGAGATAATTCCACCTGTTACATCTCCATAATTTGCAGGAACACCACCAGTAATAACTGCAACTTCCTCAAGAGCAGATTTCGGGATATTTGACGATCCCCTGACTTTAATTCCATCAATGTAAAAATAAGTAGCATCAGATCTAGAACCTCTTACTGATATAGCTCCTGTTCCTTCATTCGAATTTACTCCACCAACGGATTGTGCAACTCCCGCCGCTGATCTTACAGGTAATCTAGATATATCTTCTCTTGTCACCGTTGCGCCAGAAGCACCTCCATCTTTATCAATTAAAGGCACCTTGTAAGCAATAACAACCGTTTCATCTATATCCTGAACATCCTTGGGTTTACTTAAGAGAATGTTATCTAAAAAAGTAATCTTATCTGATGATATTAGAACTGCCGTGATTTCTTGTGGCTGATACCCCTCTGCATTCCGAATTTCAACTAAGTATGATCCAGGTTGAATGGCATTAATTTGAAATTTACCGTCAAAGTCAGTTAATGCTTTTCCTTTAATTGTCCCATTTTGTTTGATGAGAACCTTACTGTAAGGCAATGCCTCTTTTGAACCATCGTCTCTAACCGTACCTTTCAATGTTCCTAAACCCGACTGTGAAAACGAGTAAGAACCTACTAATAAGAACGTTAAGAGGATATAATGTAACTTTTTTATCATAATATATATGAGTTGGTTTAAAATTCAATCATTTCAAGAGGGTAAATATAAAAAAAAACACCGTTATTAAAGAATTGTTAAAAATATTTAAATTGTTTTATTTAAGACTCGGAGAGTAAGATTATTAAATTACAATATAATTAGCATTTTTACAAAAAATAAAAGGTGATTTTTTTTAATAGACTTCATATTAAATTTGGAATAATACAGAAAAACAATGTTGACTGCAATTCCTGGATGCTTGACAATGAGATCGTTGAATCTAAGAAAATACAGAACCTTAAAAGAAAGAATGAATTCACTGGTATTCGGCAACTTAGAAATGAATTGCTGCCAAAGAAAGAGATCATTTACAGCTCCACTGGAAAGCCATCATTAATTGACGATACAACACAGCTTTCAATTAGTCATTCGTCTCAAAGTATTTGTGTTGCAATTTCTAATTCCCCATTGGGAATTGACATAGAAAAAATAGATGATAGAATACTTAAAGTGAGAGCCAAATTTGTGAATTGTGAGGAAAAACAGTTTTACGCTTATGACTCCATTGAAGATCTTACTATTCTTTGGACTATTAAAGAATCCATTTATAAACTACTTGACATCAGCGGAATAAGCTTTTTAGATGACATTCAAATAATTGAAAGAAACAGAGATGAACACACGTGTTTGGTGCAAGTAAATGGGATGCGAAAAACATATACTCTTAAGCATGAAAAAATCAATAATGAAATATTAACCTACAACATCAACTAAAATGGACGTGTTAAAATTCTTAAATGGGTTAAAAAATGGAATCGCTATTCTCATTGATCCAGATAAATTCTCATCAAAAGATGAACTACGCATTTACTTAGACAAAGTGTCCTTTGCCAACCCCGACATAGTATTTATTGGAGGAAGTACCGTGTCTAAAATAGATTTTCAAAATTGTGTTGAACTTTCTAAAGAAAAAATAAAAGCTCCAATTGTGATTTTCCCTGGGGCTTCTCATCAATTGTCAGAACATGCTGATGCCATATTGTTTCTTTCTTTGATTTCTGGTAGAAATCCAGACTATTTGATAGGTCATCATATTGCTGCCGTTTCAGAACTCGAAAAAATGAACCTTCAGATCATACCGACTTCCTACATGTTAGTTGATGGAGGTAAAAAATCTTCTGTCGAATACATTTCAAATACAAACCCGATACCAAAAGATGCTTTTTCAATCGCTAGAAAAACGGCTTTAGCAGGGAAGTATCTTGGGCATAAGATCTTATATGCTGACGCAGGAAGCGGTGCGATGGAGCACATTTCAAAAGAAATGATAACCATCCTTTCAGAAACAAATTCTCCATTAATAGTAGGTGGAGGAATTAGAAGTATTGAGCAAATAAGAAGCGCCCACCAAGCCGGTGCGCAGGTAGTGGTTATCGGAAACAAAGTCGAAGAAGACATCAACTTCTTGTTAGACATAAAAAATTACAGCTTAAACTTGGGCCTTTAAACTGAGGTCGAGACTCTTGACTGAATGCGTTAATGCCCCAACAGAAATGAAATTCACCCCTGTCTCAGCATACTCAACAATAGTTTCATCGGTTATTCCTCCAGATGCTTCTGTTTCATAATTGTCTGGAACCATCTCGAGGGCGCGGACAATTTCTTTTGGAGAAAAATTGTCTAACATGATTCTATCAACTCCCCCTTCCTTTATCACCTCGCTCAATTCGTCTGTTGACCGAACTTCTATTTCGATTTTCAATTGTTTTTTCTGGTTAGACAGATAGGAATTCGCCTTTCTAATGGCATTAGAGATGCCGCCAGCATAATCGACATGGTTGTCTTTTATCATAATCATGTCGTACAATCCAAACCTATGGTTTCCACCACCACCAATTTCAACTGCTTCTTTTTCAATCAATCGAATCCCTGGAGTAGTCTTTCTTGTATCCAGCAAAACAGCCTGAGTATGAGATATTTGATCCACCATTTGGCGCGTTTTTGTTGCAATACCACTCATCCGTTGCATTACATTTAGAACCAATCTTTCTGTACTCAAGATGGATCGAGCGGAACCTTTTAAAGTAAAAGCGATATCACCTTTCGATACATATTCTCCATCCTTTTTTAACACATCTATTTGCAATGAAGGATCATAAATTTCAAAAATCCTTTTGGCCACTCTAATTCCAGCAAGAACCCCGTCCTCCCTTACCTCAAGACGTGCATTCCCTCTTTCATTTTCCGCGATACATGAGAGCGAAGTATGGTCACCATCTCTTATATCTTCTTTAAGTGCAATTTCTATAAACTCATCTAACATAGATACAAATATAGAGGAATGAATAAATTGTGAATATTAGTTCTAATTTTATTGCATGAATTCTTTAAGTGATGAAATCATAAATTCATTAAAAGTACTTCCTTCAAACCCTGGGGTGTATCAATTTATTGACTCGAACGGAGACATCATATATATAGGAAAAGCAAAAAACTTAAAAAACAGAGTGCAATCCTATTTTAGAGGTCAGCATGAACATTTCAAAACAAAAGTTCTCGTTAAATCTATATGTAAAATTGACTACCATGTCGTTGATTCAGAAACAGATGCTCTACTATTAGAAAACAATTTAATAAAAACACATCAACCGAAATACAATGTTTTACTTAAAGATGATAAAACATATCCATGGATTGAAGTAATTAAAGAACCTTTTCCTCGCGTTCAGACAACACGCAACAAAAGCAATAAAGACTCTTTATATTTTGGGCCATTTCCCAATATTCGAAATATGAATATTATGTTCAAGCTCATTAGTGATTTGTTTTATGTAAGAAGTTGTTCTCTCGATTTAAGTCCTGAAAAAATCAATAAAAAGAATTATTCTGTTTGTCTAGAGTTTCATATTGGGAATTGCAAAGGACCATGCGAAGGTTTTCAATCCATGGCTGATTATGATGACATGATTGAAAAAATCACCATGCTTCTTGAAGGAAAAACTTCCTCATTAATCAGGATACTGAAGAACCAAATGAAAACACTTTCATCGAATTATGAATTCGAAGAAGCAGAAAAAATAAAAAGAACCATTGATGGCCTCAATCAATACCGAACAAAATCGATAATAGTTTCTGAAGTTCATGACTTAGATGTATTGACTGTAGAGGATATTGATGAGGTCTTCTATTTTAACTACATGTTAATTAAGGGAGGCGCAATAATGAATGTCTACAATCAAAAGATTGCTAAAAAACTCAATGAAGACGCTCAAGACTTTGTTGTTTTAAATACTTCTATTTTAAAAGAAAAATTTGGATCAAATAACAAGATCGTAGTTTCCAATATCAAAATAAACTCATCATTTCAGGACTTTGGCTTTATTACACCTCAAAAAGGTGATAAAAAAACATTGCTCAATCTTTCCTTGAATAATATCAAGCACTACATAAATAATGAAAAGAAAAAATCAATTCTTTTCAAAACTAAAAATCATCAATCCAGAATCCTAGATACCATTAAAAAAGATTTTAAACTAAAGAATATTCCCAACCATATGGAGTGTTTCGACAATTCAAACCTGCAGGGAACTAATGCCGTCTCGGCATGTGTAGTTTTTAAAAAAGGAAAACCCTCAAAAAAAGACTATCGCCATTTTAATGTAAAGACCGTTAGCGGACCCGACGATTTCGAAACCATGAAAGAAGTTGTTTTTCGCAGGTACAAAAGACTACTTTCTGAAAACAAGAAACTCCCAGAACTTATTATCATCGATGGTGGCAAAGGGCAGCTTAGTTCGGCGCTTGAAGCACTTGAAGCCCTCAACCTTATAGGGAAAATAGCGATTGTTGGCATTGCCAAAAGATTAGAGGAGATTTTTTTTCCAGGAGACAAACACCCCCTCTACTTAGATAAACGGAGTGAAAGTTTAAAAGTGATTCAACACATGCGAAATGAAGCACACAGATTTAGTATAACGCACCACAGGAACAAGAGGAGTAAAAACGCATTACATTCCTCCCTTGAAGATATTGAAGGAATTGGAACTAAAACCAAAGAGGTATTATACAATACCTTCAAAACCCTGGAGGGAATTCGAGAAGCTGAAATGAGCAAACTGACCGAAGCCGTCGGTCCCTCAAAAGCTCAACTGATCATCAATCATTTTACGGCTTCCTAAAGCTTATAAAATAGCATAGAAGAAGCCGAGGTTTCTCCACTAAGTTTTATGGTGTAAGACCCTTGAGACAGACCTTTAGTGTCTAATATCAAGTTGTTATTCCCTTCATTTGCATAGATTATCATCGTCTCAATGAGTTTACCCCTAACATCAATAATTTGTGCATACATCTTTTGAGCGTTCTTAAGGTCAAAAACAACAGAAACATCAGAATCTGATGGATTTGGATACAGATTCATATTGAAATCTTCACGCATTTCATTCAATCCAACTATAATATCGTCGGAAGAACTCCCTTCGTACAAGTTAATGTCATCAAGGTAAAAATTGTTTCCTCCTTCACCCTCAAATTTAAAACGCATTCTAAAATTATCTACGAAATAATCAGAAAAAACATTACCCATATGAATTGTCGTCCAGTCTTCTTGAGAACTCGGCTCCCAAAAAGAGGTCGAAACTTCACTAGAAAGGGAATTCCCTCCTAATGTTTTCCTTTGCGCCCAATTCTCACCACAATCTTTTGAAATAAATACTTTTAAGAATTCGTAGTTAGAAGATGATCGTTTACGATACGCATATCTAAAACTCAAGGTAACTTGTCCCGTCTCGGGAACACTAGAAATGTCTATCGGTGCTGAAATCAATTCATCAACATTTGATGGTTGCTGTCCATAATTCAACAACTTGACACATTTATTACCAGTGTGTCCAAATGCTGTTTGCATACTGAATGCATTATTATTATTAAGGTTTATCACTTCCCAGTTTGTCAAGTTATCAAGAGTTGTATATGACTCAAACCCTTCCCAAAAAGGTAAAACTGCTGCTGCTGGTAGAACTCGAATATAATTGTCTTTGGTTTCAATATCAGATGAAGCACCATCAGAAGAATTTAACTTAATTGTATATAAGCCTTCATTATTAAACATGATGCTTGGGTTTTGAGAATTGGCATCCGTCCCATTGGTATAAGACCAACCTGTAGATGGTGTTATGGTCCAAAGCCAACTCGAAACGGCATTAAAGGAGTCATCTGTAAATAAAACTTCATTTCCAGCACATATTGTGGTCCGATCCGCATCAAATTCTGCTTCACAAAGAACCAATACTCCTGTAGCACCCGTAGCATTTAAATTACTTGTTTTCCACAAATTAGATCTACCCGTACTTGAAACCTGAAGAGCCGCCCTCATTCTTGCAACTTGTCCGGCCGTAAACATTTTAGAACAATAAGAGTAATCCATGTAATTTTCGACATTATCGCGTATGTCAAAACCCCAATAAGCATTATCTCCATTACAAGAGTTAGAATTCACATTACAAGAGGTTACACCGATACATTCGGGAGTGTCCTGAACATCATCATCAGTATTACAATTACTCGGTAAATTAGGATTGTTAGTACCACCCCAAGGATGAGACAAATTCAACCAGTGTCCAACTTCATGGGTTAATGTACGACTCGCCCCTATGCCACCCGTTCCGATTGAACCCACATAATTGTGTAGGACCCAAATACCGTTAGTCATGCTGTTGGCATTCCAAGTACCAGGATTGTAAGTATAACCTGCCGCTCCTCCAATTTCACCACAAACAAAAATATTTAGATATTTATTTCCTGCCCAAGATTGATTATACACATCGTTTCCTTGAATGATTGCACCAACCTGACTTCCCCCATCGTCTCCTTGATAACTCAGTGGAGAATTCGTTCTGGTGATTCCTTTAAAACAATTACCATTAGGAGCTTTTGTGGCAAGAACAAATTCAATTTCAACATCGGAAGGGAAATCGATAAAGTCTGGATGCACATTCGCAGTGTCTGCATTTTGCTTTCTGTAATCCCGGTTCAAAATGGACATCGCATCATAAATTTGTTCATCTGAAATGTTTTCTAAACCTTCGCTGTGCAGGACATGAAAAACAACTGGAATTTTATAAATCGTACCTTTTTGAATAGGTTCTTTTAGCCTTTGCTGAAACTCTATTTCACCCGGCTTATTCATTTCTATGAAGTCCTGATTCTTTCTAAGTTTAGCCATTTTAACATGTTGGTGACAATATTCAATATTTTCTCCATCACGCGCGTTGGTAGGGTCGAATTTTTTGGTGTCTTGGGCGATACTGTGTAATGAGGAAATTAAGAATGAACACAGTAATAAAAATGATATTTTCATGTATTTTAGTTTTCTTTTAAACGTTTTTTTATGGTAAAGGTTTGCTAAAATAAACAATAATAGTTTTCAAAAAAATAAATAAGGGTATTCCTTACTGCTGAAAAAAATTCGAAATGCTGATTGATTATTGCGTATTTCTTATTAAAATTCCACAAATAGTTACATTTGTGTATGAAATCAAGAAAAGCAATTGATACGCTTTCAATAGCGACAAAACTAGTACTCCCAAATGACACCAACACCATTGGTAATTTGTTTGGAGGCGAGCTCCTCGCCTGGATGGATGTTATAGCCAGCGTATCTGCTCACAGGCACTGCAGAAGAGTTGTTGTTACGGCCTCAGTAAATCATGTTTCATTTAAAAAACCCATAAAAGAGGCTTCCATAGTTACCTTGGAAGCAAAAGTTTCTAGGTCTTTTTATTCGTCAATGGAGATTATTATCGATGTATATGTAGAAGATCGAGTTACTGGAGAAAAAGTAAAATGTAATGATGCCATTTATACTTTTGTGGCAGTTGATCAAAATGGAGGTCCTATTCAAGTCCCTGAACTTTTGCCAGAAACGAAGGAGGAGAAAGAACGATATGAGGCAGCTTTGAGAAGAAAGCAGTTAAGTCTGATTTTAGCTGGAAAGTTAAAACCCAATGAAGCCTCTGAACTTAAAAAACTATTTTTAGAAAATCAATAATCATTATGAGTAAATTTCAAAACCTTATAGATGCCTATGGTGTTAGCCATAAAAACAAAACGAATAAGTTAATTCACTGGGTTTGTGTTCCAGCAATCTTCTTTAGTATTGTAGGTCTTGTATCCGTCATTCCTTTTCCTTGGGAAGCAGATATCACAGATAATATTAGGTTAAATTGGTCACTTTTCGCTCTTGGGTTAGTGTTGTTGTATTATCTCTCTCTTTCCATTTCCATTTCTATTGGAATGACTCTGTTTTCTTTAGTTTGCATTTACCTCTGTGGACTGCTTAATACTTTTGAATCTCCTCTTTTGATTTATTTGGGCGTTTTTGCAGTAAGCTGGGTGTTTCAATTCATTGGACATCATATTGAAGGGAAAAAACCATCGTTCCTGCAAGACATTCAATTTCTACTTATCGGACCTGCATGGCTGATGCATTTTATTTACAAAAAACTCAACATTCGTTACTAATGAAGCTTCTATATTTATTTCTTTTCTTAGGTTTTCATGGTTATTCTCAATCCCCTCATGGCGATTGGTATTCGACATTAAGAGCAGCTGACCTCCCATTGGTTTTTCATATCCAAAAGAATGGAAAGAAGACGATCATAACCGTAGATTCTCCTAAGCAAAAAGCATACGATATGCCTGCTGAAATAACCCTTTTAAAAGGCAATCAAATTAAAGTGGAAATGAAAAACATTGGAGTCACTTATGAAGGGACTTTTTATCCAGACTCTATTTCAGGCATTTTTCAACAAGGGGCAATCGTAGAAAATATGACCTTTTTCAATCAACTTAAAGAATCAGAAAAGCCTCGCCGTCCTCAAAACCCAAAGCCTCCATATAATTATAAAAGTGAAGATGTGACTTTTCCACATCTAAAAGACTCCTTCTATCTTGCGGGTACAATTACCATCCCAAAAAGACAATTACCATCACCTGCAATTGTTTTAGTTAGTGGAAGTGGGCCCCAAAATAGAGATGAAGAAATGATGGGACACAGACCATTTTGGGTTCTGGCAGATTATCTAACCAATTTAGGCTATGCTGTTCTTAGATACGACGATCGTGGCACATACAACTCTCAAGGAAGGTTTAGTTCAGCCACAACGCTCGACTTTGCAAGTGATGCCGAATCCGCAGTTAATTATTTGCGAAATCGTAATGATATCGACCCAAATAAGATTGTAATTATGGGGCATAGTGAAGGTGGTCTGATTGCTAATATTCTTGGTGCAAGAATCGACAAACTTTCAGGGATCGTTTCTCTCGCAGGCACCTCAATTAGAGGCGATTCCATTCTAGATATTCAAACAAGACTATTGGCGCAAAGCATTGGAGAAAAAGAATCTCAAATGGAATTAACACATGAATACAACGAAGCGGTATGGAATGCTGTGATTTCTGCTTCTTCCATGAAAGATTTGGAAAACAATTTAGAATTAATCTCGAAAAAATATGTTAAGCGATTAATGAAAAAAGGTTTTATTAAAAGAAGTGAAAAAGCGGATGTTATAAAATCAGTGGAACAAACTATACTCAATCCGTGGATGTACGAGTTTATAAAATATTCACCAAGTAAAGATATCCCAAATATCATGTGCCATGTATTGGTTCTAATTGGATCAAAAGACATTCAAGTGACAAGTAAGGAAAACATTGCAGGGTACAAAAATCTTTTACCCCAAAACGGAAAGCTCCAAACCATAAAGGAATTAAAAGGATTGAACCACTTGTTTCAAAAATGTACTACCTGTACCGTTAGTGAATATGGTCAACTCGAAGAAACATTTTCAATGGATGCAATGGAGGAGATACGTGATTTTCTGCAAGAAATTTGGAAGTAACTAGCCGATTGCTTTTATGATTTCATCTGGCTCATGAGCCATACATTTAAAATGACCTTTTGGGCATTTATCATATCCAATTTTAGAACAAGGCCTACAGTTCAGTCCCTTGTTTTCAATAATGACATCATTCTTATTGGTCATTTTTCTGTATGGATACATGCCAAACTTTGGCGTTGTGTTTCCCCAAATACTTATAATATCAAGATCAAAGAATGATGCAATATGCATCAAACCTGTGTCTCCAGTAATGAGCTTAGCTGATTGTTGAAGGATACTCGAAGATTGTAGAATGTTATAGCTCCCTGCACAATTTACAATGGTCTTGTTTTTAAAAGCGTCTTGAAGTTTTGACCCAATTTCAGCGTCATTTGAATCTCCTAATAAGGCAATTGGGATATTAATTTGATCTATGACTTTTACCAAAACAGAATATGGGATTTTTTTGGTGTTAAATTTTGCGCCTAAGGCTATGCAGTAGAACTTATTGGGAATTGCATCAAATATTTTTTTTAATTGGACCTGGTCGTTTATAGGCACGGAAAATGGGCTTCGAGTGATTGATTTGTTTAATCCTAAGGATTTTAGGGTCTCAAAATAACGATCTACGATATGAATTTCAGGAAGAACGTCGATTTTTAAAGAAGTAAATAATTTTTTTCTAAAGTTTAATTTTTTGAACCTGACAATCTTTTTAGCGTTCATGGCAGAAACTGAAATACTTCGAATATTCTTATGAAGGTCTATAATCAAATCAAATTTGTGATCTTTAATCCATTTTCTCGTAGCACTCAATGAGCCATTATGAGCATGTGAAAGATCAATATCTTTATTAGCAGATAACAGATGGATAAAAGTGTTTTTTGAAAGATAAGAGATATGGGATTTTGGATACTTTTCTTTGAGGGCAGTAACTACCGGAAAGGTTAACACGATATCTCCTATCGAGCTAAAGCGTATAAATAAAACTTTCACCTTTATGAATTAAACTTTAAATTTACTTTGGTACCCACACCAATCTCAGATTTGAAATCCCCTGATATTCCCGACATATTCATTCGGTACTTTATATTCGCAAGGCCAAGACCATGTTCTACATTGTCAATATCAAACCCATCACCATCATCACTGATCGTTATAGATATGTTTTCATTTTCATCTTTTGACATATTAAAAATAAAAACATTTGCATTCGCATGTTTTAAAGTATTATTAAACAATTCCTGAATGATTCGATATAGGTTGAAGTTATCAATAGATTGCATGTCTGACTCAATAATTGATTCATCCATATCTAATCGAAATTCAATTTCTCCAATAGCATTAATACGATGTGCAAATCTCTCCATTGCATTTATAAAACCTGCCTCTAATTCGGGGGGCAATAGATTGTATGCGATCTCTTTTACCTCACGGATGCAGCTTTGGAGTAAGTTCCCCAACTCATTGTAATTTTCTTTTTGTTCCTCTTTGGCTTCGAGGTTTTGAAACAAAAGGTTTAAAAGCACCATTTGCTGACCTAAACCATCATGTAACTCTCTTGCAATTTTTTTCTTCTCGGATTCTTCAGCATGAGAAATAATATCAAATTTTCTTTTTTCAAATTCAAGTTCTTTGGTCCGATCAATAATTAAAGCCATAAATTCAATATTACCAGAATCTGATTCAATTTGACTTATTTCAATATCGACAGTAATCTGTGTGTCATCTCCTGTTAGCTGTACAAACCTGCCTCCTTTCGGTGTAATCACATCATCTTTACTCCCTCCCGTATTGAATGAGGTTAACTGTCTACCAATAAGATCTTGATCAGAAAGATGGTATAGTGCCTTTGTTGCAATATTGACGAGTTCGATGGTCATATCCTCTCCCACCAGCTGAATGATAGGTAAGGGGGACTTGTTAAATACATCTTTAAACTTTCTTTCAGATTTTTGAACCTTGATGCTTAATTGTCTTCTTAATAAACCATATTTGATGGTTTTATTTAATATCTGGGCATTCAAGTCCCCCTTTAAGACATAATCTTGGCCTCCTTTAGAAACGATTTCTAAAGCAATTGATTCATCATCCATTCCTGATAAAACAATCACAGAGGCAAGAGGAAAGAGATTCTTGATTGAATCGTAGGTTTCTACTCCAGAAGAATCAGTAATATTTAGGTCCAATAATATAACATCCGGTTCTTGATATTTTCTAATCTCTTTTGCTTCACCTATAGAATCAATCGAGATAATGTTTTCTAAGGAAATTCCAGAGGTGCTCAGCTGAAACTGAACCATCTCGGCAAAAACAGCGTCATCCTCTATGATTAGTATTTGTGCTTCTTTCATGATTAATAGCTATTGCGAATCAAAACCCGGTCATTATCAACAACCTCTCGAATTCCAGAACGAAACGAATCCAACTCTTCTGGAGCAATGCAATCTGTAGGGAATGATAATTGTAAGTCTTTAATGTAATCAAAATATACAGATTCTTTTCCAATAGTGACCTGTCTTAAACCAGACAAATACACAATAGTAACCTCCCTATCAGACACGATAACCGCTTTAGATGAAATTCCAACTCTGAATTTATTTCTTATTCCAATCACAAGAAAAAAAAGGCCTTCAACAGAAAACCCAAAGAGAACAATTCCAGGATAATGATGCTCCCCTGTAACTCTAAACATAGCGTAAGCCACAGCAGACATGATACCCGACTCTAGCAACGTATACACAACTATACGTTGAGACCTTCCTTTGCTAACCACTTTATTCCATTGGAATCTTGATTGTTTGTTGACAATTAACAAGCCCATCCATCTACGAATACTCCTCCATATTAGAATAATAAAAAATAGTAATGCAAATCCTAAAAACATGTAACCCTGATAAGGCAGCTCACTGCCCGTAGTATGAAGGAAATCAATGGGCACATCCAATCCAATGTATACCGTTAAGCACAATAACGGAATGGTGAAAAATATCAATAGACTATTGGTAAAACTATTCATTTGGGATTAATTTCAACTGACGTTTTAACATTACAATTTCTTCTTTTACTTCCTCATTCTTTTTATTGACCTTGTCAAAAAGTTTCTCTGCTCCTTTTGAAACTGAAAAATAACCGAGATTGTTTTCTGATTGTAAAATGTCATTTTCTAATGTGGAAATTCTCTTACGAAGGATGTTTTTTTCTTTAAAAAAAATATCCTTTCTGTTTTCCATTAATGCATAGGAATCAATTTTGAGCTTAAATATAGTCAACTCCACTTGTTCAGGTTTAAATTGAAGACCTTTTACTTTCTCTTTTAGAACACTAATGAATTCGGATAAAATCTGATTTGACTTGTCTTTTCGAACAGGACCTATCGCAACAAAAGACTCAATGTCCTCTTTAAGGTTTTGCTCCGTGTACTCTTTAGTTAATTCCTTATTCTTAAAGGATGCAATAGCCGTATTTTTAGCCTTTAAGTTTTCTTCAAGACTTTTTTTAAATTCATTCGAGACCTCTTCCTTTCTATTAAAAAACTGATCACAAACTTTTCTAAATTCTTCCCAAAGAGGACGTTCATACCGACCTGCGTTCTTTGTTGTCTTCCACTTTTTTTGAAGATCTATTAATCCTTTAGTTGCCGCTTGGATGTCTTCAGAATTATTCAATTCCACTGCGCGAGCAATTAATTCTTTCTTAACGTCTCTTGCTTTATGATCTACCTCATCTTTTGATTTAAAAAACACCTTTCTTTCATCAAAAAAAGCATTACAGATACCTCTAAATTCTTTCCAAATTTTATCATTGTCTTTTTTTGCAGCGAAACCAATTTTTTTCCAATCTTCTTGTGCTTTTTTAACCTCATTTGTAAGATGATTCCATTGTTTGATATTTCTAGAATCGTCTTCTTCTTTTATCTTAATTTTTAGAGAAGCGATAATTGCCCGTTTCTTATTTAAGTTGTCATTTTGAATCTGGCGATATTCATCGTAATGTTTATTTATTTTATCATAAATAGAACGAACCGCTTCCCAATAGCTTGTCTTTAATATCTCCCATTCCTCATTATTAACAGGGCCTATATCCTCCCAATCATCTTGAAGCGAACGAAGTGATTTTTCAATTTCTCTTACTTGACTTTCCCCATTACGAAGAGTCTGCAGCTTGTGAATAATCTCTTGTTTTAGTTGAGCATTTCTTTTGTAATCATGATCTTTAATTTCACGATACATATTTATGTTGTAAAAGAACATTTCACGAAGTCTAGAATATTCTTTTTGAACGATATCCCTTTTTGTTCTAGGAATGTCTCCTATTTTCTTCCAAGTCTCTTGTATCGTATTAAACGCTTTGAAAGCTGAGCCAATATTTTCCTCATTTTCAACGAGTGTCTTAAGCTCTGTAATTAGATCGGTTTTTTGCTTTAAGTTTACCTCTTCCAATTGATTTTTTAACTCAATCTGCTTTTTTCGGTTTTCTTTATAGCTTCCATAAAGAACATAAAATTGTTCTTTAACAATCGTAAAATCAACTTGCTCAATTGTTTCTCCTTTGTCCTTAGCTTTTAGTACCTCAACTTGTTGACTCCCCTCTGACTTCAATAACCAATCATCAAAATCAACTTTAAGCTGATTGACCTCTCTTATGTTAGAGATCAAGTCATCTTCTCCAATTTTAGCACTAAGCTTTTCTATTAATTCGTTTTTCATTTTACCAAAACATTCATATCAAAATCTGCCAATCTCACAAACCTCTCAATCCGCGATGAAATCTCCTCACTCTTTAAATCCAACAGCCTCTCTGTTCCAAATTTCTCAACACAGAAAGAAGCCATAGCTGAACCATATATAACCGCTCTTTTTAAGTTCTCAAATGACAAGTCACCTGTAGATGCGATGTACCCCATAAATCCACCAGCAAAAGTATCTCCTGCACCAGTTGGATCAAAAACTTCTTCAAGCGGTAAAGCTGGAGCAAAAAACACTTCATCCTTAACAAAAAGTAGAGCCCCGTGTTCACCTTTCTTAATAATCAAAATCTTGGGTCCCATTCCTCGAATCAACCTGGCGGCTTTTACGAGAGAATATTCACCACTCAATTGGCGGGCTTCCTCATCATTAATAATCAATAGATCTACCATAGAAATGGTCTTTTCAAGATCACCCATTGCAATATCCATCCAAAAATTCATGGTATCCATTGCAATGAGTTTTGGTCTTTTATTTAGTCGAGTGATTACTGTACTTTGAACCAATGGACTCAAATTACCCAACATCAGATACTCAGAATTCTGGTATTCCTCAGGCACCAATGGGTCAAAATTTTCAAGTACGTTCAGTTCTGTTATTAGCGTATCTCTGCTATTCATATCATTGTGGTATTTCCCAGACCAGAAAAAGGTTTTCTCCCCTTCTTTTACCTGCAGCCCTTTGGTATCGATACCCCGTTTATTTAGATCGTCCAATGTTTCTTTTGGGAAGTCATCACCAACAACAGAAATAATATTCTGATTCTTCTCAAAATAGGATGATGCCAATGCGATAAAGGTTCCCGCACCTCCAACAATTTTATCGGTCTTTCCATATGGTGTTTCTATGGCGTCAAATGCGACACTTCCAACAGTCAATAAACTCATTTTTTTTTATTTTAAGACTCAAAGATACGCAATTTGACACTTACTTTATGAAATAAAAATTTACGTTTGTTTAAGGGAAATAGAACATCTCGTCTCGCGCAATTTTGTAATTTTAAGCAAATGAATAAAATAATACTCCTTGCCCTTGTCTCCTTACTCTGTTTTTCATTGCAGATTACAGCACAGCAAGAGGATAAAACGGGCGAGCTTATTAAAATATTTAATCAAAATTCAAAAATATCACTCGTATCGAATGATGAATTGGTCGATAGACTAAAAGTAAATTTAAATGATGATCAAACTCAAAAAAATGATAAGCTTGTTATATTAGATTTATTATTGTCCCATTACTTAGAAAAAGGAGAGTTCATAAAGTTCAAACAACTTTATCAAAATAATTTATCCTTATTAAATCAAGATGCTTTAAAAATGCATTTCTGGGAAAGTGTTTTTTCCAATTATTCTGGAGACTATGTAAAGAGCCTGTCTGCCTCGAGAAAACACTTAATTGAAGTGGAAAAAAACAGAAATAATGATGAGCTTTCAAAAGCTTACAGGATTCTTGCACTTTCAAACATGTATCTGAATAATAAAGATTCATCTCTTTTCTATTCTAATCTCTCATTAAATTTTGCTCGAAGATCGTCATCAGAGAATGCAGTTTTAAATACATTCAGAACACAATCCGTAATTTATAATCATTTTGGAATGATTGGACAGAGTACTTCGGTACTCATTAAGTTTATTGACCAAGCAGAAGAAAATAGAGACTTCAAAAACATCTGTTGGGGTACCATTCAAATTGCAGAAAAATCTTTTCAAATACGCTACTATAATGAAGCAAAAACTTATTATAGAAAAGCATTAAGTCTTGCTGAAAAAAACAATGCGACTTTCTACAAATCTGTAATTTACAGAGGCCTTTCTGAGGTATCTCTTGCCTTACAAGAGGAAACAGAAGCGACCAGGTATTTAGAAAAAAGTCTGCCATTAATAAAGGAGTGGGAAGAAAGCACAAATCTTCCTCTGACGATGCTTACAAAGGCTAAAATATTGATCTATCAAAACAATTATGAACAGGCCAACAATGAATTAGCAACTGCCAGAAGTCAATTTGAACACCTTGGAGATAAGGTTGGAAATGCCATTTCCTTGCATCTTATTGGACAGCTATTCTTTAAACAGAAAGAATGGAAACTCTCAGAAAGCTATTTTAATAAATCGTTAAACCTCCTTGAGGGTTATGAATTTGATTCATATCGTCTAGAAAGTCATAAATTTCTTGCAGAAGTCTATGCCAATAAACAAGATTTTACTCGGGCTTATGCCAACCTTGAAGAATATCAAAAATACACGAATATCAATTCATCAATATCTAGCACCAAAGCTATAAATGAATTGACGCAAATGTATTCACGTGAGCTTAGGGAATATCGCATTAAAGAGCAGAGTCAAGTAATATTGACTCAAAAAAAGGAAAAAGAACTCCTTGCTTTAAAAAGTGAAAAACAGTTTTCCACGATCATACTCATTGTAATCATCTTGACATCCATCATTATTATTGTTGTCTTTTATTTTAGACAACTTAAGATCAAGCAACAAACTCAAGAAATAGAAATGTCTCAAACCTTATTGAGGACACAAATGAATCCTCATTTTATTTTTAATGCCATGTCCGTAATACAAGGCTATATCTACGAAAATGATCCGAGTAAATCTTCAAAGTTTTTGGTCAGTTTTTCAAAATTAATTCGACTTATTTTAGAAAATTCTCCAAAAGAATTCATCACACTTGAAACCGAGGTTGATATCCTTGACAAATATCTAAAAACACAAAAATTGAGATTTGAAAATCGATTTGACTTTAAAATAACAGTGCCCGATGAACTGGTTTTTAAAAAAGTATTGATCCCCCCTATGATTACTCAACCGTTTGTTGAGAATTCAATAGAACATGGACAGCTTAACATAGTAGAAAATGGACATATTCACATAGAGTTTAAAGAACAAAACGAAATGCTTTATGTAAAAATTGAAGACAACGGGGTTGGACGTAAAGAATCTGAAAAAAACAAACTGAAAAAGGACCACAAGAGTATGGCACTAAACATAACAAAAGAAAGAGTGAATATTATCAATAAGAAATACCGATCAAAAGCTACTGTTGAAATTGGAGATCTACAAGAGGGGAAATTTAGTGGCACTCTCGTAGAGTTAAACCTCCCATTACTCACCGAAAAGATTAACTTAGACTAACTATGAAAAAGATCCTTATTATTGATGATGAAAACAAGACCAAAGATTTCATAAAAAAACTCCTTATTTCATTTGGTCACAAATTTGAAATATACACTGATGGGTCTAATGTTGAAACAGGGATTCAGGCCATCAACACAATAAAGCCTGACCTTGTATTTCTAGACATACAAATGCCTGACGGAAATGGTTTTGATGTTTTAAAAGGGGTGAAAGAAAAAGATTTTGAAATCATCTTCATAACGGCCTATCAAGAATATGCCATTCAAGCCATTAATTTTAGCGCTCTTGCCTATATATTAAAGCCTATTGATGTCGAAGAATTAGAGCAGGCAGTCGAAAAAGCATTGTCCAAACTAGACAAAAATGACAACGAGAATCAATTTAATGCATTAGAAAATAATTCTGATAGAAACAAGAAAAAGAAACTCGTATTAAAAACGCAGGAAAGTGTTTATGTTTTAGAACTGAAGGATATCATTCGTTGTGAAGCAGACAAAAACTACACCTCTTTTTTCCTCAATTCTGGTAAAAGAATTCTCGTTTCAAAAACATTAAAAGAATACGATTTACTCTTATCTGGACACTCCTTTTTCAGAGTACAACAATCGCATCTGGTAAATCTTGATTTTATTGACCGTTACGATAAAGTAGATGGCGGAGCGGTAATTATGAAAGATGGTAGTTCAGTACCGTTGTCTCCTGCAAAAAAAGAGCAATTTTTTCACATTATAGAAAACCTATAAAGCTTGTTTTAAATCTTTCAATAAATCATCAATATCCTCGACCCCCACGCTTAATCGAATCAAACTGTCAACAACACCACTCTTTTCTCTCGTCTCTTTAGGAATTGCAGCATGTGTCATTGTAGCCGGGTGACCGATTAGGGACTCTACGCCTCCTAAGGATTCGGCCAAGGCAAATAACTTAACATTTTGAACGAAATTTAGGGCGTCCTCTAAATTGTCACCTTTAAGCGTAAAGGAGATCATGCCGCCAAAACCCCGCATCTGCTCTTTTGCAATATCATGATTAGCATGTGATTTTAAACCTGGCCAATATACTTTATCCACCTTTGGATGTGACTCAAGAAAACGAGCAACTATCTCTCCATTTTCACAGTGTTTTTCCATTCTTAGATGCAATGTTTTTATACCCCGAAGTACAAGAAAACAATCCATTGGCCCTGCAATTGCGCCTGAAGAATTTTGAATTCGGTAGATTTCTTCTGAAATTTCTTTTTTCGAAGTTACCAAGGCTCCCATAACTACATCAGAATGACCTCCCAAATACTTAGTTACGGAATGCATTACAATATCTGCCCCAAGATCGAGCGGGTTCTGCAAATAGGGAGTAGCGAAAGTATTGTCCACACAGAGCATCGCGTTTGAATTTCTTGCCAAGGAGGCCAAAGCCTTAATATCAATAATATTGATCATCGGATTCGTTGGTGTTTCGGCCCAAATAAGCTTTGTATTCTCATTCATCGCATTATGAGCTGCTGAAGCATTTTTCAGGTCAACAAAATGAAAGACAATTCCATATTGCTCAAAAATAGTTTTAAATATGCGATACGACCCACCATAAAGATCGTTTGTTGCTACAACCTCATCTCCAGGTTTTAGGATTTTGATTACGCAATCAATGGCTGCAATTCCGGAGGCGAATACCGCCCCAAATTTTCCGTTCTCGAGAGCTGCCAAATTCTTTTGCAATGCATCTCTTGTTGGGTTTTGAGTTCGTGAATATTGATAACCCTTGTGGTTACCTACACCGTCCTGTATATAGGTAGAAGTTTGATATATCGGTGTCATTATAGCGCCTGTGGTTGGATCAGGATTTACTCCTGCATGTATGGCTTTGGTTCCAAATTTCATAAAGGTGATTTTGGTGCTAAAATTAAAGAAAAACTTAAGGTAACTCCAATTCTATTGTTGGACTCCAAAAACATTCGTCAAAATCGACTATTTCATCATTAATTATTTTTACTCCTTCTTCCTCCAAGAGCTCTTGCATTCGATCTGCCGTTTCAAAATGATGTTTGCCAGTTAAGATTCCATTTCGGTTAACAACACGATGGGCTGGAACCTCTTTTAGCTTGTGTGAGGCGTTCATTGCCCACCCTACCATTCTAGATGACTGTTTGGAGCCTAAATAAGATGCAATCGCACCATATGAGGTAACTCTCCCTCTTGGAATGAGCTTTACTACTTCGTACACATTTTCAAAAAAATCAGATTTATCCAAGGCAGATTATTATGGTACTAATTTAATTGAAATTATTAGGCAATAAAAAAGCCATCTCACGATGGCTTGTAATTTCGTTGTTTATAAAAGAGATGTTATTCTTTCGAATTGTCGTCTTCATCATAATGTGACATACACATGGCTCTTTCATCATCACTACAACCCATCTCATCACACATTTTCTCACAATCTGCCTTAGTCATTCCTGAACACTTAGACATATCACATTTGTTTGCCTTGGCCTTACAACCCGCACATTTTTCTTCTTTACCTGCACAACATTCTTTTTCTGTTTCTTTTTTGCAACATGCTTTTGCTTCAGAAGAACAAGACTTCTCATCCTTACATGTGTCGTCTTTAGAACATTTACCGTCTACAGAACAACATTTCTCTGTAATACCAGGCTTAGGTGTATCATTTCCATGTCCACTTCCTAAAATTGGGGCTACAACCAAACCAATCAAACACGTTAATTTGATTAAGATATTCATTGATGGTCCAGATGTATCTTTAAAAGGATCTCCTACAGTATCTCCTGTTACAGCAGCTTTATGTGCATCAGAACCCTTGTAAGTCATTTCTCCGTTTATTTCAACACCCGCTTCAAATGATTTCTTTGCATTATCCCATGCACCACCTGCATTGTTTTGGAAGATCGCCCAAAGAACACCACTTACGGTAACTCCAGCCATATAACCACCCAACATTTCAGCAACCATTAAGTTATTCATTCCAAATGCAAGAGGGACAAAAGCAATCACTAATGGGAAACCTATAGTTAATAACCCTGGTAACATCATTTGTTTCAAAGAAGCTTTAGTAGAAATATCAACACATTTATCGTATTCTGGTTTACCTGTACCTTCCATAATTCCAGGAATATCTCTAAACTGACGCCTTACTTCTTGTACCATTTCCATCGCAGCCCGACCAACAGCATTCATTGCTAAGGCAGAGAACACAACGGGCACCATTCCACCAACAAAAAGCATGGCAAGTACAGGTGCTTTGAAGATATTAATACCTTCAATTCCTGTAAATGTAACGTAGGCAGCAAATAAAGCCAATGAAGTTAATGCTGCTGATGCAATAGCAAAACCCTTTCCTGTTGCAGCAGTCGTGTTACCTACTGAATCTAGAATATCTGTTCTTTCACGGACGATCGGATCCTGCTCACTCATTTCAGCAATACCACCTGCATTATCAGCAATTGGTCCAAATGCATCAATTGCCAACTGCATAGCTGTTGTGGCCATCATGGCAGAGGCAGCCATTGCAACACCGTAGAACCCTGCAAATGCATATGATCCCCATATTGCACCTGCAAATAAAAGAACGGTTGGGAATGTAGAAATCATACCAGTAGCTAGACCAGCAATGATGTTTGTTCCTGCTCCTGTACTTGATTGTTGTACAATTTTTAAAATAGGTTTTTTACCCAATCCTGTATAGTATTCAGTGACCGATGAAATAACAGCACCAACGATCAATCCAATGATGGTTGCACCAAATACACGTAGAGAAGAAATCTCTTTATCCGCTTCACCAAAGAAAGTCATTGTCATTGATTCAGGAAGCATCCATTTAACCAACACGTAACAAGAAACGGCAACCAATGCAATAGAAACCCAGTTTCCAACATTTAATGCACCCATTACTTCTTTTTCTTTTGCGTCATTCGATTTTATTTTAACCAACATTGATCCAATCATTGAAATAATAATTCCTACTCCAGCAATCGCCATTGGTAATAAAATTGGCCCCATTCCACTAAAAGATTCAACCGCACCATTATCTCTTATAACATAGTTTCCTAAAACCATAGCCGCCAAAACAGTTGCAACATATGAACCAAATAAATCGGCTCCCATTCCTGCAACATCTCCAACATTATCTCCAACATTATCAGCAATAGTTGCTGGGTTACGTGGGTCATCTTCTGGAATACCAGCTTCAACTTTACCAACGAGGTCTGCACCAACATCAGCGGCTTTGGTATAAATACCTCCACCTACACGGGCAAATAAAGCAATAGACTCTGCCCCAAGTGAAAATCCAGCTAATGTTTCCAATACAATGGTCATCTTATCTGTAGAAAATGCTTCTCCACTAACCATAAACATATTATAGAAAAGAATAAAAAATGCCGTTAATCCTAAAACTGCAAGACCAGCAACACCAAGCCCCATAACAGTTCCTCCTCCAAAAGAGACTTTTAATGCCTGCGGCAAACTCGTTCGGGCAGCTTGTGTAGTTCTCACATTGGTTTTCGTTGCTATTTTCATACCCATATTTCCAGCAAAGGCAGAAAACAAGGCTCCAAAAATAAAGGCAATTACAATCATCCAATGCGTAGAAGGAACAATCATTGATACAATCGCAAGGGCGATACTAACCACAATAACAAATATTGCCAAAAGCCGGTACTCCGCTTTTAAAAATGCCAAAGCCCCTTCATATATATGATCAGAAATCTCTTTCATTTTCCCATCACCTGCATCTTGTTTCATTACCCAAGACTTCTTTACCAACATATACAACAATCCAATAATGGCTGCTGCAATCGGCATATAAATAATCATTGATTCCATTTTATTTCATTTTTTAATAGGGGGCAAAAGTAGATGTTTATATCATTCTATGCAAGTACTAAGCACAAAAAAAGGAGAGCCTAACTCTCCTTTAAAAATGTTATCTAGTAATCTATTTAGAATATGTAGCTGAACATGTTCCAGAACCCCCAGTAATTGGAGTTGTATTCTGCCAAGTATAAGTTATGGTAAAGCTTAATCCGTTGCTATTCATTGTACCAAATCCTGAATAATTGATATCTCCAAGCCCTCCAGGAGCTCCATCTGATGCCGATGCGATTGTTATCGCATCACCATCGATTTGGCAAATGGCTGTTCCATATGAACCTGTAACACCACTTAAAAATTCAGTAATTAATATTTGCTCTTCGTTTCCTCCTGCAATAATATTAGGTGATCCATTTAATGCAAGTCCGGTTCCACCACCGCAATTGTCACTGACACTCCAATCTCCTAACCAAGAATCCTGATTCACAACTACGTTTACTGTACGAATAACAGTCGTTGTCCCATTATCATTCGTTGCTGTATATGTAATAGTGTAAACCCCAACTTCACTAGCATCAACCGTTGAATTATCCATAACCGTAACAATCGCACCATCTATATTGGCAGCAGTAGCTCCTGGATCTGCCCATTCCGTTGCGACACTAATCGTGGTGTCCGTAGCACCGATTAAAGTTATTACCGGTGTGTATACACAGGTGCCATCGTCTTTTTTGGCTTCATCATTATAATTTGCAGCACTTGAATCCAAACAACCCTTCTTTTTACAAGACTGGGTTCCAAACATCAAAACAGAAATAACAAATAAGTAGGTAAATTTTTTCATAGTATTTTTAAAATTATTTCCTCAAAAATAATTTAATTTTTGGAATACAAAAAACGGCACCTCACGATGCCGTTACAACCAAACGATTTGCTCTTAATCCTGTAAAACCTTCTTTTCTGTTTCAGGTTTCACAAGAGCCTCTTTAATTTTATGTTCTAGCTCCTCGGCAAGCTCAGGATTATCTAGTAGTAAATTTTTTATTGAATCACGTCCTTGTCCTAATCTTGTTTCACCATATGAAAACCAAGAACCGCTCTTCTTTAATATATTTAACTCGACACCTATATCAATGATTTCACCGATTTTAGAAATGCCTTTACCATACATCACATCGAACTCTGCCCTTCTAAATGGAGGAGCTACTTTGTTTTTAACAACTTTAACCTTTACTCTATTTCCTTTGATCTCATCACCATCCTTTATCTGAGTAGAGCGACGAATATCTATACGAACTGAAGAATAAAATTTTAATGCATTTCCGCCTGTCGTTGTTTCAGGATTACCAAACATGACCCCTATTTTTTCACGAAGCTGATTGATAAAAATACAACAACACCCCGCTTTATTTATTGATGCTGTCAGTTTCCTTAATGCTTTTGACATTAGTCGCGCTTGCAATCCCATTTGAGAATCACCCATTTCGCCTTCAATTTCAGCTCGCGGTGTAAGCGCTGCCACTGAGTCAACAACAATAAGATCAATTGCCCCTGAACGTATCAGGTTGTCTGCAATTTCCAATGCCTGCTCTCCGTTATCCGGTTGAGAAATTAAGAGGTTGGCCACATCAACACCTAAATTTTGAGCATAAAACTGATCAAAAGCATGCTCTGCATCAATAAATGCAGCTATTCCTCCTTGTTTTTGAACTTCAGCAATTGCATGAATAGCTAAAGTAGTTTTACCTGAGGATTCTGGCCCGTATATTTCAACCACTCTGCCTTTGGGGTATCCTTGAATACCAAGAGCCATGTCCAATGTTAAAGATCCTGTAGGAATTACATCAACTTTTTCGACTGGAGCATCGCCTAATTTCATGACGGCGCCCTTACCATAGGCTTTGTCTAATTTTTCCATTGTAAGCTGTAAAGCTTTTAGTTTTTCAGTATTCACATCTTTTTTTGACATATCGTTTGTTTTTGTGAGCATTGCCCCTTGTTAATAATGAATCAAATGTACATTCACTACATCGTAAACAATTTACGACTTAATTTAAATTTAGTAATCCAAGCACTTCATTTGCATGATCCTTAGTCTTAGGCTTTTGAATTACATGAGTAATCAATCCCTCTTCATCCATAATAAATGAAACCCTGTGAATTCCTTCATACTCTCTACCCATGAATTTTTTCGGTCCCCAAACTCCAAACTTATTTATAAGCTCTTTCGATTCGTCAGACAACAAAGAAAAGGGTAAAGCAAATTTGGAGGCAAACTTGTCATGACTTTTTACACTATCGGCACTCACCCCCATAACCTTAATGCCATTTTTCGTCAAATCATCAAAACCATCGCGAAGGCTACATGCCTGAGCAGTGCATCCTGGCGTATTGTCTTTGGGATAAAAGTAAACCACCCATTTCGACCCGTGAAAATCGTTGGAAGAAACTTTGTTATCATTTTGGTCTAAACCTTCAAAACTTGGAGCCTTGTCTCCAACTTCTAGTAATTTCATAATGTTTATATTTTAATCTTTATTATTGACGTATTTTTAATCAAATATAATTATAATTATTTAACGTCATTTAAAAAACATGAAAAAAACCAGAAAGTTTTAAGAAAATGAAGATTATTCTTCCGACAACTTCTCAAGGTCAGAAACCACCTGAAGTAATTGATCACTCTCTGTGACATTTTCTTCTATAACCAAAGCGTTAATGATTTCTTGACATTGTTCTATGGAATAAGCAATAATACGATCATAATACATCGCAACGTACCCACCACCATTCTCTTTATAATAAGCCAATATTTTAGGCATTTTCTGTACTAGATCAATATCTTGCATCAAGGCATAAGTCAAATAAGAAAACAAAACACGCATCTCATCTTCCCCCGATGCTCCACCATTGTAAATTAAATCTTCAAAGAATGCTTGTTCTTGTGCCTCCCCCATTTTACTGTATGCCTCAGCCAATGTGATTTTTAAAGACAGTGATGCACCATCCTCCATTAACCTTGCCTCACTCAGTGCTTGAGACGGATTTAAGTCAACCAATGCTTGAAAAGCACTAGACCTGACATTTGAGGAAGGGTCGTTGCTGACCATTTGTTTAAACAAGGTCAAAAGTGTTGCTTCTTCTTCTCCGGACTTGTCGAGCATCAGTATCATCTCTGCTCGCACTTTTGAAATCGAGTCGTTTTTTGCAAGGTTCAACATCTTATTCGCAATATCATCGTTATCAGAACATCCCAATTGATACGCTATTGATGCTGCTTCAATTCTTATATTCCAAAAAGGGTCATCTAATGCATCCGAAAGTAAATTTTGTGTTTCTAATGTATTCGACTTACTTGCTCTTCTCAATCCAACCATTCGCGACTTGTATGCTTTAGAATTATAAAACTGATGTCTAAATTGATCTGCTGATTTTTCTTCATATATTTTTGCTAATAAATCTTGTTTAGGATCGATTTGAATATTTTTAATTTCACCAGAATAGCTTAACTCAAATTCTTGCTCCAATTCATCAATAACAATATCATGCACAACCACCTCATCTCCTGACCAAATTAAAACCTGTGTTGGAATTTTATAAATCGGAAAATCTTCAATGTTTTGTCTTTGTTTTACTTTGAATAGTATGGTTTGATCATCTGTAACTTCGTAATCAGTAAATAAAATTAAATGTCCTTTACCTAAAAACCATTGGTTAAAGAACCAATTTAAATCTTCACCACTGACCTCCTCAAAAGCGAGTCTTAAATGATGAAACTCCGCCGCCTTATATTTATTCGTTGTCAAATAGTTATTTAGCCCTTTAAAGAATGCCTCATCTCCCAAATAGCTACGTAGCATGTGTAAAATCCGCCCGCCCTTGTTATAAGAATGCCCGTCGAACATGTCTTCTTTGTCAAAATGATCAAACCAAATTAAATCGTGATACCCCTGATAAGATGCTGATTGGAAATAACCATCGGCCTCCATTTCAGCCTGATAATCTGCCTCGTCCATTCCATAACGATACTCATCCCACAAATATTGAGAGTAATTGGCAAAAGATTCATTTAATGGAAGATTCGCCCATGACTCACAAGTCACTAAATCTCCAAACCAGTGATGAAATAACTCATGTGCAATAGTAGACTGATCGTTCCCATCAAGCAAATCTTCTTTGTCCTTATACACATATTCGCCAAAAATAACAGCACCTGTGTTTTCCATGGCTCCTGAGACATAATCTCTAACCACAACCTGGTTGTATTTGTCCCAAGGATATTCAAGATCTAATAACTCAGAGAAATAACCAATCATATTTGGCGTTTCACCAAATATTCCTCTAGCATCTTTTTCATACTCAGGCTCAACGTAGTAATTCACTTCAATTTTAGATCCGTCTTTTTTGGTGTAAGAATCTTTTACAATACTATACTCTCCAATTGCCATCATAAATAAATATGGCGCATGTGGAAGATCCTGTTTCCAATAATCCGTTCTTGTTCCGTCTTTATTCTTTTTTGAAGAAACCAAATCACCATTTGAAAGCGTTACATACTTGTCTTCAACAGTAATATAAATTTCTTGAGTGGTTTTTGCATTTGGAGAATCAATTGTAGGGAACCAAACTGAATTGGCTTGTGTTTCTCCTTGTGTCCAAATTTGTGGCATTTTATTTTTCTCCTCTCCTTTTGGATTGATAAAATACAACCCCTTGTCTCCTGTTATTGCCGAGCTTCCTCCCATTTCAAGTTCATCAGGTTTAGAAACATACTCAATGCTTATCGTATATTGCTCTGTACTTTTATAAGTACGACCCAAGTCAATATTTAATTTCAAAGCATCATTATAAGTGTAGTTTAAATCAGCCCCATTCATTTGAACTTTCAAAACATCCATTCCTTTGGCATCCAAAATCAACTTGTCTGATTCATAAAAATGTGGCTTGGCAGTAATCGTTGCTTTACCGTTCAACTGTGATTCATTCCAATTAAAAGACACCTCCAATTTTGTATGAACCAAATCAGTCAATATGGTATTTGAGGGATTGTAAATTTCTCGGACTTTTGGAGCGTCTTCTTCATCGCTAAAATCATACAAATCATCATAATATTCTTCTTCTTCCCAAGCCTCCTCTGAGCTTTCTATTTCGCCATTATCAAATTCATTTATTTGAGGCGCCTTACAAGCAAATAAGATTAATAAAACAGGAAATAATAGTAATGCGATATTTTTCATGGGTGGGTGTATTTTCTACAAAACTGAACAATTATTTTGAAATGGGTTACATACTTCAGTATTTTAATGATCAAAATAATCAACAACTTATTAAATTTGCACAAAAAACATAGCATGAACTCTATTGATAATTTCAACTTTAATTCAAAAAAAGCACTTGTACGTGTGGATTTTAATGTGCCTCTTGATAAAGAAACATTAGAAATCACTGATGACAAGAGGATTAGAGCAGCATTGCCAACCATTCAAAAAATACTTTCAGATAATGGATCAGCCATCATCATGTCGCACCTGGGAAGACCCAAAAATGCATTTGAAGATAAGTTTTCATTAAGACATGTTAAAAAAAGAATAGAAGAGCTCTCAGGGGCTAGGGTTCATTTTTCAAATGATTGTATAGGTGAAGATGCAACAGTACTTTCGGATCAATTATTACCTGGAGAAATATTACTTCTGGAAAATGTCAGATTTCATGCTGAAGAGACTAAAGGAGATATTCCCTTTGCCAAAAAACTTGCCGATTTAGGAGATTGTTATGTAAATGATGCCTTCGGTACCGCACATCGTGCGCATTCTAGTACCTGTCATATAGCTCAATTTTTTCCAAATGCTAAAATGTGTGGCTTTCTAATGGAAAAAGAAATTCAAAGTGCAAAATCGGTCATGGAAAACACCAAAAGACCATTTACTGCAATTGTTGGAGGAGCAAAAGTCTCAGATAAAGTTTTAATTGTAGAAAACCTCATTGACAAAGCAGATCATATTATTATTGGTGGCGGGATGGCATATACCTTTAAAAAAGCTTTGGGCGGAGATATAGGAAATAGCCTTTGTGAAGACGAGAGATTGGCTACCTGTATTGAGATTTTAAAACGTGCTAAAGAAAAAGGTGTTTCAATTCACTTGCCTGAAGATTCTGTAATCGCAGACGATTTTAATAATAATGCAAATACAAAAACAACCGAGAGTAATCAAATCAAAGAAGGCTGGATGGGTCTAGATATAGGATGCAATGCAGCTAAAGACTTTTCTGATGTTATCTCTAAATCAAAAACCATTCTTTGGAATGGTCCAATGGGTGTTTTTGAAATGTCCTCGTTTGAAAAAGGAACAAAATCGATCGCCATTGCTGTGGCCCAAGCCACAGAAAATGGTGCTTATAGCCTAATTGGAGGCGGCGACAGTGCCGCGGCGGCAAAAAAATTCGGAGTGGATCAAGTGGTTAGTCACGTTAGTACGGGTGGAGGTGCTTTGCTTGAATACTTTGAAGGGAAAACACTACCTGGAATACAAGCCATTGAGGCATAAAAAAAGGGGCAGATGCCCCTTACTATAATTGTGCATTTACTCAATCACCGAAGCACAGTTATTTCTTTATAATATAATATCTCTCCTTCAGATTTAAACTGAATAAGATATACCCCATTCATTAAATCATGTAGATGAAGAGATGAAGCTTCTAATACTGGAATTGATGGCATAAACTGGCCATTTTTAGATGTGATTTCTATAAAATCGATTCGTTCATCATACCATTTTATGGTGGCATCGCCATCGTAAATGGAAGAGGTAACTACTTTCACCCCATGTTTTTTCTTTTTAATAGGATCATCATCACCGTTAAAAGGATTTGCGAAAGAAATTGAAGATACAAAAAGAAGACTTAGTGAAAATAGTATTGTGAAAATTTTATTTGCATTCATGACGTTGTGTTTTTTTATATACAAGTCAAAGATGTAGCAGAATCAAGCGGAATTCTAAAATTACACCGAGTTTGCCAGAAAAATAGAATAGTGCACCTAGTTAAAGCTAAGTATATTAAAAGAAGGAAATAAGTGTTTGCACGTAAATTGGTTCTAACTGACCTTTTTAGAGAGTTCCAATAAGCGATTAGAATATCCCGACTCATTGTCGTACCAAGAAACAATACGAATCATATTGTTAAATACATTCGAAAGGGTTTCATCATAAATGGAACTCGCTGGTGAGCCTATAACATCAATAGAAACGATAGGATCAGAATTCACTTCAAGAATGCCAGCTAATTGTTTTTCAGAAGCTTTACGCATGGCCTGGCTGATCTCGTCAATAGATATTTTTTTGTCGACGATAAGCGTTATCTCAGTCATAGAGCCATCTGAAACAGGGACTCTAATCGCTCCTCCTGCAATAGCGCCCTCCAACTTTGGGAATATTTTAACAATAGCATTAGCAGCCCCCGTTGAGGTAGGAATTATAGAGTGAGCAGCAGCCCGCGCTCTTCTCAAATCTTTGTGGGGTGAATCGTGAAGCCTTTGATCTGAAGTATAACTATGAATTGTCGAGATATATCCTTGCTCAATATCACATAAAGTTTGCATCACTTCTATTAATGGTGCTACATTATTTGTCGTACAGCTGGCGTTCGATACAATTCGATCATTTTCAGTCAGCAAATCATCATTGACACCGAGAACAATAGTTTTAATATTATCGTCCTTGGCCGGAGCGGATAGAACCACTTTTCGAGCTCCCCCTATAAAATGCTTGGATGCAAGCTCACTTGTGAGAAATAAACCCGTACATTCAACGACGGTTGAAACTTTAAAATCAGACCATCTGATACCTGAAGGGTCGCGTTGTTTTGAGAACGCAACCGTTTTCCCATTTGAAAACCGCACAAGATCCCCTTCTATTTCAAAATCAAGATTGAATCGACCATGAACACTGTCGTATTTAAAAAGATGCATTAAGGTGTTGATATCAGACAAATCGTTAATAAGTCCAATTTCTATTTCTGGATCAAGAATAGCCAGTCTGGTAAAGTATCTTCCTATTCTTCCAAACCCGTTAACGCCTATAATTTTTTTTGAGTTCATATCTACATAAATTTAAACCGATGCATGACTTATGAAACAAATTTAATCAAATAAGTGTAATAATGACACTAAGTATTTGTAATTAATCTAAAATCCTAGTTTTGACCGTAACATGTCAGGAACTCCTTCTTTGTGAAGATAAATATTAATGGTCTTTAATTTAAAGTAAGGTTCAGACACAAATAGATACCCTTTTGGGTAATTTGAAGTACCCCATGAGTTTTTAACTAGAAAAAAGTTTCTTTCTTTCGCATCTTTATAAAGGCCAACTATATGCATGCCATGATCGTCTGTGGTTTCCTTTTCATCATAGCCCTTTTGCCTCATTTCTTGGGTTACAATAACCTCAGAATCTGGTCGAGTAAAAATGGTAGATTTTTTATCTGCTCCAGCATCTGAAAAATTACTATTGTCTTCTCCTTCAACGATCACTTTATCTTTATCGAGAGGCACAACCGCAAGCCCATTTCTAAAACTGAAGCCTTCTTCCGACACATCAGCTCCCCAAGCAACAGTGTAGCCACTTTTTAATGCATTTAAGGTAGCAGCGTACATTTCGTCAATCGACACATTGTAGCTTTCTTCCCATAACCAATTGTCTGGGATTTGAAGCATACATGTTTTATACATAGGATGGTTTGTAAAAGAAGTAATAGAGACATAATCATTCATGTCAATCCCCAAAGAGTTGTAAAAAGTAATGGCTGTATACTTTTCTCCTTTATACTTGAATGTTTCTGGGAGCTCCCCGATATTTTCATCAAGCGTTGCATTATATTCATCAACCCAGGATTGCTGTATCCCATTGCCTTGCGATCTCGCATCTCCTACAATACGGTTCAGGTCTTTAAACATGTCTCCATGATTATAACTGTCAGATTTTTTCTCTAATCCCGTGTAAACATCTTGAGGGACAATTCCGAAATTCTTAATAACATATGGTATGTCATGAAAGGCTCCTCCTTCTCCAAAATTGGTTCTTCCATCCATACGGATGAATTTTTTTGCTTTGGCTTCGTATGCCTTTCTCACAATAAACATTTCTGAAAGCACAACGGGCTTGTCCGTTTTATTGACACGCATTATTTCGGATTCTAAAAAAGAAAGCGCCGAAAAGCTCCAACAAGTTCCTGTCCGACCCTGACTTTCTACAGGAGAATCATCGTGACGAATAACCTCTTTGAAAATATATTTACTCCCTTCAACATTTGTAACGTTCTGAGCAGAAGCTAATGCGCAATTGAAAAAAATTGCAATTAATACTATTCTATAATTCATGTTTATTTTGTTTTTAAAGTCCATCCATTATATCCTTTCGACCGAACTGACGATACCAATCGGTCATACTCTTCAGCCGAATACGTTACTCCCATTGAAACCCTAAATAATCGTCCAGATTTACTGATCCCAGGAACAAATCCATCGGCCTCTATTTTGTTTTTGAAATTGATTGCATTTTCTTTTACAGCAAAACAACCCACGATAAATTGTTTATGATATGTTGATTTTGCAATTGATTCATTAGCTAAAACCACTTGCTCTGATTTTAAATCTTCGACAGTTACGGTTTTATCAATAGGAGAAGTTTCTTCCCGCTGTTGTGACTGATTCTCTGCAGATACTACTTGTGCATCTTCCTTTTTTTGCTCCTTGATTATGTGCTTTGAAGGGACAGGCTCATAACGTCCAATCTCTTTTTTATAAAACGGATTAAAATCATTTACAGAAATCATTCCTGAGCTAAAAAAATCAGATTTGAATGGTATCCAAAAACTATAAAACGCAAGCGGCAATATACATGCTGCAGCGGCATATCTTAAAATCTTTTTCGCACCAATTGATTTCTTTTTTTTCAGCTCTATCACAGGAGTTTCATCAATAATGACCTCCTCTTTTTCTTCTTCAACCTCCTGAACAGAAACAAAATCTAATTCTTTCAGTCCGTATGCATCTGCAAGTAAATTAAAAGATCTGTCTTGCTTGAAAGTGTAATTCCCATTCTCAGAACGCCGCAGTGTCCCAATGTGCTTAAACGAAACCTCTTCCCCATTACTGAGTCTTTTGTCTAGCTCGGTAACAAAGCTTGAAAGCTTAAATTTAATTGAATCGTAATCCTCTTCTTGAGATTGGACAAACGATGAGATCAAAAGGCCGTCATCAGCTGTAAGAAACCTATTAAACAGAAGGTGCTTGGAGGGCGGATGAATGATTCCTTTTTCAAAATCAATTTGACTCGAAACCCGTTTGGCGATAAAACCACCAAATTCTGGAATAATCACACAATTATGATGGACCAATAGATCAAATAATATGCTGTCTAAATTCGTCATACTCAAAGTTAAAAAGAAAATCGAATCATTTATGCTATTTCCTCAACAGACTCAAAACCTTTTCAACATCTTCAGGCACATCAATATTCGGTGTTTCAATAGTAGTTTGGACCACTCTTATTTTTTCACCATGATACATCCATCTCAACTGTTCTAATGACTCCGCTCTTTCTATTTCGCATGAAGTCATTGATGAAATTCTGTTCAGAGACTGCTTAGTAAACGCATATAGTCCAATATGTTTCAAGTAGGAATAAATTTTGTCTTGCTTTGAGTTATTCGGTATGACACTTCGACTAAAATATAGAGCATTGCTTTGGGCATCAGTAATGACTTTGATACGGTTTGGATTTGAAAGCTCAATGCTGCTGATCTTTTTGGATGCGAGTGTTGCTATTTGAACCTGATCTTCGTCAAAAGCATCAATGAGCTGCTCAATCTGAGCGACATCCACCAATGGCTCATCACCTTGAATGTTTATTAAAACATCGAAATCATCGTGTTTCTCTGCTACCTCAATGCAGCGCTCTGTTCCTGAAATATGACTTGAAGAGGTCATCATTACATTTCCCCCGAAAGATTCAACCTCATCTACTATTCTTTGGTGATCAGTAGCGACAACAAGTTTATCTATTTTTAAAGAACGCATAGCTCCCTCATAAACCCTTTGAATCATTGATTTACCATCCAAGTCAATTAAGGGCTTTCCCGGAAATCTACTTGAGTCATATCTTGAGGGAATAACACCTATGACTTTCATTAAAATTTCATTTGAACTTGAAGAGTGAAATTACGTGGGGGCTGTATGTCTCCCGGGCGACTCGTATATTCAGAATTTAATAAGTTGTTCACCATAAAACCTAAACGATAATTGTCATTCAATTTATACCCAAGACGCATATCAATCACAAAACTTCCTTTGTTGTATCTTTCTCTATAATCTTTTAACCCTGGCAAAATATAAGTTGTCCCACCTATAGGTTCTTCAAAAACTTTATCAATGTTTCGCATAAACCCACCATAACGCAAGGATAATCCGGCGCTGTATTTTTTATAATTTACCTCAACATCTAGTTTAGCCAAATGCTTATAACGGTATTTCAAAATATTTTCCGTTGTATCGGACCAAGTGCTTCTGTAGTCTGCATCATTATTTAAACTTATCGGATTCATATAAGTATATCCAATTAACGAGACAATCTCAACATCGCCAATACTTCCCATACTATTAAAAGAAAAATCCAGCCCTGTAATCCGTGCAGATTCGGCATTTTGAGCCCTAAAACCAATCATTTCAAAAATACTGACCCCTTGATCTTGCAGGTCTAAATACTCCTCTAATCCACTTTCAGTATCTGTATTTAAAAGCGATCCATTAAACGGGTTATAAATGCCAAATGTGAATTCAATCATGTTTTGGTACTCATTAATAAATGCGGCAACATCAAACATCCCTTTCCAATCGCCTATGCGCACACCTTGCTTGAAACCAATTTCTGCCGCCCAACCAATTTCTGGTTTCAATTGGGGGTTTTGAAAAATATTCAGCGCTCCAACACTTGTATTTATATACCGTTCTCCAACTGCTGGATATCTTATCCCTTGACCAATTGATGCACGCAGATGTGTATACTCTGCCAATTGATAATGAAAACCTGATCTTGCTACAGGATAAAATGGCAGAATCGTCGAATCTTTCTTTGAAAGCATAAAATCACTGTCTCCTCGCTCCCCGTCCATTTC
>ENA-OWPI01000791-OWPI01000791.1-marine-metagenome-genome-assembly--contig:-NODE-791-length-39657-cov-9.365942_pt1 | contig 39657 bp, 21 predicted proteins | sample MGYA00238138_ERZ651775 | MGnify/ENA primary metagenome ERZ651775 (study PRJEB26906, sample SAMN06265043) | marine metagenome | isolation source: Helgoland LTER site | place: Germany:Helgoland, sampling...
CTGTGTCCTACTGTGTCCTACTGTGTCCTACTGTGTCCTACTGTGTCCTACTGTGTCCTACTGTGTCCTACTGTGTCCTACTGTGTCCTACTGTGTCCTACTGTGTCCTACTGTGTCCTACTGTGTCATTAACAAGGCACATAAGTAGTAAAATGAGAGTAATCAGATTTGAACTGATAACAAACAGGTTAAAAGCCTGCTACTCTACCATTGAGTTATACTCCCCTGGAATTACAAAATAAAAAAGCGAGATGATTTTAAGTAATTAAGCTTTACTTTTCAATTGAATATAGTTAAATAGGGATAAAGGGGCTAAAAAGTACTGTGTTTTTAGTACATACTAGTTAACAAAACACACGTAGTGATGTGATAACTATTACCCATTATAGCTAACTGAGGTGTTCGGGTTAAATAAATATTATAGTGTGGGTAACATAACACAATGTACATTAAAAGGAATCAAAATCATGTCGTAGTGTTTAAAACCTGCGTGAGATAGTTTACCGAAAAGCTAAGCTTTACTTTTATTATACTAACAGAGTAACTGTTAGTGCGAGTACCAGTGGGTCGAGTTAAACGGGGGGATTGAACTCCCATCTACTACATTATGAGTGTAGTGCTTTACCATTAAGCTAGTTTAACTATTACTGTTCCCATAAAATAGAGAAGTTTTGTTAGTGATTACCGTGTATACGTGTTCTCAGGGGATGAATGTACCGCACTAACTATTTAGAAACAAAGGACACTACCTGTTATCATACTAAATTATGGTAATGTAGGACAGATTAACTTTACCTAATTTCTATAATATTAAAAGATATATTTGTTAGCAGATAGCTCTCGTGGTATACTGTGTGTAGTTATAACGTTCATATACTATACTATTGCCACAAGAAGCAAATTATTTGTTGTATAAGTATTAAACCCTGGCGCTTATATAGTACACTGATCTTGGCTTGGCTTTTAGTATGTAAGAAGTTCGCACAGTTGATATATGCTAACTAAAACTCTACCTGTGACTATAATATAGTCATACTGTAGAGTAGGAAAACACTTTTAAGCTTTCATAAAAAGAAGGTGTATAATAATATTACCTACTTATAATAATTTGCATGCTTAATACTGTAATTTATAAAATCAGAGTCAGCCACAGATTTTTGAAATTTGAATAGTAATCGTATAAAAAACAGGTTTGAAAAAACAGAATTAGAGGCTACAGGAAATGCCATTGTTAGCGAATAAAAATTCGAGGACATTGGGACTGGGCCTATCGTGATGAATTTATGTTTATTTAAGTAGTATATTGTACGTTTATGGTAATATATATCAATTAAAATTGCTATGTTAAAACCTTTTCTTCTAGTTAAATCAAAGTAGGCTTCGTTTTCAAGCGTCGTTTTATTACCCAAGAAGAAAAGGAAGGGGTTTGAATACTTCCATAAACTGCGAATTGTCTTATTTACGCTTCAGTTTAATGATAAGTTTTCATACTTGAAATAACTAGATGTAAACGACAGGAAGTTTATTTTATAAAAAAAAAAGTTAACTAAAAAGTTAATAAGAGTTAATCAAACGTTAAACACTTTCTTAAAGCTAAAGTAACCGACATTTGACTGTTTGTTATATTGATAAAGTGAGACAAATGAAAAATGTGGAGCTAACACCCTATCGACGAGTGACGTATTTATATTGGTAAAAAGTAAAAATAGGCTTTTATACTTTTTTAAATTAGAAATAGTCTGGGGTTTTTGAACTTCTAAAGCTTGGCTGGTTAGTAAATGGTAAGGTAAACTAAGTAAAAGCTTAGTATTTTTATGCAAGGTTTTATAACTACTACAATTTATTTTACTATTATAAAATAATACCAGCTTGCTACAGGCAATATTATAAAAATTAGGTAATAAAAAACTTTTATGTAAAACTTGTAGTATAGAAAGTGTTAACACCAATCTATTATCTGTTTTTTTTAAGGATTTTTTATCTTCAATGTTTCACAAAAAGGGTAAATACCCGGCTTCGAACCGAGAACTTCCAGAGCCACAATCTGGCACTCTACCAAATTGAGTTATACTTACCTAGTAGATGTTCAACTTGCAACAATATTGTAAATACTACTAACTGTTTAAAGGACCATACCCTTAAGTAGGGACTTAGGTTGAACGAGTAAATAAACACAAAGAATTACTGATATTTTTTTCTAAGAGAGTATACACACTCTAAAAACAAAACTACGAAATAGTTGGTTAGCCGAAAACTAAGGGCATATTGTTTTTAAGAAAATTATAAGAACAGTGCGGTTCGTAAAAACATAGGCGTTATATTAGCTTAAGCATATACAACTCAGTTTTTGTTACTAATGGGTAACATTTAATTCATTTTTTTCGCGTATTGTAGGCTTAAAATTCTTTTTATATATTTTATCTCGAGCGTTATAAAGTCACTATTGTGATCACGCACTTGCCCCCAGCTCCAATATGGGGAGTTTTTACCAATACTACGATATAATTTGTCATATTCTCTAGAAAAATTGTCGTTTCATTGAGCCTCTTCTAGTGTGCTTGTGTTTATTTTTAAGTCTAATTGCAGTTGCGTTTTGTCGATACGCCTGTATAGTGAATTAGCAAGTCGTTGTCTTCTTGTTGGGTATGCTTCTTCTGGTAGTTTGTAGGTTACTAGTTCTTTTTTCATTGAGGCTAATAGCAGTAGTGCTTCTTCCCCAGACACCTTTTCAGGTCTTAGAAAGCTCTCTAAATAGTTCGTGTCTAGCTTAAGTAGCTTTTTTATATTATATTTCCTTTGTTCCGCGTTTCAAGGTAAGTCATTCTCCTCAATATTAAATACTAGAATACTATATTTCTTTAATAGGTGGTTATTTAACAGTGCTCTTCGAGACTGTGCTTCTTCTGGTTTAATTGTAGCTCTTTCGTGTAGTAAGTGTTGGCTTCTTTTACGCAAGAACTTAATGTCTGAGAGTGCTGTTTCTGGTAGTACGACATAATTTCTCTGCCTACATAAAAAACTAATGTTTTGTTGTGATTTCCTTGGTATAACTTTATACTTCCTATGTTTTATTTTGTCGTCTAAAGCATATATAAAGTTTCTTCTTAAAAGTCGCCTACTTCTTGGTGAAGAATGTCAGGCTTCTAACATCCATTCATATAACCCCTGGTATAAAAGGTACTGGAGCTCATGATCATCAGGTTCTAAAGCTTTTAGAACTTCTAAGTTCCTTAGTGCGGCGCCTAAAGCTCTTAGGTTCCTTAAGACTCTTTTGGGTTTAACGTTAAAATCATCGGGGTCAAGATTAGAATCGTCAGACTCGCTGGAGTAGTCAGAGTAGTCAGAGTAGTCAGAGTAGTCAAAATATTCTGGGTAGTTAAAATTATTGGGTTCAGTTCTGATTCGCTTTTTACCATGTCCTCTTATATATAGCGTAAGTAACTCTCTTGACATCAAATAATCCCAAGCGTGGTGATAAGTAATTGCTAATGTGCTATGTGTGTTGGGCGTGTATATAACGGCAAAAAAGAAGCTAACTAATAAAGAGAACTTAGTAGGTGCATACGTAAAACTGTTATATAAAACTCGGAATGACGAAAACTCTTTAATTGGTAAATGTGTGTTAACGGGTAGTAGTAGCCTATTTGTAAAAAAATTTAAATAGGAGAACACGAATTGCATAGGTAACATAAAATTTTTTGCTCAATCATTTTGGAAAATTAAGCGACAAACGTATAAAGCTTTTTTAGAATTTTTGCCATTTAACATATGTTATATTTTGTTCTTAATAGTGAAACATGACTACGTGGTCAACACAAAAGCCAGTAAAAAAATAGTATGCAACTATAAAAGTGGTTAAAACACATTTACTAAAGAGTGTACAAGCCTGTGGGGGTCATACGTTGGGTCTGCTAGCGGGGGTAGGTTTAATAAAATTAGGTAGTAAAAAGTTGTTGTTGGTTTACTTTTGAGGCTTAAACTAACAACTTCAAAATTAAAGTATACTATCACTGAATTAGTTGGTTATAATAGTAACTACTATTTTAAACAATAAAGTATGCTTGTAATAAGGTTCACACTGGTTAGTAAATAAGCACAGTACGCTGGTAAGGTAGTTAGTTGTTATCAAGGGTGCGCTTCCTACTATAAAAAACTAATAACATATTAAAGTAAAAAATTAACAAATACTATTATGTGTTGACAATTATGAAGTGAATTTACCCCTCAGTTATAAGAATCCTTAAGTGCCACTTTATAACTGTAATAAACTGTAGTAAAAAAGGTTTTAAAAAATATTCTATTAAAAGGCTATTACTTAACTATAGTTTTCTACTACATAAAAAACTAGTACCAATTTTGATGGTAAACACCTAACTGTGTCTACCCTCATTTAAAGCGCGTTTAATGTAGAGTAAAATACTCAAAAAAAATAGTTGTTTATAGAGTGCTTACGCTATTACCGAAATGTTAATTAAACTGTAAGTGTCTTGGTAGGCTACCAAAAAGTTCACTATTCCTACACGGGATTCAACTGTTATAAAGTGGTGCTGACTTGTTGTGTACAAAGCTAGTAAAATTAAATTTAGAGCACAAGCGTAAAGCTAAAAACTCCTATATTTGTAATTTAATACGTTATTAAACTTAGAGTATAAACGTAATTAATGGGAGTCTCTAATACCATGGTAATTACTACTGTTTGTTTGTAAAGTTTGTAGTTTAAGTAAAAAAACTAATACCTAGTTGTTTTGTACTCACAAGACGTTTAGTATTTGTTTATACCTTTACAAGTACTAGCGTGGTCAGAGTCATCAGAGAACTAAGCCTACCTTAGTAGTTCAATCTAAACCAGATCGGTACAAGCATCAGACTACTAAGAAATCAGTGAGTTCGTAATATTCACAAGAGTCATCAAATTCTTCAAAGTCAAAACGGTCCCAAAAGTTACTAGCATCCTCTGTATCGTTTGAGTTGTCAATCTCATCTGGTTTAGTAGACTTATTAGACTCATCTGGTTTAGTAGACTTATTAGACTCATCTGGTTTAGTAGACTTATTAGACTCATCTGGTTTAGTAAGCTCACTAGAGTTACTGGTATCTATATGTGAAAGGTGATTTTCTATTAAGTGTATATATTCGTTAAGCTCTTCTAGGTAAGAGTAATTTAATAGACTTGCTGAAATTAGGAGTGCTAACATAATAGTTAATACCACTGTAGCTTTACGGTTATTGGGTTTGTAAAGACTATTAAAACCGACATTTACAATTTTAATTATTTTTATATTAAAGACATTCCTTAAAGTTTGAAATGGTAAAAACTCTTTGGTTAATCAGTGCATATTAATTCAGTGTAATAACTCTTTAACAAAAAAGTTGAAATAGGAATACATAACTTTATGTAATAACACTAAATTACTTTTAAAAACTGAATAGCAGTTACGCAAAATTTTTTTGAGATTTCTACCAACTAGCATTTAGTATATTTTACCCTTACAAAATATTTATGCTATTGAATGAAATTGTAAAAAGTATAACTTAATAACAATTAAAAGTTATATAAGTCATTTGTTAATGGAATTTGGTTAACTCGAGAAATTTAGGCACGCTTAAACAAGTGGTTTAATATTTTAGCATTTGGGTGCTGGTCGAGAACTTTTAGAGCCTAGATACTTACACTCCTCTTACTGGTTAGATTACATAAGCCTAGTGTAAGTTTTTATACTAAAGTACGGTTAAATACATAACGGAAATACTGTAACTCTCAAAATAAAATTTATACTGAACAGTTAGGTAAGTCTCTAGCACTATTAAAGTGGTCACTTATTGGAATAAGTATTACGTTACAGAGGATAGCTTGGTAGTAACGCTTTGGGGTGACGTAAAATTGCAGTGGCACACGTGAGTAATTAGCTAACTAGTTTGTATTACTTTTAACGTGAGACTATCTATTTGGAGACTGCTGTTTGTTGGCTTTGTATAGGCGATGCTTACATTTACGAGTAGTGGGGTTTACTAAACACACCTCGTGCTGATTTATTTTACTTACACAAACGTGTTATCTATGATTTTAACATATTATTATTAAAAGCTTCGCTGTTTTAGTAAGCGTTGAAGATAATACATAGTGTAACTACCTAAGGGACTTAACACCTATTATGTTACATAGGTTGTGTAAATATTCGGAATCGAACCGACAACTTCTGGAGCTACAATCCAGGACTCTACCAAGTTGAGTTGTACTTACTTAGTAAGGGCTTAGTTGATAAATACAACTAAAACAAGTAGCGGTAACGTAGTAACTACTAATACTTGTTTAAAAAAATTATAGTTTAGGATAAAATTTAAGTTAAATAAGTATGTGAATGAACAAATTGTTAGTAAATATATATAGAAATTTATTGACGTAGTTAACTGGGAGGAAACACTTTCAGTCAGAAAAATAACATGCTGCTTTATAACAAAAAAAGAATGTGAGGTTATAGAGTCTAACGGTGTTGTGAAATTAAATAGTACTAAAAGTAACGACTCACCAAAAAAAAAGAAAAATAGTCAAAAAAAGATTAGGAAGTACGATGTTTTTCTAGAGGTTATGGTAGTGTAATGGAACTTATACATATGTAATCGTGAAATTAGTTTAGTTGCCTGAAGTTTTTTATTCTTGGTGGCGTGTAGTGTAAACAATTGTTGTGTTATTAAAGAAGCTCAAGAAGACCGGTAAACAGTAACTGACCCCTTTTTTATGTTAAACATAACTATAAAGCATAATATAAACATGTATATAGGTGTAAAAAAAAAACTAACTAGTCAACAACCTCTAACAACGATAGACATAAAGTCATCCCTTAGAACTTGGAATAGTAAAAACTCTTTGCCCAAAAAGCCTGCACTGTAAGGTAACCCGGCTAAATTAAAGCACACTCCTACTAGTAAGACGCATAAATCAAAGGAGTAGACGTACGACCCTCCCATTTGTCTCATATCTGTATTACCACTAAAAAAATGGACAATATAACCAACTAGAACAAAAAGGAAAGCTTTATTTAACGCATGTATTATCAGGTATAATAAAACCTCTTCGTAACAGCAAAACCCGCAACCACATACTAAATAACCGATTTGGCTTATTGTAGAGTAAGCTACTAATTTTTTAATGTCATTCTGAAAAGTTGCTGTAATGGCACCGAATGATAAAGTTAGTGCACCTAGCAATGCTAGGTAATAGTTTGTAAATATAGTGAATTCAAACAATACGGAAAAGCGTATAACCAGAAAAATTCCGGCAACTACTAAGGTAGAGGAGTGGATTAATGCAGAGGCTGGTGTAGGTGCTTCCATAGCATCTGGTAATCATACATGTGAAAAAAATTGGGCAGCTTTAATACCACCGGACGTAACTAAACAGAATGAAAAACAGGTTAGAAAGTGTACAGCTATGTTACCAAAAAAGAGATAGTGGAAGGACATGAATGGTACTTGCATAAATATAAGTGAAAGGTCTGTTGAGCAAAAGATATTAACAGTCATTATAAAGGAAATAAACATAAACATATCGCTAACTCTTGAGAAAACGAATGTCTTTAATGCTGCTTTAATTGTATAAATCCTTGTTGAATAAAAGTTTACTAGTAAGAACGAAAAAAGTCCTATACACTCTCAAGAAAACAGAATCAAAAAATAATCGTAGCAGTAAAATAGAAATACTACACTAGTTGCAAAAAGGTTTAATAGATATAATAATCTATTTATAAACGCTTCTCTATACATGTACTCAACGCCAAAATACAGAGCAAACATTGTTAGGGTTAGTACAAGAGACGATGATATTAACGCTAAAGAATCTACACAAAAAACTAAATGGGAGTCTATTAAGTCTAGGCAGAAAAATCAACGGCCGTAGTCAACAAAAAAGTAGGTACCTGTTAGTAAAACAAAATATAATTCATTTAATGATAGTAATAAAACACTTAGGAAAGTAAATATTGACGCGTAAAAAGTACCAATAGGTCCTAGTCAACGTTTAAATAAAAATACATTTATGCAATGCATAATGAGAAAAACTGGCGGAAATGATACTATATTTAACAAAATTAACATTTAATATATTTATATTTACACCCTCAAGAGTTTAGTTAACTCTAAGCAAGCTGTTCAGTTTTAAGTGTAAATTGTAATTAGTTTAACTAATTAGTAAAGACGGAATTAAGATTAAGTGTTATTTCTATTTATACCCCCGACTATTGTAAAGAAAAGGTTAGTACCGCTATATAGTTTTAGACTACTTTTTGAAAAAGTAGTATTAACTTTTTACGTTTTAACGCTCTTGTAATAGGTCCATTAATGTACTTTGACATTATATTAACTTTTTTGTTTATATTAATACCAGAGTTGTCATTAAACAATATAGACTTTGAGTCTAAGCTTTTACGCATTCTTCGAGAACGTGTGACTCAATTACGGCAGATGTCACCCTTAATTTTATAACGGTATTTGAACCCCTTATATTCAATCCTGGGGGGTTCAACAACACGCGCTGAACCTTTCACAAAAAGCCCTTCAGTGGTGCACTGCCTAAATGATCCTTTATACAGGTGGAAGATTTTAATTCATCTAACGTTTGTGTTGTCTGTGACGAATAATCATGTTTGCTTTTGTAACAATGGGACTTTTACTAAAACATACTAAAACTTATAACAAGTAGATGACTATGTAATGTAACAGCTAAGTATAAAAAGCTATACGTTTTATTAAAAAGTGGTAGTATATGGAAGCTATTATACGCTAGTGTAGATAACAATTAAACTTATAACCAAGTTACATAATTTACTGAGCATACTAATAACTACTACTGTACGCGTTAGCTTAAATAAGGGGGTTATATCTGAATGTAATACGTGTTAATTCTCCCTCTACTAGTTTGCCTGTAGGCTGCAAACGAAACTAAAACACATACAGGTTTTACTTTTGAAAAAAAATAAGTAGTATAACTGAATACTGCAATTACTTAGTTATATAGTTACTAAAAAGGGAGTATATTAATAAACGCACGTAGTTTAGTAGTAATAAGATGGTGGTTCACACTATTTTTACAGTTAAGTGCTATCTCTTACGTGTTAGTAGCTACATTACTAAGAAGGTTGATTTGGTAGTAAATATTAGCACTTACGCAATAGTAGAAACCAGACCAGTCCGGGATTCGAACCCGCGTTTCTGTGTTGTATAACTCAGTGTCCTAGACCGCTAGACGATGGCCTGTTTAAAATAGGCCAGCATCTTATAGCTACTAAATATACAGTATAAGTTAATTAAAATTGTACGGAAAGTGGTGACTGAACAATAGTGTCCTTTATAGGATTATAATACATCTCTTTTAAGCCGATAGAAGGAAATGACTTTTGAAAAGGTGAACTTGAGTCTCCGTACTGTAACATTAAGTTTCTTAGGTCTTTTTTGTTTTTTATAATGACGCCATGCAACTCAGATAGCTCTCTCTCAAGTCAATTCGCAGCAAAAAACAATTCTGTTATTGAAACAATCTTTACTGAAAAAGACGAGACTGCTTTAAGGGATTGAGTTGAGAGAGTGTTTGAAACAAAGATGTAAAAACGCTCTTGTGTGCCTAATAAATGGAAATTATAAACTATTATTGATGCAAGGCTCTTACCCACTGAACTTAAGTTAGTCAATTTATTCACTGAGCCGCTAGTAAACTTGTTAATAGTTCTGCGTGGGACTTCGTAAGCAAATATATCAGTTAACTGACTTAGATAAAGTACTGAGGAAAACTTTAGGTGTGAGCAAGTAAAGTAAAGGTATTTTGAGCCTAGCAAAATACTTTCATTCTTTAGTGATTGTTGCGTATGATTTTCTACGAAAAAGTAAGTTGCATTTTTTAGAATACACTTTATATACAGTTTAAAATATCTATTGTAATTCAGTAGTGTTTTAGATTGGACTCGAACCAACGACCCCAAGGTTTTCAGCCTTGTGCTCTGCCAACTGAGCTACTAAAACTACTAATACGATAACACAAAGAGATAAGGTGTACTAAACTGTTCACTTACTTGTCAAAATGGTGTAGGGGTGACTGTAGACTGTTCTTAGAAAAGAATTGGTAAGAAAATAAAGTTGTTTCTATAGTGTTTAAATAAAGTAAAAAGTTTTTTTGAGATTTTCCAGAGTTGTATGGATAACTTCTTTTAGAGTAAAAAGACTTTTTTTGTAAAAAGGATAACCTGTTTATTTCAAAAAGATAAAAGTTCAACCTTGTGTTAAGCCTACCAGCCCCAAAATTATTACGAATGGCTGGTTTACCTTGTCGAATACTATCATAAATCATAATGAAAAAAAATAAAATAGCAGTTACACTTAACAAATGACCCGCTGAGGATATAGCGTGTCATCCACCTAATGACGCAGGGTAATCTAGTACTCTTCTAGGCATACCACAGTAACCAAGTCAAATCATAGGAGTAAGTGTAATAACTTGACCTAATATATAATAAATATAATGTAGGTAGGCGTAAACTCTACTGTATTTAACACCGTAAATTGCTGGGAAATAAAAATAAAATGCGGCAAAAATACCTATCATTGCACAACTAGCAAACATTACGTGAAAATGACCAATAACATAAAATGTATCATGAAATAATACATCCATCCCAGTGTGAGCAACGCACATACCAGAGACTCCACCACATACAAATAAGAATGCAAAAGTTAGTGTATAGATTAACGGAATTTCCATGACAAAAACACTGTTAACAATAGTTACACATCAGTGCATTAACTTAGTAGCCGCTGGCACTGATATCATTACAGTTAATGTACTGAACAACATTCTGGTTGTGTGTGATAATCCAACCATATACATATGGTGACCTCAAACAAAAAAACCTAAAAAGGCTATTGTGTACATTGAGTACATTAAACTCGCACGGGCAGAGACTCTTTTTCTAAAGTAAAAAGACATTATCGTATTTGTAAACCCAAAAATAGGGATTAGTATTATATAAACTTCGGGGTGACCAAAAAATCAAAACATATGTTGAAATAAAACAGCATCTCCACCACCCGAGTAATCAAAAAAAGAGGTTTGTCAATGTCTATCTGATAGTAGCATTAATATACTTATGGCTAACATAGGGTTAGCTGCAACCATCATTCAAGAAGCAATTATTAAAGATTCTGAGAAAAACGATCTTGCGTCACGCATTTTCCGATTGTTTAGTGTGGATAAATACCTATAGGTTACCAGGAAATTTGCGGAGCTAACAATTGACGCGTTAATTGCTAAAAAAACTCCCATCAAACCAACATCAATTCTACCAATGGTAGTAAACCGGGTTCTGGAAGAAAAAGGCGTAATCATAGCTCAACCGGGTAATAAGTCTTTCGCGTTTCTTTCAATTGAGTATATAAGGCTTTCTTCGCTAGAAAATCGACGGTATAAAGTATTTTGATTACGCGCAACAAGTAACTTACACCTTCAAGCTTCTCTGGAAAATTTTAGTTGCTTTCAGTTAGCTAGTATTCTTTGTTGTGTAGTTGAGCTTAAAAACATTTTTTGAAATTTCTGGTCTATATTTAAGAAAGATTGTCATCTTAGGTTATTATAATTAGAACTTTTTAGTAAAGTATAGTATAAATTTGTAACATTATCGAATGGTGTTACATGGAAACTATATCAGTCTTCTGGGTTAGCAAGCTTTATGTTAGCTTTGCCAGTAAAATTAGTAAAAAATTTGCTGAAGTTATTTAAACATAACTCTGTGTACTTATCAGAGAAGTACCAACAAGGTTTTCTAACCCCTTTTGCAACTTCAGCAAATGACGTTAATAGATAAGGATAAAACTTATCTCAGTTACCAATATAATGTCCAGTCTTGTAGTCATAATTAATGAAAGCTGTTCCAAACCTTGTGTATCTTAGGTTAGTGGAGCTTTCTGAAAAAATGTTAAATACGTCACCGGTAGTTCTAAAACTTGTACTTTTAGCTCCACTTAATGGATCTTGGGTTTTTATAGGTTGTTGTGTGGCATTAAGTGTGTTGAACTTTCCAGTAAAAACAGTTAAAAAGTTAAAGTTTGTAAAAAATGCTTTGACTCCTAAAAAGGTTGAGTTGTATGAAAGCAAGTTAACAGGGTAAGAACATAAAGCATTTGGTAGAATATAAAAGAGCTCGACTATATAAAAGCTATACATATACAAAAAACGAGTTACGAGATTTTGTAGACTAGCGTTAGTAACTTCTAGTCAGTACAAGTCGTTAAAGGCTAGTGTAACCTTGTTAGAGGGTAATACGTCGGATAAACTATAGTGTTTATTTAGGTTTGTGTTGTGTAAACCAAATTTATAAAAACTGGTTATGTCTAAGTCTAAGTTAACATTATTATTTTCTTTAAAACGTAACCCTATCATTGACTGAGAAAGTAAAGCTTTGTGCTCATGTGAGTTAAGTAGATCGGTAAAAAATTTGTTTTTTAAAATACTTTGCAGTTCTCGAATGTTAAAACAGTTCATCCTTGCGTACCTTCGGTCAGTACATACTAACTGACAAAGCATAATTAAACCACCAGGTAAAAACCAAAATGCGGCGCTGTTTAGTCTTGGGAAAGCAACGTCATGTACACCTAGTTGTGTTGGAAGTAAAAAGTTTCCAAATGCACCAAATATAGCTGGCATTATCATATAAAAAACCATAATTACACCGTGGGCAGTAGCTACACTTAAGTACTGTAAACTATCTCCGGCTAAAACACCTACACCTGGATAAGCAAATTCAAGTCTAATAACTGTGGCTAAGCTCATACCCGCAGTACCTGAAACGAGTACGAAATTAAAATAGTTTATTGATATTCTTTTGTGATTTGTTGTGTAAACTCAACTATTAACGAGGTAACTTGTACTATACTTAGCTCAATATAGTATATTAAATAATTGTTTTAAAAAGACACTACTATGTTTAGTGTGGTTGCTGCTATAAAAATTAGGTATTGTCTGATTTAAATCAAAAAACATTGCTTATACGAGACGTTCCAGTCGACACAAGCTTAGAACTTCCTATTGACGTTGAACTAAGTTATTTGATCACAAGCAATTATTACAAAAATAGTAAATAACGCGTTAAATAGCAAGATGTTATCTAGTTTAAGTTCTTCTTGCGTGATCAAATTTTAGTAACAATTGGTGCGTTAGACTGTGAAGTAAAATTCTGGTTTCTAATAAAGAAACTAGAGTCTAAGTGATTTAATAGTTTTACATTTTTAATTTGGGAAAAATTGAGGAAGTTGAAAATACGATGAATAGCAAAACACAGTAAAATAGCAGTAATAAGACCAAAAAACAAACTAAAATTTACTAGAAAGAACTCAAAAGCATTTACTAAGAAATAAGTCTCCCTTAAAAGATTTAATTCCGTTACTTCGTTTGAAAAATAAATAAAGTAGTAATCAAGATAACTAATATGAAAGTATCAGGTTTTAGTTAGGTTAGCATTTATAGAGGCATCGACGTTAAAAGAAAAAAAATAAAAATACAATAACAAGAAAAATAACAGGAGACTACTAATTAAAAGTTGTTTTTTACTAAAATTAAAGGTCGTTTTTTGGTGTAAAAACGGTATAAAATGTAACATAAAAATAAAAAATACTAAACCTACACCTAAATCAATAACCCACAAAAATCCTATATAAACGTCAGCACCGTTTAACAATGCGTATAGACCTAACAATAAAAGGTATAGACCAGCGTTATAAAGGAGTATCATAATATTGGTACTACACGTAAAGTATAGTGAAACTAGTACAATTAAAAATTCGAGTATAAAAAAATCAGGAAATACCAATAAAACTTAATAGCAGAAATAGCCATAAACCAACGAGAAAAATAAAGTTTAAACGCTTACGTAGTATAAGTAGTATGGTAAATGGCATGGAATAAAATGTTATGTGCCTAAACTGGTTTTTAAAAAAAACAACACGAGTATTGTGTTTAACACACAATAAATGCACAAGAAATAGCGTTGTTACCAATAAGAGATGTAGTAAACCAGGTAATGTATAATAATTTATTAGCAAACAAGCCATATACTTTATTGTAAAAATTACATAATTGATGAATGTAAGAACTGACTGGTAATCTAAAAAAAACATAAGTTATATGATGTTTGATTATTTACAATTATACGTTAACCGGATTACTGCAGGATTTAACTTAGCATGTGTAACACTACTCCTCCACTTTTCTTAGTATAATTATATTATCCGAAAATTAGTAGTCATGTAAGGGTTACGCTGACAGCTAAATATGAGCTTGTTACTTATTTAGCTATCGCTATAACTGTCATACTCGTACAAAAATTGGATATATCTTTGTTTTTATAAAATTTAAGTTGATTGCAAAATATACTACAAGGAGATTTTAAGATATTTAAACCACTAAGGAGTTTGCACTTATAGCAATCTTAGCTTAAATTAAGTACGTTTTATATTGAGAGTTAGGTAAGTCAACTACCATTTAAGCTTGTTATAAAAAGAATTACCAAATAAATTGGTACAGTAAATTACTAGTTAAAGTGTTACTGGTATGCAAGGGGTCAGTTGAATTAGAAATTAGAGACTCTAATATAGAACGCATTATAAAAACTTGAAAAGTTAATGGATAAAGGTAGAAATATAAACGCGAAAGTAAAACGTATAGTACGTAAAATACATGGGTAAATACTTAGTAATAAAAATAGAATAAGTAGTGTTACTTTATTAAATGTATATTTAACAAGGTTGAATGCGATAGTTCTAACTACAAATGTCGGTGAAATTCTATAAAATCTACCTACGTGACTTCAGTGGGTTAACGGGTAATGCCCAACGCTTAATAAATGATTATAAAATGTCCAGTAAGTGTAACTTAAGTTAATGTTATTTGTAAGAGACCCATTACTAGTTTTAAGTATATTTTTATAAGAAAATCATACGTTTAAATCAAGGTACTTAGATTTTACTAGGCTATTATACGTAAATATAGTTACATTCAAGTAATTACTATTGCAATTAAAAAGGCTAGACGTTAGACTTAGGAAAACAAACGGTGCTTGTAAAAGCTTCACTAGGCTAATATGTCTGCGAGTTTTTATATTAAAAGGGTAAATAGTCATAAAATTTTGTTTTACTAAAAGTTCCATTTAGTAGTAGTAAGGTGTTGAACCCTAAAGCTATCTTAGCTGACTAACCGGTGCAGTACTACTAGTTATTATTGTCTCAGTGAAAGTTTTGGGTAAGTAAAGCAGACTACAAGTAGTGTACACGAAAGAAAGAAGAGTAAGTTTAATATAAAAGCTATAGGGTCTAGCGAGTTTACTACAGTAAAAAAATAACTAGTGTTTAAAAGATATAGCTGTTGTGAATAGTTTTGTGTAAAACAAAGACTAAACGACTTGCCCTCAAAAGACGTCGAGTTAGTAATAAAATTTAACCACAATTCAACTTCTATTGTGTTCAGTGCTAGATAGTGGCTGCGCGTAACTGTATCTATAAGATTGGTGTGTAAAAAAGTGTTTATTGTATAGTATTTACCCACTAAATTAACAGTAAAAATTATAAATAAAATGTAGTGTAAATAGAATTGTAGTAGACTACCTCGTCAACTTTTTATAAAAATAAACACAAAGTAAAACGAGGAATGCAATAAGTGAGTAAAGAGTATGTGGCTGTAGGACACCTTTAAAAACCTAAGCCAAAAATAAAGCCATACTATACAGAGTAACTTGTAAAAACTTAAAAAACTCACAAAAAACTTTAAGTTAGTTAATACCTTAATTAAAAAGTTAATTAATGAAAGTGCTACAACAAAGTTAAAAAGGTTAAATAGTAAGATAGAAACACCATAGGGTTTAACCACAGTTAGTCTTGTACTAACTAAACTTAGTGTCAATAAAATAGATGAATTAACGTTACTATATGAAATGAATAAAAGTAACAAAAGTAATAAAAACAGTATTACTTCTATATTTAAAAATTTAGTACTCCTAAAACCAAAATTATGGGATATTACATTAAAATTTAGTTGTAATAACAAAAAGAAAATAATTAAAAAATATTGATTTTTTAAAACGTGGTTTATTAATAATAGTCAAGACTTTACTAGATCTGGGCGATGTACGAGTAATACTAAATAGTAAAAAACGAGTAAGCCGAAAAACTCGGAGGAATCTCAATTTCATCAGCCGCCTCAAGAACCCTCCTGTAAAGCCCATCAACTACCTAAGTAGAGCGCAACTACTATTAACATCATAGAAAACTTGACGTAACTAAACACATGTTGGGTTAAATGCTTGTCTTTTTGAAGAGGCTTAGTTAAATTTTTGTATGGGAAGTGGATTACACTTATAAAAAAAGCAGTGAAAGAGCTATAAAGCAACAACGGGTGTATCTTGTTTACAGTGTTCTTCAGAAGACTATTAACGTCCTCGTTGAAAAGTTGCATGTTGAAAGAAAAAAGTGTGTTAGAGTAAAACTCGCAGAATAGATTACTAGAGAGTATTAGGAACAAAGCGTAACTGGCAAGGAGCTCGTAATTAGTGTACTTAGACTTTACAACTACGCAGAGAAATATTACCAGTAAAAAAAAGGTGTGTAAATAGTACAAGTTAGTTCAGTATATAAATAGGTTAGTAAAAAAAAAGTAGTTAGTTATTGTTCTAGAAAGCAGATCAACTACCAACGTGGTAATAAAAAATTTTACTAAAAAAACCTTTAAAATAAAGATTGTTAGTAGAAAAATTAAGATAGAATGCATATTGTAATTTATAAACAGTAACAAGTAAACTATAAAAATATGATTAATAGGTCATTATAAGACATAAAAAACGGGTATAGTACTGCAAAATGGTTGAGGCTAAGTCAGCCACCAAGGAAAAAAATACAGAAGTGAATAGACGCGATTATAAGGTGCAAGTACTCACATAAAAAAAACATTAATAACATACCACCATTATACTCAGTGGCGTAGCCGGCAACAACCTCTGATTCTGTCTCAGAGTGGTCAAATGGGGCTCTTTTAGATTCAAGGAACAAAACAACAATGAAGCTTGAAGCCGCCGGGGCATATAAAAAGAAATACCAATAATTAGCTTGCGTTACAACAAAATCGTGGAAATTAGCAGACTGCGAGCTTAGCACTAGTACAGAATACAGAACAGTTACGAAAATGTCTAAGGAGATAACGTGTACTAAACCTCTAATGGTAGCAATAATTGCATACCTGGAGTGACTTAGTAGGCCGACAATAGAGAAGAAAATATTTGAAAATAAAATTAGAATTAGGTGATATAAAATCATTGAATCTACACTATCGACTAAAAACATACTAGGGCCTCAAATAAAGTTTAAACTAAAAGCTAACTGTGTTGAAAATAATAAAGAAAGGAAAATTGGGGCTGCAACAGTAGTTGGTCTGGGTATAAGAAATATTTCTTTAGATAACATCTTAAATAGGTCTGCAAAAATCTGAAAGGCACCATTACGCCCTAAAACAGTGGGGCCCATACGACGCTGAGCAAAAGCTAACATTTTTCTTTCAGTTAAAACTATAAATAACACGGTTAGAACACAGGTTAGCGCTAATAGTAAGGCGAATTCATGAATAAGGTTTTAAAAAAAGCAAACATAAGAGAGAGTGACTAACCCAAAAAAATAGAAATAAAGAAATATACTTGACGAAAGCATTTCTAGTACATTACCGGCTTCGGATAAACTGGTATAGTGGGCAGGTCATAATACGTTGTCTAGATAAATTCGAACTACAGAGTCAAATACCAGCCGTTCACTAAATATAAAGCCCGTATATATAACAAACTTCCTAATTAATAAGTCAGCCGACTTTTTTTGTAAAAAGTCAAGGATAAAACCGTCAACTCATAGATTTTCATTACGCGAGTAATACTTAGGTAAAAAGGTGAAGTTTTTTAGTACTAAAACTTTAGTAAGGGTTAACACAGTACTCAAGACGTTGGAGAGTAACGTAAATAAATAGGTGGTTAGTAAAGAAGTTTTGTAGTTAATGGGGCCCAAAAGCTTATTCAGGTAAAAAAATAAAATTGGGAGGTTTATTATACAGGCTAGTGTGATGTAGTAAGCTAGGTCGTTCACGGTTAGATAATTTCTTAACTAAAAACGTTAATTAGTTTTTTTGTTTTTTACATAACCTAAGTTTAACTTAGCTGACTTAATTTTTCGTACAAGGTTTTGACTAAAACTAAAAACATAATGGTCAATAAGATCGAGGTGGTGAACAATTCAACCCAAGTATAAATACATATATTGAAATGAGAACTTTACTCAAGGGTTACCGACGTAACCTCCTTCAGGCTCGTAGTAGTATCTTCCACAAGGTAGCATACTGTTTGCACAATAAAGGGACATCATGAATAGGGTGAAAAAAAACGTTTGTAACACAGAATTTTGCATTGGAATACAAGCGATGTACCTATTCATTGTGTTGTACATATTATAGACTAACGGTAAAAATGCAATTAAACCTAAGAATAATCCCATTCACATAAGACCTTCATAATGTGTAGGTGATATAACTAATATACCCATATAAGGCCTAAAATATCAATGAGGTGCGACCCCGTAAAAACGTATCTCGTCAAGTTCGGCAATGTTTCACCTTTCGAAAAAGAAATAGTTAACAGTTGACCCGTTAAAATGATGTAAAAAGAAGTATACGTAGATATAAAGAATTCAATATCAAGCGTCTTGTATCTCTTTTAAAAAAGCGTCGTAAAATCATGAAATATAGGTAGCTGATCTATCTTCGTAGGTGGTTTCACCACTGTCAGTGTCTCAAGATTCGTGACAGAAAAGGACGTGTAATTTTACTAAATAGAAGTAATAAAATGGGGTAAAGTAATGTAAGATCATGAAACGGGTTAACTGGTCAGTGTTTAAATGTTTGTTAGTAAATATGATATAGTGTGTTTTATACGCATTGTTTAGTAATGAATGGAAAATATTAGCACCGATAGTAAGAGTTAAGTCACTTAAATGATTTGCACTCAAAGAGATACCTAAAAAGATAATAATGTGGAAGAAGAAGAATGCATAACCACCTAATAATCACCCGTCTGACTCGGATGTTACGTAGTTTTTTAGAAAAATCTTTTTTAAAATGTGTAGATAAGATAAAACCATAAGAGTGTCAACACCTCTAACGTGCATGTAATAGACTTCAGCACCAAATCGAGTATCGTTGAACATTTCTTCCCTTAATTCAATAACTAATCCAGGTTCTGGGACGTAATATCACCCTAAAAAAAAACCCGACAGGACTTGCATAACCATTGATAGTAACAGCATAAAACCTAATATGGATGTTACGCTTGAGAAAGGTAATAGTAACCTATTAACAAAAAAGTTTAAATAGGAAAAAACTAATGAAGATAATGATATTAAATTCCACGTTCAGTTTGTAATAATATCAATATTTTGAAAAATTGGATGGTAACCTCATAAAGCTTTTCTAAAATTTCTACCTTCTAACATATGTTATACATTATTCTTGTCAAAAAAGAGCGTGACGTTCATAGTCAATGTTTAAACTCATAAATAAAACCATAAAAAAAAGTATAATTAAGAATAAATCGTAGACACCAGTAAAGGAAAAACCAGAAACAAAGGGGAATAGGAAAACTAATTCAATGTCATATAAAAGGAAAAACACACAAATTAATAAAAATTGTATAGACACCTTTATAACTCTTTGTGTCTGTGGTCTAAAACCACACTCGTAAAAGTCCCTCCTTGAATTCTTCAAAAATCCATACCGACGAAGGATATCTTTAAAAGAGAGTACTGTAATAACGTTATAAACAACGGTTGACAAAACAAAAGAAGACAAAACAGCTAGATATACTTCAAAATCCCCGATAGTATATATTACAAAATAAACGTCAGTATCATTAGGGCTGTTAAGGAGAATAATAACAAACAGTTTAGGAGTGCGCTGGTGTAAAGTAACTCTACACTTAAATAAGAGATTAATATTTTTACTAAATGTAGGCATTTTTTTAAAATAGAAGCTCATAACAGTAAATTACCTCATTGATGTCCTATAAGTTTCACCCAACGTGCGGCGTAAATTAAAATAAGTGTAGTTTAACGAGAATCTTTTTATTTTCCAAATTCATGTATGGTTTGTGTTAAAAAAGAAGTTGTTTAAAACTTGTGTTACCCTACTATAAATAGTTTTACCGCTTGTAATACGCATTTCTTTTATTAGCCAGTGTAAAGCAAGTAAATTACGTTTGTACGGTGCGACATACTTCCAAACAAACGTATACTTACCAGACTTACCTCTACTGTTCTTGTAAATCTGTTTGTCTACTTTATATATGTAAAAAGAGAATAAAAAATTAAATTTCTTGAAAGTTTGGAATATTAATTCGTTAGTAGTTAGATACTCTAATTTTGAGATTTCGTCCCTACTAAGCTTATAATTTAACGAAAGTGTATTATACGGGAGGTTGGAAAATTTAAAGAGCGCTGAGCTTTTGTGTAAATAAGTTACTGTTGTAAAGTACAAACTACGTCAGTTTAGTGACTTATAGTCTAAAAAGAAACTTGACTTTATTGTGTCAGACACACCGTTAAGTATGTAGAGGAGTACTTTTAGTACTTTTAGTTTTTTACCGCTACGGAGTAAGTAAGCTGATAACTTGTTCAAGTGGGTTGCGCCCCCTAAACGTTTTAACGACTTTGTTTTATTTAGTATGCATGGTGTGTCAATGTCTAAATCCTTAAAAAACGCTTTAAACCTTGATTCTTTAATGTTAACAAGTATTTGGCTAACGTCGTGCGCCTCTTTTAGAAAGTAATTATACTGAAATTTTAAGAAAAAATTGCGAGTGCAATGCTCCTTTATTTGTAATAAATCGTCTTGGTTATTACAAAAGTTTGTAGGGCTGAAACCTAAATGACTATAGTTAGTATTCCTTAAAGTTACTGCATGGCTTAGCATAAAACTATTTATACAAATAGTTTAGAATTACTATATAATCGAACTATTCAGTTCGTTTACTCAAGTAGACTTGTCAAACGAAACTAACTTTATGTAGTCAGACATTTGTTTGTCAGTCATGTTAAATGACTGGTCAATATCTGAGTAGTGCATAAAGTGTGTACACCACAGGAAAAACAAATCACGTTTCATGAAGTAAACAACTATTGGCATTCAGTGGTGGTACCTACCACATATTTCCATACACTGCCCCCAAAAAATACCATGTTGTAAAAAAATAGCAACTCTATGTGAAGAAAAACCTGGAACACAGTCAATTTTGATACCAGCCGACGGTATTGCTCAAGAGTGTATAACATCTTTGGACGAAGCTAATATATGTAACCTTATTTCAGTGGGCATTGCAATTGCATTAGTAGCTTGTAGACGTATCATATTAGTGATACCTTTACGCATCGGGCGATATTGAGATTTATATAATTCTAAGTTACCTTGTAGGCTCCCGTAACGTTCTGAATAACCAAATAAGTGAACAAAGTAATTACTTATTAAGTTAAAATTAATAGGCGTGCTACCAGATAAGTTGTTAGCAATTTTTAAAAAATCCCTAGTAAAAGAGTAGCGTAGGAAATTTATGTTTTGGTATAATAGTTCCCTGCTGATTTCTGACCCATATGTTGTTGGGTCGATAAAGGAATAGGAAGCCCTAATGTCGTTAAGTAGGCTATTATTAATTGAAACTTTTAAAAACTTAGGCAGTACAGTTGACTTTGCTTTGCTTTTGTAAAAATCCCTATATAAGTATTCCCTTTTTGAAAGTATGTCAGTTAGTATTGATGTAGCATAGTAGTAAGAAGCAATACCGTTTATGGGGCTTCATGTAATTGTATTGGACCGGTTTAAACCGGAGTATGAGGGTGTACTTTGTGCGGAATTACCATTAAAGCCCACATGGCACTTTTCTCAGTATACTGAGGCACTTTTTAGGAGAAACTTAAAATTTTGTGTACGTAAATTATCGAAAAAAATAAAGGAGTCCTTATAAAAGAACCAGTTAGTCATTTTTGAATAAAAGAGGCTCGAGTAAGCCCAATTAGGCATGTAATTTTTACGAGCCCTTGAAATCTTAGTTAAATAATTTTCAGAGTCAGATAGCTCGTCCCCAAGAGCGGTACTATACTCAAATTTTTTTGATGTATATGGTAACCCTGCTAATGAGTATTTTGCTATGGACGATGGTTGAACCTCAATACTAGACCACCGAGCTTGTCAATCAAATCATAAATACCTAGACGCATCACTTTTTAACGATAGTAGAAAGGGTATGTCCGTAAAATTAGTGTTTAAAGATAAGAATACATTTAACAACTCGGAATAGTTGTTATTAAAACTTTTTGTATAGTGATTAACATTATAAAATGTCTCTTTGTTTTTTTTAATAAGGCTCTCGTAGGGAGTTTTATTCTCAAGTAAAAACGGGTATGCCGCAAATGAGTTAGTGAAGTCAGCAAAGTTTACATTTGACCTTAATTCGTCAAATCTAGATCTGTAAACTTTTTGTATTGCATTATACGTGACTATAGAGTTCTTTGCAGTACTTCTAAGCTTCATGGGATTAGTTATGTTAAACGAGTTGTTTACGCTGAGATTGTAATTGTCGTTTACTAGGTTATCTTGAGCAACGTCTCAGTTATTCTCATCAAAATCAGATCTGAATGCATCCAACACCTGAGTAAATGAAGAAGGCAGTACATAGTTAAAAGACGGCATTACAGTATTTTTACTTCCATAAGAATGTACTAACTTAATATTTTTAATATTCTGGTAATTGTCATCTAAACCATCAAACAAAAAAGCGTTGTTAAAGTAGGTAAAGTTTACTAAGTTTAAGCTTGCCGGGTTGGCAAATGTAAACTCAGAGTGTATAGGTAGGCTATAATAGTCAAGTAGTTGACTAGTTAATGATCTATATGAAATTTTAAACCTAAACTTAAACTTGGAATCTTTAAAGGTTCTAGAGTTTGAGTTATACGCTGATTGTATTATGTCATAATAACAAGTACTTAAGGCTGACATCTTAACTTGTGAATACTCATCCTGCGAAAGCGAGGAGTGTGAAGACTCCCAAATAGCGTCCTCTAGTGACTCTAACGCCTGTATATTTTTAAAGTTGTACTCTGAATAATTAGAAACAGGTGGTAAGTAAAGTGTTTTAAGATTATTAAAATTTGACAAGGTTAGATTGTAACTATTATTGAGACATATATTCCTGAAATATGAATTCCAGTATGTTTTAAACAGATACTCCGGAGCTAGTTCCTCCTTACTACGTAATATTTCAGGCACCTCAGCGTCTAAGTGTTTACTTAACTTGTCATAACTAAGTGTATTTCAAGTGTGGGAGGAGGAGGATGTTAGGTTATAATTAGTACTCATTGTAGTATTAGTTGATAATGTCTTTCCTAAAAGGCTTGGGTTTACCCAATTCATTGTGGAGTCATGTGCATTCGTATAAAGGTTAGTGAATAGTTTTTGGTTGTTCGATATAAAAGACGATGTGTTTGTTTGTTCACTAAAATTGTTGTTTGTTTTGCTTAAGCTGTTAGTGGCGCTCAGTCTAAGGTTTTTATCTGGACTTAGAAACTGTAAGTTAGCAGCCTTTAGATCAACAAACCTATAGTTCTTCGAAAGATTAAACACATTTCAACTATAAAAGTCTTTATTACTTACAACGACTAAATCATTTTTAAAAAAAGACTGGTCAAGTGTTTTACCACTAAAACGCTTTTTATTGTGCTTGGAATAGTAATCAAATAAGGGGTGGCTATTACTCCTACCATCAACGGTAGTATTAAAACTACTAAGCTTGGTGAAATTAACTAAAAACTTTTTAAAAAAGCTATTATTACTGGAGTCCGACCTACTAGTAGTATAATTTAGTAGGTTTCAATTAAAGTGCGTTAAAGGTTTTATATCTTTATTGAAGGTATTGAAAGCTTTGTTGAAGAAATTAGTGTGTATACCATTAACTGTTTTACTGGCCTGAGTGTTTAAAGAGTAACTAACAAAAGTTTTAAAACTTTTGTTGTCAACTAGCGAAGTGAAGTATGGCAAGAATGAATTTAATGACGAAAAATTGTGCTGCCTCGCAGACCCATACTGGTACGTATCTTGATTGAGGTGATTTTCCGAGGTATAAATGTTGTTTATCTTTTCTAGTAATAGGCTACTATTGGTAATACCAGTACTAACATTATTACTAGATATTTTTGAAAACCTACCTATTTTTCTAAAGGTGGTTGGGTCATTAGTAATAGAGTTACCAATATTAGAAAAATCTATAGAGTTAAGTGTTGAAGCTTCATCATTGGGTGATAAGATTACATAAGCTGGAGTACTTAATTGTCCTGTTTTGTTTTTTTTTTGGTAAAACTTTCATAAAGTATTAGCGTCAAGGTGCTGTGAACTAGCGTTATTGTACTTAATAGAATTACCTATAAAAGATGAATATGACGGCCTAACATTATAGTTTAGGTCTATGTTTTTAGGATAAAAATACTCTCAACCCCATTGGTAAGCTCTAATACCAATTACCACTTCGCCGGTACCAAAGCCATCGTAGTAGTCTGTTGCGTCTACAGTTTCTGAAATTATAATTGATAAAGCCCATGAAACAGGAACACATGCCGTAATTAAGTCAGCACACTTGGACCTACTTACCCCTCTAGTTTCTCTCTTTGGTTTAGCTCTTAAATTACACCATCTAACCACATGTATAAAAGTTATAAAATAAAACGTAATTAACGAAATAAAAAAAAATCAGAGTCAATAATTGTAATGTAATATGTGTATAAATCAAATTTCTTCATGGAGAAAAGATGGAGATGCTATAAAGGGTTCTGGGTAATACAACTTACCGTCAGGTAACGTTTTTATATAGTCTATGCTACTTTCGTCTCTAATCTCGTCAAAGAGTATTTCTAGCTTAGGTGAGGGTGTTTTAACTTCTAGTGGAAAATTTTTAGTATTACTTCTGAAACCCTTAGTGGGGGACAGGTTTAGTATGGCTAAAGTGTTGCTAGTTATATTTTCCAAGTATATGTTACTGAAAGTTTTTGGAAGGAAAGAGGTAGTGTTAGTATCTAGTAGTGCGTTATAATTAAGATTAAAATCTAAAGTACTTAGATTGTTTTGGTTTAGTTTGTTTAATACATCTCAGTTTGCAATATTTTGATTAAAATTCATAAAAATTAATTAAGTATTTAAAAACTAGCTAAATACGAAAATAATTTTGCCGTTAAGGCCGTGCTACTAAACTTAGTTATTTTACTAGATAAAGAACTGTCTGAATTAATAAAGATAATAGCACCAAACTTAAAAACTTAATTCATTCTAGCTTTGTTAAATAAGATAAACGGAACTTCAGTACTCGAACAGCAATAAAAATAAGTAAAGCTAAACAGGCCAAAAAACATATTGAGGTTACAAGCAGACTCTTTGTGTTAAAACTTACTTGTGAGTTAAAAATTAGTTTATAGTGTACTCAAGAATAATTTATTTGACTACAATGGTAGTCAATTGTGTCTAAAACAGTATTTAACCAAACATAAAAATAGTAAATGTTCTCAGTGCTAAAAGTGTATGGGAAATAGGTGCTAATAAGAATTAGTAAAAATAACATATTTTATACGTTTTATTTTAGTCTTTACTAGTAGTCGTACTACTGTATATGTTGTTTACTTATATAAAATTGTTGGGTAATAATAAACCTACGTTAAGTTATATAATCTAGAGTAACTCTGTTGTGGGAAGTTACTTTTTGTTACCAAAACGCTTACAGACATTGCGGATAAAAATGAAAAGCTTCCGTAGAGTAAAAACCCACACGCACTATAAATGCTTATAACGCCTCTATGCATGGTGGTTTCTAACCCAAAAGAAAGGGTTATGGTGACAAGTGAGTATAACTATAGACAACTTGAATGCTCGGTCCTCAGGTGTAAGAAACTTATCCTGAAAGAATAACACAAGCTGTATATATGAGGTTTACACCATTAGCTACTAAACTATACAGCACAGGACAAAAAATATACCAAAAAAACTTACTGAGACAAGCTGATGTAAATATTATTGTTGTGCTAGCTAATTACATTGCTTAAACCTAAAATGTAGGATCTTTGTGTACTTGATAAATAATATCGCGCTATTTTTGACGCTATAAAAGCACGAGTGGCAAGCGTATAGCAAGTTAAGTTGTGCTGTTGATAATACAGCAAAAGCACATATTAATATTACGTTATGAAAAGTCTTTGCAAGTTATATTTAACAGATAATACTAAAACTAAAAAATTACATAAAGACGTTTCCAAATGCTGGCTGTAACGCTAGTATCTATTTGGTGTAAGTTACACTACCAGTAGGTAAAGGTTAAGCAAAACGCACATTATGTATTATTATATGTATTATAGCTTAGTTATAGGGCCTTTCATGTTAAGCTTTATAGTCAAGGTAAATGCAGGTTTTTTATTTTACTAACAAACCTTAAATTATGTTTGGCCCAATTTTTACTACTATTATGCAATTGTAAAGATCTAAAAAATATATTCTGCAAAAGCATAATTACCAAACCTATACCAAATTCTACGGCTGATAAAACAAGGAAAAAAAATGTTAGAGATAATAGATTAATATTATCATATAAAAAACCAACAGACAATGTTATTATATAAAGTGTAATTCAAAGCAACTCTGCTGTTAATAACAAGTGTAGAGCATTTGAGACGTTAGTTACTACACTCAAAACTAATAGGAAAAACAGGAAAAAATAAAGATTAATATCACCAATAAACATTTTATATACATATTACAGTCGCTTTGACTTAGTTAAAAAACAACCATGCCGATTTACACAGGTGAGCAGACATGGTACACACAGTTAAAGTAATGGTAGTGTATGCAACCGGTACTATAATACTCTCTCAGCTACTTCAGCTATGGGATGGCTCGCAGACTGTAAGTGCTTTGTCTACTGCAAATCTTTTGCGCGCTCCCTTAGCTAGGTTAATGTCATTGTTAGCCTCCGAGATCATCTTATTAGCCTCCGAGATTATTCTATTAGCCGTAGATTTAATCTCGTTGGCATTGTGGATATTAACGCTGTGTACGTTAGACCCATATATACTAAAACCATGATTATTATAATCGTTGGAGTTACGAATAACCCTAGTAGCGTTTCTAGTAATTTTATTAAGGTTATTAGAAGCGTAAGCAGTTGTGTCATGGGTAACGTTAGCAGCCTTATTAATTTTATGGACGTTAAAACTAGCGTTATAAATAATCTCCCTTGCGCTTTTGTTTATAGCTTTAGCACTATCAATGATAGCTGTGGCACTATCAATGATAGTGTTAGAGTTGGTAATGAGACTATTAAAAAAACCATTAAAGGTGGTATTAGTAATGAAATTACTGGCTTCTATAATGTCGCTCTTAATAGTGGTATTACGAACAATGTTGCTAGTGAGAATACTACTATGGTTAGTAATACTCTTAACACTCCTCATGATTTCGCAGGCATTCTTGATGTTAAAATCGTGTATGTTACCTCCCTGAGTATCAACACTGTAAATGCTACGCTGTAGTTCTTTATTATAAAAGGCATCGGATGGTCAGTTAATATTTTGTACAAACGTGGAACAACGAAGTGAGTAGCTAAAGTTTTCATTACTAAATGGTACTCCGGGTATTTTTGTTACAACAGAGTACTTTGTATTATTACATAATTGCTCTAATGGGAGCATATGGTATAACGTATCCGGTACAAGGGTAAACACTGGTATGCCTCCAGCTACTAAAGATTCATTAGATATGATTACGACCATAGTAGAGAGAGTTCAAATAAACATTTTATATACATATTACAGTCGCTTTGACTTAGTTAAAAAACAACCATGCCAGTTTACGTAAGTGAGCTGGTACCAGTCGTAGTAACCATAATTAAAATAGCAGCAGTGCACATAGCCGGTACAACATACTTTCAGTTAATTCAACTGGAGATTGACTCTGCTTGCAATTTTTTATGGGCTTCATTAGCAAGACTAATGTCATTACTAGCCTTAGTGATAATTTTATCAGCCTTAGTAATAACTTCATCAGCGGCAGATATAATCTCTAAAGCATGATAAGTATTAACGTTGTGATTATCGTTGCAATGCTTATAGTTAAGGAGAACATCAGTAGCTTTCTTAGAAATGTGACTGGTACCGCGAGCAATTGTGTCATGGATAGTGTAAAGAGCTTCACTGTGGTGAAGTACGCTAGCGCTGGTATTGTAAACAATATCCTTAGCAATTCCGTTTATAGCACGGGCACTATCGATGATAGCACGGGCACTATCGATGATAGCATGGGCACTATCGATGACATTATTAAGGGTAGTATTCCTACTGGTATTAGCAATAATCTCATTATGTATGTCAATAAATGTAGTAATCCTCGTTATGTCACTAGCGTTATTAACGTTGATATCCTCTATACTAGCTCCTTGAATATTAAGGTCATAAAGACTGCGTCGAAGTTTCTCATCATGAAAAGCATCGAATGGTAAGTTAATAGTTTGTGTAAACGTGGAGCAACGAAGTAAGTAACAAGGTTTTTGGTTACTAAACATTGCTCCGGGCATTTGCGTTACAACTGAGTACTTGGAGGACTCGTAAAACTGGTGTAGTCCCAAGAAGTTATATAATCACCCCGGGACAAGGGTGTACACCGGGGAACTTACAACCATGGAAGACTGGTTTGACATTATAAGGACTAAATTTCATAACAGTAAAACATTAAATTAAAACTAGCGTAATTAGCTCCATCCAAGTTAAATACTATAATGGTTGTACATTATTGTATAAAATCTTAAAGTGTAATTCTTACTAATTGCAGGGTTAACAATCCCAAGTGTAAAAATCTTTAAAACTAGTAATTGCTTACTATTTATTGCGTAAAAAGGAAATTACCAAAATTACTAGACAAAGTGTATCTTAAATAGTGGCTGAAAGTAACTGCCTCGTTCAGAACTAAACGTGAGTAAAAACGTGGACTAAAACATTAGTAGTAGTAGTACCTCAATTAGAAGTGATAACAGCACCAAACTTAAAAACCTAATTCAACCTAATTTTGTTAGGTAGTCAAAACGAAACCTTGGTATACCGCCCCTGGCAAAAATGAGTAAGGTCACGCAGGATAAAAACTTTATTGCGGTTATAAGCGCGTCCTTCATATTAGTACTTAATTGTGCGTCAAGCATAAGTTCATAACATGATAAAAAAAAGTTAAGTAAGTTATAAAAGTAATTAGTGGCGTCAAAGAGGAAGTTCCATAACATATAAAAAGAATAAACATGCGTATTACTAAAAGAGTGTAGAGTTACTAATGTGTAATTGCAATCCGAAGGAAATTGGTTGAGTGCTTCTCAAAACGTCATTGGTTATAGAATTTTATGTTGTTACTCGACTATTTGCACACTTTTAACACTATAGTGAAGCTTCTTAAAAGTAAAATTATATCGTATTTTTACTAAAAAATTTAAAATTTGACATGGTTTACACTGTTAAGCTTACGTCAAGCAACGATTGAACTGTAAACATACTAAGTTTAACGCGTTGGTTGAGGCTCTGCTACCGTAGCTTAGGTTTTTAATTAGTCTTTAATTGTGGCGGTAATAGTACAAATTGGGTAAACTAACACATACTTTTCCAAAGCTTTTGTTTTTACTCATTGCTAGAGAACAAGGCAACACAATGTGTGGCTTTATTGTTTACCCCTCACATGGGGGGGTATATAGTGTACTCACTGTATACGGCTCTATGCAAAGAGGGTATTGCCCATAACATTAGAGGAAGTGGCTGAGTGGTCGAAGGCGGCAGACTGTAACTCTGTTAGGTAACTCGCGTTGGTTCGAATCCAATCTTTTTCATATTGTATAGAAAAGTCTTAAAAAAGAAATCTATGGTAAAACCTATTGGCAACACTGGCATTATTGGCAATGTAGCTTTTTCTAAGCTGACTAAAGTGGTATCATTGGCAGTAGCAATAGCTAGAAGTAAAAAAGTAAAAAGGGAATTACCAAATAGCAACCAGATGGCGAAACCTCTTTGAAATTTATTAGCTAATAATCGAAAAGTGATTTATAAATATACTAAATGTATTTACACCAAAAACGTAACACAGTCTATAGTAAATAAACTGTGTTTTATGAAACATTTCATTCATTTTTCTACCGTGTTCTACAGAAAAAGCTCTTTACTAGTTAACAAACCGAGCGCTACTTACTACGGAAACAACTACGCATTATATTTAGCCTTTAAAAGAAATAGGTTCTTTCCTTATTTTTACCTAAACTCAAATAGAGATTGTATTTTTAATAACTCTTTGGGTATTATATCCAAGCATTTTTCCTTAAAAAAAGCGTTTCTACGAAGTAAAAGCTCGTATATAATGTCCGCTATTTACTTACGGAGACTGTTTATACATTTAGGTGTTGAAGTTTCATACCTTACTGTTACAAAGACACCAAAGTTTTTAAAGGATATATTAAATACGTTACTTTCTAATGCTAATTCTTTTTACCAACACCCGTTTACCGATAAAGTTGTTAATGAAAAACAGAATAATGTTAGCCTTTATTTCCACTATGTTAACTTCATAAACAATAAAGTTTTGGGTAAAGTTAAAACAAAAAAAAGAGGGAGACTGAAACGTAAAATTTCTAAAAGAGTACACGCGTATAATAGCGTTCTGGACTAAAAAAGTAATTAACTACGCTAGTACTGGTTAAACGCCTTAACTTTCCTAGTTATTAAGGATTCTAAATTTATTAACTATTATGAGTTTGACTATGGCTCGGAGTGAACGCGTGCGTAGTGTCTTGACACATGCGAGTTGGACGTAAATTTAATTAATGCCATGTGTATTTAATAAACTAAATTTAAGTAGCGTAAGGGTGAGTAATACATTTTTTGTTGTCAAAAAGTATACTTTAATAGTATAAGCAGAATCACAAAAGAAGACCCCTACCAAAGGGGTAAAACTAGTTCTTTTATTAAGCAGCAGGTTTTCGTGACGTTATAATATTGGGTTTAAAGAAAACACAGATACAAATACAACGTCGAGTGAGTTTGGCTTGATGTATAGTGAAAAGTAATTAATTAACCACAGTCTATGATTAACCGAAGCCAGTTTTTAGTGTTTGTAAGTGGTTAATGTTGCAAATTTTTAATCTTTTGATAGGAAAAATCTTGTCTTTTTAATAAAGTTGCCTATACCATGTATCTGCGAAAGACGTTAAAACCATTTAGATTAGTCGCTTTTTGGTACATTTATGTTGGGAGAAGTTTTTACCGTCGTAATTTTGAGTAAGCTGACTATCTCTAGCTGGGTTGTGAGATCGTCCAGTCACATGGGAGCTGAAAAACATCCCACCGTCGGCAGCAGTGGAGAATATTGGTCAATGAACGAAAGTTTGAACCAGCATTTCGCGTAAAATGATAAGGCTTACTAATATGTAAGTCACGAAGGCTACGAGAGTTGTAAAGTTTGTCCGCTTTTGAGTAAATTGAATAATTTAGTTAGAACCCCGGGCTAAGGAGGTGCCAGCAGCTGCGGTAATACCTAAACGGGGGAGCGTTATTGGCCTTTACTGAGCGTAAAGTATGGCTAGATTGCCTAAGAAGTTATAGTATAAATTAAAATACTAATTAAAGTAGCTATAAAACCTTAGTGCTCGAGATTATAAGAAGTCGATGGTACCTATAATCTAGGGATGAAATATTTTGAGATTATTAGGGGTCCTCGAAGGCCTCGGCAGTCTGCTATTATAATCTGACATTGAACCATTTAAGTATAAGTATCGAATAGGATTGGAGACCCTAGTAGTTTATACCGTGAATTCATGGACATTATATGTAAGAGATTGTGACCACTTGTGTATAAGTTAACGCTTAAATGTCTCGCTTGGGGAGTAAGGCTGCAAAGGCTAAACTTAAATAGATTGGCGGGAGTTTGTTTGAACGGTGGAGTGTGTGGATTAATTCGATAATCCGCGTCTAATCTTACCAATGTGGTGAGTACCTTTATGTATGATTCAACGGTCTACAACAAAAAGGGTACTAATTGGTACTGCATGGCTGTCGTCAGCTCGTGTTGTAAAATTTTCTATTAACTTACATAACGAACGAAACCCTAAACATAAGTTTAAAATAATTATAGTTTTTAAAGAAATTAAGTCGACAAGACTTACTGTTAGCAGCTTAAAAACATAGTATTTTTTTATGGCATTAAATCTACTTCAGGGCTGATTAACAAAATTTTTATAATTAAGTTTAGTACGTGTAGTTACTTACGTAAAACCGTGCTTTATTTGTGCTAAAGATAATCGACTTTGGGGAAGTTAGGAAGAAGTCAAGTCATTATGGTCTATATATATTGGGCTTCACACGCGCTACAAGGGTAGATACAAAGAGGCACTACAGGGTGACCTAAAGTAAATCTCTAAAGACTATCAAAGTTCGAATTAAAGATTGAAACTCATCTTTATGAAGTTGGAATCGTTAGTAATTGTGAATCAGCACGTCACAGTGAATGATCTGTCAAACTTTGCACACACCGCCCATCACGCTCGAAGAGTTGTATTGGCTGGACATTACTTAGGGTTTCTTATACAGTCGATTACTAAGTTATACTTTTTGGTAAACTAAAAACTCTTAGTGCGCCTTATAATTTACCGGCTAGAAATTACTTCTTCTAATTACTTTTTTAGTAAATTTTCGAAACTTGTGAGGATTAAAGACAGTATAGTAATTTGAGCGAAGTTGAAACAAGGTAATGGTAGGGGAACCTGTTGTTGGATTACACATATCTTAATATAATTTTCTATACTATTACTATCACTTCCAAAGTAAGTTTTGACTAAAGTACTAACACTACTTTTTCTGCTGAACAACCAATTGATAAAAAGTTAATAAAGTAAGAATCCGCGCACTAAGGGGATGCCTTGGTACTAAGTTTTAAACGAATTAAAAATTCGATAGTTGATAGGAGTGTTGGAAGCATATGGATCCCCAACTTAAATTAAAAAAAATAGTGAAGAGAAACATCTTACTAACTATTTGATATATATCAACTGAATTTAAGTAAGTAGCGGTGAGCGAAAGCTTAGTAGCCTCTATACTAAAGCGTATTTGCTTTTTTACTTAAGTTTTACTATTTAGTACGTATTTCGCTTACAAATAAGCCATAAACGTACTTTTTTGATAAAAAAAGTATAAACTTGTTACCACGTTAATGCTAACCTTTTCAGAAATAGAAACATGACCGTAGCAGGTAAAAGTCCTGTAAGCTTAGTGGTGCATATAGTAGCAATACTAAAAAACGTTAAGAGGGATATAGTTTAATGGTAGAACAATGGTCTTCAAAATCATACGCGTGGGTTCGATTCCTGCTATCCTTGATATTATTTCTAATTGTTTAACCACTTTCAAAAAAACTAGGTGAAGTAATCGTATATTAAAACGCTTCAAAACTCGGCCTGTTATGTTGATTACAAAGAACAAGTTTTACTATAACTGTTATAATTCAGGGATATCCTTGTCAAGTCAATTAGGCAAAGCAGGACTTAAGTGTACTAGTTATAGTCAGCCTCTTTTTGAAAAAAACTTATATTTAGTGGTATTGCTAATGTTAATTAATCATAATTTTACAAAATACTATAGAAAAGTTTTAAGCACTAAAAGCGTTAAAGACTCAGTTAACCAGCAAGTTTTTAAGTTTGTTTATACAATAACAACCAACAACTGTTTTTTGTATAAAATGCATGTAAATCTTAATACTTTTTTCTTGCAGCCTAGAGGTATTTTTATTAATAGGATTCCCACACATTACATGAATAACCTAAAGGTGAACAACTCTTTTAGCCTATCAGCAAATGTAAGCAGTATTCTAGCATTAAAAACCTTGTCTTTGTTAAAGTTATTTATAAGAGTATTAAACCTTTTTTTAAAGCAAAAAATTACAGGCTTAAATTGAAACTCTCAACTTAATTTCTTAAAAGCCAGTAACTACTTCTTCTCCGCTAAGGATGTTAAGGGTTACAAAAACATTCTTTTTAGTCCACACGTTAGCCACCACTTTTCGACCAAGCTACTAACGAGTAACCAGGTATCAAAAAATTTACTTAAGTGACGCGTTATAAACGGTAACACCAATATAATAAAAATAAAAAAAGTAAGTTCGGTAATAACAATGTTAACTGAATTATATAAGTTTTTTAAAGTAGGTTCATTGACTAAATTTAGAAAACTCAAATACAGAGTGTCGCGTTATGTAAACAAGAAACGTCTGATCAGGCTTTTTAGTAAAATCAAATTATTTTTAAGAAAGAAAAAACTCAAGAAAAGCACAAACAACAAATACAAACTACTTAAAAAGCGTTTTTCGATTTCCTTTTGGAATAACGCAATTTACGCATTTGACAGCAGCTTGCTTTACGGTAAAGACTCTAAATTGCGTTGTAATTATATACCTAACAACTTCTTTAGTAAACATAAAAATTTATGCGGTTTAGCGCTTAGTAAACCGATTAGCTTTTCTAAAAACAACTTTGCCCCGTTTTTTAAAAAGTTTATACTACTAAACACTTACACTACCCAAAACTACAAGTTTTTTTGAAAGCTATTCTATTTTTTTAATTACCACAACATTTCTAGAGGGTTAACTAAGTGTCTTGAAACAAATATACTACCAAACTTTTCAAGTTTTCGATTAAACTTCAGTAAGTTATTTTTTTCTTCTAAGTTTAGTTCTTTTTTCCGCGAAAATGCAACACCCTGAGTTTATAATACGCTAACACGTTTTATAGAACATTACTCAGGTAAAAAGTCCTTAATACAAGTTTACTCATTTATGAATCAGTCTATAAACGAGCACTATAGTGCTTTTTACAAGCTATGATTACCCAGATTCTCCTATTATGAGCGTCGTTTAGGTCACAGATTTTTTCTTGAAGAAGCTTTTCACATACTTCATATGAGCTTTAATTTACAAGACTCTAAAATGTTATCTACTTGATTAAAAGCTATAATACAGCGTATTTCCTTTTGAAAAACTCGTTTTATTTTTCGTTTCTTGAGATATTTATTTAACAATTATTTCCGTTTTATGTTTAACGAGCTTGGCGCAAAGGGTTTTAAAGTTAAGTTAAAGGGTAAGATTAGTGTAGCAGGTAACTCACGAAAGCGATCAATCTTATATAGAGTTGGTAAAACTTCTCACGCAACGTGTAACTTGAAGGTCTTACATAAGTTTGACACAATAGTAACCTTTACTGGTGTTATGGGTTTTCAAATTTGAATTTTCTATTAAGTAATTTTTTTATAAAGTGTGAAGAGTCATTAGTAAGTTTTGGTGTAAAAGCCATAAATTTATTAACTGTGTTGTTGGTTGCTTAGTAGTCTTTAACACACATATATACGTTATTTTTATGCGTAATTTTTATAACTACACAGAAACTAATTGAGTACAAACTTATAAGTATACTGATCAAACATGGTTAGTTGACTCTCTTAACTGGGAAAAAGTTTCTAATATAGCGTTTAGTGATTATTCGTTGTTATCTTTCATTTATAATTCGTCATTCGTAAGCCAACACTTTATCCTAGACTACACGTCAAAATTATCTTTACTAGACACTACCTTGGTGAGCTTAAACACACACAATGTAAGCGTATCAGTACTATATAATTCTTTTGTTAGTGACCTGTATCTTTCCTTTAATATTTGTTATTTACCAGTACTACCATTGTTCTCTTCAATGTACCAAGATATATTTAGTATTATGATACTTTTTTCCCCGGAGTTAATTACTGCATTTAGTGACTACTTTTATCTTTATTATTTCAATAGCTCTTTACTATTTACAGCTTCTTCTTGTTTTGACTCTTACTTAAGTAATTTAAACCATAATTTTAATGAAAATGTACTTTCGTTATTTATGTTTTTTTTCTTTACTTGGTTTATTATATATTTTTTTTACACGGTTATGTCACTAAGGTGATCTAAGTTTACTTGAAGTCAACTCTCTCGTACATATATGTACGTTTTTTCTATTTCAAAAGAGTCAAGAATTCAGTTTGAGTCAGTTTTACAGTCAGCTGTTTTCTTTATTTTTTACTGAGCTATGACTATTATGTCTTTTGACGACGATAAAGAGGAACTAATTGAATATATAGACAACGCACTCTTCTATTTTTTTACTTGTGTTTTACTATATTTTTTTTATAAACATTCTATACACTACTTTTCTTTTTTAGAAGCTTCATCAACAGGATCACGTTCAACAATGTTTATTATTACTCAATTTAAGGGCGACTTCCTTGCCTTATTTTCCATGATTTTACGTTTTTACTCACTACTTTTAAGATTAAACGTCTACGACATACTGGATGATTGTTTAGACTTCTATTATGTATTCATTGGGGACTTTGACGATGACGAATATACTCAAGAGTTATTTTTGTCTATACATGGTACTATATTTTTCACCTTAGACAATCAAGATGATAGGTCCTTTCTACTTGAGGATGAAAATGATTTTTTTAATGACTTATTTTACGCGTACTTCTTGGTTTGAGGTAAGCTATTTTACTTTTTGTTTTACACAGTTGAACTCACAGCTAGATTTGGTTTAGCTTTTTACGTTATATACCTAGTCTTATTTGAAATTTACGGAGTAAATTGCTCTTATAAGGAGGATCACTACTTTGGTAGCAAAAAACTTAAGTAAGCAAAAAACTGTTCACTTATACTAAATGAAAGATTTTAAACGTTTTAGTAAGACTAAGCATAAGCTTTTAAAAAAGAATAAGCTGAAGTTTCCTTATTCATTTGACGACGTGTTTTTTGAACAACAACTACTTAGTGGTTCCAATAAATTTATCAATACTCGAAGTGACACTAGCACAACATTAGTTTATTTTATTGTTACTTTACTATTATTTGCGTTATTCAGTAACATTTTATCAAGTTTACACTACGCACTAACCACTGACTACTTAGATCTTGTAGGTGACATTTTAATCACGTCGAATACGAATACAAATATAAGCGGCAACATTAATCAGGTTGATTATTATAACTCACCACTATTTCCTAAAAACTTAAAAGTCTTTGCTTTTTTAAATTTATTAAGTTAACTATAACTTCACTTCTTACTCGCGCAGTAAGGATCTTACTGAGTTATGCTACAACACGTACTAGATTTTGTCAAGCCCGTAAACTTTTAAACTAAAACTACAACAGACATATTCATTTTGTTGGGCATTTTTAAAACCTTTACCATTAACTCTTTTCGTAAAAGCCTGTAGGTATAATCTTATGCACAAGCTTTTTAGATAAAACAACCAATTAATATTTTTAGATAAGCAGTTATCTAGCCTTATGAGGTTACCAAATCACGTTGTATTAGATTTTGAAGTTAATTTTAGCGAACATGACAATAATAATAGTTGGTATAAGATATTCGTTGATCAAAAAAAATCGTACGGCTTAGTACTGTCATCTTTTAATTTAGAAGCTAAGTTTATACCAACAAAGAGACCTTCTGCACGTATACTAAGGGATCGAAAACGTTATATGATAAAAATTACAACGTTATCTACACAGACAGCAGTTCGTAGGCTAAGCTTTAAGCTTAAGCCAGTTAGTAAAACTCGTTTAACTAATAGTCTCGTACCATTAGTTAATATTAACTTTTTACGTAAGGAACGACTATACACAAAACTCAAGTACTCAAGATCTCCCGCTTATGACATTGTTTCCGGTGGAGCAGCCGCCTTACTTGCAGGCTTTATCGGGTTTTTAATCTCCGAAAAATATGGTTTTGAGCTTGTAGATTCAGGTGACTTTTACTATTTATTCATGTATTTAGTCTTTATAGGGTTTTCTATAAGACCCCTACTCACTTCAGTAGACTACAACAGTAGCTTTACTAGTGTATTTTCTTTAAAGTTTTTCCTAGATTTCTACGTTAACCTGCTTTACTATATTTTTAAAAAAAACTAGTAATTAATCTAGTGATGTATACATATACACGTAGTGTTTTAATATTATATATTTAAGTACCCCACAAAATGTAATTATGTGGGAGAAAAAAGTAGAATCAACTTCTAGGCTAAAAAATCTTAGACCGATAGTAAAAAGTACCGTGAGGGAAAGGTGAAAAATTATTAACATAAAAAGTGAAAATACTGAAACTTAGTGTAAAGACTGTTAGAGCGTCAGCAATAGCGTACCTTTTGCATAATGGACTAGTAAGTTAATAAACGTAGCGAGCTTAAATTACGAGTTTAGGCCAAGTGAAAACGAACTAAAGTTACCTTTATTACACCCGAAGCTAATCGATCTAATTATGGGCAGGCTAATATTTATTTTGAGGGCCGAACCCGTAACTGTTGCACTAGTTTGGGATGACCTGTAATTAGGGGTGAAAGGCCAATCAAGATTAGTGATAGCTGGTTCTCCACGAAAATTATTTTAGTAACGCGTCAAATCTATAACTTTAAGGTAAAGCAATTTTTGGAAAAGGTGATAGAATATTAGACCGATTTTAAAAAAACTTGTAATTTTTAGTTATTAATTTTGATATTTAGACATAATCGCGCAAAGGTGATATGTCAAGAGGGAAACAGCCCAGACCGCTTGATAAGGTGCTTAATAATAATTAAGTAGAAAGGTTTGCATGTAAAAAACCAGCTAAAAGATAGGCTTGGAAGTAGCCACTCATTAAAGAAAGTGTAAAATCTCATTAGTTAGGTAAAAGTTTTAAGAATAAAAATACTATTTTACATGTGATTCAATAATGTGTGGCATTAAATTATTAACCGAAGCAGCGGAAGCCCTTGTAGGCTTGGTAGTGGAGTTCTCTGTAAAACGATGAAGAGTAATTGTTAAATTATTCTGAGTTATCAGAGTTAATTATACTAGTAATAGTAACGTAAAATTATACATATAAAGTCATAATCGCTGAAATCCCTAGAGTTTCATTTTAAAGGAAATCTTAAATGTTACATTCGTCCCTTAAAACAAAGGTGAAAGCCGGAAGGTTAATAGGTTGACTACTATTATGACATAATTAAGGATTACCAGACATAATTAGTTAAGTTAAACGTAGTTTTTAATTGTCTAGAAAAAGAATAGTGGCAGTAAACTGAGGAGTTTACTGTATGGTTTTGATCTCCGTCAGCAGTTCGAAACTGATCAGCACAGCGTATTAAATCTGACACAAGTGGGAAGGTAGAATATACTAAAGCGATAGAAGAATACAATTGAAGGAACTCGGCAAATTAGCTCTGTAACATTTGGATAAGGAGAACTTTAGTTTATAAAGTATCATAAAAGAGGGAGTGGCGACTGTTTATCAAAAACACAGGACTTTGCTAAATATAATTATGTTGTATAAAGTCTGACACCTGCCCAGTGCTTTAAAGTAAAATATTGTAAGTTACGCTTACTAGTATAAGCTCAAGTAAACGGCGGCTGTAACTCTGACGGTCCGAAGGTAGCGAAATTCATCGGCGGGTAAGTTCCGTCCTGCATGAATG
>ENA-OWPI01000800-OWPI01000800.1-marine-metagenome-genome-assembly--contig:-NODE-800-length-39123-cov-11.560160_pt1 | contig 39123 bp, 35 predicted proteins | sample MGYA00238138_ERZ651775 | MGnify/ENA primary metagenome ERZ651775 (study PRJEB26906, sample SAMN06265043) | marine metagenome | isolation source: Helgoland LTER site | place: Germany:Helgoland, sampling...
GACCGCGCGGGCAAGTTGCTGTCCAGCGGTTCCGGTACCTATATCGTGGCCTAACGACTTGCCTAAAAGGGGATGTCATGAATAAACGGCGAACATTGAAGACGGCGGCGGCTGGCTTACTGACCGGTTGGTTTGCGCTTAAGTCGCAAGCGCAAGCGGCAACACAGTCTGCGGCCGCGTCCGAGCGTTTCCCCGGTGATCCGCCTGAGCATAAATTGGTTTATCAGCTGAACCACGCCGATCCCGATTACATCGACCACATCCTCAACTCGCTACGCGCCATGATCGTGAAATACGACGACAACGTGGCATTGGCGGTGGTGGCGTTTGGGCGTTGTTGGGCGACGAGCGTGCTGGACAGGTTCCAGCAGGCGGTACGCTTTGGACGTTTGGACTAAAGTGAGCATTCGGGCAATTTTGGTGGGGGCACTGAGCGGACTGGTTGTCATGACACCCAGCTTCGGCTCGGATGCCTTTACCGCGGAGCAAGTCGCGAAAGGTAAACAGGCGTACGACCGCACGTGTGTCCGTTGTCACGGACGCAACATGGTTAGCGCAGGGACAACCACTTACGACTTGCGCCGTTTCCCAAGTAATGATCCCGATCGCTTTTTCGAGTCGGTTTACAACGGGGTTGGCAACATGCCGTCGTGGAGAGGGCGTCTGGAAGAGTCCGATGTCCAAGCGATTTGGGCTTACGTAGCCACCCGCGGTGGCAAAGAAATGTGAATTTATGACAAGCGCCCTTTTTAAACTGATGTTGTGTGTGCCAGTTGTCTTCGCCACGAATGTATGGGCCGCAAGCACCGCAGCGCCCTTACGTGTGTGTATGGCGGAAAATAACGCACCTTTTTCTCATAAGGCGCGTCGTGGTCCCGTGAAGGGGCTAGACGTGGCGATTGCGGGCGCGATCGCCGCGCGTTTGGGTCGGCCACTTGAGATTGTCCCTTTTGAGTCTGAGTTAGAAGACGAGAGTACGCTGTCGCAAGAAGTCAATGCCATGCTCAGCTCTAACGTGTGTGAGTTAGCTAGTGGCTTTGCCATGTTGCAACAAGATTTAGGACCGCCTAGTCGCGTTACGTCGCGAACCTCTGAGTATCCTGGTGCGAAGTCTTACAAGCAAAGACCTTGGATTACATTGGGGACGTTGATCCCCAGCCAGCCCTACCATGCCGTCGCGATGACCTTGGTGGTCAAAGATGACGCACTGGCAGATTTGACCCTCGGTAATTTAGGCGAGGCGCGAATTGGTGCGTTGGCAGGAACGGTCGCTGGCGCTGCGACGGTGTTGTTTGATAACGGGCGCCTCACAAAGCGTGTACGGCATTTGTCGCGCGATGACGATGCTTTTGAGATGATCAATTCTGGTGTCGTTGAGACGATGTTGGTGAGTCAAAGTCGCCTAGATAATTTCGCTCGCGAGAACCCCGGCAACCGTATGCGGAGCACGGGGTATTTGCATCCATTGCGCCTAAACCTAGGCTTCGTCGCTTTGGCTACACAGAAGCCTTTGCTTACAGAAGTCTCTGCGGAAATTGCATCAGCAATCAGCGACGGGCGGCTTGCGAAATGGGCTACAAACTCGGGCGTGACGTGGCTAGCACCTAAGCAGCCCTACGTGAGTCAGGGCCCCATGCTGGCCCAGTTGCGTGGCGTGACGAACTAGCCACAGAGGCCTGACAACCGATGGGCAGAGATTCTTTTCGCAGAGGTCGGTGGCCCTTTGTTGTCCTAACTCGTTTGCCCTGCTTTGGACGAGCGAGCGCTGATCAAAGTCAGTCCTGCGGTCTTGCGTGCTTCAGGTTTAAACGTATCGATCGTCATCCCCGTTTGTTGCCGTTCTGGGTCAGTAGAAGCAGGGTAATCCCGCGTTGACCAGCAGGAGGTCAGTGCTTACTGTGAACTTTGATTCGCGACGTGAGGCTGCATGAGGCGGCTTCTAGCAAGTTAGTTTTTCAAACCTAGAGAACCGAAGCACGAAAGGACAGCGACATGCGTAAGATATTTAAGATAGGGGTCATCGCCATAGGCGCGGCGATGTTGGCTGGGGTGGCTGCGGCTGCCACCGACTGTACGCCATCGAAATGGGGAAAGAACGATACCTTGGGCTCGGCTAACCTTGTGTCGGCGCAAAACACATTGAAAGCCGCCGCACTCATTAAACAAGGTAAGTCTCAGCCCTTGGGCATCGTCATCGACGCAGATACACCGGCATTTGCACCGCGTGGTCTTAGCCTACAAGTGGTTCAACCCAACCAACAAGGCGGCAAAAAGCTTAGCCAATTTGGCTACCCTGCCAATTACAACGATGACGTGTTGCAGACGTGGGTGGGTATCGGCAGTCAAATTGATGGACTGGGTCACTTGGGTGAGGGCGGTCTTTACTACAACTGCTTGGATGAGAAAGAAATCTCAGCCATTACCGGTCTGACTAAGCTTGGTGTGCATGACATTCCGCCTTTGGTTGGCCGCGGAGTGGTCATCGATATGGCATCGCATATGGGCAAGAAAATGCTGAAAGCGGGTGAGCACTTTGGCGAGGCTGACATAAAAGCAGCGGCAAAAGCGCAGGGCGTCACCATCGGCAAAGGAGATATCGTGCTCTTTCACACCGGTTGGACCGAGGGGACTTTGGAAAGCGACCCCAAAGCCTGGGTCTCCGGCGAACCCGGCTTGAACGTCAGCGGGTCGCGGTACTTGGCCTCGCTCGACGTGATGGCGGTGGGTGCGGACACATGGGGCGTTGAGCCCGTCCCGCCAGCACCTGGCGACGGAGCTTTCTACGGCCACGTGGTGCTGTTGCAGGAGAACGGTATCTACTTGCTGGAAACCATGAATACCGGACCCTTGGTGCGTGATGGCGTCAAGGAGTTCATGTTTGTCCTGGGGCAAGCGCGTATTCGCGGTACGGTTCAGATGATCATCAATCCCGTCGCGCTGTACTGATCGCTAACGGAATGGGCCGTTGGCGACGCGCATGGCGGTGCCAACGGTTTGCATCACGCCCATAAGCGGCGGTAGTGGCCCTGAGGGTCGTGTGTCTTTGCTTGCTTGTCAGGGTCGAAGCGGCGACCGCCTCTGGGGTCAGTACCCAGACCTGCGATGTAGAGCCAGTTCCCCGTATTGCTGTAAGCATCGTCGTCTATGAGTTGCGACTCAAACCACGCTGCGCCAGCGCGCCAGTCCCCCCCTAAGTCATTGAGCCAATAGCTCGCCACAATTTGGCGCATGCGATTGGATAAAAAACCAGTCGTTGCCAACTCGTGCATGCCCGCATCGATGAAGGCGTGCCCGGTTGTGCCGCCTGTCCATCGTTGCCAGTCGTTCACCGTTGCAGTTGGCTTGGGAGCACTTTCGGATAGACCGCGTGCTGCAAAAATTTGCCGACCGTAGGCGTGACTGATCCAACGGAAGTGCTCTCGCCACATCCACTCGAACCACAGCCAGTAGCTACTTTTGGTCCTGCCGTCGCTTGCCTCGAACGCATCCAGCATCTGAGCTGCTCGGCGCACCGACAGGGTGCCCCAAGCCAAGTCCAGTGACAGCTGACTGGAAAAGTCAGGCCCACTGAGCTGATTGCGTGTCTCGAAGTAACGATGCGGGAGTCCTCGGTCTAGGTAGGCTTGCCAATGCTGGCGGGCCGCTTGCTCGCCAGACCGACGCCCATGCGCAATGCTGCCAGGCGTTGATGGCTTAAATGCACTCGAGTCTGTAACGCGCGCAATCACGCTGTTTTCTGCGAACAGGGGAGTGGGTACTAAGGACTCGGGTTCAGGCAATGGTGCAATAGATCGCAAGCTGGCTTTTTCAATTTTTTCTCTGAAGGCGGTAAACACCTTTGGCAACGCGTTCAATGAGAAGGGCAGCAGGTCTTGGTCAAAGAGTCCCGATTGCCATATGAAATGGGTCTGCCATGTGGCATCTCGCGAGAGGCTGCCTTGCGCCTCTCGCTCATAAGGCAACTCAATATGCTCGGCATACAGGTGGCTTGCTTGCGTGCTGCGCATGAGTGCGCGCAGGGCGTCAATGCTTTCGCAACGCCATAAGTCCGATCCCCGTTCACGCAAGCTGGCAGCCAGTGCCCCTTCAGCGTCGTCCGCCCAAGCTTGGGCATGGGTATTTCTCTCAATTTCGCCGTAAAGCGAGTCAACGGTGTGACGACGTTTAACCACGACCGGCAGCACACCGACACCGAGGTCACGCGCCTTGGCCATGGCTAGGCAAAGGGCGGGGTTGTCGTCTAGGCGCAGGTCTCGTCGAAACCAGTAAATCACGCAGGTTTGCTTCATGTTCGGGTGTCTTTATAGGTCTGTGTGGCCCAGAGGCTCAGCATGAGGGGCCCAGCAAAGAAAGTTGGACATCAGTATCGGCGGCGGCTGAAGTAGAGCCCACCCGCGCGGTGCGTTGACGCCGCGCTTGGGTGGTGCCTCGAGAGGCGTGTTTTGTAATCACGGCGCTCTTCCCTGCACGAACACTGGGCTGTTGCTTGCGGGCGTATAAGCGCGCCTTGTTGATTCTGATTTCGGCCTCTACATCGACCAGTGGCACAGGAATATCCTTGCCAACCACGACGCCGCACTGCTGTTGGACGGACGCTGGCATGCGCCAAGGTTCAAACAGCCATGTATCCGGTACGAGGCGCATCGCCGGGACCCATTGGCGTACAAAGTGACCGTGTGGATCTTGATCCATGGCTTGCTTGATGGGGTTGTAGATACGCGTTGTGTTGATGCCGGTCGTACCCGACTGCATTTGTAACTGACTCCAATGGATGCCCGGCTCGTAATCCAGAAACTCGCGCGCGAGCCACTCGCCCACGGGTCGCCAATGCAGCCACAGCGGGTAGGCCGCAACGGAGACGAGCATGGCACGCATACGAAAGTTCAGCCAACCAGTGGCGTGCAGCATATTGACGCAGGCGTCCACCATCGGCCAGCCTGTGCGTCCTTCTTGCAGGACTTGAAAGTGTGCGGTATTGAACGCGTGCTCGCGCAAGTCGTCATAGCCGCGGTGCATGTTGTGCCACTCGATCCCGGGCTCACTCTCCAGCTTTTGAATGAAATGACAGTGCCAGTGCAAGCGGCTGACGAATGCCCGTAAGCCTTTGCGGTGTGATGCGGTTAGTTGATCATCCTTTGCACGCATCCACGTTTGTTGAGCGACCTCACGCATGCTGACGCAACCCATCGCGAGGTAAGGGGACAGGCGAGAGCATGCGGCAGGCGCTGATAACGGTGACGAAATGCCCCCTCGGTATTGCCGGCTGCGTACGGATAAGAAGCTGTTCAATACGTGGAGAGCGGAGGTGCGCCCACCGATTTGTCGCTGTGCGGGCTCGTGAGGCGCTAGTTTTAAATCATCTGCCGAGGGCAAGGGCGACTGCACCCACTGTGTTTGGACATTGACTGCGCGCACCGAGTCGAGCTTGGGCGCGAGATCCTGCGCCATCAGCGCCTGCCAAGCGGGCTGCCAAAGAGCGCGGTCACGCAAACCCCGGAGGACGCCAAATTGTGGTGTTTCTTGCCACAGCACGCCTTGAGTTTGACACCAAGCGCGGACCGAAAGGTCTCGCTCATAAGACCAGCCGTTGCCGGTTTCTTGGTGACTATGGAGTGAGGCAATACCGTGGCTTCGGTGGAGATCGTCTAAGACGTCGGTAGCCTCACCCACATGGATTTGTAGCGTGAGGCCGTGTTTGCGCAGCGCCGTATAGAGGTCACGTAAACACTCCAGCGTGAAATGGAAATGCTGACGCGCCGCATCTGGTTGTTGCCATAACGCAGGCTCCAAGATGTAGAGACACAAAACGGGGCCTGCCTTGGCCGCGTTGATGAGGGGGGCATGGTCAGCGACGCGTAAATCGCGCTTAAACCAGACAAGCTGTGCACTCATGGAGGGGGAAAATAGCCGCGGGTGCCGGTGCCGGTGTAGGGGCGGTGGTGGGGCGCGAACGCAAGGGTGGCAGGGCACATAACGATAGCGTAACAAAAATACGCAAGGCCGTTAAAGTACCCGCGCTAAGCCTGCATCAACTCAACTGAATTAGCGGTGTCCGCTACCGTGGCGCGTTGGAAATCTCGGCGCCACCGCAGGTCTTCAAACTCTGTTCCGCGGTGCATGGTGCAGCGGTTGTCCCAGATGACCAAGTCACCCGCTCGCCAACGGTGGGTATAGACAAACTGTCGCTGCACCGCATGCGCAGTGAGTTCAGCAATGACGGCGTCTGCCTCCTCCGATGGCATCCCCTCGATGCCTGACACGTGACTGGCCAGATAAAGAGACTCTCGCCCACTTTCAGGTAGCTTGCGCACCAATACCTGTTTGACTTCAGGCAAGGCTGCCCGCTCGCTTTCTGAGAACTCATGAAACCCCAACTTCGCACGCGAGTGAAAAATAGAATGGGTAGCGATCAAGGGCCGCAGTGTCTGCTGACGCGCGGCAGGTAGGGCGTCGAAGGCCGCACGCAGGTCTGCGAACTGTGTGTGGCCGCCAATTTGCGCAATGCTTCTCGCGTATAACGCGGAGGCACGGGCAGGGGTGTGTCGAAACGAAGAATCGGTGTGCCACAGACGGTTGCCCAGCTGGAACATTCTCTGGCGACTGCTTGCGTCCCAGATTTGGTTGTTGGTATCTAAGTTAGATACGTCAGCAATTTTGTCCCCAGTCCGCAGCTTGACATCATCGCGAAAAGACCCAATCGTCGTCTCCAGCGGGCCAAACAACTCGGCAAAGCGCAAGTGGTCGGACTCATTCAAAGACTGTGCGGGAAAGATCAAGACGGCGTATCGCCAAAAGGCGTCGCGCATGGCCTGCGCGGCGACCTCGTCAATACCCTGTGATAAATCGATATCGCCGACTTCAGCTGCAAAGTCAGCGTTGATCGGAAAGATAGAAATGGCCATCGCTGTTCCTCTAGCACCCATGGTGTCGCTAGCCTGCGCTATCGACACGGGGGCACCCAAAATCTAAGCGTCAGAGGGTTGGTAGCTTCTGACAATGGGGGGGCCGGATGCGAACGGCGCGAGCGCATCCACCAAGCCTGTTTCCATGCGCCACTTCATGTAGGCTTTTTGGTGACCCAGCGTCTCCCACATTTCAACCAAAATCAGAGACTGCTCACCGTCTTCGGCGAATGTCTCGACTTTTAAACAGCCGTCGAAAGCGCGTGTAGCGGGTAAAGCCTGGGTCATCATCTCTAAGAGTGACGCCATTTTTCCCGCTTGTACGGGTATCTCTACTGTGACCATGACTGACATAAGTACTCCCTTTACATGTTGGGGTGGGGGTGACGCACGCGCGCTCTCTGTAAGCTCGTTAGGCCAGATACTTATCAGTTTAGTCTAGAAAAAAAACGCCCGCAAGCCCGGATCAGCTTTTGTTAGACGACGGTATTTTTATAGAACTTCTAGCACCAACAGCTTGCACTCAGAGCCTTCCTCCTGAATGTAGGGCTCGGTTCGGCATTCATGCAAGCGCACACGATTCGACTGACAGAGTGACATGATGTGGTGGTCAAAATTGGTTTCTGCCCAGTAGGTGTCGCGCACCGTAAAGACCACAAAGCCGCCGGTGCAGGTGATCCGGACAAGCTCACTGAGTGCGTCAGGCTTCACGTGTGCCGACGTGAAGGTGCCCACGCAGGTCACGGCCTGATAGGCCCCATCAGGTATGGCCAGAGGCCGGTTCATATCGGCTTGAAGCAGGGTGCCGTAGACCTGTTTTTCCTTGGCTTGCGCCAACATACCGGCGGAGAAGTCTAGGCCATTGACGTTGGTGAAGCCCTGCTGGCGCAGCAGTTGCCCAACCAAGCCGGTCCCGCACCCTGCATCTAAGATCGTCGCGTTGGCGTCTGGCACATACCGCTTGAGCTGTTGCACCGCGCGTTCTGGCGCTGGATAGCCCCATGCTTTCGTGAGGTCGTGATCATATTGTTCAGCCCAGCCACCGTAGGTGTCCATTAAGGCATCGGTGGTGGTCGCTGTGAGCACCTGCTCATGAATGTTGCTTCTCGGATTCAAGGTTGCTTGTCCTTACATGCCTTTATGGCGTTCATTGGTGCGGGTGGCGCGTAGCGTGACTAAGCGGTTTTTTGCTCAGTGAGCGCAAGTGCTTCTATCGTTTGCTGGCGCATGATGTATTTTTGTATTTTTCCCGTGATCGTCATGGGGAATTCGTCTACAAACCGAATGTGGCGCGGCACTTTGTAACGGGCTATCTGACCGTCGCAAAAGCGGCGTATCTCGTCCTCCGTTACTGACTGGCCCTCTCGCAATTTCACCCATGCGCAGAGCTCTTCGCCGTATTTTTCATCAGGTACACCGATCACTTGTACGTCTTGAATGTGCGGATGGCTGTATAAAAACTCCTCAATTTCACGCGGGTAGATGTTCTCGCCCCCGCGAATAACCATGTCTTTTAGGCGTCCCACGATATTGACATAACCCTGATCGTCCATCACGGCCAGGTCGCCCGTGTGCATCCAGCCTGCAGCGTCAATGGCCTCGCGGGTTTTTTCCTCGTCGTTCCAATAGCCCAGCATCACGGAGTAGCCACGGGTACAAAACTCCCCAGTGATACCGCGGGGAACCACGCGTCCATCGGTATCGACGATCTTGATTTCGACGTGCGGTTGCACGCGGCCAACCGTGGAGACGCGGCGCTCCAGAGGGTCATCTGTGGCGCTCTGCGTGGAGACGGGCGATGTTTCCGTCATGCCATAGGCAATGGTGACCTCTTTCATGTTCATTTCGGCTTGCACCCGCTTCATGACCTCGACCGGGCAGGGCGAGCCGGCCATGATGCCCGTGCGCAAACTACGCAAGTCAAGCTGGGCGAAGTCTGGATGCTCGAGTTCGGCGATGAACATGGTGGGGACGCCGTAAAGCGCGGTGCACTGTTCGTCTTGCACTGCTTTTAGGACAGCGAGTGGTTCAAATGCCTCACTGGGATACACCATGGTGGCGCCGTGTGTCAGACACCCCAAATTTCCCATCACCATGCCAAAGCAGTGATACAGCGGCACCGGAATGCATAGCCGGTCTGTGTGGGTTAGTTTGATTGCTTCAGCAACGAAATAGCCATTATTGAGAATATTTTGGTGGGTGAGGCAAGCGCCTTTGGGCTGGCCTGTCGTGCCCGAGGTGAACTGAATATTGATGGCATCGTCAAATTGCAACTGCGCACCCAAGGCCTCAACACGTGCCACGTCTTCGGGCCGCGCCAGTGCGCTGATATCGGCAAAATTGAACATACCAGGGGTTTGCGATGTCCCCAAGCGAATGACGTGCTTGAGGTCTGGTAACAACCGGGACTGCAAAGCACCGGGCTGGGCGCTCGAGAGCTCTGGCGCCAAGTCAGTCATGATGGCGAGGTAATCCGTGGACTTCAATGCGGGCGCCAAGACCAGCGCCTTGCAGCCAACTTTGTTCAGAGCATACGCCAACTCAGCGCGGCGGTAGGCGGGGTTGATGTTGACTAAAATCAGGCCCGCTTTAGCGGTGGCAAATTGCGTTAAGACCCATTCCGAGCAGTTGGGTGCCCATATGCCTACGCGATCGCCTGGCGCCAGACCGAGCGCTAGAAAACCGGCGGCCAATGCCTGCACACGCGCAGCCAGCTCTTGCCAAGTCCATCGAATGCCTTGGTCGACCACCACCAGCGCTTCTTGTTCTGCATACGCCGTTGCCGTTTTGTCAAAGGCTTGTCCAATGGTGTCGCCAATTAGTCGCGTGTTGCTGGCGCCGTGGTCATACGAAGGCTGCGCGGCCTGATTTTTCGTGTTGGTCATGTTGCCTCTCTTTGCTTGTGGGTCGCCTGTTGCAGGGCGACACGACGACCGCGGCTGCAAGCACCAAAAGAAACAGTTTATGACACTGGCGCGAGGCGTTCAAGGTCTATGACGTCGCAAAAACAGATGAATGGGTTAGTGATGTTGGCTGGGCCCTACTTCTATGGTCTGGGCGTGCATGCTGTGTGGCTTCGGACAAAAGAACGCGCATCGATATTGAAGACAATATCTTTTTAGTCAATGTGACGGACTTTAAAGGGTTTTCCCTTGTTTGATCGCATCTACTGGAACGATCCAACCAACTGACAGGCAGTTGACAGGTGCACATCCCTAGAGTGTTGCAGTGTGTGCATCACTCGTTGATTGGATGCGTTTTTTAACTTATTGGAGAACTAACTATGCGCCATCGCATTTTCCGTCAGAGCTTGCTGCGTGTTGCAGCCCCTATCGGTCTCGTCTTAGCTGGTTTGACGACCTCAGTCAGCGCCTTTGAGCCAAGTAACACCGAATGTATTGCGCCGGCAGGGGCAGGCGGCGGTTGGGACTTTACCTGCCGTCAAGTTGGTAAAACATTGCAAGACCTAAAGCTAATTCCTGGCAGTATGCAAGTCGTCAACATGGCGGGTGCAGGTGGGGGTGTCGCCTACGCAGAGGTTGTGAACAAGCGCAGTAAAGATAACAACCTGATTGTTGCTGCGTCATCCGCCACGGCAACACGCTTGGCAACTGGCGCCTACCCAGGTAACAACATGGGCCAGGTCCGCTGGTTGGGCGCAGTGGGCGCCGACTACGGCATCATCGCCGTCTCAAAGGACTCCCCACTGAACAGCCTGCCCGACTTGTTCAAGGCGATCAAAGCGGACCCACGCAGCATTTCCGTTGCAGGCGGATCAGCCGTTGGTGGCTGGGATCACCTGAAGGTTTTGATGGCTGCAAAGAAGTCTGGGATCGACGATGTGCGCACCATCAAGTACGTTGCCTTTGACGGTGGCGGCGAAGCGGTGACCCAACTGCTAGCCGGTAAAGTACAGGCCTTCACAGGCGATGCATCAGAGGCTAAGGGTTTCGTGGACGCCGGAAAAATCAAAGTGTTGGCCATCATGGCACCAGAGCGTTTGACGGGCGATTTCGCGAAATTTCCAACGGCTAAAGAGCAAGGTGTCGACGTAATCGGTGCCAACTGGCGCGGCTTTTACGCACCGGGCGACATGTCTGACGACGCCTACAACTACTGGGTGAAGCAGATCGGTGCCGTCTACGCATCCGAAGACTGGAAAGCCACCATGGCCTCTAACGGCTTGGCACCTCTGGACCTGCAAGGCAACGCCTTCCAGAGCTTCGTGAAAGACTCCGTTGGCTCGATTCAGTCGTTGTCTAAAGAAATCGGTCTGATCAAGTAACCGGTCACCGTCTCCTCGATTGGCCTAGGGCCAATCAATAAACAGGGGTGTGGGGCCTGGCCTTTCACCCCTGTTTTCGTTGTGAATTACCTGTCAAAGGAGTCGCTATGAGCGACCGGATTTTTGCTTTTATATGCTTGGCGCTGGCCTGCCTCATGACCTGGGGCGCTACGGTTATTGAAGAGAGCTTTATCCAAGACCCACTGGGGCCAAAGGTTTTCCCTTTGGTCATTGCCTTTGTTCTGGCCGCCTGTGGCGTGGCGATGCTGTTGCGTCCCGACGGTGAACCTATCTGGCCAACGCGGCGCAAGCAAATACAGCTACTTTGGACCGTCGGTGCAATGGTCTTGTATGTCCAGTTTCTGCCTGTCGTGGGCTTCCTAATTTCTACTGCAGTGGGCGCCGCCTTTCTCTCTTGGCAACTGGGTGCAACTCTGCGTCAAGCTTGCCTTGGCGGCCTCAGTATTTCGGTCGGCATCTACGTGGTGTTTCGACTCATCTTGGGCTTGTCGTTGGCGCGCGGCCCCTTCGGTTTTTAAGCGACGTTAGACATTATGGAAACCTTAAACGCACTTGCTAATGGCTTTGCCATCGCGCTCACGTGGCAAAACCTTGGCCTTGCCCTACTCGGCTGTTTCTTAGGCACCATCATCGGCGCGCTGCCCGGGCTCGGTCCCTCAAACGGCGTAGCCATTCTGATACCGCTGGTGTTTAGTATTGGACTGGCGGCCACGCCTGCACTGATTTTGCTCACTAGCGTTTACTACGGAGCCATGTACGGCGGTCGTATCTCGTCCATCTTGCTCAACATACCGGGGGACGAACCCGCCATGATGACAACGCTTGACGGTTTCCCCATGGCGCAGAAAGGCCAAGCCGGGGAGGCCTTGGCGATCTCGGGTATCGCCTCTTTCGTCGGCGCTGTCTTCGCAACCTGCGGTCTCGTTTTATTAGCGCCACAGCTGGTTGAAGTGGCGCTCTTATTTGGCCCAGCGGAGTACTTTGCGTTATTTGCGCTTGCGTTCGCAACGCTGGGTGGCCTGTCTAGCAAGAACCAAGCGAAAGCGGCGGTCGCTGCAGCCATTGGTTTGGCCATCGCAATGATTGGTGTGGACGGTCAAACCGGCGTGCCGCGGTTTACCTTTAACAACCTACACTTTTATGATGGCATTGACTTTTTGGTCGCCATCGTCGGCTTGTTCGCTGTTTCAGAGGTACTGGTTTTTGTTGAAAATCACGGCACTGGTCAAGGCACAGATAGTGCGAGCAGGTTCAAGCTGGGCCGGGTCACGCCACCACTGGCTATGCTCAAGCAGACACGCGGCGCCATGGGGCGCGGCACCCTACTGGGCTTTATCGCCGGCGTTCTCCCGGGTGCCGGAGCCTCCTTAGGGTCCTTCATTGCCTACACGGTCGAGAAGAAGGTGTCCAACAAGGACGACACCTTTGGGAAGGGCGACCCGCGCGGCGTTGCAGCGCCGGAGGCAGGCAACAATGCCGCTGCTGGGGGGGCGCTGGTTCCCATGTTGGCCCTCGGCGTGCCGGGGTCTGGCACCACAGCGGTCTTATTGGCGATGTTGCTCACCTTGGACATCACACCGGGCCCGCTGCTGTTCACCAAAAATCCTGACGTGGTGTGGGGCTTGATTGCGGCCTTGTTTATCGGTAACGTGATGTTGCTCGCAATGAATATTCCGTTGGTTAGTCTGTTCGTTCGACTGCTCTCGGTGCCGAGTAAGTACCTCATTCCAGGCGTGGCCATGATCTCATTTGTGGGCATCTACGGTATTTCTGGATCTACCTTTGACCTGATGGTGATGGTCGGGTTTGGTGTTCTAGGATGGGCCCTGAGGAAGTTGGAGGTGCCGCTTGTACCCATCATCTTGGGACTTTTGTTGGGCTCACAAATGGAAAACAATCTTCGTCGAGCGATGACGATTGCTGACGGTGAAGTGGCTGCTTTGGTGGAGTCGCCGCTTGCCCTCGGTTTATGGTGCGCGGCGATCATTGGGTTCTTGCTACCTCTAGTCATCGGACGGTACTTGCGTTACAAGGAAGACAAATAAACGTGCGCGTGCCCGCCGCAATATAGGGGCATGCGCCTACAGGGGAGTGCTGTGTTTTTGCTGCTGGTTGAAGACGAGGCTCCGCTCGCAGAGAGCCTGTGCGCCGTGCTAAAAGCAAAAGGCCATCGCGTTGATTGGGTGGCAGATGGTCGCATCGCACTGCGGCAATTGCAACTAGAGCGTTATGACGCCATGATCCTCGACTTGGGTCTGCCCCACCTAGACGGTAGCGGCGTTTTACAGGTGCTAAGAGCTGATACGGCGCAAAGCAACTATGGGCATACGCAGGGCATACCGGTTTTAGTTCTTTCGGCAAGGGACAATAGTCACGACAAGGTGTGCGCATTGGACGCGGGTGCAGATGATTACCTGAGCAAGCCTTTTGACCCGGACGAGTTAGAAGCCCGTTTGTTTGCGGTGTTACGCCGACGGTTGGGCCGGTCTGGCGCGACGCTCACATGGGCAGGGCTTCGCTATGAGCAAGCCAAACGGATTTTTTTCTGCAATGAACACGCCCTTAGCGTTAGCCCACGCGAGCACGCAGCCTTGCTTTCTTTGGTGCAAGCGCAAGGCGAGCCTTTGTCACGTCAGGCGCTGTTTGACCGTGTATTTACCGAAGATGAAGACGTCAGCATCGACACCATAGACGTGTTGATTTATCGCCTGCGAAAACGGCTTGCCCCACTCAATGTGCGTGTACAGAGTGTGCGCGGCATTGGCTTCTATTTAGACACAAGCCCCTAATGCGTCGCGCACCCTCACACACCTCGTGGCGAAAGCAGTCCCTTAGTCGTCGCTTGCTTTTTTGGCTGCTCCCATCACTGGTCTTAATTATTGTCGTTGAGTTCAGTCTGGCCTACCGCCTTGCGCAGCAGACCATTGATGAGGCCTATGACCGAGGCCTAAAAAGTGCTGTTAAGGCACTGAGCTTGGCGACGAAATTTGATGAAAACGGCTTTGCTGTGGACAAGCCATTTCAGTTGCTAAATTATTTGCAAAGCAACGCTCGTGGAACGGTGTTTTTTCATGTCGTGACCAGCGACGGCTTGCTTGAGGCTGGATTCACCGATCTCGCCTTCCCGTGGCCACAGAGTCCACCATTGGAAAGCGTCCTATTGGCGGAGAACGTTTATTTCGACCAACACTTGCGGGTCGCTGCCATGCGCCGAGAGCTGGTGCCTGCCAACGCCAATACAGCGGCAATGACGGTTGATTTAATTGTGGCCGAAGACTTGGCGCCAAGACAGGCTTATCTGCAACAGTTCCTTTGGCGCACCCTCATACGCGACAGCATTTTGCTGCTGTTTACAGCACTCCTCATGGTGTTCATCGTTCATCGCGGTTTGTCGCCCTTAGGGCGGTGGTCCAAGTTGATTAAGTCCCGCAGCAGCGACGACCTGACGGCATTACCCGTGGACGACAACTTGCCGCTTGAGGCGCGGCCACTCATTGAGGCGCTCAACTTCCACTTGGCCAGAGGGCAACAGGAGCAGGCGCAACGGCGCCGTTTTTTGGATAACGCCTCACACCAAATTCGCACACCATTAGCGGTTCTCAAAACACAAGTCGCTTGGGCGCGTCTGCAAGGCTCAGGTCTAGATGCGGTCGCTTTCTTAAACCGTTTTGAGGATCAACTAGATCAGACAGTACGACACGCCCAACAGATGCTGCAACTCGCGCGTGCGGAGGGCAGTGACACACTGCAGTTAAAAGCGGTCGCCGTGCATCCATTGATCACGCGTATCGTCATGGCAATGCAGGACTTGGCAAACGCTCGGGACATCGACATGGGTATCGCGGTTGCGCCCAACATGCCCCAGTCGGTCTGCGTGCTGGCTGATGAGGGGTTGTTACAGCAGGTACTCGAAAACTTGCTTGATAACGCCATTCGCCATGGCGGCGCACCGGGCGAGATCACCCTGTCGATCGCGCGTCTGGATTCGGACTCGATGTTTCCAGACGCGCGCATTTTATTTGCTGTGGAGAATAGTGGCCCACCGGTAAGTGACCAGGTATTGGCACATTTGGGCGAGCGCTTCTATCAGGCTGACCAGACCAGCTATTGGAGCAGTGGATTGGGGCTGTCAATCGTCACCACCATATTGACTAAGCTGAAAAGCCAAGTTGAGTTCTCTCGGCCAAAGAGCGGTCACGGACTGCGCGCCGCATTCACAATACCCATTACGGCTTTGACCGACGCGGCATAGGAGCACAGATGAAAAGCATCAAGTTATTTTTTCCTGCCGCCTTGCTGCTTGCTGCTGTCGTCGTGCGTGCGGCACCACCACCAAGTCCCCAGTGTGTTGCCCCAGCGAAACCGGGCGGGGGCTTTGACTTAACCTGCCGTATTGCGGCGGCATGGTTTGAGTCAGAATTTGGCATACCGATGCAGGTGCGGTTCATGCCGGGTGGTATCGGATCTGCCGCGTACAAATTATTTGCCACCGAACGCACAGGGGATGCCAACATACTGGTTGCGCACTCATCTGGATCGTTATTGAATATCGCAGTCGGTAAGTTTGGCCCCTATGGTGTAGATGACGTGCGCTTTGTCGCATCGGCGGGCGCAGATTACGGCGCGGTCGTGGTGTCCAGTCAATCGCCTATAAAAACCGTAGAGGATCTAATGGCTAGGCTGCGCAACGAGAAGAACCGCATGGTTATCGGCGGTGGCGGCTCTATTGGCAGCCAAGACTGGGTGAAGGCGGCGCTACTCTTCAAGGAGGCTGGCCGCTCGCCAAAACAAATGCGTTATGTCGCCTTCGATGGTGGGGGGGAGGCACTCAACAACCTCTCAAAAGGCAATATCGAGGTCTATACAGGCGATGTGTCTGAGCTGCGTGCGCACATGCTTGGTGGCGCGTTTCGCATTCTGATGGTCCTCGCGGATAAACGGCTACCAGGTGTCTTTCGTCACATTCCAACGGCAAAAGAGTCTGGTGTAAACGTGACATGGGCGTCGTTTCGCGGCTTCTACATGGGAAGAGACGTGTCGCCAAAGGCCTATCAGTTTTATGTAGACGCTTTCAAACAGGCGCATCAAAGCACGGCATTCAGAAAAATTCGAGATGAAAAAGGGTTGTTTGAGTTCTCGCTTTCGGGTGATGCCTTTCACGCCCACGTACGTGAACAAGTCACGCGGCTCAAACTGCTGGTGGAGGATGCAGGTTTGCGCCCATAGAGACAGACGTGCTTGGCGCGTCGTGATTCACTGACCGCGCATGGTGGCGAGCGCCTGTTCGGCGGCGTCCACGCGGACGGTGCCATTAGAGACCAAAATCTGTGCCAACTGGTCAACTTCTGGCCCCAAGGCGCCTGCCATCATGGCGACATTTTGCGCATGCAGGGACATGTGTCCTTTTTGTATGCCCGTGGTCGCCAGCGCCTTCATGGCTGCAAAATTTTGCGCCAAACCCACCGCCGCAATGATCCTAGCCAAGGCACTGGCAGACTGAACGCCCAGTATTTTTAATGCGGCTTTGGCCATGGGGTGAAGCTTGGTTGCCCCGCCAACCAACCCGACCGCCATAGGTATTTCAATCGAGCCAGAAAGATCACCATCGGCTGTTGTCTCCCAGCGGGTCAGGCTGGAATAACGGCCCAGCCGCGATGCATAGGCGTGGGCTCCTGCCTCGACCGCCCGTGTGTCGTTCCCCGTTGCGAGCACCACGGCGCTGATGCCGTTCATGATGCCTTTGTTGTGGGTCGCGGCGCGGTAGGGGTCTGCTTCGGCAAAGTGATAGGCCATCACCATGCCGTCGCGAACCGCTTCGCCGCCGATGTCCGCTGTGCGCCAGACACACCGCGCACGCGCCAGCCGGCGGTCAGCTAGATTGGACAAAATACGCAAGTAGGTCCGCCCACCTGTCCACTGCGCAATCGATGGGGCCAAGGCCTCTGCCATCGTGTTCACGGCGTTCGCCCCCATCGCGTCCAGCGTATCGATGATGATATGCGTGATGACCATGGGACCTGACTGCGTGTCTATGATGCGCACCTCCAAGTCCCTGAAGCCCCCGCCTAGCTGGATGAGCAAGGGGTCACACCCATCGCAAATCGCTTGTATATCGGCCTTGCGCTCGAGGATGGAGAGCCGCGCATTGTAAGGATCGGGGACGTTGACCAGTTGAATCTGGGCAATCATGCAAGTCCCAGACATGGAGGTGATGAAGCCGCCGTTGTCGTAAGACTGGCGGGCCGCGTTACACACCGCAGCAACCACGGATGACTCTTCCGTCGCCATCGGAATCAGTACGTCGCGTCCATCGACTTTCATGTTGGTGGCAACGCCGACAGGAATAGTCATCGTGCCCACAAAATTTTCGATCATGTGATCACCAATCTCCGCCCCCAAGTTGCCAGCGTTGGCCATCAATGCCTGCTGTGTGTCATCAAGGTCGGCGATTTCCGATATCAGCGCGATGCGCTCAGCGACCGTTTTTTTGTGAAAACCCGTCAGGCGGCTTGAGTATGTAGATTGATTCATTTGGATGCTTGTTTTGCCGTTGGCAACGCGGACCTGGTCAATAGGTAGGCAGGCCGGTACGTAGGCAGGTAGGTAGTGCCTTAGGAACGTCGTTGAGGGGAGGGCTTAAATCAGAGAATGGCTTCGCACTCAATCTCTACCGTCATGCGGGGATCAACCAAGGCGCTGACCTCGACCAAGGTCGACGCGGGCAGGTTGTCACCAAATGCGCGTATGCGTCGCGGGTTGATCGACGCGCGCTCTGTGATGTTGGTCATGAAAATTCGAACCTTGGTGACCTTGTCTAAGCCACTGCCAGCCGCTTTTAAGCAGGCTTCTACGTCGTCCATTGCAATATCAAACTGATCGACCGTATTCGCGGGAATAGACCCGTCCGCACGCATGCCCACGAGACCCGATACCCAGACAATGCCGTTGGCTTCGACCGCATGGCAATAGTGGCTGACTGGCTTCAACAAGTTATCCAGCATGATGCGATTTATCATCGTCTGTCTCCATGTATTTAACGAAAAATCATAGTGTAAGCATGATTGTTTATGTGCGGGGGGGGGAGCGCGGTGATGTGATTTGAAAAATCGACGCAGATCGCGTCAAAGTAGGTTTTTATAATTAACAGATGTGCGAATCCCATAATCGAACCAGCGCGTTTGAATTTTTTTTAGTTACCAGCCTACTTACTTTAAGTACCGATAGCTCACGCGTGAGGCCTTAGCTGTGGCCCGCTGAGTTAGCGGTCTTTCTGTGGTGCACCTACGCGATTGACGGTCATAAATTTTTAAGTTAACGTAAATCGTAAGTTTTTACTACTTAAAGGATTCGTTGTGAGAGCATTAAATTTTTCAATCGTGGTTGCGTCACTTGTTTGCTTAATAAGCTCCAACGCAAACGCAGATACAACCAGTGTGAAGCTGCACAAGATCGTCGAGGTGAAGAAGAAGGGGGAGCATTGTGAACAAGACCCCAATTGCTTCAACCGCTACCATCCCGCAATTAAGCCTGTTGCACGGGCAGCCCCTGGGGACCATATCGTGGTGCATACACGCGATGCGCTCGACTCAAACCTAAACATTAATTCAAAGCCGAAAGATGTCACGGCGATTGATACCAATTTAATTCACCCCATGACAGGGCCAATCTACATCGAAGGGGCCAAACGAGGGGATGTGCTGGCCGTCGAATTGTTGGACATTAACCCCGACGACTACGGATATACAACGCTCATCCCGGGATTCGGGTTTTTGCCTGATCTGTACAAAGAGCCATTTGTTGCGAACTGGAAATTGAACCGGGTTGAGGCCGTCTCGGAACAAATTCCGGGTGTTCGGATCAAGATGAACGCCTTCATGGGTTCCGTTGGTGTGATGCCGGGCGAGCCAGAAGTTGAGGCGTGGCTGGCACGTGAGACCGCGCTCGGCAAAGTAGGCGGCGTTGCGTTGCCACCAGAGCCCACCGGGGCGCGTCCCGCAGAAATATGTGGTGCGAACGGTAGCCATAAAGACCGGTGTTTGCGCACCGTTCCACCGCGTGAAAACGGTGGCAATATGGATGTGAAGCAAATGGTTCGCGGTACGACGCTGTTGCTACCTTGCTTTATTGATGGATGTGGATTTTTTATTGGCGATGTTCACTATGCACAGGGTGACGGGGAAGTCGCGGGTACAGCCATTGAAATGGGTGCTGTCGTAACGGTAAAAACATCAATCCGCAAAGGAATGGCGTCCATCGTGAAGCAGCCAATGTTTGAAGGGGGCTCACAAATTAAGGCCTTGGAGCCTGATCGCTTCCACGCCGTGGTGGGTTATCCTTTGAAGAAAGCGGGCGAAGTGCCGCCACAGTGGGCCTACTTGGATAGTGAGAAAATTAAACCACTCACTAACTTGTCAAATGACCTCACGCTTGCGGCTAGACACTCGTTGACGAGCATGATCGATTGGTTGGTCGCCACCAAAGGGCTCAGCAAACAACAGGCACTGGTGATCGCCAGTGTCGCTTGTGATGTACGTATCAGTAATATGGTTGACGTTCCAAACTATGCGGTGACGACAATCTGCCCTATGGAAATTTTTGATAAAAAGTAAGCTACTTAGCAACTAGAAAAAGCGAGGCTCATTTCCTCGCTTTTTTTATATATAAAGCGTCAATATGTACAACCGAAGAAATGCAATAGGCGTTATTGCCGTGATGGCTGCCTGTGCAAAAGAGGCCATAGCGCACACGCCATATGGCCTATGGGATGCGTTTAGAAAGCAAAACTTACAAATACTCACGTCACACGAGGACTACACGGGGGATGACTTGGCTGAGGTTTGGGTGGCGACACTACGAAAAGAACTCCCTTTGAGCCGTGCCATGGTGAGCCGAGCGCGAAATTTTTCTCGTGTAGCTAGCCTCCTCAAGACGGATCAGTCAAAACTCGCTGTTTTGTCCCATAAGCAAGCGCGGGACATGTTTAGCGGCGCGCCGCCTTTTGAGCTCTTTGCCCCGATGCCTATTCAGGTGTTGCTAGATGATGGCAAGTATTTTTTGATTGCCAGAGAAAGCTTGCCCAAAAGCCATGCTTTCGTCATCACGGCCGCACTGATGCATGAGTCGCGTGACCTCAAGTTTTTAAAGCCCACGAAGGCAACATATGGGATTCCCTTACACCCAGGATCGCAGGCGTATTTCAGCGGTGAGGAAGTGCCCTTAGATGCGGTTGATGAGAAATAACAAGGTGGCTTGACACGGCGGGGGTCACGGCAGCTATCTTCTCGGACAAAGCTAGTTCAGCCGGGAACCCTTTTCTTGCAGAAACGCAATGGCCAAGTTAAGTTCTTCCTTGGATAGATGCTGCGTTTTAATAGTTAGGGCGACGTTGTCCGTTGAAAAAGCGTGTGGGCGTTCGTCCGTGTCGAGTACTTGCACCTCGTAGGCCGTTACTTGGTTGTGCAAACCTTTTAAGTTGTAACTTCGACCTATGTCGTAATGAATGACATCTTGAGTGAGCTTATAAGTCTCGTTTGAGACCAATATTGAGCCGGGGCGGGCAGCGCTCTCTAAGCGCGCGGCCAGATTAACGACGCCTCCCAACACGGTGTAATCCAGCCTATCCTCGCTACCGAAGTTACCAACGGTGCAGTAACCACTGCTGATGCCAATTCGCATCTCTAGCACTCTGTCGAAGGAGTGCCGCTTGGCCCATGTTGGCGCATTTTCGCGGACATAACGCTGCATGTCCAAGGCCATGTCTACGCATTTTTTAGCATCTAGGTCGGGTCCGTTTGATTCGGGGTCGCCGAAAAAAATCATTACAGCGTCACCAATGTACTTGTCGATAGTGGCGCCATGACGAACGGCAATCGTTGCCATGTTATTCAAGTAGTCATTCAAGAAGTCTGTGAGGTCTTCAGACTCCAACTCGTCCGTTAGCTGCGTAAACCCAACAATGTCTGAAAAAAAGACAGTTAGCTTTTTTCGCTGACTACTTAGTTCAACCTTGTCTTTCTTATCAAATAATTTTTTGTAAACTTGGGGCGAAACATACCGCGACAAATTTTTCGAGAGGCCTTCAAGTATTCGAGCCGACTCTTCTGCTTGTTTTGTGGCCTCTTCAGAGATCTTTTTTTGCTTAGCAAGCTCCGCAGACAAGGCCTTACGCAGCCCTGCTTGCAGGCGCAGCTTGCCAATCTCCTTTTTGAGTTGGCCTAGCTCATCAGGGACAGTTTCGTTTTCAGTCAATCACTTGTCCATTAAGTTGACTAACAGAATAGGCCCAAGGCTATCTATTCTCTAGGGCTTCGATTAACGCTGACAAACGCTCAGCGACCGCAGAGTCGTCGAAGCGGTCTTCCATGCATTCACTCGATGCTAAAAATGGCAGGCGCTCGCTGTTCCACATCTCCATTTTTGGTGTCAAGGTCTTGGCGTCGTCGAACATCCCAACAGGTACGCCCAACATACCTTCGAATATTTCAGGTCTTACCGACACCTTTGTCATGCACTTCGTGCAGTGTGAGGCCGTCATCTTATGACCACTGCCGCCGGTGTATTCGTAGGTGTTTGTTGGTCCTTCAATGTCAATTTCAGTCTCTGCATAAAATGTGTGCAGCGTGAAAGACCCTGAGTGTTTACGACATGACGTGCAATTGCATTGCATTGTGAGCATGGGATCAAGATCTGTTGCTAACTTGACCTGACCGCAGTGGCAGCTTCCGGTGTGTTTAGGCATAACTTTATTCCTTATTCTTGAACAAAACGCATTTTGATCCTAGCTTTAGCAAGGGACGCGTTCGCGCGATTTATCTTCTCACATTGTGACGTTATTGCCCAGTTCTTAATGGAGCATGAATTAATACTTAATTGTTTAACACGTCTTCACACGCCGCTGTTGCGTTGGCGTGAACGCCAACAACCATTAAGTTGTGCACATAATGGCGCTTGCTATGTCATTTTCTAAATGACAGCGTTCTTGCGCAATGCGTCGAAGCGCTCAGTGGTTAGGCCCATCCAACGTAGGTAAACGTCTAGGTTGTGCTCGCCAACTGCTGGGGCAGCTCCGTCGACTCGGTTTGGTGTTTCGGATAGTTTGATAGGCGAGCCGAATACTTCTACGACAGTTTTACCCACCTTCACTGGGACAAACATGTCGCGCGCTTTCAGGTGTGGGTCGCTTACAACCTCGTCGATATTCTTGATGGGCGTAAGCGCAATACTGTCACCCGCCATAGCCTCTAACTCAGCTTTAGTACGATTGGCGAACCAGCTGTTGATGATCGGTTTGAGCCTACGCTCATACGTGTCATCATCAAAGCGTTTGACCATCGTGTCTATCTCGGGATCATCGATCAGTTCTGGCTGGCCAAAAATGACGCAAGAGTCCCTCCACAGTTTGTCTGAGTAGGATCCAAAAAATACATAGCCATCTTTGCAGGCGTATTGGCCATAAGGCCTAGCGAACGGGTGCTCACTGCCCAGTGGTTTAGGGACTGTGCCATCTGCAGTAAAGTTTACGATCGCGTTTTCTGTCATCGTGACCGCAGCGTCCTGCTGCGAGATATCTACCAACTGTCCCAAACCGCTCCGTTCAGTTTCCCGCAGCGCTGCAAGTATGCCAATTGCGCCATAAAAGGATGCTGCTATGTCGCCGATAATGCTGCCCATTCGCACTGGTGGCAAGTCTAAGTTGCCATTCATAGACCAGAGTCCACCTGCCGCTTGCGCTGTGCTGTCATAAGACGGCCGTTTGGAGTGAGGGCCTGTTTGGCCAAAGCCACTAATGCCGCAGTAGATGAGGCGCGGATTTGCCTCCTTGAGCACTTCGTAGTCAAGGCCCAGCTTAGCCATAGTACCTGGACGAAAATTCTCTATGAGTATGTCTGCTTTAGAAATCATTTCAATAAAGAGTGCCTTACCGTCTGGATGTTTGAGATCCAAGCTTGCGCCAAGCTTGTGTCGGTTGTACTGAGCAAAATAGCCGCTACCAGCCAGACTGCCGTCGTCGTTAGCTACTTGCGGTGGAAAGCTGCGCACAAAGTCTGAGTCGTTGGGATGCTCAATTTTAATAACGGTGGCACCAAGGTCGGCGAGCATCATGGCGCAATAGGGTCCCGCCACAACGCGCGAGACATCGATGACAGTGATGCCTTCTAGCGGACGTGTTCTAGCGGCTGTTTGGTTGTCGTTATGGTTCATTGCATTCCTTTCTTGTTTGATTTATCACCAGCCGCCGGTAGCAAGCCACTCATCCAACATCTCAAGTCGGTCACAGCCCCAAAATGGCTCCCCATCGACAATCATGAAAGGCGAGCCGAATACACCACGGTCTATAGACGCGCTCACATATTCGCGCAGGTCTGTTCTGGCCTCGTCGCTGTTTAAGCCTCTTTCCAACATGACCGGGTCAATTCCTAGGGCTGGGGCAAGGGCAACGATTTGTGTAGAGTCTGCCAAGTCATTACCTTGGCTCCAATAGCTTTCAAAAACAGCTTTGGCAAATGCCTGCTCCTGCCCTGGGTAATGGCGCTTTATCCAATAAAAAGCCCGCGCGCTCGGTCTAGGGTCCATCATGGGATCGCTGACTTTACGTATGGGGTTTAAATCGTGGCGACGCATATAGCGCGGTGCATCGCGTAATACATAGTCACTCTTCAGAGGCGTATCTAGCAGCGGCTTTAAACCCATCACCTTCATGACTGAAACGCCAAGTAGCATGCAGTGCCATTGAACACGCCGTCCGTGGCGCGCGGCAATGTCATCTATTCGCAGGCTGGCAAAGTAGCCAAAAGCTGACAGGAAGTCAAAGTAAAAATCAATTGGAGGGAGCTCGGATTCTATGGCGCCTTGCTCACCCAAAGCGGGGTACGTAGTGCTTGCGTTTGAATGGGACATATTAGTGAATCGCAGCGTACATAATTTTTTCTTCAGTTGCATCGAGTGCCGAGTACTCCTCGACCACCTTGCCCATGCTTTGTACAAGTATTCTGTCTGATAGTGACATGACTTCAGGCAGGTAAGACGAGATCACGACAACCGCTTTACCTTCATCTGCCAGTTGGTTGATGAGTTGATGAATTTCGGCAATCGCTCCGACGTCAACGCCGCGTGTAGGCTCATCAAAAATAATCAGCTGTGGTTCTTGAATAAGAGATTTCGCAATCACAACCTTTTGTTGATTGCCACCGGATAGTTCTATTGCTTTGACGTCTTTGCTGATAGCACGGATATTCAAGCGCTTAATCCAATGCTCGCCAGATTGATCGGCGTCTTTACGCGATACGAACGTACGCGCACTGCGTATCTTGGCGAGCAAGCCTAGGTAAATGTTGTCAGCAATAGACTTGGTTTCAAAGAAGCCTTCTAGCTTACGGTCTTCAGTCACGTAAGCGATGCCGTCGCGTACGGCTGGAGCTGGTACGAAATAGCGCACCGGCTTGTCGTTGAGTATCACCTCGCCTCCGTGCATAAAGTCGCGCTTGATAATACCTGCGACTACTTTAAAAGTTTCTGTACGTCCCGAACCAACCAGCCCAAATACTCCTGTGATTTGTCCTGCAAAAACAGACAGTGAGTTATTTTTGACCATGGCAGCCATGCGTAAATTTTGCACCGACAGTACGCGCTTTCCCTGTGGCCTGACAGTGGTTTTGCGCTGGCCGTAGTGAGTTTTTGAGAGGTCACGCCCAACCATCGTTTGAACAATACGAGATCTATCGAAATTAACTTTTTCGTCGGTGACCACGCGTTTGCCGTCACGCAATATGGTGATTCGGTCGGATATCTGAAGGGCTTCCTCAATGGCGTGCGAGATAAAAATCACAGATACGCCTCTGGCCTTAAGGGCGATGACTAAGTCGAAAAAGTATTTTTTCTCTTCAGGGGTCAAGCTTGCAGTGGGTTCATCAAAAATAATAACTTTGGCGTTGTGCAGCACGGCACGTGCAATTTCAACCATTTGTTTTTTGGCGGCGCCCAGCAAACTAACGACGGCAGTTGGGTCAACATCGAACTGTAGCGATTGCATAAACTGCTGCGCTTCAATATAGATGCCACGCAGACGATTAAAGTATCGTTCTTGTCCCAAGAATAAATTCTGTGCCACGGTCATGGTCGGAACCAAGCTGGTCTCCTGAAACACCATTGCCACGCCCAGAGCCAGAGCCTCGCTAGGTGTTCTCGGGTTGACTTCTTCCCCATTAATCAACATTTGACCTGAGCTCAGGTTCACAACGCCAGCCATGACCTTGGTCAGCGTTGATTTCCCAGCGCCATTTTCACCGACAATGGCGTGGATTTCTCCTGGTGTAAGCGAAAAATCTATCTCTTCGATAGCGGGCACGCCAGCATAATTTTTGGTGGCAAGTCGCAGTTCTAATATGGGAGTCACGCTTGTGTTGGTCATATTTTTAAACTCCGTTCAGCGTCGGCTATGGACAGTCGTAATATGGTCGGACGGCCCTTAGCCAGAACATATAAGTGGCCTTGACACTCAACCGCGGCAGTCACGCCATGGTTTTTACCGTCAAATCGGCTGTGCATAGAGTAAAGAATCTCGCCTTGCTCATTGAGGCGAATGATCAAGCCGTATGAGCGGGGCGGTGCCCAAGGTTTAACAACGCCCATCATCTTGAGGTGAGCACCTTGCATAGGCTCTAAAAACGTATTGCCAGAGTTCAGCGCTGGAGCGATCCAGTACTGAGGCTCAATTTCTTGGATCATTCGTTTTCTAAAGGGGTGCTCACGAAGCACAAACTCGACCAGTTGGGTGCGAAGTATGAAACACGTGAGCCAGACCCCCCCCCCGCTTGCTGCGAACAAGCGTGATGGGTATCCAGGCAGACTGTCTGTCACTGGGGTCGGCCGCTCGCCGGCGTTAACTGACATAACCCGGTGTCGCCAGCTTTCGCTGACCCAGGTTGTACCATTTACGGAGCAAGCGCCAAACGCATAAGCCATTCCGGTCGCGAGAGTACGAATGGCGCCGTTACGCAGCGTTAATTCAAATACCCTGCCTGTTGAGCCTAGGCCCATTAAATCGTTTTTCCAGTTATTCGTTGGCTGTTCTGTCGAGCCATCTGTCACCAATAATGTGCCCTCAGAACTAACGCTGATGGCGTTGACTGCGTTAAATGCAGATCCATCCGCTGCGTCCCACCGAGTGCCGTCGTAGGTGCCACCGACAATGCGAACCTCTCGCCCAGCTAGTGCAACTGCGATTCCACCGTCAGGTAAGCAGGCCAGAGCCGTCACTGGTTGTTCAAAATGATGCAGTTCGTGTGCAGTGGCAGCCTCGTAGCGAAGCACGCGCGCGCCATCAGCGACAAATAAGTGCTTACCGTCGGTTGCTAAGTCTTGCGTGGCGTCTAAACTAGCAAAAATTTCGGCATCTTCCAACAGATTATTTGGCTTTAATGCACCATCAAATACGGGTATGGTTATAGCGGCGTCGCCGCGCCCCAGTATCCTATCTTTTAATTTAATGATCGCATCTATCATTTTATTTTCCCCCAACGCTTGTCGTACTGCACGTAATTGGGGTCAACATTTTCAAGCTTGATTCGCCCAACTCTGTTGTTCATGATGCCGCCTAAGAACAAATAGCCGCGGTGCTCACGCATGGAAGTAATCATGGGATGGTTCTCTCCTCCCATGTCCCATAAAGTTTCCAGTACCTCACCTTGCTCGTTGAATTTCAGTACACAGCCAGTGTTGATATTGGGGAATAGCCACTCGTCGCGTGGTACGCGCTTTGCCATGCGGCTTCTAAAGCCTGGCATTTTCCACGCCAAGTCCAATGCGGGACAGCGCATGCCCACCAATGACATCCAGTAGTTGCCGTCAGAGGAGTTATTTATATTGTCTGGAAAGCCCGGTAAATTTTCCAGTACGATTTCTGTTGTTCCTTTTTTGGGACCTTCAAACCAGTAGCGTTTAACGCTGCAGCCCCAAGTTTCGGCAAACAAAAAGGATTGACCGTCACTTGCGATACAGACCCCGTTAGGGAATTTAAGATTACGGATAACGGTGTTGGTTTTACCAGTGTTAGTGTCGTAGCATATGATGCGCCCATTCCCTCTGGCCTCAAGCCCGTCAGTTGCCCACTCGTGCATTTCAAACCGCACTGTGGCTTCAGAGAAGAAGATAAGTCCGCCGTCGGTTATGTCTAAGTCATCGGCAAGTCGCAATCGGCTGTCGTCGTTGATAGAGGAGAAGCTACGATTGGTTTCATCAGTGACTTTTTCAACCTTGCGTTCTGGTGTCACTTTGTACAAGCCCATTCCACCAATGCACACATACAGGTTATCTTCTCTATCAAAGGCCATGCCCAAAGGCGTGCCACCAATGTGTGCAAAGACTTCCATCTCTTCATAGTCGGGTGCTAAAAACCTGATGATGTCGCCGTGACGCGAGCCTGCGTACAAGTGATCATTGCGGTCAAGAATGACGTCTTCTGGCCCTTCTATTCGACCCAAGCCGATTGCTGAGACGTTGCGTAATCGGTCGTTCAGCGCCCAAGCTGTGCCACAGTCTGGAGCCGTGGATGGCGCTGGCGGAATGCTGTGATATGTGGGACTGACGTAGACCTTGCTGACAATACGATGTTTATTCTTTAGCCAGCGAATGTCTATGGCCGCTGCTGACAACAAAATAGCACCTAGCACCATTCGGTTGTACCCTCCATCAAGTGACATGGATGTAATGCCGTTGATGATGAGCAGCACAATCAGCGTGCCGACTAGTGCCTTCATGACAGATCCGTTACCACCACCAAGACTGATACCGCCCAGTACTGCAGCTGTTAGAACCGTAACTTCTAAACCGACACCAATATCGCCGCCTGCTGTGGCTAATCGTGACGCAAAAAATATACCGCCAACTGCAGTCAATAAGCCGCTGCTCACATAGCACATTGCTACTGTTCTACGTACAGCGATACCCGTGTTGTAGGCCGAGCGGCGCGAGCCGCCAATAGCCGTAATATGCCAACCGGGTCGCAAGCGTGTCAATAGAATATGGCCTAACAGTGCAACGGCTGCGTAGACGTAGACGACTACTGGGATACCAACCCAATCTCCATAGCCTAGGAAGTCCCAAGCCTCAGAGTCGGGCATACCGCCGGCAATCGCTGTGGCGTAGTCAGCTGTGAGTAGCTCATAGGTGGCACGGTAAATAATGAGCGTAATTAGCGTGGTAAGAAATGCACGTAACCTGAAGTATCCAATGAGTATGCCGTTGACTGCACCCAATGCCGCACCAAACACTAAGGTCACAGGTATAGCGGCCATCATCGGCCATTTTAAAACGTGCATCAGGAAGAGTGCGCAAAAATTCGTAAGCGCAAACATGGACCCGACAGATAAATCAATACCGCCAACGATCATTACCAGGGCCATGCCCAAAACTATGAAGCCAATCTCGCCTGCCTGGCGACTTGTATCAGATAGCGATGCTGCTGATAAAAAATTAGGTATCACTTGTGCTAACGAGAAAGCCACAAGCAGCAGGACAACCACGGGAATTGCAGTCTCCATCCAGCGCTTGGATAAGATTTCGCCAAGCGCATGATCCGGCCAGTAGGTATAGCGCCAGCGTGTGAGCGTGTCGCTCAGACGCTCGTGGTTGCCGGCATCCTTGGTAATTGTCTCGTTCACTGTCTATCCTTTAACGGTGACTGATGCTACTCACACACTCTGCTACGGTTGAATGTGTGAGCAGCCACTAAGCGTCGTGTGGTTTTAGTTTTGCGACAATTTCCAGCATGTACCTGGCACAGAAGCGTTTGCTTTTGTAATGGGTATTAGGGTGGTGTAGACCGAGCCCTTAGCTGTTCCGGTCTTGCCCTCGTTCTGGAGTAGCCACTTGATTGATGAGGCCATGTTGCTGGCTTGGGTAGGGACGTCGTAGCTAATGTTTAGATCGAATCCGCCAGACTTGACTTGGTCACATGCGCCTTTTTGCTCACCACCTCCAGAAGTCGCAAGGAATACCTTGCCAGTTAGGCCGGCTTCCTTGATAGCAGCAGCGGTTCCGATGTCCATGCCATCCCAAAAACCAACAATGCCGCAAAGGTCTGGATGCTGTTTGAGTACAGTCTGCGTGATACCTTTGGCTTTTGCGGCATCCCAGTCAGCTGCTTGGCTGGAGACGACTTTGATAGCCGGATTTTTTGCCAAAACATTTTCAACGCCTTTGAGCGTATACGCGCTGGCAGCTGCTGATAAGGCACCTTGCACGATTGCGATTTTATTCGACTTGCCCTGGCAAGCCGTCACCACTGCATTAGTTGCAAGTTCACCAATATCCACCCAGTCAGCACCCACGTACATGACAGAGTCGTAATTTGACCGCATGTTTATCTGAACTACGGGGATACCAGTTTTTTCTGCACGTCGCAGCAGCTTGGCATAGGTTTGAACGTCAGGGTTGTGGACCACCATGAGGTCTGGTTTTTCGCTGATCAGCGAGGTCACTGCTTGTGCGCCAGCGCTGGTGCTCCAGTTCGGGTCACGTGAAATAACATTGACGCCCAGGGGCTCCAGCTCTTTTTTTAGCCCGGCAAACCACCCTTGCGCTAAGTCAAAACCCATTGCTACGGGCACAAAAGCCACTGTCTTACCAGCAAGTGTTTCTTTGTATTTTGCTCGAAAGGGTTCGTCTAAACCTTTGCCTGCAGCCATTGCTGTTTGTGCTACGGCCATACCAGCCAAAAGCGCGATGCCTGTTAAGACTGTCTTGGTGGAAGATTTTTTAGTATCTGTTTTCATGTTTGTCTCCATTGAAAATATTGATGCGAAAGTCACACCTACCGGCAACACTCGGCGGCGTGCGAGATCCTAAACCGCTGGCTCAGATGTCTCCCTGTTGTGCGGTCTCTTCGTTGCGAGGATTAAGAAAAGAGTCGATCAATATTGCAATCAGCAAGATGAGACCCTTAATGAGATTTTGAGCGGAATACGACACATCCATGATGGTCATGCCGTTGAGTAAGGTACCGATTAGCGCCGTACCGATTACAACGTTTACAACACCGCCGCGGCCACCTGAAAGCCCGATGCCGCCTAAAACTACTACAAGAATGACGTCGTAGATCATGGTGGAGTTGTAGATACGTGTAGGCATGCTATCGATCGATGCCGCCATGACCATCCCGGCAAATGCACCAATTAGTGCGGCAATAACGTACTGCAGGACTATGAGTGGGCGGGTGGGGATGCCGGTTGTTCTAGCGCCAGTTGGGTTGTCGCCAATGGCATATACGAAGTTACCCAATCGCGTTTTCTTGAGGAAAAATGCTACAAATACGGCGACTCCCGCATACATAATGACTGGCATCGGGACGCCCATTAGCGTGCCACGCCCAATCCATGCGATTGGGTCAAGAGCGGTGCTCCACTGAACGACATCCAGACGAAAAAAGGCCACCTGTCCCAAACCGGCCAGAAACAAACCGGATGCCAGCGTTGTAAATAGTGATGGGACTTCCGCAAAGGCAATTAACCAGCCGTTAACCAGACCAAATAGCAGTGCAATGCCTATGGCCGCAGCGAAGGCCATTGATAACGAGTGCCCGTTTTGAACCATTTGGAGGAGTAGCCCTGCGGGTACAGCAAGTACCGCAACCATGGAGATATCAATACCTCTACCGATAACGATGATGGCCATCGCAAGGCCCAAAATGCCCAAGATAGCCACGTTTTGAAGCAGGCCTAAAAGGTTGCCAGTCGCAAAAAATCCAGGCAGGAACACTGAAAAACCTGCGAACATGATTAAAAAAATGAATGAAACAATAGTCTGTTGACTTATATTTTTTACTTTGAAGATATCGTTCATACCGCCAGTTTCCAATTCAATAGTCTGCGGATTGCATCGGAGTGCAAAAGTGTTTAACTTCCTTGCACTTAAGCTAAACTTCCGTGGCTCGTGTGTGGGAGTATTTTTTTGTATTGATTTCCGGAGAGGAAAAATACCTACCAAAATTTAGCTTACACGTCTCAATAAATGTGTAGCTGTCACTTATGCGTCGCATGCGGGATGCGAGCCGTAGCCGCCCGTAGAAACCCTAGCAAAACCAGCTAGGAAACTGGCTTTCCCTCAAACTTTCAAACACTTCGTCGATCGATTGAAAACGCTACATAGATACAGCGCAACTGATGGTGAAGTAGTCGATTGAAAAATAAATAGACGTCAAGCAAAGCCGTCTAGCTGTTTGAAAATTTAAAACTCCAGACACATCCAAGGACGCGGAGATTGGGTTAGTGCGTAAATGTGTACTTTTTGCGAGGCACCGTCAAAAGTATTTGCCGTCAGCCCGCCATCGGTTCTAAAGACTCGCTCTAAAGTGGTTTTTTATAATTAATTACTATGCGACTCCCGTACTTTTAACGCTGTCTCAGCGCCCCTTGAATTCAGCGTTTCTTTTTTCTTTAAATGATGTGGTGCCCTCCGCCAAGTCCTCGGTGAGGCCAACGTCATAGAACGAACGCGACTCCATGCGCAGCGCCTCATCAACAGGCATGCCGATTGAGCGTCGCATCACCTCTTTGGCAAAGCGTTGCGAGAGGGGGGACCTTGAGGCTAGCATTTCCGCATAGTTCAACGCGCGGCTCAGTAACTCCGCCGCTGGATAGATTCGGTTAACCAAGCCAATGCGTAGTGCATGATCGGCGTCCACACGCTCGCCTGACAAAATGATTTCCATCGCATGGCCAAGTCCGACAATGCGCGGCAGTCGAATGAGTCCGCCGTCACATGCGTGAAATCCCCATTTGGCATCTTGTAGCGCAAACTCGGCATGAGGTGCGCAAAAACGAATATCGCAGGCAAGGGCGAGCTCAAAGCCCCCTGAAATCGCAAATCCGTTGATCGCCGCAATGATGGGCTTGTCAATATCGAGATTCCGTGTGATGCCTCCAAACCCTGGGCCATTGGTGAAACGCCGGCGAAACTCGGGCGCAGAGGTCTGAGCAAAAGCCATGGTGTAGGTCTTCAGGTCAGCGCCTGCACAAAAGGCTTGGTCACCCGCGCCCGTAATGACCGCCACCCGTAGGTCATCGTCCGCCGCGAAGTCTTTCCACACGTCGACCAATGCCTCGTTAGCGTCAAAATTGAGCGAATTCATTTTGCTCGCGCGGTTAATGGTGATAACGGCGACGGCGCCATTTTTTTCGTAGGTGATATCGGCCATATTTGTTCTTGTACCTTTGTAGAGATGGTGTTTTTTGAGTCGTATGGGTCAGGTTTTCTTTTCTAACCGCTCAGTGAAAATACGCGTTGTCATATGCCGGCAACGACGAACAATCGGCAGCCGTTTTCCTCCCCGACCTGATGAACTAACCCGCCCATAGAGGGGGGTGGGCTTTCTGGGGCTAAGCGTCCCGTCACTCTGATGCTTGGTGCGAGATCAACGACGACCACGTTGTAGGGGGCCGTGGCGCTGTACCCTGCGGGCGCGCGCCGTATCGTCGTCCAAGACACCAAGTGGCCTTCTGTTGGCACCTCAAAATTCTCGAATTCACGTGAGAGGCAGTTAACACAAACCACCGCAGCTGCGGTGAGTGTCGTTTTGCAATTGGTGCATCGTTGCATAGTCATTACTGCACGCCTCGCAGTATGGACACCGTACAGGCAACGCCGGCGCCCCCGAGGTTATGCGTCATGCCGATACGTGCGTTTTGAACTTGATTGGGATGCGTATGGCGTAACTGACTAACAACCTCGAAAACCTGTCCCAAACCCGTTGCGCCAACCGGGTGGCCCTTTGCTAGCAGGCCACCGCTGGCGTTGATAGCCACATCACCGCCAACGGCCGTACGTCCCTCATGTGCCCAATACCCGCCCTGACCTCGGGGAACCAAGCCAAGGTCTTCGCTGTCAATGACCTCCGCTATAGAGAAGCAGTCGTGCAGCTCTACCAAGTCAATGTCTTGAGCGCTCACACCTGCCAGCTCATAGGCACGCTGTGCGGCAACGACGGTCGCATCAAACGATATAAGATCCGCGTGCCCGCCAATGCTTGGCGAGCCCCTTGTTTGTACGGCCGCCAAGACCTGAACGAGTGGGTGCTTGAGTGTGGCGCTTAGTTTCTCGGCCACCGCCTTTGAGACCACCACCACCGCCGCTGCACCGTCACTCGTTGGGCAGCAGTCGTACAGTTGAATGGGGTCGCAGATGGGCAGACTATCTGCAATTGTCGCGTCGCTTAGTTCAGCGCCCATTTGCGCCAGTGGGTTATGGAGGCCGTTACCCTTGTTTTTCCGAACAACGGCGCTGACATGTTCGCGTGTAGTACCAAACCGATCCGCATGCATGCGCCAGGCCAAACCGAATAGGCCGGGGAACGTCAGTCCGCTGGGACCGTCATTTTCGTTATCCATTGCACAGTTCAACGCAGCCGTGGTTTGCTTGGTAGGTGCGTGCGTCATGGTTTCAACACCCACTGCGATGGCGGCATTGACCTCGCCAGAAGCGACAGCCATGCAGGCATGCCTAAAGGCGATACCGCCAGAGGCACACGCTCCCTCCACTTTGGTGCACGGCACATTGGGTAGGCCAATTCGGTCAGCAACAATACCCGCCAAGACTTCTTTGCCGTTCAGCGGACCGCTTATAAAGTTTCCAAGATAGAGTGCGCCAATGTCGCCCCTGTCCACTGTTGACTCAATGAGTGCGTCCACCACCGCCCCCACAGCCAGACTTTCAATTGACTCATCGGCGTGTCGACCGAAGGTCGTTGACCCAATGCCAACGATATAAACATCACGCATGTGGCGTCTCCTTTTCAAGCATGTCGCGTAGCGACGTTTTGAGTACTTTTCCGTAATTATTTTTTGGCAGCATGTCGACAAACTTAAATTCCTTGGGACGCTTAAAACGTGCAATATGCGCCAAGCAAATCTCATCGAGTTCTTCCTGCGTGGGTTTCTTGTCGGAGCGAGGGACAATGAAGGCGATGACCTCTTCGCCCCAATCTGGGTGCGATCGACCCACCACAGAGCACTCCAATACACTCGGGTGCAGCAACAAGACTTCTTCGATTTCACGCGGATAAATGTTAGAGCCACCGCTGATGATCATGTCTTTGGAGCGATCCCGTAGCGACAGATAGCCGCGTGCATCAAGAAAGCCGATGTCCCCCGTCCATAGCCAACCGTCGCGTAGCGCGTTGGTCGTGGCTGTTGGGTTATTCCAATAGCCGCTCATAACCGCATCGCTGCGCGTAATGACTTCGCCCAACTCGCCTGCGGGGAGTACTTGTCCGTTTTCATTCACGATGCGCACCTCTACGCCGGAGCGCGGAGCACCGCAGGACTGCAGTCGATCGTGGTCTAGGCCCTGTTCATCGGCGCGATGGTCTGCTTTCGACAAGCCCGTGATCGTCATCGGACTTTCACCCTGTCCATACAGCTGATACAAGCGTGGCCCAAAGCAGGCGATTGCGCGTAGCGTATCACTCACGTACATGGGGCCACCGCCGTAATACAAGGTGCGCAGTCCCGGGTAGGCGTGATCAGGTTGTGCATGGCTTAGCAGCCGCGTGACCATCGTTGGCGCGGCGAAAAGGGTGACGTTTTTCTGGGTTTCAAACGTCTCGAGTATTTGCTCCGGGTCAAACCCATCGAGAATCATTTGGGTGCCGCCTCCAAACAGGTGAGGCAAGCTGTAGAGGCCACTGCCGTGTGACAGAGGTGCTGCATGCAACTTCATGTCCCCAACGTTTACATGCTCAATGTCGGCGCTGTAGGTGAGCGACATAAATAGCAAGTTGCGGTGCGTTAGCATGGCCCCTTTGGGGCGACCGGTGGTTCCCGATGTATAAAAAATCCAAGCTAAATCAGTGGGCTCCACTGAGGCACAGGCAATCGGTGAGGCTTTGTATAGATCAGCGAAAGACTCAGAGTGGGTGGTCAACAAGTCGACCTGTGAACCTGTTAGCGCCAGCTCCGCTGCGACATCTGGGGCTAAGCTCTTGCTGATGAATGCGATGCGCGCACTGCAATCGTTCACGATATGCACCACCTCCTTGGCGTGTAATTTGGCGTTCACTGGCACGGCGCAGAGACCGGCAGTCCAACATGCAAAAAGCAAGTCCAGAAACTCAGGACAGTTCTCCATGCAAATCACAACCCGGTCACCCTTAGCGATACCCTCCAACGACGCCAGCCCTCCCGCAAGTTGTTTAATGCGCGCTGAAAAGTCGCGAAAGCTAAGCTCAGATGCACCGTAGCCGTAGGTCGCCATGCGCGGCGGTCTTGATTGCGCGTGCTTTTGCTGTGTGCTGTCGATGATCGCAATGGCATCTGGGTTCGCCAGTGCGCGCTGAAACAGGTATTGAGCGAGGTTGGACATCAACGCACTTTCTCTATGTAAAAGTTACCGCCTTGGGTCGCGTAGGCGATGAAGAAGTTAGAAAAATCATCCAGAGGCTTGCCGCTCCCCTCTAGCTTGGCTCGTAAGATGGCCCCCTGCCAACCGATCCAAAAGATACGGGCAAGCGACTCGGTATCTGCGTCAGCCGGTAAGTCGTTTCTCGCTTTCGCCTGAGCCAGCACGTCAGCGATCCACGATTCCCAACCTCGAAAAACTGCCTGCAATTTTTTGCTCAACACCGGGTCCGTTGACCCCAACTCCTGACTCAGGTTGCCCACTAAACAACCGCGGCGGAACTGGTGCCTCGCCAAGCGATTACGACCGGTCTTCATCCACTGAGCAAGTCGTTGCAGTGGCGGCGTTTCCGAGTCACCCAGAATGCGACAAAAGCGCTCTTCAAAGTAGGCCTCGTACCATCCAATCACCTCTAGCGCGAAGCCTTGCTTGCTGCCAAAGAAGTGATAGAAAGAGCCCTTGGAAACGCCAGTCTCTCGCAGTAGGCGGTCAATTCCCAGCGCGTTGTAGCTGAACTCGGTCAGAAGCTCTGCCCCGTGCTGTACCAGAATATGTCGCGTTTGCTGACTCATGAACCGCATTCTGTACCAATCGGTCTAGTTTAAATAATGGGACAAATACCTATGTACATGCGTCTTGCGCGTCCTCCTACCTGCCGGCACTTGTGCAGGCATTTGCAACGACACAGTGGACATGCTAAAAAAGGGCCGGTTGCTAGATTTTTATCGGTGAAGAGGGGAGATATCAGCATGTCTAAAGCGCAAGTTATCCACCAATTGGGCGCCCCTAGCGCGATGCAATGGATGGATTGGGAGGTGCCCGACCCCGCACCCGGTGAGGTCCGATTGCGTCACACCGCCGTGGGGGTGAACTACGCCGATACCTACCACCGAGCCGGTATTTCGCACCCGTGGGTCGTGCCACCGTGCCCCGTAGTCATTGGTTTTGAGGGGGTGGGTATCGTGGAGGGCGTTGGTGACGGTGTGACGGAGTTCCAGGTGGGTGAGCGTGTGGCCTACGGGATACCGCCCTTGGGTAGTTATGCCGAGATACGCAACTACCCTGCTGACAAACTGCTACACCTGCCAGAGGGCCTAGATGACCGAGAGGTAGCCGCGCTGTTAATGAAAGGCATGACCGCCCACTACCTTCTTCACAGAACCTATGCCGTCAAGCCAGGCGACACCATTCTGGTGCATGCGGCGGCAGGCGGCATGGGGCTCATTTTGTGTCAATGGGCGAAGGCTATGGGTGCGACGATTGTTGGCACCGTGAGCACCGAGGAAAAGGCTGAGGCGGCACGGGCTGCCGGCTGTGATTACGCCGTGGTGCGGTCAAAGAATAGCTTTTTAGAGGTGGTTCGTGAGGTCACCAATGGAGAAGGTTGTGCCGTTGTTTACGAGGCCATCGGAAAAGACACCATGCGTGAATCGCTGGACAGCTTGCGGCTCATGGGCGTCTGCGCGGCCTATGGGCATGTATCCGGACCGCCAGACCCTATCGACGTGATTCAAGATCTCGGGCGTCGTGGCTCTTTGTTTATTACACGGCCAGCAATCATGCATTACGTCGCAAAACGCGCCGACCTCGAATGGACGGCACGTGACTTGTTTAAAGCCATAGGCGACGGTATTCTCAGCGCCAACATCAATTACGAATATGCATTGAAAGACGCGGTCAAGGCCCACGAGGCCATCGAGTCTGGAAACACCTTAGGGGCAAGCATACTCATCCCTTAGCAAGCGCAAAGGCGAGGCCCCTTAGCCTCGATAAATCACTACACAAATCCGCTTAGGTTTCCTTGAGTGGGGCCCGGGGCAGGTCGCCCCCTCATGCGTTGCAATGCCATCTCCTTCGATCCTAGGTGTTTCCCCTTGATTTACAGATCACTTTAGAAAGCGCTTGCGCAAACGCTTGCGCAAGCGCTTTCTTCTTATTAGTATTTACGCAAGCTACCCCGCAATTAGTTCAGCGTATTTGCTTTTATCACCATGATCGATCGTCATCACCCACCTGTCCCAAATCGCTATCTGGAGCGCATAGACGACTCTTTGCGCACTAGAAAGCGCCAGATTCTGGGTTTGTCGACCTGCTTCGCCGCTTGCGTCAACTGATGAACCCAACGCGCGTCTGGTCGTGACCACAAGGCAAGGAGCCCAACTGATATTCGTCTGGGACGAGTCACTGCCGACCGCTCCCACGCGTCTCACGCCACAAAAAACCTGACCCGAGAAACCATCTGGGCAGCCATTGCCAACGACATTTTTTCGTCATGACCAACCGCTCCGAAGTGAGCACAAAAGGGAAATCTAAATGAAAGTCCAAGACCTTGTAAGAGCTGCCAGTATGTTGCTCATTTTCGGTGGCGCCCAAGCAACCGAACAGCCCATCATTGCCTCATTACTAAAACCGAGAGCAACCCCTTCTTTGTGAAGATGAAAGAGGGCGCAGAGGCCGAAGCGGCCAAGCTTGGCGCGACGATCATTTCTGCTGCCGGCAAGATTGACGGCGACAACGCCGGGCAAGTCACCGCGATGGAAAACATGGTTGCCGCTGGCGCTAAGACCATCCTGATCACGCCGGCCGATGCCAAGGCCATCATCCCCTCTATTCGTAAGGCCTAGCGCCAAGGCGTGCAAGTGATCGCGCTAGACAGCCCGACCGATCCGGCAAGCGCGGTAGACGCGCTGTTCGCGACCAACAACTACACGGCGGGTGTGCTCATTGGTGAATACGCTAAAGCGGCTCTGGGTGGTAAAAAGCCTGTCATTGCCACACTGGACTTGTTTCCTGGCCACCCGGTTGGTGCACAACGTCACAACGGTTTCCTGCAAGGTTTCGGCTTCACGTCGTTGCCCGCAGAGAGCAATGAGTTGGCCATGCCCGCTGAAGTGGTTTGCAGCGCGGACACCTATGGTGATACCGCCAAGGGTCAGACCGCTATGGAAAACTGCTTGCAAAAGAACCCCAACATCAACCTCGTTTACACCATTAACGAGCCGGCCGCAGCGGGTGCCTACAACGCGCTCAAATCTGCGGGCAAGCAAAACGGTGTGACCATCGTGTCGGTTGACGGTGGCTGCGAAGGCGTGCGCAACGTCGGCGCTGGCGTCATCGCTGCGACCAGCCAGCAATATCCGCTGCGAATGGCGGCCTTGGGCGTGGCGGCTGGTGTCGAATACGCCAAGACCGGCAATAAAGTCAAAAAGGGCTACACCGACACTGGCGTGACCCTGATTGCAGCCAAGTCGTTATCCGGCGTTAACAGCGAAAACGTGAAGACCGGCTTGGAACTGTGCTGGGGTAAATAAGCCCTGCATTTTTTAAGAGGCTCTGATCTCGATGGCGCGCACCACGCGTGCCATCGAGGTCGACGCTTCATGGTCGGCCCGTCGCATCGGTGGCATTGGTCAGTCAAGAGCAACGTGAACGGGCACTGCTCGCAGATACACGAATGATTACAAATAAACACACACTTCCCCCCATTGCCACTTTGGGTCCATTCATTGCATTACTCGGCGCATGCCT
>ENA-OWPI01000802-OWPI01000802.1-marine-metagenome-genome-assembly--contig:-NODE-802-length-39092-cov-4.043368_pt1 | contig 39092 bp, 28 predicted proteins | sample MGYA00238138_ERZ651775 | MGnify/ENA primary metagenome ERZ651775 (study PRJEB26906, sample SAMN06265043) | marine metagenome | isolation source: Helgoland LTER site | place: Germany:Helgoland, sampling...
AAGATACATGTGCGAATATCCTGATTTTTCTGATTGGAAGTAGATGGTTTTGTTGTCGGGTAAAAAGCCCATAGTACCTGAGCCAAATTCACTACCGATACCAGGCCCTGCAATCCAAGCTTCGTCTCTTTGTCTGTCAACCTCCATTAAATCACCTGAATCAGGCATAAGGCGCATAATCCAACGATCTTTATTATCGTGAGATGCAAAGTGCACAACGGTGTACTTGCTATCGTTAGACCATAGAATCGTATTGGCGGAGACCAACCTTGGCTTGGCTTCAGTTTTACGTTCAGGGTAGTCTTTTACATAATCTGGAAGGTCAGAGATACCTGGGAGCTTCTCAGTGTCGACCATATAATGTTCGTCTTCACCGATGTTATAGATTCCGATTTTACTGTGCCCTTGTTCGCCACCTACTTTAGTTCTTGCGCGGATGTCAGTGGTGTAGCCCGACTGTGTTACATAGTTTGGTACGATAGTGTTCTTAGCGCCATCTTCTGGCGCATAATAGACGCTAAAGCTTACGTATTTGCCATCAGGAGATAATTCAAGATTTCTGGCGTTTGGAAGTTTTACTTGGCTACGTCTGCTGCCAGCATCTTGAGATTGGTTGGCAAAGCCTCTAAATCTATTTTGATTACGCGGTCTGTTTTTTTGCTCTTTTAGGATGCTAGATGTTTCTAACTGGTCATCGCTAAGCCATTTGTCCTGATCACGGTTTCCGTTGCTTTGGCTACCCGCTCTTCTTGGAGAAGATTCATTGCTAGACTCAATATCGAAATTGGTCAACTGAGTAAACATTCCCGACTTTGTGTTGACAGAGAATAGATTGTTGTCTGACACAAAAGTGATAATGTCATTGGTGTGGAACTTCGGGCTACTTTCTCTAGCACTTGTTGCTGTGATTTGTGTTTCTGTTTTGGATTTAATATCCATGGTATAGACATCTCCGCCTTTTACAAAAACAATTTTGCTTTCGTTGTCATTGAAAAGGTAAGAAGAAGGCCATCCTTCATTGCGGTCATCCTCTTTGGTAGCATCACCACCGTTTTTACTGATCTTATAACCAGTCGCATCTCCAGAATCTAGAGGGTTCCAATTGAAGAAAATGTTTTTGCTGTCCTTCGACCAACTTACTCGAGAGGGTGGGGTACCAACGAATTCGGACTGAGATTGCATGATTTCCTCAACTGTAAGTTCAGTGAGGGGCTTAGTTTGGGCAAACGAAAAGGTTACCCAAAGAACTAATGAGAGTGATAAGAGAATCTTGCGCATAATTTTTCTAAATGATTTTACCAAACATAAATAAAAACCTTAGTAAAATAAGGGCAATTCTTATGGATGGTTAGCGGATTACTTCAACGCTGTTCAAGTAGGTGCTTGTTTCATTTTGAAAGAAGTCAGAGTAGCCCTGAGTAAACCTATGCGCTAAATGAATCCATTACGAAGTGTAGAAGAAAGATGAGCGGAGGTCATGGAATATTAAGACGCTTGGATAACTTGACATATCGAGTTGATTTCTTTAGTGAGAGAATCCCGCCTTTTGATTAATTTCATTTTAATATTTGTCGCATGTCCATCAATAGATTAACAGCCAAGCAAGTAAAGGCACTTACTAATATCCGTAAAGTGGAGACTAAAATAGGGGAGCGCATAGAAGTACTCGCTTCGAATGATCTTTCAGTACTCCAAAATTTTAGAAAAAAGGGTTGCTCATACTGCATAATTGGAATCCCTGAATGCATAGGGGTATTGGGTAATCATGGAATCCCTGGAGCGCAGAACGCATGGGCCGCTTTCCTCTCATCCTTTTTGAATGTGCAAAGCAATCGCTTTTTATCAGGTGCAGAGTTTATCGTGATGGGGTCTGTGGAAGTTGATGACCTACAGGATCAGGCAATGGAACTGGATAGTGGGTCGGATTTTTTTCTGCAAAAGATGCATGTCCTTTGCGAAGCAGTAGATGCCCGTGTTTCGCCTATTATTGAAACCATAGTGAAGGCCGGACTGATTCCTATAATTATTGGCGGAGGACATAATAATGCTTATCCCATTTTAAAGGGTGTGTCTGAAGGGCTTGGCAGAAAGAGAGGGGTAAATGTTATCAATTTAGATGCACATGCTGATTACCGCAGTTTAGAGGGGAGGCATAGTGGTAATGGCTTCTCTTATGCTAAACAAGGCGGTTATCTGAATAAGTATTATGCTTTTGGTCTGCATCAATCCTATAACGGAGAGCATATGCTCAAATCAATGGATACCACGAATAATGTGAGGTATCACTTTTTAGAAGACATTACCTATTTGGATGAGGACTTATCCAAGGCATTAGCTTTCGTAGTAGATGAGAATATCCCCTGTGGTATTGAACTTGATATGGATGCCATTAGAATGATGCCAAGTAGTGCTGTTTCCCCAACAGGATTCTCCTTGGAACAAGCCCGGCAGTTTGTTAGGAAATCAGCCCAAGCTTTAAAAACGGCCTATTTACATTTGCCAGAAGCAGCTCCTAACTCTGCATATGAGGCGCGCATAGTAGGTAAGGCATTGGCTTATTTGGTAACTGATTTCGCAAAGGCTTAGAGACAAAAAAAAAGGCCCAAAGTAACACTTTGGGCCTTCTATTAGCGAATGAATTTTTAGTCTTCGATAATAACTATCTTTTCGATCTTATCGCCTTGCTTGATTTCGTCAACGATGTCTACACCTTCAACTACTTTACCGAAGCAAGTGTGGTTTCTATCTAAGTGAGCTGTATTGTTTCGGCTATGGCAAACGAAGAATTGAGATCCTCCGGTATTTCTACCTGCATGCGCCATAGAAAGCACACCTCTGTCGTGATATTGATTGTCACCATCAAGCTCACAATCAATTTGGTAACCTGGCCCACCGCTACCTATTCCGTCAGGGCATCCGCCTTGAATCACAAAGTCAGGAAGCACCCTGTGAAAAGTCAAGCCATCGTAATATCCTTTCTTAGATAGGTCAACAAAGTTTTTGACTGTATTTGGAGCGTCTTTTTCATAAAACTCCACTTTCATTAAGCCTTTTTCAGTATGGATTTCTGCTGTCATTATAATTTTTGTTATTTAAGGCAAAAGTAAGCTTTTCAAAAGAATGTTTGGACTATCAAGACAACAGAAAATTAAGTTGATGAATTTTTATCCACCCTATGTAGGTGCTGGGATTAGGATTAAAGACATAAGCCATGATTTTATGCGGGCTGAAATTGAGATGAAGTTAAGGTGGTGGAATAAGAACCTTGTGGGAACACACTTTGGCGGATCGCTAATGTCCATGTCAGACCCGTTCTATATGCTGTTATTAGTACAGAATCTAGGGAAAGATTATATCGTTTGGGATAAGGCCTCCAGTATCAAGTTCAAAAGGCCGGGTACGGGAAAAGTCACCTGTGTTTTTGAAATTAATCAAGCGTTAGTAGATCAGATAAAAGCCGATGTCTCGGAATTAGGTAAAAAGGACTATAAACTACCCTTAGTCATTACAAACGAACAAGGTCAAACTGTTTGTGAACTTGAGAAAACTATCTATGTCAGGAAAAAGTAGTTAATGACTACTTGAAATGGTAAAGGAATATAAACTCTCCTGCAAAGGCTGGCTTAGGGTTATCTTTTATTTCAAGCTTTACATTCAATTGGCATTTGGTAATGCCTCTGAGGTCAGCAAGTCCACTTAGTTTGACTCTCAATCTGACTTCTTGATCGACCAGCACAGGCTGGTTAAACTTGAGTTTTTCAATGCCATAATTGATCATCATTTTGATGTTGTTGATCTCAGCAATTTGCTCCCAGAGATAGGGCAGAAGGGATACCGTGAGATAACCGTGGGCAATGGTACGTCCAAAACCACCTTCTTTAGCAGCTCGTTCGGTATCTAAATGGATCCATTGGTGATCAATAGTAGCATCTGCGAAACCGTTAATGCGCTCTTGATCAATTTTCAGGAAATCGGATACACCGAGTTCTTTCCCAATGTATTTCTCGAATTCCGCATGACTTCCAATTACTACTTTCGGCATCTCTCTCTGTTAATTACAATCAAAGATAAATCTAAAAATCCAAAGTCAATTGATGCCCTTCCTTTAATTGACGATCAACTTCCTTATTTTCGAAATTTGAACAGGTTACTCCCAGCAGCCTTACGCCCGTAGGGAATTGTTGCCAATCGATTTGCTCCAAAAGGTTGAATGATATCGAAACGATCTGATCAAGTGTCCGAACTTCATCGTTTAGCGATTGGCTTCTTGTGATTTGGCTAAAGTCCTTGAATTTCACTTTTAGGGTGACTGTTTTGCCAAACGTGTTTGCTTTCTCAAGCCTATTCATCACCGTTACCGCAATGGGCTCCAGTGCTAATTTCATATCTGCGAGTTCGACTAAGTCATAATCAAAAGTGTTCTCTGCGCCTAGGGACTTCCTTATTCTATTTGGGTTGACAGGGCGATTATCATTGCCTCTTACTATTTCATAGTAGAATGCCCCAGATTTACCGAAGTTCATTTTCAGGTCTTCCTTGGTCCAAGTCTTTAGGTCTTTACCTGTATTGATGCCCAGATTTTTCATCTTTTCCGCAGTCACCTTACCCACACCGAAGAACTTTTCAATGGGCAATTGCTCGAGGAAGGTCTCTGTCTTTTCTGGACCAACGAGCGTGATGCCATCCGGTTTGTTGTAGTCGCTAGCGATTTTGGCGATGAACTTATTGGTAGAAATACCTGCTGATGCTGTTAACCCTGTTTTTGCTTTAATGTCGGCACGAATTGCTTTGGCAATTAGCGTAGCGGACGTGATCCCTTTCTTGTTCTGTGTAACGTCTAAATAGGCTTCGTCTAGCGAAAGGGGCTCTATAAGATCCGTATACGTCAGGAAAACTTCTCGGATTTGATTGGAGATCTCTTTGTAACGCTCAAATCGAGGTTTAACAAATATTATTTGAGGACACTTGTTATAGGCAATTACAGACGGCATGGCCGATTTGACACCAAACTTCCTTGCTTCATAGCTCGCAGCAGCTACCACACCTCTTTCTCTGCTGCCACCAACGGCTACAGGCTTCCCTCTAAGTGCTGGGTTATCATGCTGTTCTACAGATGCATAAAATGCGTCCATATCGATATGAATTATTTTGCGATGACTTTCCAATGGTTTTTGAACTAGGATTCCGAATTTAGCAGAGAATTACTGAAACTTGAGACTTCCAAGGTATGAATCGTAAGAAGAAAATTTTTGTATTAGTTGCTATCCTGTTTTTTATCGCGACTATCATTATAGGCTATGATATTTCTACCAAAACATCCTTCCCAGGATCTAAGAAGTATTTGAAAGAATCTATTGCACCATCTGAGAAAGAAGTAAAAGATTCACTGAAAAGTGAAACAAAGTAGTCACGAAAAGACTTTACTAAAAAAAAGATTGAAGTGGGCGTAGCAGGTAAAAAAGTAGATGTAGATAAGATTGATATGGAGAAGATGGCCGAAATGACCACTCCGAATCCAGGTACAATTGAGTTTCCTCACTCCGTTGGTGGTGCAATGATCAAACCTGAGGACAAAGGTAAGATCAAAGGTCGCTCATTATCAGCTATGTACGAGCAGACTGACATGGACATGAAACAGATCTATGATCAGATGCAGTTTTTGGCACAGCAGGCGAAAACTATTAAGGACAGAGTAGACGTTTCAGAGCGAATTTATCAAGCACAAATGTCCTTTCAGCCACTAATCGGAAAGATATATCACTTATACACAAAGAAGGATAATATGGATACGCTGTCCCTCATTGGCCCAAAAGAATGGGGAAGATCAACTCCTTTCGAGCAGTATATCGCCACGGTAAAGCTCATGGCCGATCATACTTGGGATATTCTAGAAAAAGGTCAAGGCGAAATCTAGGGCAAAAAAAATGTCTTGTCTGCGATAATTATCACGGACAAGACTGTATAAGTTTTGATTAAAAAGTAGAGTGTTATTATTATACAATAACAAGATAAGCAATTAATTCGAACTGCTGCATGTTAAGAGAAGAGTCCATTGACCTCTAAATCTACCTTTTCTAAAATGGAAGCTTCATCTTCCACGTTTTTCACAAAGTCCATATCGTTTACATCAATCACCAGCAGTTTTCCAAGGTCATAGCTACCTATCCAATCAGCATAGTGTTGATTAAGGTTTTTGAGGTACTCAATACTAATCAGCTCCTCATAATCACGTCCTCTTTTCTGAATATTAGCCACTAGTCTAGGGATATCTGCCTTCAGATAAATGAGTAAATCAGGTGGCTGAACATGTTTAATCATAGACTTGAAAAGCTCAAGGTAGTTTTGATAGTCCCTCTCTACTATAAAGCCAGACTTATATAAGTTAGCGGCAAAAATATGACAGTCCTCATATATGGTTCTATCTTGGATAGTACCCCCTTTTGATGCTCTTATTTTAGCTACTTGATTGAATCTACTATTGAGGAAATAGACCTGTAGATGGAAAGACCATCGTGACATGTCTTCATAGAAATCTTTAAGGTAAGGGTTGTCTTCAACTGATTCAAGTTGTACATCCCAGTTGTATTGCTTGCCTAATTTCTTGGCAAGTGTTGTTTTTCCTGACCCAATATTTCCTGCTATCGCTACGTGCATTTCTTAATTTGATTTCGACAGGCAAGTTATAGGAAGTTGATGGTTTTCGGGGTAGCATGAACATAAAAAAAGCCTGTGAAAGAGACCTTTCTTGTTCACAACCAGTAAATATCATTTTATGAGAATCTACAGGATTGTATAATCCTGTGTTTGACGCTATCGTAAACTAAAGTCTAACAGTGTGCTGTGTACTAAAAAGTTGCTCTTAAAGATAGCACGGCATTAAACCCTGGCGCACTAATACCTGAAGAATAAGGTCTGTAATGGGTGTCTAGTAGGTTCTCGAGATTCAAATTAATACTCAATTGATCATTGAGTTGATAGGAGTTGTTGATGTTAACAATCGCCCATGGTAATGCTCCATCCGCAGTATAGAGCTGTGGCTTGTTTTGCTCAGAAGGAGCGAGGTCTTCGAAGGCTATTCCCCCGCTGTACCTAACGATAAAACTAGACCTAAACTTTGGTTGCTCTAGGCTAATACTCGTCTCTCCGAAAAGGGGCGTGACATGTCGAAGGGGTAGGTTTTCTATTGTATCTTCTCCTTCGGTATAAGTGAAACTACTTTTTAGTGTGATGTTCTCGAATAGTTTGGCAGAAAGGTTGAAGCTAAATCCCCAGATAAAAGCTTCTCCAACATTTACTTCTGCGAATACATTGCTCAGTAAGCCATCATAAATGATTTGAGATTGTCCATCAAAAGTAAAAGGTCTTCGAACGAGCGCATTTCTTAGAAAAGAGAAGTAATTGACAAACTCGATTTTCAACTTATTATTTATTTGACGACTAATACCATATTCAACATTGTAACTTGTTTCTGGCTTAAGGTCTGGATTAGGCACAACTACGGTTCCTGGTTCAGAATCGAATACTTTGCCAGCATCATCTACATTTGGTGCCCTAAAGCCACTAGATAACATGGTGTTGAATTTCCAGCCCGGCTTAGGGAGGTAGACTAGGCCTAGGTTACCTGTGAGGCCTCCATTGTCTAACGAAATTTGGTCAAACGGAAAGTCAAAGAAAGTGCGGTCTCGGAATTTTGACTCAAGCCTGATATAACTGTACCTAAGTCCAGAAGAAAAGATCAATTGATCTCCAATGTGGTTTTTTGTACTCACATAGGCAGCTAAAGAATTATAGTCGCTTCCACCATCGGGATATCTCGTACTAGTCGGAGATTGTTCATTGGTTTCGATGTTAGTCGAAAAGGCAGTTGAATTCACTTGGTTGTTTACTGCTTCTAGTCCATAATATAGCTCACCGTTTAATCCAAATGCTTTTTCAAAGTCTAGGTTAAAAGAGAAAACATCCACATCCTCCATTCGACTTCTTAACGAAGTGCTCTGGAATCTTCTGTCATTTCTGCTTTCCTCAATCACTTGGTACGCAGTTGTCATCTTCATTTGATCGAAGAAATTATTCGGATAGAAAAACCGCATTTGCAAGGAGTGCATTTGCCATGCCTGAGGTCCGTAATACCATTCAGCATTTCGGAGAGCACCATTTCGTCTTTCAGTTAACCGATCGTAACGTCCAATATTAGAGGAGTTTGAATAATGAAAGGCATAAGTGAAGTCAGAGAAAGAACCAAGTCTCCACCTGAATTTTTGCAACAGATTATATTGGTCATAACCCGAGCCAACTTGACGATTAACATCATCGTTTTGGACGATCATATCGTTACCATTAATTCTTTCAACGTAATCAAATCGTTTACCGAAGTCAGGGAATTCATCCGTACGATTTGCGCCAGTTCTTAAATCACCAAAATCGCTATAAGTGAAACTTGTCAGGGAAGCGAACCTGGATTGATTGATTTCGAACTGAACATTACCAGTAGTCGCATTAGCTGCCGAGGCATACCTAGCAAATACAGAACCTTTGAAGCCGATGCTATTCGTAGCGAAACTAGGTGTCTTGGTGTGAAAGTCCATGACACCACCAAGGGCATCACTACCGTAGATCACCGAGCTAGGGCCAAAAACTACTTCAGCACCTTGAAGGTTGTTAGGATCAAGGGTAATTACATTTTGAAGGTTGCCGCTGCGATAAATGGCATTGTTCATCCTGACACCGTCAACAACGATCAAGACAGAATTGGCAGAGAAGCCTCTAATCATTGGACTACCACCGCCTAACTGGCTTTTCTGAACAAAAACTTGTCCGTTCATACTTAGGATGTCAGCGGCAGTTGCGGGTTCGGCAAGTGCTATTTCTTTGGCTTCGAACTCTGTAATTCGTTGTGGTATTTCAACTTTGTTTTGTTCCCATTTATTGGCAGAAACGACTATGTCATCCATTTGAAAGAATTCTTCCGTCAGGGTGATCGTGTACTTTAGCCGAGCGAGATCAATAAACTTGACTTCACGTGGCCGAAAAGAAGGGTGTCTAATAATCAAGATACCAGTGTCAGAGAAGCCTTTGAGTATGGCTATCCCGTAAGTGTCGGTAATTGCACCTCGGTCAGTTTCTTTTTCTTGAATTGTTGCTTCGCTAATGGGTGAATTATTAGCTTGATTAACAACTTTGATCGTTTGACCAGATAATGATATGGTAATGATGCTCAGAAAGACAAATCCTACATATTTTCTCCAACCCACAGCTCCCCTTGTTTTCAATAGAATTTTAATCAATTAACTTTCACGTCAAGTTTTAGCATCACAAAATACTTCCCAAATATACCCGATTAAACATGCCAGTAGTAAGCTCTAATTATAAGGGACCGCCATTTTATTATATGAATGGACATTTTGAGACAATCATACCAAGTATGTCCAGAAAAATAGAAGGTGTCAACTATCAAAGAGAACAAATAGAAACTCCTGATGATGACTTTCTTAACCTAGATTGGCTTAAAAATGGACACGAAAAGCTACTTATAATTTCACATGGCTTAGAAGGAGGTTCAGATCGACACTATGTGAAGGCTATGGCCAAACTCTTCACAGAAAATGGATGGGATGTATTGGCTTGGAATAACCGGAGTTGTAATGGAGAGATGAATCGACAAAGGATTCTGTATCATCATGCGGCCAGTTATGATGTTAGAACTGTGGTTGATCACGCGATGGCCGTTGGTTCTTATGATGAGGTAGCCATGGTCGGCATGAGCATGGGCGGGGGTCAAACGATCCGCTATTTGGGAGAAGAACCAGGATTTGGGCTTCCGCAGCAAATTAAAAAGGCGGTGGCCATTTCAGTACCTTGCTCGTTGCCTGAAAGTGTTGACACATTGGGCTTGAGAAGTAATAAAGTGTATGAGAAACGTTTTTTGAACAAGCTTAAAGACAAGTTAAGAAGGAAGGCAGCGCAATATCCTGACATTGACATAGCTAGGCTAGATGAGGTTAAGACATTAGAAGCTTTTGATGAAATATATTCAGCACCGCTTCATGGGTTTAGTAGTCGCGCAGACTTTTATGTGCACTGTAACCCATTTCCCTTTATTTCTAAAATCTCAAAGGAGCTGTTAATACTCAATGCACTCAATGACCCATTGTTAGTAGGGAATTGCTATCCATATGAGTTGGCTAAGGGGATGTCAAATCTCCATCTAGAGGCACCGGAAAGAGGAGGTCATGTTGGTTTTGTTATTGGGGGGAGTGAGTACACGTATTCAGAACTGAGGACTTTAGAGTTTTTAACAGAGACTCCAATGCGCTAAATCTTAAATCGATTAGAATTGCGCTTGAAACAGAACGGGTAAGTGATCTGAAACCCAAAGTCCATTTTGTCTTCTGTCATCAATGTGGCTAAGGCTTTTGGGTGTCACATTTAAATAGAATATATAGTCAATCCGATCTTCTAGTTTTGCAGAAGTATTAAAGCCACTGAAAGTGCCAATAGGACCATAGAATGCCTTCTGAGTATTAGAAAAGGCATCTTTTAGGTAGCTAGTAATATTCAATATGGGTTGACTGCTTGGCGTGGCGTTAAAATCTCCCGTAAGAATGACTGGGGACGCTGAGCCGGCAATTTCTTTAATTTTTTGAACGATCAGCGTAGCAGAATTGGCCCTAGCTACTTTACCGATATGATCGAAGTGGGCATTGAAAAACCAGAAGGTCTTTCCAGAATCATTGATTTTGAATTGAGCATAAGAACAAATGCGCGGAAGCGCGGCATCCCAATCTTTACTTACTTTTTCGGGAGTTTCTGATAACCAGAATGTTCCCTCAGTCAGTAAGGTCAATTCTTGTTTATTGTAAAATATGGCAGCGAATTCACCTTTGTCTTTTCCATCATCTCTACCTACGCCAGAGTAGTCGTAAACCCCAGATTGATCACGAATGTATTGGACTTGATCGAGGAGGCCCTCTTGAATTCCGAAAACCAAAGGTTCATAATTGTTAATGAGTGCAACGAGTTCATCTTTTCTTTCATCCCATTTGTTCACTCCATCGTTAGGGTTGTTATAGCGGATGTTGTAAGACATGAAGGTTTGGACTTGTGCAAAGACTGGCTGGGCAATAGAAACAGTTAAACACACCAAAAACGAGATGAGAATTTTATTCATGACCCAATATATCAAATTTGAAAAATAGACGATGAAAGTCTAAAATCTCTTCAATACTAAATCACTCACCGCATCACCAATTGATAAGGAAGAGGTAGCAGCTGGAGATGGGGCATTGCAAATATTAATCGCATGCTTGGCTTCAATGATTGAGAAATCATCTAGCAAACCACCATTTCTATCACAGGCTTGTGCACGCACTCCAGCACCACCATCTACTAAATCAGATGCCTGAATTTCTGGAAGGAGTTTCTGTAGGGCTTTGGTAAAAGCGGCTTTGGAGAATGAACGATACAGTTCACCAAAACCAGTTTTCCAATATTTTGCAGCTACTTTTTGGAAACCAGGCCACATGAGTGACTCAGCTAATTCACCCAGATGAATTTGGGACTTTTTATAGCCTTCTCGCCTAAAGGCAAGCACAGCATTTGGTCCAGCTTCAATGCCACCATCAATCATCCGCGTAAAATGAACGCCCAAGAAAGGGAAGTTTGGATCGGGGACAGGGTAAATCAGATGTTTAACTAAATATTCCTTCTCTGGAATCAGTTTGAAGTACTCTCCACGGAAAGGGATGATTTTCAAATCGACTTCATCAGAAGTCATTTTGGCCAATCGGTCTGAATAAAGGCCACCACAATTGACGACAAGTCTAGTTTCTAGTTGCTGCTTACTCGTTTCGACTACAGAATCAGTAGTAGATTCCTTGATGCCTAAAACTTTTTCTCCTAAGAAGATGTCACCTCCCGCTTCTCGGATTTTATCTGCATATTTTTCAGCTATAGCAACATAATCAACAATCCCAGTATAGGGTACCTTTAGCGCAGCTATTCCTTTAACATGCGGTTCAATCTCCTTAAGCTCATCCACGTTGATCTTCGAGATTTTGTCAAGGCCATTTTCTAACCCTCGATTGTAGAGGTTTTCCAATAACGGTCTTTGGAATTCATCTGTGGCGACTACAACCTTGCCGCAGAGGTCATAAGGGATTTCTTCCTGCTGACAGAACTCAAGCAGCATGTTATAGCCATTGATACAGTTCGTAGCCTTGAGACTACCTGGTTTGTAATAGAGGCCAGAATGAATAACACCACTGTTGTTTCCCGTTTGGTGTTGGCACAACTGTGCTTCCTTCTCGACCAAGGCAAGTTTTAGCTTGGGGTTCTTCTGAAGGCTTTTGTAAGCAGTAGCTAAACCTACGATACCACCGCCAATAACTATAATGTCGTACTTCATATACTAAAAAGGCAAATCGTCAGATTCATCAGCATTTAACCAAGCGGGCTCATCATTAGAGGCCGGTGGAGGAGGTGTTGCACCAGAACCAGTACTAGAAGGAGTAGAGGCTGCACCTTGTCCTTGGTCAGCTGTAATGCGCCAAGCTTGTAAGGAATTGAAATACTTGTCAACACCCTGTGGGTCTGTCCACTTTCTTCCCTTTAGGTTGAAAGCGACAATTACTTCTTGCCCTTCAGAGAATCCGTCTAACTGATCACATTTGTCTTGAATACATTCGAACTTAATGAATTCAGGGTATTGAGGGTTATCGGCATACTCTACTACAAACTCTCTTTTCTTAAAAGAAGCAGTTACTTGCTGTGAAGGGAATATTGTTTGGATTTTGGCTTTGATTTCCATGCGCTAAGAATTTTCTCAAAGCAATTCAATAATCATTGAAGAAACAAATTCATTGAAGGCTTAATGTGACTTTGATCAAACTTTTCGTTAGACAGATTGTCAAAGACATAATGATTCACTGGATTTGCTGAGTTAAGTCATTTGAGAAAAGGAAATTTTGACCATCTTTGATGCCTAATATTAGGCATCTGAATAGAGCGTTTAATAAATTGAGGAGACTACTACTAATTTTCTTACTGTCATTTGGGAGCCTATCGGCTTTCTCTCAGGTAACTACTGAGGGAAGGGAATTCTGGTTGGGCTTTATGGAGAATAATGATGGAGGAACGGCATCTTCTTTAGAGATATTTTTGACGAGCAAGGAGACAGCACAAGTCGAGATTTTCCTATATAGAGATAGTCGTACCATCACTATAACAGTTGAACCAGGTGTAACACATAGAGAGATAATCGGAAGCGCACCCAATAACCCTAATGCCGCTTCTGGCTCTGGTCAGCTTCAAAGAAAGGGGATTTATATAACCTCCGATGAAGATATTAGTGTCTATGCATTAAATAATAGATTTAGAAGTGCTGATGCAACAGTCGTCTTGCCTTTTAATACTTTAGGTAATCAGTATTACGCTGCTGCCTACTGGGAAGGGGCGCCTGCTGGTGATAATTGGGATATTGGTTCTGGTCCTGCTCAATTACTAATTGTCGCTGCTACTGATAATACACAAATTGACATAACACCTTCAGTAACTACAATAGATGGTAGGGCTGCTGAGACCACTTTTACGATTACTCTTGATCAAGGAGAAGTCTATCAGGTTCAAGCAGATGCTGATTTAGCGGGTACATTAATTGAAACTTCTACGGCAAATGATCCTGATGTGTGTAATAATTTTGCCGTTTTCGCTGGTAACAAATGGGGTAGAGTAACTGGAGGCGCTGACTGTGGATCGGGCGGTAATGCGGGTGGATTTGCCGCAGATCAATTGTATGAGCAAATGTATCCAACAAACACTTGGGGCAGAGAGTATATCGCTGTACCCTTTGAATTGAGAAGGGCTTATGTTTTACAGGTTACTGTGCTTGAAGATGATACAGAGCTCACGATTGGGGCCGCAATAGATACATTATTAGGTGCCGGTGATGTGATATATGCGCTTGAAGAGGATGTAGTTAGAATTAATGCTAATAAACCTATCCAAGTAGCTCAATTAAGCCAGTCACTGAGTTGTGATGCGAACGTTAATTTCGGGCCTGGCGATCCATTTATGATCATGCTGAGTCCAAATGAACAAAAGCTAAACGATATCACTTTTAATGCGCTGACTACAGAAGCAATAGATGATTATTTTGTGACTGTTATTACTGAAACATCTGAAATTGCCAATATAACTTTTAATGGAGCGGTGATTAACCCTGTTAATTTCACACCAGTTGCAGGATCGACATTTTCAGTAGCTAGTTTAGGGATAGATAAGGGGGAAGATTATAATTTGAACTCTGAAGCTGGATTTATAGCCTATATATATGGTTTTGGTAATATCGAGTCGTTTGGTTATGTCGCTGGGGCATCCTTAGAAAACTTGAGTTTAGACATAGTCGGAGATGACCCGGATATTGCCATTATTGCTGAAGAAGGTTGTGTTAATAATGAGATTGCCTTTACTGCTGATTTTGAGGTGCCAGCGGGAGAAGCACCTAGGTTTACAGAGTTTGAATGGAATTTTGGAGATGGTACAATCGCCACAGGTAAAGACACGGTTCATACTTATTCTCAACCTGGAGAATATACCATCACATTATTGGTCTCTGATGGAGGTGGGGTTTGTGGTATAAATTCCGATCTAAAAGTGAGAACCATTACAATTACACCAAATGAGATCACCAATATTTCAGGTCCTGCCTCAGTCTGTCCAGATGTTAATGGTATTGCCTATGCCGTTGAAGGCACGCCAGGCAATACTTACCAATGGATTGTAGATGGAGGTACAATTGTTGGTGCGGACACTGGAGATGCTATATCTGTCGATTGGGGTGCGGCAAGACCAGATGCTTCCTTGAAGTTAATCTCCACAAACACCTTAGGTTGTGTAGCTGATACGGTCACATTTGATGTGATCATTAATAAGAGACTAGAACCAGTTTTACCACAGAGTAATGGTTTTACAAATACTGAGGTCTGCTTTACTGAGTTAGGGGATGTTACTTATTCCACGCCACAAACTGCCGGGTCAGAATATGAATGGTTTATTACGGGAGGGAATTTTATTACGGCAAACAACACTAATCTGGTGAGGGTAAGTTGGAATGGCCCAGGTGCAGGTCAAATCTGGTATAGGGAATTTAATCCTTTGATATCAGACTGCGAAGGATTCTCCGATAGACTAGATATTATCATCTACCCCGAAATTGTTTCTACACCCACCATTATGGATGCACTTTGTAACGGGGATGCGAATGGAACGATCAGCATCGCATTAGCAGGAGGGAAACCTGGATATACAGTGGCATGGAGTAATGGAATGACTGGTATAGATATCAATGGCTTAGCCGCTGGAGATTATACAGCCACTGTAACAGATGCGCTTGGCTGCGAAGTAATGTTTACCTATACCGTAGCTGAGCCTGCAATATTAGAAGTTGCTGATAATCAGCTCACAGATGTAAGATGTTTCCAAGAGTCTAATGGAGCTGCTACTATACTGGTTGCAGGTGGTACTGTGTTTCCGAATGGCGACTATATTTATAATTGGACAGGCACTAGTGGCTTTACCCAAAGTACCAATACAGGCACAATTAATGGGTTAAGAGCAGGGGCTTATCAAGTAGATATTCGTGATGCGAATGGTTGCGAAACGTCAACGACTTTTACGATCAATGAACCGCTCCTTTTGGAGGCAGACATAGCATCATTAATCAACGATCCGATCTGCCCACAAGCTTCTGATGGAACGGCTTTCATTGATGCCAAAGGTGGTACCCCTGATTATCAGTTTTTCTGGAGTAATAACCCAACATTAAATGATCCAAATGCCTCTGGCCTTAGCAAAGGTAATTATACCGTAAGGATCGTTGATGCGAATGGTTGTGAGACTTCTTTAGCCATCGAAGTAACCGAGAGGTTTCCAAGAATATTCATTCCAAATGCATTTAGTCCCAATGGAGATGGTACAAATGATGACTTCAAGCCAGTGGCTGACTGCTCCATCACCTTTTCGATGCAAGTTTATAATAAGTGGGGCTCTGTTGTCTTTTCTACAGAAGATGTAAATGAAGGTTGGGACGGTCAATTCGACAACCAACCTGCACCTGACGGAAAGTACTCCTATGTAATCTTCTATGCGGGGACACTTAATGATGTGGCTTTTGAAGAAACCTTTAGAGGGTCTATCAAACTAATCCGTTAATTCCTTCTGATTTCTTCGGCATTGACTAATTTCATATTTGGTCTAAATCAATTTTGAATTGCCACTAACCGTATACAAATCTTCAGCCGGATCAGGTAAGACTTTTACCCTTGTAAGAGAGTACCTAAGGCTAGTATTGCTCAATCCATCGGACTTCAAAAACATCCTTGCCATCACCTTTACCAATAAGGCGACTGAGGAAATGAAGCGAAGGATTCTTGACGCCTTGCTTGAAATCGCTGAAGGGAGTGAAGAGGCTATGTTTCATAGCATAAAAGAAGCCTTAGGTGAGCAACTTGATGACGATGGGATCAGGTCGCGAGCAAACGAAGCTTATGAACTCATCATTCATAATTATGGGCGATTTGAAATTTCCACCATAGATAGCTTTTTCTCTAAAGTGCTCAGGTCATTCGCGCGTGAACTCGATTTACCAATGAGTTATGAGCTGGAGATGAATGTATCCTTGGCGCTGAACGAATCCATAGACCAGCTCTTCCGAAGTCTTGACGATAATAAGCAAGTAAGGGACTGGCTAGTATCCTTTGCCAACGAGCAAATGGAGAATGATAAGTCATGGAATGTAGACCAGAACATGGAAAAGCTAGGCAAGAGCCTTTTTTCTGAAGCATTTCAAGATGGGTTCCGCGATGTAGATTTAGACTTAGTCAGACTGAAAGAACTCATTGTAACGATGAGCAAAACAGTTAGAGGCTATGAAAATGAGTTAAAAGCCTTCGGTAATGAAGCGCTCGACCTTTTGACGAAACATGGGCTAGTTGTTGAAGACTTTAAAGGTGGGTCAAGAAGTGTTGCTAATACATTTAAGAAGCTTATCAGAGGGGATCTCGAACTCACTAATACATTTATAAAGACTGCCAACGGAGATGATACTTGGTATACCAAGACCTCTCCTAAAATAGCCGAGATTGATGCCTTGGTGGCCGGAAGGTTTGGTCAGATAGCGCCTGCCATTGTCAAGTACATCGAAGACTATCAAGTCGATTACAATACAGCTAAAGTGCTGCTAAAGAACATGTTCTCTTATGGCCTATTAGAAGAACTTAATAAGCATTTGAAGGAATACCGAGACGAACACAATGTGATGTTAATCTCGGATAACAACCTGATATTAAAAGACATACTAGCCGAAGCAGATGCCCCGTTTATCTTCGAGAAGCTAGGCAGCTTCTTTAAGCACATCATGATCGATGAGTTTCAGGATACTTCCAACTTCCAGTGGAGTAACCTTCAACCCCTTGTGGTTAATGCGCTTTCTGAAGACAATAACGTACTCATCGTTGGCGATGTAAAGCAATCCATCTATCGATTTAGAGGAGGCAATATGAATTTGCTTTTGACGGAGTTGAAAAAGGACCTGGGAGCTTTTTATACCAAGGATTCAGACAAGAATTTGGTCGACAACTACCGAAGCCTGACGCAGGTAGTCAATTTCAACAATCAGTTATTCGAAAAACTACCGATTGCCATTGGGCAAAATGAAGCCATAACGGATACTGAGCTATTCGAAAGTGCCTATGCTAATCATCACCAAGAAGCCAAAGGTAAGGAGGGTGGCTTCGTACGTGTTCGGTTTTATGATAAAGACGAAACGCCTTGGAAAACATCCGCGCTGATAGACTTAGTAGATGCCATTAAAGCAAATCAGGCACAAGGTTTTGAATTAAGTGACTTCCTTATCCTTGTCAATGCCAATGGAGAGATTCCAGATATAGCCAATGCCTTATTGACTGAAAATATCCCGTTCATCAATGGTGAGTCCTTAAGAATTACACAAAGCGATTTGGTGGTCTTTGTATTGGAAGTCTTCCGATACCTTCAATCGGACTATGATGAAATACTATGCCTCAATTTGATTCGATTGTATCATCAGTTGAGTGGTCAGAATGCGCAAGAAGTATTGCTCAGGTCTAGAGAAAACCGAATGTCTTTAGAGGAAGCGGCTTTCCCGAAGGATTTTCTTGAGCAGAAGCATCATTTGAAACAACAGTCACTCTTCGATTTAGTAAGCGAAGTATTATTGATCTTCAATTTCACAAATCAAGCGGATGTATACATTCAGCGGTTTCAAGATGTAGTGCTGGAGCAAACGCAAAAAGGAATCAATTCCATCAACACCTTTATGGAATGGTGGGACAATGAGGGCTATGATACTACGGTCTCGGCTAACGAAAAGACCAATGCAGTGAGAATCATGTCCATACACAAGTCGAAAGGCTTAGAGGCTCCGATTGTCTGTATCCCTTTCGCCCATTGGAGTATTCTTCCCCCAGTAAGGCATCAATTCTGGACAAGAGATTTACCGATAGATTACCAAGATTTAAAATTCGTTCCCCTAGATTATTCAAAACGTTCTTTGTCAAACTCTCATTTTGCCGAAGCCTTTTATCAAGAGTCGAAAGAGTTTGTTTTAGATGTGTTGAACAAGACTTATGTAGCCTTTACTCGGGCCAGAGAGAAGTTATATATCTCCGCACCAACTGGTGAAACGAAAGGTAAGGCGGCTGCTCCATCGAATATTCAATCTTTGCTATGGCAGATACTTCCCGGCTTAGAGAGTCAGGAGCAAGCCGAAAGTGGTTATTTAGACTACACTTTTGGCAATTCTGCTGATAAAGTGGGAGCGAATGAAACCAAGAGTGATGCCATTGGAATTAAGGTCTACCCAAGTTCTTCTTACCTACAGAAATTGACCATCCGGAATGATTCGGAACGCTTTTTTATGCTTCAAGAGACACAAGACGCAGAGAACATTACCATTGGTAATCAGGTGCATGAAGTGCTGTCAGCCATCAATACAGCAGAAGATTTAGAGCCAGTACTTAAACAAATGCAACAGGCAGGAGAACTCGATGAGAAATCCGTTTTAGCCGTGTCATCAAGAATTACGAAGCTCTTTGAAGACCCTAATATTTCACCATGGTTTTCTGATGGCTTTGAAGTGCTCAACGAAAGAGAGATTTGGTACGATAACCGCATTCATAAGCCAGATAGGATTCTAACGCATGGAAATAAGGCAATCGTCATTGATTATAAGAAAGAGAAAGAAGGAGAAACGCATCACGAACAAGTGAGGCGATATATGAAAGCCATGAAAGCCCTCGGCTATGAAGAAGTTGAAGGGCATTTGATTTATGTTGAACCAGTTATCGTAAGAGAGGTGTGCTTATGAAAACCTTCCACGAATCACTAGTAGATCATGTTGATGAAGGCGATTTACAAGCGCTAAAGAGTCATTGCTATGTATTTCCCACAAAACGTGGAGGAGTGTTCTTTAAACGGTCGCTGCTAGAGCGGTTTGGCGACCAGAACTTCATTTTGCCTACTATTCTCAGTATTGAAGACTTGGTACAGGAGATGACGGGTTTCAATATAACCGATGAATTAACCCTGCTATTTAGTCTATTTCAAGTTTACCAAAAGCGAGACAAAGACTTAGAGTTCGATAAGTTTTACGCTTGGGGAAAGGTCATCTTAAAAGATTATGACGAGATAGATCGCTATATGGCCGATGCCAATCAGATCTACTCGGCCTTACAGAACATTAAAGAAATAGACCATGTTTTCGGGTATAATGATGAGCTCCGAGGAATCATCGAGCGCTATCGAACCCTCACGGAGAAGAAAGAGAAGACCAAGCTGCTTACCGAGTTTCTAAAAATTTGGCAAGAGGTAGGTAATGTCTATGTGGAATATCAAGACACCTTACTGAAAGAAGAGAAGGCTTACGGTGGCATGCTCTATCGAAATCTAGCCGAAATCCTCAAGCAAGAACACTTCGATCATAAGTATAGTCATTACCATATCTGTGGCTTTAATGCCCTCTCTAAGTCTGAAGAGGTGATTTTTGATGCTTTGGTGAAAGCGGAAAGAGGAACACTGTATTGGGATGTGGATACCTACTACCTAAGAGATAAGCGAGAGGAGGCAGGCGATTTTGTTAGAGCATACGAGCAGAAATGGCCAGACTCAGTTTGGATTAATGCGAACTCTCTAGAGGAATCTAAGAACGTTACAGTACACGCGGTTCCGCAGTTGATGGGTCAAGCACACTTAGCCGCAGATTTAATGGCCGAGGCCGTTGCTTTAGGCTTTAAGCCTGAAGAGTCTGCCATTGTTTTGGCTGATGAGAAACTACTGTTACCACTGCTTTATGCTATTCCAATGGAAGGGCAAAAGCTGAACGTTACGATGGGATATCCCATGAAGTCAACCGTAGTCTATGATTTTGCCTTGAGTTATCTCGAATTGATGAGAAGGGCTAAAGTAGTGGGTGACGATGTGATCTTCCATGTGTACGACCTGAGGCCATTTTTATCGAATGCCTACACAGCCATTTTTCATGAAGGCATCTATGATCACTTGAACCATTGGTTCGTTCAAGAAAAGAAGAATAAGGTGGGATTGAAAGCGCTCATGGAGAGGATCAAATCACCAGAAATAAGGGCTTTACTCGGTGCTAAGACAGATTGGGAAGTGCTAAGTCAAGCTTTCAAAAGCTACTTAACAACAGTATTCTATCACTTTAAGGAATCTGAAAATGGCGTGGCTGATCGAGAGTTTATCTACTTCTTCTTGAAGTCACTCAATCAACTGAACGACTATTTAAAAACACGTGACGGCTTCTCACTGAGGTTGATCAAAAAGATTATTCAAGAGCATTTCAGGTCCATTAAGATACCATTTGAAGGCGAACCGGTCAGAGGTTTTCAAATCATGGGTTTCCTTGAAACGAGAACCCTTGACTTTAAAAATGTGATTATCTTGTCTACCAACGAAGGCAAGATTCCCGCTGGGAGAAGCCTAAATTCATACATTCCTTATGGCTTAAGGCGGGTTTTTGAATTGCCTACTTTCGAAGAGCAGGACGCTATTTATGCTTATCACTTTAAACGCTTAATTCAGCGTGCTGAAAATGTCCATTTTATCTATGACAATACGGTGGCTGCGGATTCAACAGGTGAGGTGAGTCGCTTCGTTTTACAACAGCTAAGGTTGTATAAGAATCTACCCAACTATACATTAGAAGAGAAGACCTATGAGGGGATTATCCCACCTCAGACAGAAAATAGAGCTATTACTATCGACAAGGTCCCTGAAGTGATGCACATGCTAGAGCGGTATTTAGAGGGCAACGAGGCTGAGAAATTCCTTTCGCCAACATCGCTCACCACCTATGTGAGTTGCCCACTGAAATTCTACTTTCAATATGTGGCGCGTTTTAGCGAACAAGATCAAGTAGAGGAGGATATCGATGCCCGAAACTTGGGTATTGTGGTTCACGAAGTGCTTGAAAAACTCTATACGCCTTATTTGGGTCAAGAAGTCTCTAAAGACCAGATTAAGTTATTGAAGGGCTTAGTAGAAAAGCAGCTTATCGTTTCACTCGAAGAAAATAAGATCATCCAACCGAATCAACAATTGGAAGGTCGAGATTTGGTGACTAAGCGCGTGATGGAGCAAATGGTCCAGAAAGTCCTCGATTTAGATATTAAACAGGCGCCATTTAAGATGGTGGGTCTTGAAAGAAATGATTTTCAATATTACGTTTCCTTACCCAACGGAAATAAGGCTAAGATTGGTGGAACTATAGATCGTATCGATGAAAAAGATGGAGTCACCCAAATCATTGACTATAAGACAGGTAAGGTGAAGCTTTCGGCAATGGCTCAATTGAAGCTTCCTGCAGAAGAATACACACAAGCCTATTTTGAAAACCCTGACTTGAAGTCCGGTTTTCAGGGTTATTTGTATTCCCTACTTACCAGAGGTCATTTATCGGATCAGGTGCGTATCGGTATCTTGAGTATGCGACATCTCAGCCAAGGCACGCAATGGCTAAGGGCAGGGCAGTTAGTACCAGAGCAAGTTATCGATGCTTTTGAAACGCGCTTAAAGGAACTGGTGAATGAGATCTATAACCCCGAAGTTCCTTTTACGCAGACGGAAGACCTTAAACAATGCGAGTACTGTGCCTTTAATCGGGTGTGTAGGAGGGTTTGATAATCCCCCGCTTCGCACCCCCGTAGAACGGGGGACTTTAACGAAGACAGTTTGCTTTTCTTTTTGTGGCGTTTCAACCCGATTTAGATTTTTACCTAGCGAATCGTCTTCTTTTCATCGATCTGAATTAGTACCAATTCCCGCTTTGGCTACTAGGAGCCAGTGGGATTCGGCTGCTCTCAGCCGTTAGAGGTTTTTTTCAATTACGTTTATAATTAGAGAGAACTATCAGAAATGTGATTTGTGTAGGAGGGTTTGATGATCCCCCACTTCGCGCACCCTTAGAAAGGGGGACTTTAACGAAGAGGGTCCATAGACTTTCCGAAAACCTTAAGGCGTAGAATTCCCCCTTTGGCTAAAGGGGGCTAGGGGGATTCGACACCCATTGCAAAAACTCAATAAAGATTCTTTTTCTCCCAATCATCAATAAAATCCTCCAAAATTCGAATGACACCAGAAATATTCATTTTAACATCCATGTCATCGAATCTGAGAAATTGAAGTCCCATTTCTTCAAGGATGGATTGTCTTTCTTTATCCTTGATAGGTGCATCGCCTACCAAGTGACTAGCACCGTCCACTTCGATCACAAGGTTGAGTTTCTTACAATAGAAGTCTACTATGTAATTGTCTAATGGTTTCTGTCTATTGAATTTATAACCACTGATGTTACCTGCTCTGAGTTGTTGCCAAAGCAATACTTCCGAAAGCGTACTGTTATTCCTCAGGTTTCTTGAGAACTGCTTTAGGTTTTTATTGTAAGGCAGATAATACACATACTCAATTTATTAAATCCCCATCGCAATTCTAGCGAGGTCAAGCTCTTCAAAATTGCTAGTGATCTTTTTGACCTTACCATCAGGGCCGATGATATAGTGTGTAGGGTAGGCAAGGTTAACTAGGTTATCCACTATGAAATCGCTTTGCTCAGCGATCACCTTATAGTCGAATTGCCTTTTGGTCAGGAACTTCTTTAAGGCTTCTGGCTTATCTAAAGCCAAGCTGATGAAGATGACATCAGCTCGATTGGTGTATTTCTCAACCATCTCGTTGAGGTCGGGCATTTCCTCAATGCATGGCGCGCAGGCGATAAACCACGTTTTTAGGAAAATCGTTTTGCATTTGAGGCTTTCATTGGTGAATAGATTGCCCTCCAAATCATTGAATTCGAAATCTGGAAAGTCTTTTCCTTCCTGCAGGAAGTGTTGAAGCGCATAATAACCGTCTACTTCAGCCAAACCACTGATGCCTTGGGCAGCATTCTCTGATATCGGCCTGAGGTGGTAGTAGTTATCTCCAGCTTCGTCTTTCACTTCTAAGGCTATAAAGTCGCCCGTATCCAACTTTTCTAAGAACTCTTGCTTGCTTATGGTTTGACCATCCATACCAAGTGGGCTGAACTCCGTGGACAGAATAATATGCTTCTTGTTGTATGTCCACCAAGTCATTTTATCTGCTTCAAGGTGAGCCTGCAATGCCTTAACGGAGCCATACTGAGTGGTGAGCACCCTTGTTGAGTCTTTGGCGGGATTGCCACAGCCAAGGCAGATGAACAGGGTCAATAAGAGTAATGTGGCTTTGATGCGCATGGTGTCATAAAGATAATGGACGAAGTGAACTGTTAATATTTCTTTGGTGAAAAGACTATCTTAAGTATAAAATTTGAAGGCTATGCATATAAATCCTACCGCAGAACAACAGCAACAATTCATGGAAATGCCTAGCATAGGACCATTGTACATGATCAATATGCTCAAGTTTAAGCCGGGTGGACTTACAAAATATCAAGCCTGTGTGAAAGCAGTGTCTCCCTTAATCAATGAGGTAGGCGGTGAGCTGGTTTGGTCGGGTCAATCCATAGCCACGCTTATCGGTCCGCATGAAGAGGATGAAGGGCTATGGGATGCTGTCTTGATCGTTAAATACCCAAACTAGATGGCGCTCGCAGCACTTGGAAGTCATCCAGACTATCCTGGGTACTTAAGAACAGCGGCTTTGGCCGATTCGCGCTTGATTGCTAGTACTGACATGGACTTCTCATAAAAAGACCTCAATCGTGTACTGATTGAGGTCTTTAGCCTAAATATTAATGGCTATTACTTCCTGATATCCATTGAAACAGCATCAGTACGGTATTTATCGAACCATCCTAAGATGGCTGAAACTTTACCAATCAAGTTACTCGGCCTTGCTGCAATGCCATGATATGCCCCAGGAATTCTCACCATAGCGGTTTCTACTCCTTGTAGTTTCAATGCTGAGAAATATTGCTCAGATTCATGAATCGGTGTTCTTAAATCTGACTCTCCAGTCAATAACATAGTTGGAGTTGTCACATTACCAATCAAGGAAATAGGAGAGTGCTTCATGTACTTTTCAGGATCTTCCCAAGGTCTTTTTTCAAACCAATAGCGCGTAGCAAATGCCGACATATCTGAATAAAGCGCCCAACTGAACCAATTGATTACAGGCTTAGCTACTACAGCTGCTTTGAATCGATCAGTCTTACCAACGATCCATGCTGTTAAAACACCACCGCCAGAGCCGCCAGTGACGAACAATTGGCTTTCATCGATATATCCTCGGCTGATCACCTCGTCCACACCTGACATTAAATCGTCATAGTCCTTGCTTGGGTAGTTCTTGTCGATCTCATTACCAAAGTCGAAGCCATAACTTGTACTGCCTCTAGGGTTGGTGTACAACACGACATAGCCCGCAGCAGCCATCAATTGAATCTCTCCAGAGAAGACAGGGCCATAACTAGAGAATGGTCCGCCATGTATTTCTAGAATGAGTGGGTACTTTTTGTTAGGATCAAAGTCTGCTGGTGTCACAATCCATCCATTGATGTCTAAACCATCTACAGACGACTTGTACCAAATCTCTTCTACTTTACCGAGTTTCTTATAATCGAAGAGGTCTTCGTTGACCTTAGTCACTCTTTTGTTCTTTCCGGCATTGCCTACGCCTAGATCGGCTGGTTCTAATGTTTCAGCCCATGTATAGGCATAATTACCATTGTCAGCGATAGAGTAGCTACCAGAGGTATAAGGTCTACCTAGTGTACCGCCACCAAGGCCTTCGGTGATATCTGATACTTTCCCTTTTAGGGTCATGTAAGCGATTTTAGTATGGGCCTTGTCTACATATTGGAAGTAAAGTCCTTTGCCATCTGCTGACCATGTGATGTCATTGACATCACGATCTAAGTTTCCTGAAATCAATTGACTATTAGAGCCATCTACATTGGCCACATACAATCGACTGATTTGATAGCCATTGTAATTGTCGTCAAAACCTAAATAGGCCATTTTCTTTCCATCAGGTGAGATGGTTGGATTCCCATCGGGGCCATAACGATCAGTAAGTTTTGTGAGCTTTCCATCAGAAATAGAAACGGAATAGATGTCAGAATCAGAGCCTTCAATTTCTCTGTCTTCACGCATGTTTGCACTGAAGTAAAGGTGTTGGCCATCCTTTGCCCAAACGGCATTGCCATGGTCAAATGGTGCATCTGTAATTTGTCTTGGCGTACCGCCAGAAACAGGAACCGTAAAGAGTTGTTGACTGCCCGAAGGCACTTCACCTTGGCCATCTCTTCTCCATCCGAGGTCGTCCACATACTTAGGTGGAGCATTCCAAGTAGCGCCTGCTGGCTTAGCCGGCATCTTAATCGGAGAAGGCTTTAATTTAGGTACAAACATATTAAAGGCCAGATGTTTATCATCTGGTGACCAAGTAATACTTGAGGGTGATTTCTCTGAATTTACTAAGACCATTTCATCGCCAGAATCCATCCATCGCAGGTAGATTTCTGATTTGCCTGACTTATTAGACGTGTAGACAATTCTACTGCCGTCATGTGACCAACGAGGAGAACGATCGCTTTGCTCGCCTGTCGTTAGGGGTCTATTTTGGGAGCCGTTAAAACTGGCGATCCATAAGTTGGAAAGGTTACGATCGGTCATGATGTCCTTGAAATTGCGGACATAAATGATCTTTTGTCCATCAGGAGAAATCTGTGGATCGGAGATATATTCTAGATTGAATATGTCCAACATTTCCAATTGATTGGAAACCTGCGCCTGCAAATTGATGGTACATGTCAATAGCAGCGTGAGTAATAGGGTTAGGTTTTTTAGTGCTTTCATAAAGGTTGAATTTGAATAATGATGAAGATAGGCAAATCACATTACAGTATAAAGAGAAGATTTTTCAGCGGATTTAACGCCAAGCCATTTTAATGAATAGGACATTTATGCTTAGTTTAATGGTATGAAGCAATGTCTGATTTTCTCCTTGATGCTAGCGCTTGGGTTCACGGCCTGTCAAAGCGCACCGAAAGAACGAAAAGTCGTCTTTATCCTTTTGGACGGGATTCCAGCCGATGTATTAGAAACCACCAACACGCCTTATCTCGATGAGATTGCAGGCGATGCTGGCTATACCCGCGCTTATGTGGGTGGAGAGAAGGACAGCGCCACTCAATCACCAACCATCTCCGCAGTGGGGTATAACAGTCTACTTACAGGCGTGTGGGCGAATAAGCATAACGTTTGGGGCAACAGCATCAAAGCACCGAATTACGACTACTGGAGCATCTTCAGGGTGGCGAAGGAACATGACCCTAGCCTCAAGACCGCGATCTTCTCCACTTGGCTGGACAATCGCACCAAGTTGATCGGAGAGGGGCTTCCTGAAACAGGTAATCTCAAAATGGATTACGCCTTTGATGGTTTTGAATTGGATACTGTGCGCTTTCCGCATGATGAAGAGCGCCAATACATCCTGAACATTGACGAAATGGTCGCCACAGAAACCGCAGAATACATTGCTAGTGACACACCAGACCTTTCTTGGGTGTATTTAGAGTATACAGATGATATGGGCCACCGCTATGGCGATAGTCCTCAAATGACCAAGGCGGTAGAACTAGCCGATGCCCAAGTTGGTCGTATTTGGAAGTCCATTCAAGCCCGTGAGCAAGCCCACAACGAAGAATGGCTAATCGTCATTACCACAGACCATGGCCGAACTGCAGCCAGCGGAAAAGGACATGGTGGACAATCCAACCGAGAGCGTACGACTTGGGTGGTCACCAATTACCCAGCGCCATTACCATCTTTTTATCAAAATCCTGGCATTGTGGATATTATGCCTTCTATCGCCAATTACTTGGGTCTAACCATGCCTAAGGAAATTGAGGAAGGTTTGGATGGTAAGGCGTTTATTAGGAGGTGAAGCTATATCTAGCTCTCACTTGCAGTGAGTGCTGGTCTTAGAAGATGGGTCCGCACTACATTGCGAACCAGAGAGGGTTATTCACCTTTTACGTTTCGTCATTTATTGGGGCGTTTGTCAGCTCAGAAATACTGTTAAGCTTTTCAAGCAGGGGTTGCTTCTTTCGTTGTTCGCCCAGCAAGATGCTTGTTCCATCGGAAACTAGGTAAGCTTGGAAGAGCTCATAATTAATTTTAGTTGTTGAACCTCTAGAATTCAGTCGTTGACTTATAGGGGTTGATTTGATATTGAGAGCATCGATTGTATTGAAATGTTCAGGTGTTGAGCCGAAAAGAGATCTTGGCCTTACCGTGTTATTGTTCAGTTCTAGTATTCGTTTGGTAGGTCTGAAGACCTTCACAAGAATGATCGAAACTACCGCAATGATTATTCCGAACATGTTGTTAGTTGAGATTTGCACTACCCCAAAAAAAATCCCACCATATCCTAGATACCTCAGTTGAGGAAACGAATCATTATCTGTTGGAAAAACGAATTTTAAAGTGGCTTCAGTTGTGTTCATGGTGCTTCCATTTTAAAGTTCTTGCTTGGACTTATCTCGAAATGTTCTAAGAAAATGTTCATCTATGGTGTATAACGCTGCTTATAAAATGGCGTTGCCATCCCGCAAGACGCTATTGCCTGTGTACTTTGACATCAAACCACCCTTTAGAAAAAGAAACAAACCACTAACCCTAGGCCTCATCATACCAGGCCAATTTATTGACATGGATAAAAGAAACTTCCTACGCTTCGAATACCTTTTTGTCATTCGATATTGCTTCCGTTGTTTAGATAAGGATGAACTCATTTTCTGATTGAATAAAACTAAAACTGAAGGTTGATTATGATCATTGCAACGCACCTGAAGCATTAAGGTATTGAAAAAAAACCGAGATACAATTAGGTTTAACTTTCTCTCCAATCACTTCGCTGGTCTTAGCGTCTCGCTGAGACCCTAACCATTTAACAGTCTTAATGATAGGCGCTGTCATGCTTAAATGCAGCTTAATAGATCGTGAATTTAGAGATTAGCTCTTGTATCCATTCGGTCATGAAGTATCCTCATGATGATGCACTGGTTTCTGTCTATTTTGTAGAAAAGCAGATGACGATTGATGTGCGGCTTACGTTAGGGCTTCTCGAAGTGCGGATAGGGTTTACCTATATCAGGGTTGTCAAGAATAAGCCCCATGCCATGAAATAGCTCATCTTGATACCTGTCTGCTTCCTATCGCTTTTCTAAAGCAACAGCAGGTTGGAGAGGGGTTTTGGGCTTCTCGATCCTCAATGTGTATGACCGTCAGAATATCATCAATGGCTTTCAGGAAAGGGTCAATATCAACAATACCATTCGTTATGGACTAGGCTTTTCTCCAAATATTCAGGTGAAGTTTACTTTCTAAAGAATTTCCTATCTTCCTATGTAATCAACCTTAAGTACCATGGATAGAAGAGAATGGATGAGGCGCGGAAGTGCCTTAGGCGCCTTGTCATTATTAGGCACCACCGGTGTTATTTCAACACTCACAGCAGCAGAGAAAGCCAATTTCAACCCACGAGACCTATATTTCCCCCTCCAACTCCAATTTAATGAAAACCCATTTGGCCCTTCCGCCAAAGTGCGCGAGGCCATGGTTAAGGCATTTGATATCGGTTGTCGCTATCCAGATCCTTATTCAAGGGAATTACTCAACATGATAGCCGAGAAAGAAGGCGTTTCACGCGATCATATTGTGATCACAGGAGGTTCTTCCGAAGGATTGAGAATTACTGGACTCACCTTTGCGAATAACGGAGGCGAGATCATTGCCGCCAGACCGACATTCCTAGCTATGATGACTTATGCCCAGCAATGGGGCGCTTCTGTGAATTGGGTCGATCTTGACGATCAGCTGACGCATAATGTAGATGAGATGTACAAAAGGATATCATCGAAAACTAAGTTGATCTTTTTGTGCAACCCTAATAACCCGACATCAACGTTGCTCTCTAAAGAGAAACTTGTCAATTTCTGCACTGAGGCATCCAAAAAGACGATTGTCTTTAGCGATGAAGCCTACTATGACTTTGTCGAAGAGAAGGACTATCCATCTATGGTTTCGTTGGTGAAAGAAGGCAAGGACGTCATCGTCTCTAGAACCTTCTCGAAGGTATATGGATTGGCTGGCTTGCGGATTGGCTATTTAATCGCCAAGCCTGCCTTGGCCAAAAAGATCCGTGACAATGTTGTCGCTTATACCAATGTACTTGCCTTGAAGGCGGCTGTTTCAGCCATGAAAGACGATGAATTCTATCGTTTTAGCCTAGAGAAAGTAAAGGAATGCAAGCAGATCATGTATGCTGCCATGGATGAACTAAAACTTGAATATATCAAGTCCAATACAAACTTCATCTTCTTTAAAACGGGTCGGAACATCAATACCTTCAATAAGCAGATGCTCGATGAGGGCGTCAGGGTGGGTAGGGCATTTCCACCGTATAACGATTGGTGTCGCATCAGTACAGGCACGATCGAGGAGGTTCAATACTTTGCTGAAAAGTTAAAGAAGGTGCTCTCTTAAGTTGATTTTACATGGTATTCTCTTTTAATAAGCCTCAGGAAAAACATCAAAGAGGCTCAGATGGAGTACCGTTCATGTAAGTCTCAGCGTGGTTGCTAAACCTTTCCGATATTCAGAAATCAAATCTTAAAATTAACCTTTGAAATATGCAGACTATAAACTACGCTAGTCTTAGGGGTGTACGCATTACACTGTTAACACTATCTGCCTTATTAATGACTTTCCTGTCATACGGGCGACAAATCGACTTTTCCAAAATGGAATCAATGAAACCACGGAATATTGGCCCAGCTAATATGAGTGGTCGTATTACATCGATCGATGTAGTGCGCAACAATCCAGAAATTATTTATGCAGGTTCTGCCTCAGGTGGTCTTTGGAAATCTGAAAGTGGGGGTATCGCTTGGGAACCTATTTTTGATGATAACCTAGCCCTGTCTATCGGTGCAGTAGCTGTTTCACAAAAGAACCCAGATGTAGTTTGGGTAGGAACAGGTGAAGGAAACCCTAGAAATAGTTTAACCGGAGGTTATGGAGTCTATCGTAGCCTTGATGCTGGTGCTACTTGGGAACTCATGGGCCTTGAGAAGACGCGTAACATTCACAGAATTATTATTCACCCTGATGATCCAAATACAGTATACATCGGAGCGATTGGTTCTCCTTGGGGAGACCACCCTGAACGTGGTGTCTATAAAACTACTGATGCAGGTAAGACATGGAATCAAATCCTCTACATCGATCAAATGACTGGTGTAGGTGATATGGTGATGGACCCTTCCAATCCAGATAAGATCTTGGTCAATATGTGGCAGCACAGAAGAGAACCTTGGTTTTTCACTTCAGGCGGACCAAGTTCAGGACTTTATATGACCATGGATGGAGGTCAAAATTGGACAAAACAATCGGCTGAGAAAAATGGACTACCAGAAGGCGATGTAGGTCGGATGGGATTAGCCTTCGCTACGAACAACCCTGACCGCGTATATGCCATCATAGAAGCAAAGGATAACGCACTCTATCGATCAGAGAATGGCGGTAAGAACTGGACGATGATCAATGATAAATCGGATATCGGTAATAGACCTTTCTACTACTTCGATATTTATGTCGATCCTAAAAATGAAAATCGTCTTTATAGCATTTTCACAAATGTAAATGTGAGTGAAGATGGTGGTAAATCTTTCACGGGATTGATAGAGAGAAATCTTATTCACGTAGATAATCACGCATTATACATCAATCCTGATGATCCTAAATATATGATTTTAGGTAATGACGGTGGAATGGCCATTACCCGCGATATGGGTAAAACATGGCAGTTCGTTGAGAATTTAGCCTTAGGTCAGTTTTATCATGTGAATGTAGATAATGAGACGCCTTACAATGTCTATGGTGGTCTTCAGGATAATGGAACCTATACGGGACCAGCCTATACTTGGATTCAAGAAGGTTTGAGAAATGATTATTACTACGCCATAGGTGGTGGTGATGGTTTTGACGTTATGGCTGATCCTGATGATTCTAGATATGGCTACTCTCAATCACAACAGGGTAATGTGGGTAGATATGATAAACTTACAGGCAGCAGCAAAAGGATAAAGCCAACAAGTGACGATCCGAAATTAGAACTGAGGTTCAACTGGAATGCAGCGATCGCGCAAGATCCTTTTGATAATTCTACCATTTACTTCGGCAGTCAGTTTGTGCATAAAAGCACAGATAAAGGAGATAACTGGACGATTATCTCTCCTGATCTTACTACAAATGATTCAACTAAGCAGCAACAGGACAAAAGTGGTGGTTTAACGATTGATGCTACAGGAGCAGAAAATCACACAACGCTATTAGTTATTGAACCTAGTCCTACAGAAAAAGGTGTGATTTGGGCGGGTACTGATGATGGTAATGTGCAAATCACTAAAGATGGCGGATCGAGCTGGACTAATGTCAGTAAGAACATTAAGGGTGTTCCTGCCGGTAGTTGGGTAGCACAAATCAAGGCTTCAAGATATAATAATGGAGAGGCCGTTGCTGTCATTAATAATTACAGAAGGTTCGACTTTAAACCTTATGTAATGAAAACTACAAATTACGGAAAGTCATGGAGCCCGATAGTGAATGAAGCAGACGTGTTTGGTTATGCGCTTTCATTTATTCAAGATCCTGTAGAGCCAAAACTGGCTTTCTTGGGTACTGAACATGGCCTGTACATCAGTATAGATGAAGCTAAAACATGGACTAAGTTTACTAACGGATATCCAAGTGTTTCTACGATGGATCTAGTGATACAAGAGCGTGAGAGCGATTTAGTGATCGGTACTTTCGGACGTGGCATCTACGTAATGGATGATATTCGACCTTTAAGGGTATTAGCTAAAAATGGTCAGAAGGCAGTGAGTGAGGCAGCTGTAACCGCGATAGATGCACCTACTGCTTATATGGTAAGTACTCGATCGGCCAATGGTCCTGCTAACCCAGGCAGCGCAACGTTTGAAGGAGAAAATAGACCAGTGGGTGAGGCAGTGATTAAGTTCTTCGCTAAGAAACCAGAAGCGCGTCAAAGACCAGGAGTAAGAGGCGGTGATGATGCAAATGCCAGAGAGGCGAGAGCAGCAGCCTTCGCAGCAAGAGCTGGAGCTGGTGGTGGAGCAGGAGGAAGAGCCGGAAGACCAGGAAGAGGTGGCGCAGCTAGAGCTGCAGGAGGCCCTATGGCAAAAATTGAAATCTTAACGATGAACGATGAACTTGTACGTACCATTGAAACACCTGTTAAGGACGGTTTGAATATGGCGCAATGGAGATATGACGAAGATCCACCAAAGGGCGTTGAACAACCTGAATTACCGCCTAATGTTCCTGCAAACTTCGCTAGATTCTTCCGAGTTAATGGTGCACCAGCATTACCTGGTAAGTATAAAGCAAAGGTAACAGTAGGAGGTGTATCAGATGAAGCCATGATCGAAATCCAAATGGATCCGAGAATCGAATTTAGCATGGATGCGTTGATTGCCCGAAGAGACTTCTTGCGTGAAGTCGGCAAGTTAACCGGTGATGTAACTTCTTTATCGTCAAGAATGACCAAAGAGATGGCAGAAGTAGACAAGGTTATTGCTGCATTGAAAGATAGAAAAGGAACAGATGCTGAAGGCTTGAGAACCATGACCAACGATGTCAAGAAACAGATGAAGGAGCTTTCTGATGCCATTGGTGGTGGTGGAGGTAGATTTGGAAGAGGTGGAAGAGGAGGATCTGATGTTGTTCCTTTAAACTCAAAAATATCTAACCTTTCTCGATCTGTATCGGGCTCTTTTGAGGCTCCAGGTAATTCAGATCGTAAAGATCTCGATGAACATAAGAAGTCTTATGAGGCATTGAAATCAAAAGTAGATCAGTGGTTTGCTGAGAATTGGGATAAGTTCTCAGAAGAAGTGGGTAAGTTCAATTTCTCACCAATCGGGAATAATTAAAAACTAGTCATTCAATAATTAGAAAGTCATTCTGAGAAATCAGGATGACTTTTTTTATGTCAAATAGATAATGATGGCACCTATGGCAGTCATCAGTAAGGTGAACTTGCGGAATAAGGCATCATTGACCTTTTTTAGTATCCTTATGCCTACAAAAAGGCCGAGGAATATCGCAGGAATGGTGACTGCACTCACTTGGATGGTTTCAAGGTTAATGGTCTCCCAACTCCAGATATGAAAAGGAACCTTAAAGAGGTTAATAATCAGGAATAGCCAAGCAGTAGTGCCAATAAACGCATCCTTCGGGAGTCTCATGGCTAGAAAGAAGATGTTAGCAAATGAGCCGGCAAGATTCCCCACCATGGTAGTGAAGCCTGCTGTAAGCCCCATGATACCCGCAAAGCCTATGTGTTGAGGTACGCTTTTAGATTTTCTTTTGTCCCAAAGAAACATTACGATCACGGCCAGTAGAATTACAGCAGCCATGCCCTTTCTAAAAGCCTCTTCAGTCAGTGAGTCACCAGCCCAAGTACCAAGCAGCACGCCTATGACCATAAAGGGAAGGAGGCGAATAAGGTATTTCCATTGCGCATGCCGATGATAGTAGATGACTGCGAAGATATCCCCCACAATTAGCATAGGAAGTAGAATGCCAGTAGATGGCTTGGCGCCAAAAACAAAGACCAGCATGGCGACAATGATGATGCTAATGCCTTTGATACCCGACTTGGATAAGCCGAGGATGAATGCAGCTCCAAATAGTATGATTGCGTGGATAAGGGATAACTGTGATAGCACGCGTGAAGGTATGGATTGAGAAGGGCTTAAAACAAAAAAAGCCCCGATAAATCGGGGCTTTTTGCGGAACGGACGAGACTCGAACTCGCGACCTCCTGCGTGACAGGCAGGCATTCTAACCAACTGAACTACCGCTCCAAAATGTCTTTTGATAATCCCTTTCGTTTAAGGTGATGCAAAAGTACTATGCTTCTTCTGATTTGCAAACATGAATCTGAAAAATATTGATCAATATTTTAATCGAAATGGCAATTGTAAAAATCGATTTATATAACATCCTTTTAACTAGGTGTTTATGAGGTAAACGGATTAAAGTCTCCTTTTAAAAGTTATTGTATAGAATCTATGGCTTATCTCTAACTCATGTAACACACCATTTTTGAAGGTGTGAATTTCCTTCTTATCATCATGTTCGAAATAGAATTCGTTTTGGTCTTTCTTAACCATATCCAATATACCTCCTGTAGCCAATGCATATGACTCTGCTCCGTTTTCAGGGACTTCGAAGTAATAATAATCAGCGCCAACTAACTCGTCTTTGTTGATTTTAGAGGATTCGCCATCAATGTCAATGTTGTACTGCCCATCTTTTAGTACAGTGTAGACAGAAGACTTTAAGTGTCCGTTTGTCCTTGTTTCGGCTTTGCCTAAGAGCAATTTATTATCCATGTAGGTAGAGCTGCTCTTAAAGTCTACTTCTATTTTCACAAGCATATGCGCTTCGATGTGGGTATCTACTATTATTTTGGTAGCCTCATCGTTTACTTCGCGAATGACTTTCATTTCGCCCACTTTATCTCCTCTAATAAAAGCATCGTAAATCAGTGTCTGACCATGGAGCTTCACTGTGCTAGAGAGGAACATTACTGTTATTATTGATAAAACGGCAATCCTTGGAAAATATGAGCGCATATAGGTATTTTAAGATTATGGATTACAATATACTAGAGAAAGAAACTGAAACCAAAGGGAGCTTTTATATCGAGGAGTGCGGTGAGACTCTTGCTGAAATGACTTACTCAAAAGCTGGTTCAGTACGCATTATTATTGACCATACCGAAGTTAGTGAGGTGCTCAGGGGAAAAGGAGCAGGCGTACAATTAGTGGCCTATGCAGTAGAGTTTGTTAGGAAAAAGGGAATCAAAATGTTGCCACTATGTCCATTCGCCAAAGCCACCCTTCAAAGGCATCCGAAATTGAAAGACGTTTGGTGACCTTTCACCAAGTAGAAGTTTTTAAATCCCTAGTCGCCTTAAGGATGTCTCTGCGACTTACTTGCCCGATAAGCTTGTTGTTATGATCTAGCACTGGAAATCTTCTGAAATGCGTTCTTAGGAATTTTGAAGCGACATCCAAGACATCAGCATCCATGGAGATAGTGGCTACTGCGTCACTCATGTATTTTTCTACGCTGATCTTGCCATGAGGCAGATTGTGATAGGCTTCATCAACCATTATTTTCAAGCAGTCAACTTCAGATAGAATGCCAACAATTTTGCCTTCATCATCTACTACTGGAGCACCAGATATTCTTAGTTCTAGAAAAGTATCAATGGCCTCTGTGATGCTCTGGTCCTTATGAAAAGTAATGACCTCTTTGGTCATATATTCAGTAACAGATCTGTATTGGTTAACTGACTTGGGTGCTTCTGGTGTTTTTGCGCCTGTGAAATTCATATTGTCTTTAATTTATCCATTGACATTAAGTAGCAAGGTTATATAAATTACGGATAATATTGATTTTACAAAACTATTGATTGAATAATCTGTGATGGTTAGAATTATGAGTGGCATATATTCGTTGGTGCAGAATATAATTAACATAGTCTTGTGTGCTTAAAGTGATTTTTGCTGTATTGTTTGAACCCAGTGATGCACACAGGAGCTAGGCATAATGGCTTATATAATTTTACTATTAATTTATTATCAAAGTAAGGTTGTGAGGGCTACCTTCGTGTTGTAAGGTATAATAAGTACAAACGACAGTTATGATACAATCTATAAGGTTTTTTCTCAGCCTGATGCTTCTATGCACCCTTGGTTTCGGAACATTAAATGCACAAGTTACTACGTCCTCAATGAGTGGGACAGTTGTTGGTGCCAATGGCGATCCATTACCCGGTGCTACTGTTTTAGCAATTCATGAGCCAACAGGTACCAGGTATGGAGTCGTGACCCGCTCAAACGGGCGCTATAATATTGCCAACCTACGTGTAGGTGGTCCATATAGAGTAGAATCAACTTTTCTTGGCTTTGAAACGCAAACCAAACAAGGTTTTATGTTGACGCTAGGAAAAAACCAGACGATCAATTTTGAAATGAAAGAGAGCACTACAGTGTTGGAAGACGTCACTGTAACTGCTGGATCGGTTGAGATTAACTCGGATCGAACGGGAGCTGCTACGGTAATTGACAATGAGCGACTAAAAATCATCCCAACGATCAGTCGGTCGGCTTCAGACATTTATCGCTTAACACCTTCATCAGATGGTAATTCATTCGGAGGTAGAAACGATCAGTTTAATAACTTCTCATTGGATGGATCGATTTTTAATAATCCGTTTGGGCTCGATGCCGCAACACCGGGAGGGCAATCTAATGCTCAACCCGTTTCATTGGATGCTATTGACCAAATCCAAGTGTCAATTGCTCCTTATGATGTTACGCAGTCAGGTTTTACTGGAGCAGCAGTAAATGCAGTTACAAAGAGTGGTACGAATGAATTTAAGGGGACAGCTTTTTCTTTCTATCGAAACCAAAGTATGACAGGGAGCAAGGTTCGGGGTGAAGAGATATTCGTTCCAGACTTAAATCAGTTTCAAGCAGGTTTTAGCCTTGGTGGTCCAATCATCAAAGACAAGCTATTCTTCTTTGCCAACTTTGAGTTAGAAAGAAGGGACGACTTGGGGACAAACTTTAGGGCAAATAGGCCCGGCATTACAGGCGAAAACATATCACGCGTGTCTGCCGCAGATTTAGATGCTGTAAGTGATATTCTCAGCTCAAGGTTCGGTTATGAGACGGGTGCTTACGAAGGATACATACACAATACAGACAATCAGAAAGGAATCCTGAAATTAGATTGGAATATTAACGAGAAGCACTTACTGACTGCCACATACAATTTTCTTGATGCCTTTAGAGAACAAAACGCACATCCTTCTGCTCTAGGAAGAAGGGGGCCTGATGCTAATACGCTTCAGTTTTTCAACTCAGGTTACAGAATAAATAACAAGATTAATTCTGGGATACTGGAGCTCCGATCGCTGTTAAGCAGCCAATTCTCAAACAAACTTCAAATAGGGTATACGACATTTGAAGACACTCGAGATCCATTCAGCGATCCGTTTCCGGTGCTGAACATTCTCCAAAATGGTTCTAGATATATCATTGGAGGGCACGAGCCATTCTCCATTAATAATAACCTTGATCAAAGCGTCTTTCAATTCACCGATAACTTCGAGATATACAAAGGCGATCATACCATCACAATCGGAACGTCATTCGAGAAGTTTCAATTCGACAACTCATTCAATTTAGGTGTTTACGAACCTTTTGAAGTGAACTATCCAGGGGGTACTTTCGGCCAAGGCTTTGCCAGCGTTTCGGACTTCTTAGCCTTTGTGAATGGGGGAGACATGGACGCTGTAGTAGACCATGCGCGGACTACAGCCGCAAATAATAATGCAAATAATAACTGGGCACTAGCGGAAACGAATGTTGGTCAGTTGGCCTTTTATGTGCAAGACAAATGGGCAATTAACGATCGCATGACCTTGACTTATGGTCTGCGTGCGGATAGACCTCTTTTCTTCGGTACTGAAGATAAAATCAGGGAGAATATTGCGCGGAAAGGAGGACTCTTAGATCCAGCAAACGGCATCTTTGATGGTAGCTACGCCCCAGGTGTAACGTACTATGATGAAAACAATGAAGCCGTTCAGTTTGATCATGCGGTTTTGCCGAGCAATAAAATACTTTGGTCTCCAAGGGTTGGATTCAACTGGGATGTGAATGGCGACCGATCGTTTCAACTAAGAGGTGGTTCAGGTATTTTCACAGGTCGTTTTCCTTTTGTGTGGTTAGGCAATCAGGTAGCAAATCCTGATTTCTTCTTTTATACTGTCACAGACCCAGACTTTCAATTCCCACAGGTTTGGAGAACGAATATAGGCTATGATAGAACTTTCGGGGATGGTTGGTTTGTGTCGACTGACGTGATTTATACGAAAGACATCAATGCGATGATGGTAAGAAATTTTGGTTTGAGGACTCCTACAGGATTCTTAACAGGGGTTGACAACAGAGCCTATTATCTAGATGCCGACAAAGCAACAGATCCTTTCGGAGCAGCTGGTCAAAACGCGTATGTATTTACGAGTGAGAATGCTGGTCGAAGCATTAACGCCACGGTTGAAGTGAAAAAGCAGTTCTCAAATGGCATTTATGCAACCATTGGCTATAACTTCCTAGATGCTCAAGATATCAGCTCTATTGAAGCGGAGATTTCGGGAGATGCATTCGAAAGAAATGCAGCCGTTAATAATGTGAACCAAGCCGTGCTGCAGCCTTCACTGTATGGGAATAGACATCGCGTTGTCGGTACAGCTAATAAAGTATTCGAGTATGGCGGTAAGTGGAAAACTACCATTTCGTTGTTCGCTGAGTATGCCGAAGGTGGTCGTTACAGTTATACCTACGCAGGCGATGCCAACGGTGACGGTTCCGCGATTAACGATTTGATTTA
>ENA-OWPI01000809-OWPI01000809.1-marine-metagenome-genome-assembly--contig:-NODE-809-length-38877-cov-11.308119_pt1 | contig 38877 bp, 25 predicted proteins | sample MGYA00238138_ERZ651775 | MGnify/ENA primary metagenome ERZ651775 (study PRJEB26906, sample SAMN06265043) | marine metagenome | isolation source: Helgoland LTER site | place: Germany:Helgoland, sampling...
GACGGCGCCGCGCGAAGCGAGAACAAAATCCATCCCCGGTTATTAGTTCAATCCATCGACGCGCAGATTGAATCGTTTTACGAAAAGTGTTCCGCGTTGCATTCGTGAGCGCTTTCTTTCTTTCTTTCTTTCTTTCTTTCCGGTGTCGCTGATTTTTTATATCAAATGGACACATCGTTGTTCGGGGAACCAGAAATGGACACATCGTTGTTCGGGGAACCAGAAATGGACACATCGTTGTTCGGGGAACCAGAAATGGACACATCGCGTGTACTCAGAAAATAGTCAACATCACGAACCAGAAATGGACACATCGTGCGAACCAGAAATGGACACATCGCGTGTACTCAGAAATGGACACATCGAGCGAACCAGAAATGGACACATCGCGTGTACTCAGAAATGGACACATCGAGCGAACCAGAAATGGTTTAAGACCAACTATATATAACATACCATTCTACCAAATCAAAATCGGCCCATTTCTTCACTCTCTCGATATATAATGAGTTCGTTTTGAAGCACATAACTAATACCCTCGCAGCCACCACAAACGCACGGACCGATGCGATTGAACAGCGTCCAAATGACGTTCTGAAGATCTGTCGGCAGAATACCATCAGTTGCTTCGTGGATCGACTCACGTTTCTCTTTCGAACGACGTCAGAAAAAAAAAAATGGAAGAGAAATATCATCATCACCAACGTTCGTTGAACGGAACGACGTTTTACTTTCTGAACGACGAGAATGACTTGAGTGACATCAGAACAGAACTAGAACGGTTAGACGCAACGTGTTTACAACCTCCTCGCGACACTCACAAGAACGTAAACATAACGCACGTCGTGGCTGATTACATAGACGATTGGGACGACTCGTGGGAGAGCGCACGGGAACGAATCGAAAATTTTAGCACAACCACCACCACCACCACCACAACAACAACAACAACAACAACAACAACAACAACAACCAAAGAACCTTTCGTCGTTTCCGACTGGTACGTGAGCGCGTGCATTCAGCGACAGCAGCTGGTTCCGTTAACATCTACATCGTTGTTGTTTTACGCACCTCGACGATTTTGGGAAACGCTGCTGAGTGGATTTGTATTCGCCCTCGATCCGAGAGCTAAATTTGATGACCAAGAAGAACGATTCGAAATTAATAAACTCGTCACGACGTTGGGCGCAAACCCTCACGATCTCGAACCTCCTGGCACGCCTTTCACGCACCTCGTCGGTCGAGGCAACGTTGAGTTTAGTGGTGTTTCAGTACCGACAACGTACACGCGCGTCACGCGCGAATGGTTGGAAGAGTGTTGTCGTCAAGGACGAGTGGTTCCCGCGCCGGCGAAGAAAGAAGAGACGACGCGTCCGCCTTTGCAACGAAACAATACGTTATTGATTGTTGATGATGACAACAAAAACAAAAACAAGAGCACAACAAACAAGAAAAAGCAAAAGAAAGTAAAGGTGGTGTCGACGACGACGACGGCGACGACGATGCGCGAAGAGAACGAAAAGAACGAAGAGAATAAAGAGAACGAAGAGAATAAAGAAATCAAAGAAAACAAGGAAAAGGAAGAAGACTCGTTCAGCTCGTTCAACGGAGCGTCTTCTTTATCCGAGTTCATGGAAAGTATGGATAAACGCGCCGCGGCGTTATCAGAAAGCAAGAGTGGCAACGTCCTACCACGCAAAAAAAGAAACACGGCGAGTGAGTACGTCAAGAACTGGAAACAAGTACACGCGTACATCAAGTCCTTCGTCAACCACCAAACCAATCTCTACGCAATCGCAGAGCAAAGATTAGTCAAAGTTTCGCAAACCGATGCGACGAAAGAGTACCCGTTGGAACACGATAAAAAACTCTTACTCTACTTTTCTACCAGCTACTCAAAACGTCGCTACACGCTCTGTTTTCTGGACAATAATCCCCGACTAACCGAATCATGGCGTATATTTGCATCAAATGGTTTGCAAAGATCATGAGATGCCAATTTTCGTGCGCGCACCAAACGCCCGGAATCGTCATAGGGCTTCGTCGTTTACAATCCATGCGAGTGCAATAGACAAAGTAAAAAGGCGATAGGAATTTACTCGTAAACTGAATAGCTACGTTTGTTTTCCAACTGACGCCGTGTATGTATTTCGTCTCGGTGATCATCAACAAGACGATGTTGAACGCGAAAATGAGGAACCGTTCTCTTCGCATGTATTTCATAACGCACGTTTGCTTTTGGCGAAACGCGAGGATTTGCATGAAGAAAAGAATCGACGTCGCGCATACAGCGACGCGCGCTTCTGTGCCTTGAAATAAATCCCCGGAGAATAACACCGTGTGTGAGGTGAACCCGAAGGATATCCCGAGAAAATCTGCGCTCAACGCGACGTCGTGCGCGAACCTCGATTTCCACGGAATGAAGTGTAAAAACGTCGAACACGTATACGGCACCAGCGTGCACATCATCAACCAAAAGGTTCTCGGGTGCACTCGAAACCATTCCGATTTGTTGTTGTATAGTAATATCGGGTACCCAACTGAAGCTAACAAACAGTGCAACCACCCTCGCATGAGCGGTCGAGACATGGTTAAATCCGCGTACCGCTTGTGCCTCCCAAGTTTACGGAAATCGATCAGAGAGGCTAAAGGGAAGCGATACTTTTTTCTTCTGCTCTTACTACTACTACTACTCGTCTGTGGCGCTCGTCGATGATGTTTTCCATCGCGTCGTTCATCGCTTCTGTTACTGCTCTTCCTGCTACTATTTCTCCTTAGTCTTCTTCTCGCGTTCCCCGCCAGCGATATCTCGTCTTCCTCCTCGTCTCTCCTCTCCTCGTCGTCATCTTCAGAAGATGACGAATGCTCATCCTTTTCCTCCCCGTCCTCGTTGTTCTCCTCCTCGAATCGTTTCAAGTGCTCTTTCAAACTTCTAAATTTCTCCTCCGACACGCGTCTCTCGAACGCGTCTCGAGGTAAATCTAAACTTTTCGCTCTTCGCAAGTTGCTCCCGTAGGAATGTTTCAACGCTCTCACGGGGGAGTGCGCGATTTCGTACTCGATTTCCTGGTTCGGGTGAATCAGTTTCGTCGAAAACATTATTGTTGTTGTTGTTGTTGTTGTTATTATTATTAGTAGTAGTATCCTCCCGCGTTGTTCGTGTTCTTATTCTTATTATTATCGCTGCCGGTGGTGTTGCTCGCGTGCCTTTGTGTTCGCGCTCGCGTTCGCACACTGAAGACCATCGTCTCGTTTCCTCTTTTTCTCCTCACTCTCAAAATGCGAATCAGAGGCGAGTTTCGCGTCCACGTGCGCGCGCGTACTTCTTCTCATTCTTCTCGAGGAGGCGCGTTGAAACGACGACAACACCTGCTGCTGCTCACGGAGGAAGCGCACGCGAGAGGGGAGTGGGAGATTGAAAAAGGAGGAGGAGTATCGTCGTCGTCGGTGTTGGAGAAACACGTGCTCGATTTACTCTCGAGAGATGTCGTGGAGATTCGTTTGGTGGAGAAAGTGAATGGAACAACGGAAGAAGAAGAAGAAGAAGAAAAAAAAGAAGACAAGGAGTTGTTCGTCGCCGCCGTGCGTGGGAAACTTCCTCGAGGATTGTTTTTTAAAACGAACGAGGAAGAGGTAGAGAAGGAAGAGGCGGAGAAACGACGAGAGGATGGGATTGCAAAGTTTCCGAAATCTTTAGCATTCGTGTTGACACATTTTTTGGACCAACGAGAACAACGAGAACGAGAACAAAAACAAGGGAAAGAAGAAGCAAAACGAGAGAAGAAGAAGACAAAGAAGAGTTTCTGCGGCGTGATTGGGTGTCAGATGCACCGAGGCGCGGGAGAACACGATACGTTAAAATCGCAACTGGAAAAGCTTCGACCGGAAGCGCGGAAGGATTCCAAGTTGCCGACGATTGATCGATTTGACGAGAGGTTTCCGTGTCCTGGGGATTTACCGGCGTTGGCGTTGGAAAGAATCGTGAAGAATTTAGATGCTAAATCCGCGGGACGGTTACAGTGCGTTTCGAAAGGGTTTCGAGCGGTGATGGATCAGACGTCGCCCGGATTGAAGTTGACGTTGCATCCGCATCAGAGAGCGGCGTTGGCGTGGATGAGAATGCGAGAGCGAAGGGATTCGTTGGGGGTGGTTTTAGAACCAGGATGGGTGGAATTGTTCGCTTCTAATGATGAAGATGATGAAAACGGTAACCGGGAGGAGTTTCCGTTTTACATGCAAACGAGTACCGGGATTCTTTCGAGAACGCCGCCAAACTATTTCAGCGATTCCTGCGGAGGCGCTCTGTGCGACGAGCCAGGTTTAGGTAAAACCGTCACGGTGTGCGCTTTAATATTAGCGACTCGAGGGAGCTACGCGCCGCCACCGAAAGGCTTAACGATAAAATTTGAACATCCAGAGAAAGAGAACATGGAAGAAAAGGTTCCGTATTACGTAGACGAACCGGTCTTTGAAGAAGAACAAGTAGCAACGCCAGCGGACGACGCCGCCGACGAGGAGGAAGAAGATATAAAAGAAGAAGATGCAGAGGACAAGGACGCAAAAACGCCATCATCTGAAGCAAAGATAAACAGCAAGAAACACGAACAACCAGGAAAGAAAAAGCGGAACAACCAGTTAGTAGCAGCATCGAAAACGCCAACTTCAAATTTACGCCGGTCGCGTCGAAGCAGCGCGTCGACACCCCTAGGTCTCTACGCCAATCTTGAAAAAAAAGGTATGCTCGTTGGTGCGTTGCCGACGCTCGCCTCGTACGCGACCAACGAAAATAAATCTGGTCGTGGTAGAAACTACGAAGATTTATATTTCAATGAAGACGTTTCGACGTGGTCCTCGCCGCCTGGGTATTATTATCGCAACGCGAACAAGAATACAAAAGATGTCGCCAACGACGATGGCCGGGAAAGCTTGAAACGAAACACGCGATTTTTTATGCAATCGTTCAAACTCTCTCACGCAAGAAGCGGCAAAGAGCCAACGCGCGATGTGATTGAATTCGTCTTGCGCAACGCGGGCGAAATATCGGAGAAGAAGTATCTCGTCATTCCACCGTTCCGAAGAAACGACGATCAACCGATGGTTTTAGACGCGTTCAACATCATTCGACGAGCGAGTTCAAAATCTCAATCTGGATACGCGTTTGGTCCACCATCTTTATCGGCGGTGCAGCAACAACAAGAAGATGAAGAAGAAAAAAAAAATGGGAGAGAACCCGGTGATATTCTCGTGCTCGACAAGCGCGCTCTTCACGATGCTTGGCTCGAAATCGAAAGAGAGGAGAGCGGCTTCAAAGTGCCGCAGTTGCAAAAATTGGACAATCCGACGATTATCGGTGGCAAGAGAATTTATCTCGCGAAAACGACGTTGATTATCGTTCCGCAGCCGCTTGTTGCGCATTGGCTCGAGCAGATAGCCTATTGTTGTGGCTCTCGAAAGCGCGAAGACGGTATTCCTAGAATTGGCGTCATTCACAATCAAACGCACGACTCGGAAAGAAGAGCCGAGCGGAACAATTATTACGGTTTAGGCTCGTACGTACAAAAGCTCGAAAACATTTGCGAATGCGACACGTATAGAACGGACGAATGGAGAACGAACGGGAGGATGGAAGAGTGGAAGGAAGAACTCGCGGATAAGGATATAATTATCTTGCCATTATCCGCGCTTTCGTCGCAGTTTGGAAACAAGGATTCCGCGTTTTTTCAGATTCATTTCAATCGCATCGTCTTAGACGAAGGCCACCAAATCGGTGCATCTTTGGCGTTATCGAACAGGTTTCACGTCATTACAAACTTGAAAAGTCACGCAAAATGGCTCATGACTGGTACGCCAACGCCTGCAACGTTTCGCGGAGCAACCGTCACGCACTTGCAACCTTTGCTCGGCTTTCTGAAGCAATCGCCTTTCGACGCCAACGCGAGACTTTTTGCCACGTTAGTCTCAAGACCTCTCGAGCAAAGGAACGTGAATAACAATAAGAAGAAGAAGGAAGAAAACGATACGGATAAATCCGTCGCGATGATTTATGCGCGATCAGAAGCGGCGCGAATTTTACTCGAGCTTTTGCAGCGCATAATGATTCGCACGTGTAAATCGCACATAAGGTTACCTCCGGTTCGGAAAATTACACATTCCGTACCTTTCACGAAAGAGCACGCGTTATCCTACAACCGTATGGTTTCGCACGTGCAACGATCGATGTTGCTCGCGGATTGGTTCGACCCAAACCACGAGCAAAGTTTACTCAGCTCAAAGAACGCGAAAGAAGCGAGACAGACGGTGGTGAACTTGCGCGAAGCTGCATGCGTCATCGGCGATATGCCTTTGACGTATTCAAACGACGAAATCGATGAAGCAGAACAAGATCTATCCGCGCACTTGAAAGCGAAACTGAATATGACGGATGCCGTGAAAATTCAAGGCATGATTAATCGCGTGATTCCCGCGATGACACGGTACGAGTTTGTGTGCGATGTTTGCGGCATTTTGGCGTATTTACCGATGGTCACGCCGTGCGCACACGTTTTGTGCGTCGAGTGCGTACAAAATAAGAGCACGATGATGAAAGGCGGCAACGATGATGATAATGATGATGATGCGAAGAGAGTTCGTCGTCCGGCACCTCGCGGATGCGCAAAGTGTGGAATTCCGTACAAAATGCAAGAGGCGACGCCTCGCGAGGACAACCCGATGCCGTGTCAGCCAGTACCTCAGGATCTCATCGAGTTACAATGCTCGTACGTGCAAAGAGGTTGGACGGTAAACATGAACGACGAGCGCTCTTCGCACGAGAGTTCCAAGGCTGATTTTTTGCTTAGCCGTTTGCGCGAGTTAAACGTAGCAGTCACTAAGACGCAGTTGGAAAGCGTCGAAGCTACGGAGAGAATAGTCAAAGAGCATCTGGTGGAAGTGCACGCCAATCGCGAAAATTTCAGCGAGGCTGACTTGGAGCACTTAGCGAATCAAGTTCCCTATTTAAGATACGGGTACAGAACGGACACGCGAATGAAAGGATTAATTGAGTTGCCCATCTTAAGACGCGAGGTTGACGCGTCTTTCGACGCTACAAAAAAGTTGCCAAAGATTGTCGTCTTTAGCTCGTTCAAGACGCATTTACACGTCGTCGACGTGTGTTTAACGGAAGGTCGAGTACCGCTTCAATCGCTCTCCAGACAAGGATACAGTCGTGAACAGAAAGATGCCGCTTTGTCTCAGTTTAGAGACGATCCGGACTGTCCAGTTTTACTATTAGATCGATCTGCGGCGGAAGGTTTGGATCTTTCCTTTGTCAATCGCGTCTTTTTGATGGAACCTTTGGAAAATGTGAGTTTAGAGGAACAAGTAATTTCTCGAGCGCACCGAATGGGACAGCAAAGCATCGTGCACGTGGAAGTGCTCGTCGCGCGAGGTACGGCGGAAGAAACGATGCTCGAAGCGAGAGCGGCGTTTATTAAATGGGAGAAGGCGGAGAAGGAAAAACGCTCCCACGACAACTACGAGAGGAAGGACGAAGAAAACGACCAGTCGGCGGAGAAGATGGAGAACAGTCTCACGGAAGAAGTCAATCGATCGGGGAGGCGCGTTTTGGAGAAGTTGTCGCTGGTAGATATCGAGGAAAATGCAGAACCGAAATCACACGAGGAGAATTTCTTTTCGGAGAAGGAAGAGGAAGACTTCGCGTCGACGATACAAATTCAACAAGAAGAAGCGGTGAACGTCGTCAACAACATTCACAAGAATATCACCAAAGCCGATGCAAGCGACGAATGGAGAGTGCGCGTGAAATGTAACAGAAGCAGCATTTACGAATTACGACTACCAAACAGAGAAAACACGACTGTTGCCGAACTTCAGCGGATGTGCTTGGAAGCGACCGGCATCCGAGCGGAGGAAAGACCAATCATCGAGTGCGGCTTTCCGATGCGAAGCTGCGAAGATTTACCGAAAACATGCGCCATCGGCTTACTCGGCGTGCGAAATCGCGACTTTGTGGGCGTTGAAACCGCAGCATCGTTGACACTAAAGAAAGAAGAAGAAACGTTAATGACTGCCACCAACGTCGTCGCTGCTGAGGAAATACCTCCGCCAGAACCAATTGCGGCGAAAAACAACCACGGCAAGAAGCGCAAGCAACAGAAAAACGACGACGTTCGCGACGACGTCGCGGATGCAAAGCTCCGAAGAAAACTCAACGGTATTCTGCCCGATTCGGAAATAGCCTCCGCTCGCATGCTTGACGATCCGGATGGCAGGGACGACAACGATGATTTCCTTTCGCGCCAACGCGAAGGTATGGCCCAATCCGCAGCTGTTTTACTCCGAGCGACGCAAGGCGGCGCGACTACCGAGTTACGCACCGAGTTACGCAACGCCATCGACGAAAGAATGATTGAAACGCAAGGAAGGCAAAAAGTTGCCGCGGTTCTGAACAACCAATACTCGATTCAACCGTTACCGAACGACCCAGCCGGTCGTCTTTTGGCGACGTACGCAATCGCCAAAGAGCTGGCGCTGAAAACGCAACACCAAAAATCGCAACTCCAAGACGTCTTCCCGGAAATTCCTCTGCCGTTTTTAATCGCGCTTCTTAAAATAGTCGCCGAAAACGACCAAGATCGAGTTAATTTAGCCCCGGAAAGAATGGCCATGGCGTCGCCGAGGGTGTTTTGGAACGTCGTCAAACACGCGAGGCGCGCCGGCGGCGGCGACAAACCCGTCCTCTCCTTCGCGCTCGCGTTGGAGGCGTTAGCCCCGGGCGTCGCGGATTGGGAGAGCCTGTGCACTCGCGAAAGACTCAAACCCAGTCGGTACAGCGAGTACGTCTCCCATTAATTCAAAGAATACTACTATTGCGTTATCGAACGCGTTATTACGCGACCACCATTAGGCGTCGATGGCAGAAGAAAATTTTGCAGACTTTGATTGACAACATATATACACTTAGCAGAGTCGTTATTAGATAGCGATTTAGATTTAGATGTACTGTAGTAGGTGCAGAAACTGTGCACAACAAGAGCTTCATAAAGGAGCGCGAGAATGTGTCTGCGTTTGTCACGTGTGAGAGAAAAGTAAACTTCTCTTCTTTTCGTCATTAAGAACACTTTTTAATAAACGCGCACGATAACACGCACGCGATAAATATATAAATATACACACACGCGCGTAGTAGTACTAAATGACCTCCTCTTCGCACTTAAAGTTTGTGGCGGTTGAACTGTTCGTGTACGATTTGAGGTGCGCGCTTGCTTTCACTTTCCGCGACGTTTCGTTTTCTTCTCTCTCTCTTTAGATAGACTCACACCTCTCTCTCTTTGCACGCATTATCATCATTAAAACAGCGACGGCTTAGCCTCTGCGCTTTCCGAGCAACTCCTTGGGAAGAAAATCGACGGCGTGTGGCACACGTCCGTGCATATTTTCGGGAAAGAGTACTGGTTTGGCCACGGAATGCAAGTTGGAATTCCAAAGCAGACGCAGTTTGGCGTTCCGAAACAGATCTTAAAAATGGGCGAGACGCAAGTCGACGAGGAGTTATTCCAAACGTTTCTGGACGAAATACACCCACGGTTTAACGTTGGCACGTATAATTTGTTGGAACACAATTGCAACAACTTCTCGGACGAGTGTTGCGAGTTTTTAGTCGGGAAGAAGATTCCCGAACACATCGTTCACTTACCGAACGAAGTCTTGAATACGCCCTTTGGTCGAGCGATTACGCCAATGCTCAAAGTCATGGAAAACAGAATGAGAAACACGAGAGGCCAAACGGTATTTGCCGAAGACGCGGATGCGATTAGCGAAGGACGAAGCGAGGTTTTAGGAGGTCACGCGGGCGCGACGAGTAGTAGTACTTTGCCGCCGCCGAACACTCGGGGCGACGATTTGGCGCCTCTCCTCGCTTTCGGCCTCCAAGCGTTCGCGCAAGGTTTAGCGAACGCGCAACCTCCAAACAACAACAACAACACTCCAAACAACAACAACAACAACAACAGGAGACCGTCGCGATGAAACCCACCACCACCATGTTATTATAATAGCGCTTCTAGAAATTTTAATCCACATCGCGATAAATATTATATAATAAAACAAATAGCGCTCGTGTTCGCGTTTACGCGTTAAAAAGACGCATCGTCGTCATTTACCCTTTATTCTCTGCTCGAATTCTTTTCAGACAGAGGTGTTCTTAAAAGTATATGCTTATTAACTCTCTCTCTCTCTCTGTGCTTTCTCTTCTTTCATGATTTTTTGGGTTATTCCGCACTTTGAATACACTCCTCCTCTCACTCAGGTTTTATAAAGACACGCACTCTTCCTCGAGCGCACGACTCAGAGAGACTACACACGTAAGAAGAGACTCAGTAATGGTGGACGTGATTGAACTCCAAGCGCAGTTGGAAAAACTCGCGGTCGAGTTACGAAGCGAGAAAGAAAAAAACGCGAAATTGCTCGAGGAGAACGTCGCGATTAAAGCGCAGACGACGAAAGTCGTCTCGGAGATGGAAAAGGAAGAGGAGTTAATCGCGAACGCACTCATGCGAAAAATCGAAACGATGAACGCGGAGAAGAATAAACTGTTGGTACAAATAGACCAGGAAGAGGAACACATCTCGAACGCGTTGCAGAAGAAGTTGGACGAAGTGATGCGGGAAAAAGTTGAGTTGGAGAGACAGTTGGAAAGCGAGACGGAGTTTGTCGGGAACCGTTTACAACGACAAGTGGATCAACTCGCGAAGGAGAAGAAAACGTTGGCGAAAGAGCGAGAACGGTTGAGAGAGAAAATACAGAGATTACACGGGGAAGGAGAGAAACTGAGACGGGAAAAAGTCGCCATCGAACACTCGCTGGAAACCGAGGAGGAGAATATCGTGAACAAGCTTCAAGCGCAGATACAGAAGCTGTTGCAACAAAACGTTCTGCTGGAACGTAAACTGAATCGCTTACAGGGTGGGAATTTTGCGGCGACGAGTGATTCGGAGCAAAGCGAAGATGGATATTCGTCGACGTATTCCGCCAGGGCGGCGTATTTGAGTTCCTCTCCGAGGAGCACGAGAAGCGGGACGAGTACGACAAGGGACGGGAGCGTAGGCCCTCCGGGAAGTCGAGGCGCGGGGCACGGCAGTCGAGGGGATTTTATCACGAGTTGGCAACGCGGGGCGTATGCGGCGCACAGCAAAGAGAATAGTAGTAGTCATAATACTAATAATAACAACAACAACAACAACAACAAAAAGAAGAAGGAAAAAGGAGAGCCTTCGAGCGAGTCCGGGTCGCAAAGAGAGAGTTTGGATATCCCGACCGGCCTCGGGAAAGCGCCGCACAGGACTTTATCGACCGGCGGTCCCGGATCGACGTACAGTCAATCTGGGATGACGGAAGATAACGCGACGAACGCGACAACGCACGGAAACGAAACGCCAATGAGTTTACCGACGACGCCGAGGAGCGGGTTAAGCGTCCAAAATCCAGATTCTGAGATTGATTTTTAACTCCTTACACAATTATATAGAAGCTGAAGAACATATCTCTACGTTCTTTTTAAGCGCCGCATTGTTTGATTTTATTATTACAAGTTCTCTTTTAGTATCCGTGATGCAGAGCGTGCACGTTTTCCGTCCTCCACTCTTTCATCTCTCGAACTCTTTCATCGGACTCTTTCATCGACGGGCCCGAGAGTCGTTTTTTTTTATCTTCTTTGTTTTCATCCAGAGGAGAAACAGGCGCTTTTCTGCGTCGTTCTTCTTGTTCCAGATTTGCCGGTTCGATGGTGTTGAGTGTGTTCTCATGAACGCTGTCGCTAATGACGACAGATGGGGGTGATATATTACCCGACGACGCATGCTTCGTGAATGGAAAGCCATCTTTTGCTATGTGCAAAATCTCTGCGAGCGGTAACTCTCTTCTTTTTTCGCTTTTGTGCGACGACGACTGGCAACCTTTGCGCGGAACATCTGCTGCGGTATTTACATCAACAAAAACAGTTGTTTCCTCTTTGCCGCGTTCTTCTTCTTCGTCAATCGATTCTTCGTTCTTGACCTCTTCTCTCGATAGATTTTCTTCTCTCGATCTTTCAACAAAAGCTTCTTCTCGGATTTCCCTCGTATCATCTTGCTGCTGCTTTTCGTTTGCTTCTCCTTCCTCCGAGATTATGTTCGCGATGGCGTTGGCGACGATAATTTTACCGACGTTCTCGCCGTCGCGTTCGCCTTGTTTGGCTTCATTTTCATTTTCGGACGTCGTCGTCGTCGTTACTGCTGTTTCAATCAGCGAGTCACTTATTATCACCTCACTCGTCTTTGCTATGATACACTGCGTCGTTTTGTGGCGTTCTAATTCTCCGGCTGCTCTGAAGCTGTCCTTACCGCACCGGTCGCAAACGATGGAAATATCGTGAATGGCTTCAATTTTTTCCGCGGTATGAAGAGCAACATCTGTAGTACGCGCAGTAGCGGTGGGGGTAACCGTCTCGCCGTCGACGACGAGAACGTCGGCTTCGGAAATTGGCGACGACGATGATTGTTGCTGCTGCGGGAGCGCGACGGCGTTCGGCGCCCCCGATACCGGCGAGGAGTATGAATGCGTAGTAGTAGTATTCGGAGTCGTCGTCGGACTCGTTACCGTGATCGTTTCATCTCTTTTCCTCCTCGCCGCTTTCGTCAATTCTTTCCGTTTTTGTCTCTCCTTTGCGCTCGTCAACTCTCTCTGCTTCTTCTCCAACTCTTTCTTCTCCTTAACGAGGCAACCGTAACACACCAACTTACCTTCCCCTAAAACTTGGCTCTCGTACTTCACGTGGACCATGTGCTCGTGTTCGCCGCAGAGTTGACAGTATTCGCCCGGGTACCGTCCCGGTTTGATGCTTTTAACCGCCATCGTCGATGGTTTTTTGTTCGTCGTCGTCCTCTCCTCGTCGACGACGACGTTTTCTTCTCCTCCTTCTGCGCCTCTCTTTCTCGGAGATTTCGCGTTTGCCATCGTCGTCAACGGCGCCAACGCCTTCGCGTCTTCTTCTTCTACTACTTTCATCATCACTCCTCCTCCTCGCGCTTCCTTACCATTCAAGGTAGTCTCCTCCTTCTTCTTCTTTAACTTCTTCTCTCTCTCTCGTTCCTCGTTTTGTTTCTTCCGCTTTACTCTCTTCTTCTCCAAATCGTCCTCCTCGTCCCGCTCGTCGAACGCTTCCCACCGATACCGCCGCCGACGCCGCCGCGCATCCTCAAAATCTACCCCTCCCAAGCACATCTCGTTCACCGATTTCTGTATCGCGTTCAAATACATCAAGCAATACCCGAACTTAGTCTCTCGATCGCCTCCCGCGAGGATTGCTTTTTCGCTCAACGCGTATCCTTCCCTCGCGTTTCTCGCTCTTTGCTTCAACTCGTTCAAGGTCACTTTTGAGAGAGATTTCGTGCTCGTCTTCTTCGATGCGCTCTGAGACGCGAACGCAGAATACGAGGAAGAATCAACAGCAGTGCCTTTCCTCGCCCGCAGACGATGATTTCCTCCTCTTTTCGCGTTCAAAGTCGTCGTCGTTTCGATCATCATCGTTTGGACATCCATGCCGTCGTTTCTGTTCGATTCGAGATGTTTCATCGCGCGTAAAAGCATCGCGTTTACTTTGACGTTGTCGTTGTTGTCGTTGTCTTTTTCTTCCATCAGGTCGACGCCTCGTTTATGTCGTCGTCGTCTTTCGCAGGTCTTTTGCGCTCCTCTTCTTCTTTCCTTTCTCGGTGCGATCGATGATGTGTGAGTCAAACCTTTTGTTTCTATCGCGCGTCACAACTTTGAGGAAATGCACGAATGAGATACGGATGATGTGCGCGCTCGCGAGGAGGACGATGAGCGCAAAAACGACGCCCAGGAGCATTCCAACACCTCTCGGTATCAAAGCGTCGTCGAAATCGTCCAAGCTCGGGCGATTCCCTGCGGTACCGATGAGGAAAACGTCGCGTAAGTGCGAGTACTTTGAATCCGTTTTAGACGAATTACGACGGCGAAGTTTACGAGGAATATCTGAAGAAGGTTTGTCGCTCGTTGAGAGAGAACGAACGGCGTTCGAGGAAGTGCGTCGAAGTCATCGTCGTCTTTCTGCGCGCGATGATGAGGACAAAAACGAGAGGAGAAGACAACGAAAGCGAAGAAGCTTGTACGTGACGCTGAAGAACGAGAATTTGTACAACTTGTACGCGATGGAAACCATGGCGTGTAGTACCACCGGCGGGATGAATACTTCAGATGATGATGAAGGAAAAGAAGACAACAAAAACGACTACGTTGAAGATGATTTCGTATTCTTCGACCAGCTTTCGATTGGTCTGTTCATGGCTCAAGATTCGCACGGTTCCGCGTTCACGCGAAACGCGGCGTCGCTCCGGGCGAAAGTCGAGCCGATTTTTAGCGAGACGAGTTGGGAGACGTTCGCGGAGAGGTTAGAGAAGACGTGCAGCGAAGGGGTTCTTCCGGGAATGGAAATGGAAGGAGAAGATTATAATCCGCCAATCGCTTTGATTTACGAAACCGTGGCGAGATTTCAACGAAGAGAAGAAAGTCAAAGGAAACCGTCGGACGAGCTGTTGCAATTTTGTACGAAACGAGTGAAACAGTTATCGCCTGCTGATGTTGGGTATAAATACGGCGTTCGGGCGACGTTTGCTGGAGTTGACCCGCGCGAACCAGACGTCGTTCGAGCGAAGGAGCACGCTTTGCGCTTTGTTATTTTAGAAACGGAAACGGCGTATACGTTTGCGCTCGCTTCCTACGCGCCAGATACGAGCGAAGCACACTCGGTGGTGAAATCCTCTTTGGCGTGGGCGCAAAAACCGGCCAATTATAGCAGCGGGACGCGATTTGAAGTCGCGAGAGCTTTAGTGAATACCGTCGCGGCGACGTTAGCGAGTCCAAAATCGTCGACGAAACTTTCCGAGATTACATTCTTGGATCCGTTCTGCGGATCCGGCACGCTGTGCGTCGCGGCGAAACAGCTCGGATTTGGAAACGTCATCGGGAGCGACGCGACGGGACATTTGATTGAAAAGAGTCAAAGAAATGCGCGTTGGTTTTTTGGTGCCGCTTCCGGCGCGCAGGCGGTACCTTCGGAGCAGGCCTCGTCCTCGGGAAGTCCTTTCCCGAGATTTCAACAAGCGAACGCGTTTATCCGAACCTCGTTTACATCCGACCCGAGTAAAACAGTCGTCGTCTCGAACCTTCCGTTTGGTCGTAACGTTGATTTTGTCGCACCACCGCCAGGGGATGAACGTCGTTCTTCTTCGTCGTCGACGACGTCGCATTTACAGTTGGCGTTGGAAACACTCAAACCGCTCGCTCGCACGCACGCGTTTATATCGGGCGTTCCAATTGGCGAGGAGATGATTAAGCTTGGTTACGAAAACGTCAGTCAAATAGCGTTGGACAGACGAGGAAAAACGTTCATCGCAATAAGTTTTAGTAACGACGACGATACCATCATCAAAGTATCGGACGAGCACGTTTGGTTTACCGTCGAGGAAGCGTTACTTTTCGATGAGATTCGCCAAGCGAACGCGAGGAAGCGCGCGGCGATGAGGAAGAACAACGATGAGAAAGAAGAAGATGAGAAAGTCATTGAAATCGCACGAAGTAATCCAAACGCGTTAAAAGTCATCGTCGATTTATCGTACGAACACGACTCCGCCAGAGCTTTAAGATCTGTAGCGAAGCAACTCTGCGAAATAACCTCCGTCGGTAAAAAAAGCAAAGGCGATTTGCGAGTAACTTTCGCCTCGTTCGCCGGCGACATCAAATACGAATCCGAAACTTTCTTCAACGCGGACACGTGGAGCAAGCACGTCGAAATGCTCCCAGACCCCGCCGAAGAGTGCGACGTCGTCGCCTGCCAAGAAGAAGGTCAAACCAAAAACAACGTCATCTACCTCTCGCCGGACGCGGAAACTCCGCTCTCGCTTTCCGAACTGCGAGACCCATCCAATATCTTCGTCGTCGGTGGCATCGTCGATCTAAAAACCAGAGGAATGAAAACGAGCAAAAAGAAAGCGTCATCCTTAGGCGTTCAAAGTCGCAAATTGCCCGTAAAAACGTTGCGACCGGACCAAACGCACGACGTTCTGAACATCGACACGGTGGTTAAAATCTTGCGCTCGGCGTGGACGATGGACGAACGACAAGAGGATGATGATGAAAAAAAGGGTGGTTTCCATCGAGCGTTCGATGAAGTCTTGCCGAAAAGGCAAGGGAAAGAGAAACCAAAGAGACTCAAGAGATGACAATAACAGACGGAGAATGGATGATGATGTGTGATTGAAAAGAGTATTCGTTCATCGAGTAGTATTTTGTTAAATTCGTTCAATTAATTTTCTTCTCTTTTCTCTCATCGTCTGTTTCTTCATAAATATAATCCTTTCCGTATCCGACGACGACGATAAAGACGTAAACGACCCGAGACAGACTTTCCAATAAAACCTCGCGCGAAATGAGAATTAAATTCTTCGCGTTGATCGTCGTCTCTTGGGGTTTGTTTATTGCCGTTCGGTGGGTGCAATTGCACGCGCATTTGAACGTGCATTTGGATTACGATATGCTGCATCATCGTCCTCAATATCACCTTCGCGTTGTTGGTGGTTCTTCCTCTCGATTGAAACGAACGAATACTGATAATAATATTTATGATGATGATGATGAGAATGGTGATGTGACTACAGGTAGTGCTGCCACCAAAAGGGCAAAAACGTCGTTTTTAGGTGAAGGAGGAGGCGCGAGGAGTGAGAGTACTAAAGATAATAGACGAGAGATGATAAATAGAAGCAATGACAACAACAACAACAACAACAACAACAAAGCGATGGTGATGGGGAGTGGGAGCCAAGATGCGGAGAGCAGTAGTTTTACGTCGAGTAGCGAAGACGAAGACGCGGTGGATATTGCCGCGGTATCGAACAATAACAACAACAACGACGACGCAGACGGCGATGGTAGTAGTAGAAGTAAAAACAACAATGAGGTGATCATATCTGCGACAACGTGGGCGGCGGAAGTTTTAGAAGCCGTTCGATCGATAAATGAAGGCGCGACGACGTTTGAAGACGCGCACACGCGATTTGAGATGTTCGCGAAAGCTGGGTATAGATTGACGAAAATTTCCATGTCGGATGTGTTTGCGAGTTTGAAGAGGCAGGCGAGAGGGAAGCGATTCGACGTAGACGTAGCGAGAGAGAAGTTAGACGCGTACATGAAAGCAAAAGGGGACAGGGGCTTAACCGCGGATGTGGCGAAAGACGACGTTTTGAGACATTTGGCGCACGAGATGCACGCGGCGATTGTCCAGGCGAGAGTGAGCACGAGACCGCCTCCGGCCGCGCAGTATAAACCTGATTCCGAATTTGCGTCCTCTTTTGGCAAATTAGAAGAACTCGCGAGAACGGCTAAAGATAGACAGAACGCGGCAGAGAGCTCTATTCATGGGGCCGTCGAGGAGTTGAAGAACGCGGAACGCGCGACGAGTAACTCGGACATGAACGACGACGAGAATTTAGAAAACATAGATTTAACCGAAGGTTTGTCGCCGCAATCGATCTCGTCGGCGATGGTTTTAGATAAAGCAGAAGTAGCGATGATTAGCGAACGTCGGTCGGAACAATTATTCGCAGCTGGTATTATCGGCGAATGGTCGGATTGGGGTGCGTGTGTCCGAATACCTGGAAGCGCGACAGGCGACGAGTGTCAACGCACGCGCACGTTCGCGCACTCGAGAAATTTCGGTCGGTGCTTTAAATTAGAAAAGAACGTAGATTTGATGTCCAGAGAGAAGATGATTGAATCCCTTGGTTTTGCAAAACCAGAAGAGGTAAACAACTGCATGGTGAAACCGCAAACGATGAGATGCGATTGCTCTTCTTCTTCTTCTTCTTCTTCTTCTTCTTCATCTTCTTCATCCGACGGAGGAGGAGGGAAGGATTTATTCTTTACGAATAACAAAGCCGCGTTGGATGCAGACGCGGACGTGATTTTTGGCAACAACAAAGCAGCCATCGAAACGAAGTGTTTAGTAGACCAACTCACGGACGCGTACGGGTACGCGGAACGGTTCGTCGCCGCGCACAAAGCGCACGACGACGCGAAAACGGCGAAATCGGCGAGTAGCCCGATGCGTTTGCGATGGCCGCTCCCAAACGCCACCGCTTTGAAAGTCGATCCGCAACTGGTCAACTTGGAAATTACGAAAGATACGTTCGAGTGCGTCGGAAACGTTGGTGCTGGAGAACGCAAACGCGCGTACGTGACTACGGTCGCCCCTGGACCGAACGGAAACGACGCCATTTGGAGATTCTTCTTCCACCCGATGCTCGTCAAGCTTTTACCGCAATCCGAAACGATTTCAAAGAAACGTCCGTATAAAACGTGTGCGGTCGTGGCCAACTCAGGATTGATGTTGAAACACGAATACGGCGAAGAGATTGATCAACACGACGGCGTCTTCCGAATCAATTACCCGCCAGTGAAGAAATTCTCCAAGCACGTCGGCAGCCGAACGACGCACGACATCGTGAACATGCACCACGCGCAACGCCTAGGATTCAACGACGCCAGGACGTTACGGATTAACGATCCAGACGTGTGCGACGCGAAAGTTTGTTTGGGCACGTTAATCAAGTGTCGAATGAAAGGATGTCACGCTGAGCCGCTCATTTTTAAGCAAGAGGAAGATATCGATTTAACCGACCCGAACTGGCGCAGACGCGAAATGCTCAAGAAGATGAAAAAGCCGGAAAACAGTCGGTTAGTCCTCTACGAGACCACCTTGAGCATGGCGTGGCGAAGAAAATTCATCCAACTCATTCTCCGTCGGTTTAAGCCTCCGATGACGTCTTTGCTCTCTCCAGATTTTATCGTTCGCGCCAACGCGCTTTGGAACTCGGTGAGTAAAGACGCGCTCTCGGAAGCCGCCGAGAGAGGCGAACAGACGCCGAACTGCGCGTTAACCGCGCAAAGAGCCAAGGACGCGAAGGAAAATTGGCGCAAACGCAGAGGCGCGATTTCCATCTCCAACGCCATGAACCAAGAGGAATCGTGCAAACCAAATTCCGGATGGTTCGCCATCGTCGCCGCCGCTCAGCAGTGCGACAAAGTCACGCTCTACGGCTTTAGCGCCTGGAAAAAAGACAACAACGGGTCCAAGAGCGGGAGTAACAGTAAAGACAAAAGCTTGGACAAAGACGACGTGAAATACCACTACTTTGACGACGTGCCTGGCGTAGATACCGTCCATTCCTTCGAGTTGACTTTAGAGAGTTTGAGACTGTTAAAAAACGCATATCCCGCAGTTCTGGACATCCGAGAAGAGAGAGAAAAGGAGCGTCGTTGAGCGGCACATTTTTAGGGGTTTTTAGCGCAAGACTACACAAGAGGATAGATTTTAATTGACGATCGATGATGGAAACGACAACGAAAGCGACTCGCTCAGATTCATTTTGCGTCGTGAAAAACGATATCGACGAAATTGACGTCGCGTATTGCGGCCCAGTCGCGGAGATTGTCGCGCAAAAGCTCGTCGATTTATTCTCTTCTTCTTCATCGTCGCGAACGTCATCATCATCACGCAGACGCATTTCCCCGCTACGAAAATTAGGGGAAATCATCCAAGAAGAAGAAGAAGGAGAAGACAAAGATGAAGACAAAGAAGATAACGAAAACGCGATGCGGACGAGAACACCAACAACAACACCAACAACAACAACAAATCCCCGTATCGTGGTCATCGTGGTAGAAACCGTCGAAAACGACGAGATTGCAAAGGAAGGATTGGAAGTCGTGAAGATTCTGTTGAACGCGTCGAAGAAGAAGAAGAGAAACGAGACAACAAAGACGAAGAGTAAACGGAGGAGGAAATACGTCCTCGTTGGCGTCGGGGACTCGAGATTCCTCGCAGAGAGACAATACTTCCGCTCGAACCAAAATTCAGCGGAAGATTGTAACGCCGCCGCGAGAGTTTTAGATAAACTGTTAGAGAAAAGCGATGCGTGGGAACGAGTCGGGAAACGGTTAGAGTTGGATTACGGGAGGGAGTTTGAAGGGAAATTGGAGCGGTGGGTGACCAGTCTCATGATGGCGAAAGATGACTTTCCTTAATTCTTGTCGATTAGAGCACATTTAGCAGTATGATTATTACATAGCATTCCTGAGCATTTCTTCCAACTCTTCGACGGTTAAAGCAACCGGGTTGCCCTTCATGCTCGAACTTTGCATGCTCTTCGAGACGGACTCCGAGACGTCTTCGTCTTTCATGCCAAACGTGCTCAACTTTGGCACCCCGCAAAATGACACTAAATCTTCTATCCATTTTACCAATTCTGCGACCGTGGCGTCGTCTTTACCTAAACACGCGTTGGCTACTTCTTCGTACCGTCGTAAACCTTCTTTCGCACTTTGCGGATTCTCGTCCATCACGCGCGTCTCTAACAACTTCACGTTCATTTTCACGCAGTGTGGCAACAACGCCGCACAAATCGCCCCGTGCGGCGCGTGTAGCAAACCACCCAGCGTACCGCTAAATCCGTGCACCGCACCTAACTTGGCGTTCGCCAACGCCATCCCTCCGTACATGGCGCATAACGCCATATCCGTCCTCGCGTTTATATCCTCCGGCTGTTCCAAACATCTTCGTAAACTCTTCGCGCCTAATTTAATACCACTCATGCTCAAACTATCCGTCACTGGGTTCGGAGAATTACACACGTACGGTTCAATGCACTGCGTCAGAGCGTCCAACCCGGTGTGCGCGGTCACGTCCCTCGGCATTTGCACGGTCAATTTCGGATCGACGATGACCAAATCCGGCAACATCAACGGATGACGCATGCTCACTTTCCTATCTCCAGCTTCGAGCACGCTATTCTTGGTCAACTCCGCTCCGGGTCCAGCCGTCGTCGGTATCGCCACGAACGGTCTCGGTCTTTTTTCAATCGGCATCGCTTTTCCAACCACCTCGAGAAAATCGTATATATCCCGCTCGGCGCCGCCGTTGGTCAACATCGCGGCCACGCACTTGCCGGTATCCACCGCCGTTCCACCCCCTACCGCGACAACGAGTTCGCACATACTCTCCGACGCTAATTTCGTGCAATCAATCGCCGACTGTACCGTCGGTTCGCCTTTCGGGCAATGAAAGACAACCGACTCAACGTTTGCTTCTTCTTTCAACTTTTTCTTCAAAGGCGCTGAAAATCTCTCCGACTCCCCGCACACGATTAGGACTTTTCCGGGATGCGCATCCGAATCGATCGTCGCGTTTTCTTGCTTCGCTAAATCTGTGATCAACTTCACCGCGCGCGTTTCAAACGCATCGATTTCAAACACCGTTCGCGAGGCTGTCGTAAACTCGAAAGGGTTCATATTGGGAGAAGATGATGAAATTCGTCTCGAATTCTTCTTACTACTACTCTTCTCGTCGCGAAGAAGAGGAGTCGTCGTCGTAAAAGGAGTCGCGCTTTTCTGCCGCTGGAACAACAACGACGGGGCAGCAAAAGAAGAAGAAGAAGAAGGTGATGATGATGTTATGAACATCTCTCTTCTCCGAAGCGAGCGTTTCTCTTAATGAAGATGAATGAATTTTTGTTTCCATTTTATCCACTTTTTTCCCCTTCTTCTCTTATACATAGATATGACTTCTTCTTCGTCTTCTGTGTCGCGGTTTTTGTCGCCGTCAGAGTCGATGACGGTAGCACCAAAGAAGAAGAAGAAGACAAAGAAGACGATGTTTAATAAAAAAGGAGTGGTCGCGATGTTTTCTTCCTCTTCTTCTGATTTGTCTTCTTCTGTTTCTTGTTTTCAAAATGATGCAAAGTTGTTAGGGGATGATGATGATGATATTGATGATATTGATGGAAGAACAAGTAGTAGTAGTAGTAACACTGAAAGAAGAAGCGAGAAACATCCTCACGAAAAGATTGTCTTTTACACGCACTCGTTGTGTCCGTACGCGCACAGAGTGAGACTTTGTTTAGATGAATTACATCTGCTTCGTGAAGAAGGAGGAAAAGTAGATATCGTGGACGTTGACCTTTCGAACAAACCAAAATTTTTCCTCGATATGACCAACGGGAGAGGCGTCGTGCCTTTGATTGAATTCTCAGAGACTGGCGAACTCGTGAGCGAAAGCTTACGAATTAACGAACGGTTGTGGGAGGAGTATTATTCTGATGATGATTCTTCTTCTTTAACTTCTTCGTCGTCGTCGTCATCACCCTCATCTTATGAAGACGCGAAGCGTTTCGCCAACGCGTGCGACCAAAAATTCGTGAGTTTAGGATTACAAGCGATCGGGGGAGGTTGGAGTTTTGATACGACCAGAAACGAAAGGACTTTAGAGCGGTTTGAGAGAGAAATTTGGGAAATAGACGCGTTAATTGAGAAGCACAATGATGATGACAATAGTAATACTAAACGCAAAGTCTTTCTCTTTGGCGGCGACAGAGCGTCTCTGGCGGATGTAGCGATATACCCGTTCGCCGAACGATTCGAACTCGCCTTGCAACATTTCCAAGGGTACACCTTAGGAAACGTCGAATATTATCATCCTCCTTCTCCTCCGTCCTCCTCCTCCTCCTCCTCCTCCTCAAAACATCATCAACAGCCGCGTCATTTCCAAAAATGGCTGAAAACGATGCAAACGCAACCGTCCTCGCTTCGCTGCGCGGTGAAAAACCAAGACGCCTTATTGAAATCGTGGTCTCGAACGAAACGGTTGGACTATTTCGACTACGAAACCGCGGATTTTATCAATCCTTAATAATAGTTTTCAGAGAGAGAGAGAGATGTGTAAATTAGAGAGATATCGAGATTATAGATTGCGCGTAGATTTTACCTATGTGCTGCACAAAACGAGCACGCTTTGCGAGAATAAATACATCACACACTCATACTATACTAAATGGACGACGGCCCAGCTCGCGGTGGCACGCGAGGTGGTAAGGACCAGTTCTCCTGGGAGTCCGTCAAAAATGACACCCAACACCGGGAGAACTATTTAGGCCACTCGGTGAAAGCGAGCGTCGGGAGGTGGCAACGCGGGAAAGATTTGTTCTGGTACGCGAAGGAACGAATCACAGATGATGATGATTTGGACGAGAAAGACGACGAGAAAAGAATTAAAGAGGAGATGAACATCATAAAGGAAAGGGAGGAGAAAGAGAGGAACGAGATGTTAGGGATTTATGGTGGTAACGGTAAGAAGAGGACGAGAAAGAAGAGGAAGAAGGAGTTTAGGGATGATTCTGATTCCGATTCTGACTCATCATCATCATCATCATCATCATCATCATCGTCATCACATTCGTTAAAGAAGAAGACCACCAAGAAGAAGAGAAAAGAAGAAAAGAAGCGAAAACAAAGGAAAGAGAAAAAGGAGAGAAAGAGGCGTCGCGAGAAGGAGAAAAAGAGGCAAAAAAAGAGGAAGAGGGAGAGCAGTTGTAGCACGTAGCACGTAATAGAATTTAAGAGAAGAGACACATTTCTCAAATCACATTTCCCCACAAAAGATCCTCTCTTGTATAGTACCACACAGACATAAGCAGTCATAAAAAGATGGAGGAAACGCTTCCTCTGTGGATTCGTTTCCTCGCGTTTTCGCACCGCCTTCTTTTCCAGACTCTTTTGCACCCGCAGTTGGTCCTTTCCATCCTCCAATTCGTACTCGTGAGTGTCGCATTTCTGTACTTGAATCGCGCACAGATGATGCGATACGTGGACGCAAAAGTCACCGAATACGCGTTAGCGTTACTCGAGAAAAACGTATTCCCGGAAAGCGAAAAAGTGACTCTGAAACGAGTGAAGTTTCGGTGGAACCGAGTGGACGTTTTTGACGTACACGTCGGGAACTGCGTTTCCGAAGAGGAGGAGGATGATGATGACATCTTCGGTGCTTTGGCTGATGAAGCGGCCACGAAGGAGGAAAAAAAGGAAAAACGTGAAAACGCGGCGAAGATACAGAAGACCAAGATCCCGGAATTTTCGTCCCCGTACTTCATGCGCGTGCAACAGATTTCGTTCGAGTGTTCGTTTTTCACGCTCGTGCCGATGATGCAGTTCATGGAGGATAAAAATTTCGCGGTTGGATTTTTGAGCGCGAAAGTCGACTCGATGGTATTGAGAGGCGTGGACGTGTTCGTCGAGGAGTGGAGAGGGAGAGGGAACTTTCGGGTGTTTAAGAAAAAAGGGATAAAATCGTCGTCGGTGTCGTCGTCATCGGTAAAAGAAGCAAAAGGAGATGAAGCTGCGACGACGAAAGGGACGAATGCTACTGGGACGCGCGAGGAGGAGGAGGATTTGACGTCAAACGCGAAGAATACCAACAACAACAACGGTTTATTTTCCTATTTTCAATCTCAAGTTCAAACGCAAATCGAAGACGCGAACAAGAAGATTCAAGAGGCGGCGAATAAGACGATCGAGATTTCCGGTTCAGTTGTGAAAGAAATCGGCGCGGTGGCGACGGACGTGACGGATAAACTGACCGCGCTTGGGAGGTACGCGACGATGATAAACCGCGTGCAAGAAGATCCAATCGAGATGATGCAAAAGAGACCATTGGTTCTAAGAGTGAAAGAGACGAGATTAATCGATTGGAACGTGAAAATATTAACGGTTTCGCAAACGTCTTTTAAGGTGAACAAGTTTGAAATGGTGGATAAAGTGTTCGTGGGCACCGGGAAGGCGTTCGGGAAACGAATCGCGCAAGGCGTGTTGCAAAGAATTATCGTCGAGTTTCAAGACGAAAGTTTGAATCTCATCACCAACGGCGTTTCAGACGGGTTCATGATGAGTAAAAAGTTCTTGGACGACGGTTTTACGACGGTGTACGACGGAGTGAAGAAAACCACGGAGAGCGGGGCAAAAATGGCCGCGAAGACTATGGAAAGCGCGCGATCCTCGTTCACGGTCAGGACCGTCGGGAGAGGAGAAGTTGACCCGCACGAGTTGACCCCGACCGGGTCGGTGACGACGACGTCCTCTCACCTAGGCGGCGACGACGACGACGTAAACGACGACGTGAGCGAAAAAGATAGTAAAGATTCCGTCAAATACGAATTGTTTCCGGATAAAGATCCGCACGAAATGCAGCAACAAAAGAGCGCCGCGTCCGCATCGGACTTGTTCGGTTTAGGGAATCTCTTTAGCACGTGCTCGCCGAGAGGAACGACGAGCGGAAGAAAAAATAAAACACCGCCACCACCATCACCACTGCCGTCGTCGTCGTCGTCTAAATCGACGACGCTCGGTAAGCCCGAGTCGCCCCCGCAATCGTAACGATGAGTATGATCCCTCCTGTAAATTAAAGTGTACCTTTACTACTACTAAAAACTATCTATTACTAGTATTCTACTCGCTATTCTTAGTATCGCTCGTAGGCACCACGCCTCTTACGCGCAAGATCTCGGCGTTGCACATTTCAACGACGGTATAGAAATCGACGTCTCGATGGCGCTCCCACAGATGTGCGGAACTACCTCTTCGCCATTCCGCGGCTGGGTACTTCGGGGACCCTATACCGTGTAAAATGCGCGCGACGGCGCGAGCGCGAAGCATACCGGCGCCACCGACTTTACCGTCTCTGCGATGCGTGAGTATTTCGCGAATGTCGGCGACGAGCATCCGCTTTTCCGTTAACACGCACTTCGGGCGTTTTGCTCCCTCGGCAACCCTGCGAACCGGCACGTCTTCTTCTCCTCCACTCGGATCTTCTTCAACTCTTTCTACCTCCTCCTCCTCCCCCTCCTCTTCGCTTGCGTTCAAGTACCACTTCAAACTTTCGCGCAATCGAGCGCCTTGCACGTCGTCTGCTTCTGCATCCGCGGCGTAATCCAACGCCGAATACAACGCATCCAGTTTACCAACGCTACCTTTCTCTACTGCATCCAAGCGCTTGGTTAAATCAAACGCTAGTTTGCGCAATTTATCCCCTTTCGGTGGATCTCGTAAAATCTCGAAACCGAGCGCTCGGTCGCGAATTTCGTATCCCGCTTCTCTATTATCTCGCAAAGCTTTCAACTGGAACGCGACGTCATCGAGAGAACAGTTGGATAGAAATGCCGCTTTGCAAATGTCAAAGATTCTCGCACCGTCCGCTTTTGGCTCCGGGCAGAGCTTCAGAATAGCATCTACGAGCGTGCTTTGCTTTGCAATCTCTTTCGGATCGCGGCCGAAGAAGCGTATTTCGCACGTAGAGCGGAAATCTGGGAGCACGCGCAGTAAATTTGAATACTCCTCGTCCAATTTTACGTCGCGAGAACCCGGAGATGTTATCGACTGCGCGTCCCGGCCCCACAATTCCAGGCACGATAACGCTGTTTCTATTGCCTCGAGTTTTACGTCAATAACTGGTGCGATGACGTCCGGTTTTATGCGCCCGAGCTTCGGTATCCAATTACCGTAAGCGTCGTAATCCGTCTTCCTTTTCTCAATATCGTCGTCCTCGTCCCTGAAGACTTCTTCACTTACCTGCTTTTTCTTCTTTTTTTGCGTCGTCTTCGGTTTCAGAACGTCGCCGTTGCCGAGAAATACAATTTCCATGAGATCTCGAATGCTCGTGACATCGCACCCGTCCGCGTGCGTCAACGACCGCGACCGTAAATAATCTTCCGGATCCAAAAAAGTCAAGCAATGCGCTTCGTTTCCGTCTCGACCGGCTCTGCCGCACTGTTGAATGTACGCTTCCGGCGACCTCGGCAACGCGTAGTTTATCACATATCGAACGTCCGGTTTATCTAAACCCATGCCAAAAGCAACCGTCGCAACAATCACGCGAACTTTGTTCTCTTGAAACTGCATTTGCGTTCTGTGGCGTTCACTTTTATCGAGACCAGCGTGATAGGGACGAGCGACCACGCCCTGAACCTTCAAGTAATTCGCAACTGATTCTGCTTCGTTTTTGAACGCAACGTACACTATTGCCGCTCCTTTCGGATGATCTTTTTGCAAGAAGTGTAAAAGCGTTGAATTTCGCGAGCACGACGGCACGCGGATAACCGATAAGGACAAGTTATCGCGAATGGCATCGTTTCTGAGCGCGTTCTCGGGGGCAATATTCAAAGTCTCGCGTAAGCTCATCTCCGTCTTCTTCGTCGCCGTCGCTGTGAGCGCTAGCACTGGGAACATTTTACCATTGTTGTTGTTGTTGTTCATCCCACTCCTCATCACTCGATTGAACAAAATCGAGCCGAGTCGATGATACGCCGGTCGAAAGTTATGCGACCATTCCGAGACGCAATGCGCCTCGTCGATGCACGCTAAACTTACTCCGTTCGGGCATTCACGCAGCGCACACAAGAACTTCTCGTTCAATAGTCTTTCCGGAGAAACGAATAAAATCGAAACGTTACCGCTTTTCACCTCCTCTAGCGTTTCCTCCGTCTTTTCGTAGGACGCGTCCGAACGTAAACACGCGCCTTTTAAAGCCGGCGGTAAACCGCGCATTTGATCGGACATTAATGCAAGTAAAGGCGAAATAACTAAAGTGATCCCAGGTAACAGCAACGCCGGAAGTTGGTACGTCAGAGACTTCCCGGCGCCCGTGGGCAACAACGCTAACGTGTTCGCGCCTCTCAAGACGCGTAAAATCACGTCTATTTGTCCAGGTTTGAACACCGGAAACCCAAATCCACGCTCTAAAACCAAGCGCAGTTTCTCTTTCAATACCGCTGTTTCGTCGTCGTCGTTGTCGTCGTCGTCGTTCGTATCGTACATACTTTGTACTCCTTTCTTCTCGGCAACGAAAGAGAGGCACTCGCGAACATCCGCGATGTATTTTTGCAAAGTGTCGTCGTTCAACTCCTCTAATCTTTTGCGTTTTTCCGCGGCCAGAGCGTCCAGCTTATTCCTTTCGATGTCGTCCTCGTCGTTGCCATCGTCGTATTTGCTTTTACTGCTATACAAATCATCGTCGCCCTCGCCGACGGAAAATTTCCCGGTTTTGCCTTTTGCGTTTCGCTCTCTCCTTTCCGCGTTGAGGTGTTTCGAGCCACCACTTCGAGCGGCGTCGCGCGTGTACACTTTTGGCGCGCGTTTAGCACTACCCGCTCTCCGTCTTGGCGCTTTGTACGTCTTGCGTCGCGAGTGTTCGCTCACGCCTCGGAATTTTGCCGTTTTCTTGGCGACGCCGACTTCTGGGAACCGCTTCGCGTGCTCCGCCCGGATTTGCGCCGCGGTTTTCTTTGGCGGTGAAAACGTCGGTGGAAGTTTTGTCGTCGTCGTCGTTTTTGCTCCTCCATTATCATCGGCTGTTTTCGATACTGTGTTGATCTTACTTCCTTCTCTCATCATTGCTGCTGAGTTTCCGTCTTCTTTTTCTATTTCTATTTCTTCTTCTTCTGCTGCCGCTGCTGCTCTTCCTACGACCACTCTTTGTTCTTCTCGAACAACCAACTTCTTCTTCTTCCTCGGCTGGACGACGACGTCTTCTTTCAAAGCGTTCGTTAAACTGACGTTTTCCATCGCGTGCATCTCCCGTCTCTTCATTGCGCCGAATCTTTCCTTCGCTCGATTTCTCTCGTCCTCTTCGCAAAGTAAAGGCTCGTATGATGTCTTCTTCTTTTGCTTATTCGCGATGGTCGCGAACGAGGAGGACGAAGAAAAATCGCCAGCAATAATACCTTTGTTGTTATTACTTTTCATCCTCATCACTAAACTCGGCGGTGGTGCTGGTGGTACTACTAATGGAGGTTTCGTTTTCTTCTTCGCTTCTTCTTTCAAAGCGAAACGAGAAGCTTCGTCCGCGGCGGCTTCCGCGGCGTTTTTCTTCTTCTCTGCAGATGATACCACGGACGACGGCAAAGACGACGACTTTAAAAACGATGATGATTTGTTGTGCTGTTGTTGTTTTATGTGTCGTTGTTGTTTCCTCGGCGGCGTCGCTTCGATGACTTCATCCTCCCCGTCGCTTTCGTATTCCTCCTTCTTCGCAGTGGGATGAAAATTTTCGAAATCTCCTCCTCCTTTCCCGTTGTTGTTGTTCTTCTTATTCTGAATACTCTTCGTGGTGCACGTGCTCGTCATCGATACCACGAGTTCTTTATACTCTCGGTACATCTTTCTCACGCTCTCGTTTTCCTCCACGTCTTTTCTGGTTGGTTTTCTCTCGTGCTTGCGTTCGTACGCGCGCTCCCAGATTTGAATCTCGTTTCGTTTCCGTTCCACGAGTACCGCATCATCGCGACGATGATGAGATGCATTCTCTCTCAGAATAGCAGCGGGAGCATCAGACGTCATCAAAAAAAATCGCGCAAAAGCAATAACGCAGTATATATGTGCTGCGAAATGTCTCGCGCTGCTGTTTTTAGTCGCGTTGTTATATCTGCGAAAGTCTGTTCTGTGTATTCATACGAATGAGGACTCTACGTAATGAAGCATTTTCTCGCACGGGGCTGCCCCTTGGAAAATTCAAAAATCTCTCCACTCTCGTCTCGAGGAGAGTAAGGAGAGAGTTTGAGCGCAAAGAAGTCGAGCAGGAGAGAAGGAGAGATACGAATCTCAGTAAAAATGAAACTGAGAGGCCAAATCACGCAGCTCGGCCTGGCTTGGCTCGACCGATTGCTCCCTCTCTTCGAAAAGATGAACAAAAACGTCGTCACGTTGTACTTCAATCCAACGCAAATGTCCCTCGTGTTACGCCCGGAAGAGACCGGAGGGGTGGACGCGCACGCGGACGTGAGCATCTTTGAGAACAACACGAATAACAACACGAACAGTGGACAACAACAAAATCAAATAATATTCGAACAAAAGTCGTACGTGTGCTCCTCCGCGGTGAAGAACCAAATCGCCTTTAAAGTGGACAGCAACGGGTTGTTACGAGTGGTGAAAGGACTGGTGAACGTGAACGCCACGGGCGCGCACGTGAAGTTACTGAGAAGAGAACATAAAAGAAGGAAAGACGATACGGAGAATAAAACGAATAATAATAATAATAATAAAGGAAACTTAACGCCGGTCTTGTGCTTCTCGTCCTTCGGCGGGGAGATTGATATCGTCCAAGACGTTCCGATTTACGGCCCTTTGAATCGAAAAGACGTGGAAGATATCGCCGCGGCGATCGATACCAGACGGTTCGAAGAAGTTCCGTATTGGTTGGACTTGGATTATCAGTCCGCGTCGGTGTTGAGAGAAGCGACGGAACGGTTGAAGTTTGTCAGCGCGAGAGTGGAAGTGGTGGTCGGGAGAGAAGGGGCGGTGCACATCGCGGGAGAGAAGACGGCGACGGCGAGCGCCGGGGTGGAGTTGAGAGGGGTACCGGTTGCGCCCAGGGTAGAGGTGGACGATGACCACGACGACGAGAATGAGGAGGGAGGAGAGAGAAGAAAAAGAAGAAGAGGGACGACGACTGCGAGAACCGCGCAGTTGAGGTTAGCCGAGATGCGGGCAGTCGCGGTCAGAAATAAGAATAGTACTAATCACTATTCTGTACAAACGCAGCAAAATACAAACGATACTAATGATAACAACAACAACAACAACAACAACAACGCTTCTCTTCCTCCGGTGGCGACGAGAGGCATTTTAAGCGCCAAGCAGTTAGGGAAAGGATTTCTCGGAACGATGACGAGACCAGACGTCGTTTTCTTTGGCTTTGCGGATAACGCGCGACGGTTGGAAATGGTGCACAGATTTTACAGCGCGAGACAGGTGGTCGTGGATAAAGAAACCGGCACCGCGGAGGAGTCGCAAGATAGCGTGATTGTAAGGTTTCGAATACCCGTGGAAGAAGAAGAGGACGAGATGGAAGCGGACGACGATGGAGACGACGAAGAGAACGCGACGATGGACGCGGGAGGGAGAAACGGTGAAAGAAGAGGACGACAACATCAACAACAGAGACGTTCTTTGGTGTTCGCGCCGAGAAGTCCGGCGGGGAACAATAATAATAACAACAACAATAACAACAATAACGGCGACGACGACGACGACGGTTCTTTGAACACCGAACACGCGGCCAGAGCGTTACTTGGTGTTCAGAAAAAACAACGGATACAACAACGAGGTTCCAGACGGAACGACGACGACAACGGTGATCGTGATTCCTTCTTGGACGATTGAGAAAAAGAAGAAGAAGAGAAAGAAGAAGAACGAGGACGTGAATTGTTCTTGATTAGAAAGCACTCGTAGATTTTTAGAAGAAGAAGATAAGAGAGAAAGAGAGAGACGCGCGCGCGCACGCTGTATGTACAACATTTGGGCGGATTTTTGCAACAAACGTGAAGAACGTAAAACTACTTTGTATTTGTGATGAATCAAAATACACACTGCTACTATTATTAAGCTACATTACTCTTTCTTCCCTGGCACCATGTCATCCTCCGCTCTCAAATACTCCCCGATATCCGCCTGATGAAAACACACCACCGCGCTCGGATCCGCTTTCCTGCACTCCTGCGTCGACTTGGCGCACACGCCGAACCCGAGCGGAACGTCGCTCATGCTCAAAATAACCACCCCTTGATTCGTCGGCGTGTTCTCCGTCACTCGTCCTAACCCGGATTTCAATAGATGATTCCCGTATAAAAACGACATTTCCGACGTTGGTTTCACCCACATCTTATATTTCCCGTGTTGTGCTAATAAATCTAAAGCGCCGATGGTTAAGCGAAACTTCCCGGAGTGCGTGAACTTCCCTATGTTTTGCCCTAAAGTCACCAATTGCTCGCGAGAAATATTCGTCGCTCGTTTGACGATTTCGTCTTTCACGTAATAGACTCTTTGTTTGTGCAAGCGGAAACAAAATCCAACGCCTCCTGTTTCTTCTTCGTCGTCGTCGTCGTCTGAATCGTTTCCTTTTCCTTTTCCTTTTCGTTCTCCTCCTCCGCTCGAGGCCGACGATTCGAGAACGTTTCGTAAATTCTTCCCGATAAATTTGAAGAGCTTTTCAAACACTTGCGCGACTTCAGACTCCTCCAAAGGACGCATTATTACGTGTGCGCGTGTATAAACCGACACTTTTGCTCCTCGGTGAGAAGAGAACGAGTTAAAACGATGTTTGATGAGAGCGCAATAAAGACACAAGAATGAAGCATTTTTGGCGGCTCCAGAGGGAAAAAAGACACCAAATTTTTCCTCATTAGTAGAGTAGTAGTATAAAGAAGATTAAATGACATCATCGGGGGCATCGAATTCAATGTCTGGCCTCGCCGGCGGGCGAATTACCGTCTCCGCCGGCGCGAACACTTTAGGGCAACACTCGCAAGAGAAAAACGCGGACGCGACCATGTACGTCGGGAATTTGGATCCGCAAATGGATGAGCAACTCCTTTGGGAACTCTTCGTCCAATGCGGACCGGTGGCGTCGGTGTACGTGCCGAAAGACCGAGTGACGTCCTCGCACCAAGGGTACGCGTTCGTGGAAATGAAACGAGAGGAAGATTGCGAATACTGCGTGAAAATATTGAACATGATTAAAGTGTTCGGGAAACCGATTCGAGTGAACAAAGCGTCGCAAGATGGAGGGAAAGGAGGAGGAGATGTCGGCGTCGGCGCGAACGTGTTCGTGGGGAATTTAGATGCGGAAATCGACGAGAAGATGTTGTACGATACGTTTAGCGCGTTCGGGTCGGTGATTACGGCACCGAAAGTGCAACGAGATCCGGAGAGTGGAGAGAGCAGAGGGTTTGGATTCGTGCAGTTTGATTCGTTCGAAGCGAGCGATCGCGCGATTGAAGCCATGCACGGACAGTTTTTAGCCGGGAAACAGATTACGGTCGTGTACGCGTATAAGAAAGATACGAACGGAGAGAGGCACGGGAGTCAAGCGGAACGGTTGTTAGCGCAAGCTGGGATGCAGAATAATGGCGGGTACGGGGGGAGACAGTTGAGACCGCACGCGATGTTTTCAGACGGGAGCGCGACCGGAATGAGCGGGTTCGCCGGGATGGGCGTCGTCGGAGGCGGGATACCGGGGGGGATGCCGGGGGGGATGCCGCCTCCACCACCTCCAGGGATGATGATGATGGGTGGTGGGATGCCAGGAATGCCACCACCGCCGCCGCCGCCTGGGATGATGATGGGCATGAACGCGGCGCCGATGGCGATGATAAATCAAATGCACGGAGGGATGCATCCGCCGCCGCCGCCGCCGCCGCCGCCGCAGTGAGAAGAGAGCATATATATTAGAGTAGTAGTACACACGTAGACTTTGAAATTGTATCATATTATATAGAAGAAAATATACACATCATCATCATCGCAACTAACAAAAATCAATTTATTATTCTCGTTCTCGCGAAAACAAAAACAGACCAAACGCGAGGCCAAAAACAAACGACACCGCCGTCACGATCGTCGGCATTCTCGCCACCGCCGTCGTCGTCGTCATCGCTCCCACTCCTCCGCCGTGTTGTTGTCCCACTACTACGCTGCTACTAATGTTATTACCGTTGTTGTTCGGCGCTAAATTTTTCATCCCCGTCGTCCTCGATTGGTGTTGTTGTCGTTGCCGTCCTCCTAATCCTCCTCCTCGCCGTCGTCCGGGTACGACCAGTCGTTGTCCCGGAAGCACGTACTCGAAGCCGCCCAATGTCTTCGCGTTTGCCGCCTGTTGTTGTTAATTAAAGAGAGAGAGAGAGAGAGAGAGAAAGTCAGATTGGAGAGAAGTCACATTTTATTCTTCTCAATACTACTCGTCGCATATTTTTGAATTAAAAATTCAAAAACAAAACTGATGCACGATTTGCGTTTACTACTACGACTACGACTGCAAAAACTGCTACTACGATTACTCACGATCAAATCTCTCGGGTCCACGTCGTAGGCAATCGCCACGCCGTAGAGCGAATCTCCCGGGGCGACCGTGTGCACGACTTCTTCAACATCATCATCATCATCATCATCGCGGGGAAAAGAATTTGCCGCAACACCTCTCGCACCAGAAGCGGAGGAGGAGGAGAAAGATGTTTCGTATCTGTTCTCTCTGCTCGCGCTGCTGTTCACGTAAACGCCTCTGCTTTTACTTTTCCTTCTTCTTCTCAGAGGTCGCGAAGGTGAGGGTAGTGTCGACGATGACGACGATAAAGAAGTCCTTAACATCATCATCGTTTCCTCTTTAAATTGTAACGAATCGGATCCCCAAAAATCTCCATTAAAAACCAATAAACGAATACTACTTAAAGATGTCAGGCGTCACGGCTCTGCGCAGACTCGCGCAACGGTCTCTCCGAACCACAAACGCAACTTCTTTCAAACAACACGCGCAACAGCAGAGGAGACTTTTTGCGTCCGATCCAAACGCTCCACCGAAAGTGAATTACCCGTGGCAAGATCCCACGAACCCGGGGAACTGGAAGGAGGAACATCTGGTGTTTGTGATTTTAGGCGGGTGGGGCGTGGTTATCGTGGGCGGTAAAGCGGCGTTGAGTTAAAAGAATTATAAGTTCTGTTTGTTGTGTAATACACACACGAAACGCGTAATCATCATCATCATCATCATCATCTGTTCGTATTATCTCTCTCGTGTTGTTTATTCGCGCACCTCTTTACCATTCGTCACAACTTACGTAAGTCACAAACTTTTGTCGATTGCGCTCTCTTTCACCCTCTTTGATGTCATCCTCGATATCATCGTCATCAGCGGAGCAATCATCGGGGTCGGCATCATCAAAACGACACGTAAAAGAACCGAACTGGAATAACCTGTGGCCAATCGCGCTCGCGCCGGTGATTCCAGTCGTCGGCATCGCTTTAAAGAAACACAAACAGATTCGTTTCCCCGCGACGTTTGGCATCGCCGGGGTGATATTAGTCTGGTCGCACGCGGCTGCGTTAGGGTCAAGCAGCGGGACTAAGTAGTGGTATATATGATGTTCAGTTGTTCTTTATCCTCGAGCGCGTCGTTTTACGGGCAGCCTTTAGCGACGACGACGACGAGGTTGAGAAGAAAGAGGAGGAGTGCTTACGAAAACAAAGATATGAAAGGAGTAGTCTTTGCGAAGAAGCGAGAAGAGAAGGACAAAAACTACCCAAACTTATACACGCCGCAAGATGGAGAACTCGCGGAACGGAAAGCCGCGCGAACGATGAAACGGTTGTTCACGTACGTTTCGATTCGAGTAGTGCAAGCGCACTTGGAAGGCCAAGGGAACGACGGCGGATTCGCCCCTCAGGTCACGGGGTACGACGGGAAAGTTCAATGTCCGGATTATAACGATTTGAGGAACGCAATGGAAGGTATCGACTTAGGCGATGGGGACAGCTGGGTCAGAGAGTTTGGTAAGGTAAACCCGGCGGTGACTTTGCGGATTTTAGAAGCGAGGAAAGCGTATTGCGAAGAGTTTGATTACGAAATGTTGGAGTCGTTCGTGGACGACGATATCGTGAAAGCGAACACGGAATTGATGACGGAGATTATGAACAGATCGTTCGAGAAAGAGGAAGAAGAGGAAGAAGAAGAAGAAAAGGCTTGATAACTTTGTTCTTCGGTGTGGTGTATTGTTGTAATATATAATAGATGATTTATGACTCTCGTAAAATTTTCAACGCGCAACTTTTATTTACAACGCGTGATAGATATGTAATATGTTCGGTCGTGATGATTGCTTCTTAACTTTTGTTTTTTAACGTCTTCGACTCGGCGTTCGTCTCGCCGGCGTCGGGGTTGCTTTCTTCTTTGCCGGAGCGGCGCTCGAACCACCAATCTTCGGTAAACTCGGCATCATCTTCAACACTTTCTTCGGCACTTGTAACGCCAAGCAGTACAAGACAGACATTGTGGAAAAATAAGCCAAAACCGGAGGCGGTACCATCGGCCCACCAGCAACTGGCGGAGAATAAATCAGCGCGAGTAACGCACCCGCCATCATCATCAGGTTGATTTTGATCACCATCTTTTGCACGGTCACCGCTTTACTCGCGCACATCCAACTGATTGCACTCACGTACCAATTTTTCACGAAATCGACGTACGTGATGTGAATTAACAATTGGGCGATTGGACCTTTCATTTGCGCGGATTTCACCGCGCCGTCGGAAATAAGTTCGAGAAATCCACCCGCGCCAGAGATTATAACAGGTAAGGAGAACAAGATCGAAATTATCGCGTGCGCTTTTAACGCGTTCGAAGGCGTCACCGATGGGATCATAGATGAGAGTGCCATATTTGTTAATTAATTTGATAAAAGTGATGATCTTTCCCCTACTAAAACTGAATGGGCCCCCTCGTCCTTTTTCTTTTTCCTACAAACAAATTCGCTCTAAAAAAAAATCTATCATCATCTCGTGCTACTCGTAACTAAAAAAATGTTCAATCTATTTAAGAATGACTCTCGTGCGTACACATTGGCCCTTTCGCGACAGTTTCCAACGCAGTCGGCACGCCAAAGCCAAACTCGCAGGTGCATTTCAAATTTTGTTCCTCTTTTTTGTTTATGTGTTCGATTACACCCAAGTGTACTTTCCCCGAAGCGCGCATCGAGGTGTCCATCTCGCCGCAGTGTCTCTTGACGACTTGCGGTTCGTACGGTTCGTTCGGGCGTCGACCGGACCGTGGCGCGTTTGAGGCGAGCCAAGGCTCGGTGAAGCAGTAGTATTGGTAGTGACTCAAAGCGCCTTGGACGGATGCGTCGAAATCGTGGTTCTCTTCTTTACCGTGGAAGCCGCAAAAAACGCCTTCTTCGGCCAAATAGTCGAACTCGAGGACGGCGTGGGAGCTGAAGGGTTTCAACGCTTCTTCGGCCATCGCGGCGGTGAAGCCGAACGGGAGTTGAACGTCCGAAGATGACGATGAAGAAGATGAAGATTTGCCTTCTTCTTCTCCTATATCGAACGAATTCGTCGTCGTCGTCTTTTCTCCTCCTGCTCCATCGCCTTCTAAAACCAACTGCGAATTTCTCCTCCTCTCTACATTCACGCGAATGATATCGTTCCTGACGCTATCCGGAACTCTCGAATCCGCTAAGAAGCCAGGCTCTCTGAACTTCAAACCGCTTCGAAACCAGCTGGGTAAATCGTATATGTGGTCCATGGGACACGAGTACGGCAGGACGAATTTCTCCGCGCCGGGCGCTCGGCACGCGTTCAAATTGTTCCAAATCTTGTCGCAATAACACCTCGGTTCCGGTAAAATAATCGTTCTGTTTAGAAGCTTCCCAAGCGCCAATAAGTTTCGCACGGTTTCTCGTCGCACTTTATCTTCCGCGAAGTGTCTTTCGATGGCCACTCTGTAATCGCCGTTCCCGTAACCGACCGTTTTCATTTTCGCGCCGCCTGGGCCGTTCGCGTGTTTCACCTGCGCAAAGACGTCCGGGACGACTAAATATTTCGTGTGCGCGTCTTCGTAATACTCTCGATCGTCTGCGGTCCATATCCCAGCCTGTCGCATGCGCTCTCTCTTTCCCCAGGCGTATTGCCCGTCGTCTCCGTATTGGTACGTCGTGTGCACCGCGTACGGTTCTCCATCCTCAGGAAATTGCTTGTGATGCCATTGGACGAAATACGAGTGCCCGTTCCCGAAGAGCCAATTCGGCAAGACGCCTAATTTTACCGTAGCGTTCGCGGCGTAATACACCATCCTGAAACCTTCCTTCCCTCTGTCCGCCATATCTTTCAATTTAATCGCATTTTCTAACGCGTGGCCTCTCACGCCTTCGTGCATTAACAAATTAAACGCCGGTTGGTCTCTCATCCACGCAATCGTCGACGTCGCGACTTTGGTTTTCCACGCTTGTAAAAAATTCTTCGATTCCTCCGTCGCTCGTATGTGTAGTATACCGGTGTTGAAATTCACGTGCGCGCACTTGTTCGAATCGTCTTTGTCTCCAGGAACGTCTATGCAATCTGTGCTGACTAAAATATCCGCTTTCCCGTACGTGCCTTTGTTGAAATACGCCCTCGGGTCTCTCATCCACGCCACGTCCGCGTCCGATAAAATAGGATTCAAGTTCATATCCAACAAGTCCTGCACAAACTTTGTCTTCACCGTTCCCATCTTCTTAAACGCTGCGCTTCCCGCGGTAATAAACTGTACTCCTCTGTTGGCTAAAACCGAGTTCCCAGTCAGTAACATCGACGGTACGTTCCAACTCTTCAAATCCTCCAACATCTTCTCGTCCAAAGCGCCGACAAAGTGCGGCTCTAATTTCAACCGTCTCGCCGCGTTGACCCAATTTTTCGCGAAATCTCTCACCGAGTGCGTCGCAAACGTGACGAATATCGCATCCCCGGGTTTCGCGTGCGACAACTCCGGCGGTATAGCGCCTTCATAAATCTTCCTCTCTAACTCTTTCTTCGCCTCTTCCGTCAGCGCTTTCGTTTGCTGCGCCCACATGTCTTTCATCCATTGCGGGTGATTGCTATCCGAGCGAACCTCTTGCGCGTTGAGAGGAATGTTCGACTGGTCCGGTTTAGGAAGAATCGTATATTTTTTCTCGTATTCGTCTCGTTCTTCTTTCTCTTTTCCTTCTTCCGGCTGCTGCTGCCGCTCAACGCTGGGTGGCGGAGACAAAGTCTTTTCGGCGAGAGGAGGAGGTAAAGGAGGAGGCGGCATCATCATCATCATCATCGGTTCCGGTGGTATCGGTGGAGACGGATCCACCGGTTCCTCGTCCGAACTCTCGAACGCTTCTCGGTCTTCGTTTTCGTTTACTAATCGTTTTTCCCCGTGCCCTCCCGAAGAAGAAGAAGAAGACAAAGAAGAATCATCCCGTTGGTGTTGTTCGTGTTGGTGTTGTCTCATCTGCATCTGCGCTTCGCTTTGGTGATGATGAGAAAAACGATGATTTCTCCACACCGCGTAGGAGGTAAAAACAACCAAAAAAACGAACGCGTCCTTCATTTTGAAAAGTCCTCCTCCTTTTCTTCCTTTTCTCCACGAGCTCATCCTTCTATTTCTCTTTTAAAATGCGA
>ENA-OWPI01000813-OWPI01000813.1-marine-metagenome-genome-assembly--contig:-NODE-813-length-38806-cov-11.083477_pt1 | contig 38806 bp, 21 predicted proteins | sample MGYA00238138_ERZ651775 | MGnify/ENA primary metagenome ERZ651775 (study PRJEB26906, sample SAMN06265043) | marine metagenome | isolation source: Helgoland LTER site | place: Germany:Helgoland, sampling...
GCCTTTCTCGCGTTCTGGCGAACTCGCAATACTAATCATCGCGCCGCGGCCGCCGGAAAGAAGAAAAGCGAGAAGGATGAAAAGCATTTCGCAGACGAAGCCGCCGTTTCGGTATAAAAAGAAGAAGAGCGTCGCAGTCCATTTTCCTTTTTTAGGAAGTTGTCGTCCAATTTAGAAAACATATGGGATATTTATACCGCTTCGCATACATACAATCGTTTCTTTTAAAGAAAAGAGAGCAAATTACGCTTCTTCTGTTTTTCTCGCGTCCTCGCTTGCTCTTTTTTTTTCTCTCTCACCGCAAGAAATCAAAACAAAACAAGCAGCTGATGCTATGCGTGGGCGCAGGAACACAAAAAGAGAAAAAAAAACAGCCCAAAAATTTCTCGAGTGCTTCATTTTGCGACCAAAATTTCTCGAGTGCATTTGCCTTGAAAAAAACACCAAAGTCCTTTCCTCTCGACACTCAGTACGCGTCAAAGAAAACGAAAGAAATGGTCAAGATTACCAAAAGTACGCGCTCTTTGTTCCTTTCCTGCGGCTCTTTTTCTCTCCTTCTCTCTCTCTCTTTTGTTCCCATGCTGCGCTTTCTTCGCGTTCGTATTCTTTCTCTCTCTCCTTTCAAAATGCGTTTGTGCGTGCGTTTGTGTGCGCGTGTCTGTGTGTGTCTCGAGCGGCCTGATCTTCGTCTCGGAGTTTTGTTTCCATCTCAACCACAAGTTTTCTTCTCGTGCGCTCTCATATGTGCTGACTTTGTTTCCTCTCTTTATCATCTTTTCATTCAGTTTGCTGCATCGGCGCCGGCTACGTCGGCGGACCGACCATGGCCATGATCGCTCTGAAGTGCCCGCACATCGAGGTAATACTATAAACATGTTATTTTTTTGTGAGAGACGATGATTTGACGCAGAGCGCGGGGGAAAAGGAGACGATGGATTCGCACAATCTTCTCTCTCGTCTCTCTCGTAAAATCGCAAAGTTCGTTTGAGAACTTTTACGACGCGTCTCTCTCGCTCCAACCTCTCGCTCTCGCTTTTCTCGATTCGATCGATCTCGGTCGAGAGAGAGAGATTCGAGCGCAGCGCGTGCTTCCGGATGCTTTTCTCATTTTCCTCTTACATTGGATGTAACACTAATCTCTTCTCACGCAATCTTTCTCTTTATCCGCGCGATTTTTTATCGCGATGATGATGTATAGGTGACGGTGGTTGATTTGAACCAACAAAGAATCGACGCGTGGAATTCGGACAACCTCCCAATTTACGAACCCGGATTGGATGAAGTCGTGAAAGCGTGCAGAGGGAAGAACTTGTTCTTTTCCACGGATTGCGAGGCGGCTATTCGGGCGGCGCAGTGCATCTTCGTCTCGGTGAACACGCCGACGAAGAAGACCGGTTTGGGGAAAGGGAAAGCCGCGGATTTGACGTATTGGGAATCCGCGGCGAGGAATATCGCCGCGTGGTCGACCAGCGATAAGATTATCGTCGAGAAGTCTACGGTTCCGGTGAGAACGGCGGAGGCGATTGAGAAAGTTTTGTTGAGAAACTGCCCGCAGGAAGGCGTGCACTTTGACATTTTGTCCAACCCGGAGTTTTTGGCGGAGGGGACCGCGATTGACGATTTGACCATGCCAGATCGCGTTTTGATCGGTGGGAAGATTGAAAACGACCGCGGGACGGCGGCGTGCGCCGCTTTGTGCGAAGTGTACGCGAACTGGGTGCCAAAGGAGAGAATTTTGACCGCCAACTTGTGGTCCGCGGAGTTGAGTAAATTGACCGCGAACGCCATGTTAGCGCAAAGAATTTCTTCCATCAACGCCATCTCGGCGTTGTGCGAGTGCACCGGAGCGGACGTTTCCCAAGTCTCCTTTGCGATTGGTAAAGATTCCAGAATTGGCCCGAAGTTTTTGAACGCCTCGGTCGGTTTCGGCGGTTCGTGCTTTCAAAAAGATATCTTGAACTTGGCGTACATTTGCGAGTGCCACGGATTGCAAGAAGTTGCCGATTACTGGTACTCCGTCGTTGGCATGAACGATTACCAAAAGACCAGATTCGTGAGAAGAGTTGTTTCCGCCATGTTCAACACCATTCGTAACAAGAAAATTGCCATGCTCGGCTTTGCGTTCAAGAAGGACACCGGGGATACTCGCGAAACGCCGGCGATTGACGTCGCGCATGGGATGATTGAAGATGGTGCCAAGATTGCGTTGTTTGACCCGCAAGTGCCGGAAGAACAAGTCAGAATGGACATGGGCGAAGAAGCTATGAAGAGCATCACGTGCTACTCGAAGCCGACGGAGGCGTTGAAGGACGCGCACGCCGTGACCATCATGACCGAATGGGACGAGTTCAAGACGTACGACTGGAGAGCTATCTACGAAGTCATGCACAAACCGGCGTTTGTGTTCGACGGGAGAAATATCTTGGACCACGCGCACTTGAGCGAGATTGGTTTCATCGTCTACGCGTTGGGTAAACCGATCGATCCGTTTTTGAAGTCCGCCGAAGGCGCGTAAACGACGAGACGGATACGAATACAAAACAAAAGAGAGAGGAATAGAGAGGGGAGAGAGAGAGAGAGACAGAGACAGAGAGAGAAAAAACAGAGGAGGACAAAACGAGTTGCAAAACGATGACGAACGAGGACGGCGACGAAAGACGACGGCGACAAGAGGAGGCTCATATAATTTACTATCTATCATCAAATTGATTTATTTTTTACACCCACAAATACACAAGACTTTGAAGACATATATGATGGATTAATGCACTTTTTGATTGATTAATCGAACCCGTCTTCCGTGACATCTCCTCGCGCGCGGCCGGTTTCTCCGTTTTTAAACGATACGCTATCGTCCGGTCGTCCAATCATCACCTCTTCTTTCGTTATCGTCACCATACCGAGTCTCGATACGCCGCTCGGTTTGCGAACGTTCTTCGGCGACGTGTAACTCACTTGAACCTTTCCGTCGTTCCGAACTTTCGAATGAAACGCGGCTAAATCAGCCGCAAACTGCATATCCTCGTCACTTGCTATCGCGCCAGGTTGTTGTCGTAAAACAACGTGCGAACCTGGCGCCCCGCGGACGTGAAACCACACGTCTTGAGGCTGCGAAAGATGCAGAGAGACGGCTTCGTTCCCTCGAGAGTTGCGGCCGCAGAGCACGATTTTACCCGAAGGTGCCACGTACTGTCGAACGCCCGACATGAGTTGCTCTTTCCGCGACTGTTTGCTATTGCTATTTTTATTACTACCGTTGTTGTTGTTTTTCTTCTTCGCCTTCATCGCTTTAACTTCGTTCGCCGATTGCTTATCTCTCGGTTTCATCAAGTTGGCGCGCACGAGCTCGATTTTAATTTCCTCGAGAACAATCTTGTCCTCCAAGGAAGACGACGACGACGAAGTTTCTTCATCGTCGACCGCTCCGAGAGACAGTTCGCGCAAATTAAACTCCACCTGTTCCAAGTATTCTCTTTCTTTCTCTAACTCTTCCATCAAAGGAAACACCGCGTCGGCGGTTCTCCTTAACTTTCTCGCTTTTTTATACAAAGCTTCCGCGGTACCAATCGCGCCGAGATCTTTATCCACCTTGAACGTTTTCGGTTCGCCGGTTTCGAAATCAAAACCGTTGACAAAATCGTCGTTTTTCTTATACTGCGAAGCGTACGCCATGATCGCGTCCGCTTCCAAGGACATCTCGTCGTGCTTCTCGCCGGCTTTGATTTGTTTCTCAAACGCAGCTTTTTTGTTCGCGGATTTTTGCAACGCGGTCTTCACGGCTTTCAAACAATCGTTGCGCTCGGATTCGTATTCGTTTTCGTTCGATTTTTCTTCGTACATTTCTGTGAAGATCGCGCCGAGTGATGTTCTTCGGGTTTCGTCCTCATTCTCGTTCTCATTTTCGTCGTCGTCTTTAACCATGACGGCATTTTCCGTTTCGTGAAGGAGAATCTGTCGCGTGTGCTCGCTAAAATACGCCTTGACGTTTTTCGCTCGCTCGTCTTCGTCTTCTACTGCTTCTAACGCGCGGTCGACGCTGGCGCGCCATCGCGCAAACGCATCGAAAAGTGCTTCGTAATACTCACTCGTTTTCGTCTCATTTGCTCCTACCGTAGCATTGGCGGCGGCTATTGCGCGCAACGTCCGCTCTAACGCCGGTGATACGCCTTGAAACGCTTTCGAAAGCGAACCAAAGTTTTTGTCATCGTCTTCGCCGTCCTCGACGTTCAAAATCGCTTTCCGAAACGCTTCGCAGTCTCCAATCTCCATCGGATCTTTCCCCGGCGGCGGCGGCGGAAACGCGTAAGGCTTCCCCAAAACCACGCTTCTCACCTGCGACTGTTTCTCCCCGACTTGGTGCGACGCAGCGACCACATTTCTCGTCTTTGAATCTACTATGATGACGTTACTCTTCCTCCCGGTCACTTCGCACACGACCTCGTATTCGCTCTCGCCGGCGACGGCGCGTTCGGCGAATCGAAACACGCACACGCGTTCAAACTTCACCGGCACAAACGCTTCGATTAAAACTTTATCTCTCAAAATCTCGTTCGCGAGAACGCCAAACGATAACCGGTCTCGCTTTTTCGTCTGCATCGTCTGCGTCGTCCTCGATGTCGCTTCGCCGCGCGGTACTAAAGCGACTCGTGCAAAATCCGGGTGCGAGCTGCATTGCACCACCAACTTCTCCCTCTCCTCGTTTATAAAGTGCATCGTCAGCGTGTGTGGATCTAATTGCATGCAATTGGTCACTTTTAGTGGTAATCTCGAGCGGATGGACGCGATGGATGCCACCAGTGCCGTGAAATCAAAGTTTGGTGGACGATGCTTCAGTGGCTTCCCCGTCGTCTGAATCGTCCGCGCATTCTCCAAAACGTCGTTTGGAAGCGAAGACGAGGACGAAGACGACGCGTTGAAAGCTTTAGACGACGTATACGACGACGACGAGGGTGAGGACGTGCCACGACGACCATCAAAGCAGCAATACCGATGGTGAATTGACGACACACGAAGCGATGATGATGATGTCAGCATGTGTTTTATCTTGCGCATGTGACGGCCGTTTTAGTGAAAATTGTGAGCACAAAAAATTCGCTTTTCTCTCGCGCTCTTTGGGTAGTACATGGAAAGAACGAAGAAAGGAATATGTATTTCACCGGTGCTGTTGCTATTACTGCGAGTGTTTCGAGTACTGCTGTGACGACTCCTGGTGCTGCTTTTCTGTTCCGCTTGGATGATATGATCTCTCTCGGGCGTAAGTCGTTCTTATTATTTTTCCGCTGCGCGGGTGGCGGTCTCTTCCGTTTCGTCCGGGCGGAAGTGCTTGACGTAGACTTTCCTGCTCTTTGATGAGTGAGTAGTATTGCGACTGCTGCTGTGATTATTCTTTGTGACGGCGACGGCGATTAAGTCGCCGGGTTCGTTTACCGCGAGCTGGGAAATCGAACTGCCTTTTTTAAAATCGCACACGGTTTCTAAATGTTCGCGAGTTTTCGTGGACCAGAGCTCGACTTTTCCGTCGCCGCCGCCGGTGACGAGGAGGTTGGTGGATTGTTGAATGAACGCGCAGCCGTTTATCGGGTGAAGGAGGACTTTTCGTTGCTGGTTCTTTTTTTGCTTAAATTGTTGTTGCCGCTGGAAGGCGAACTTAGGCGCGTCGTCGGCGCGAACGGTTTCTCGATGGCAGAGGAAGTTGTACGCGTATTTCTCGTCCAATTCCTCTCGAAAAAATTCGACGGAACATTTCGAGTTGCTCAGTCCCAAAACAAAATCGCACGACGGTTGTTGTTTTTGTTGTTGTTTCCTGCTGCTGTCTCTTCTTTCTTCTTCTTCTTCTCTTTGAGCGCCGTACGAGTGCTTTGGATTGAAACTCAGAGCGCACGAGCGAACGTGTTGATACTGCCCCAGTTGTTGTTGTTGCTGCTCCTGTCCTTCTCCAAAATCCTTTTTATTCAAAAACGACCGACTCGTTGTCCTCTCGAAACTCGGAGCGTTCGTCAGCAAAATCACGGAAGAGTCGTATCGTCTTTCCTTCCCTTCCGCGGACACGAATAAAACTCGATTGTTCTTCGCGTCCGCCAGGTGCGGCTTAAACGGCAACGCGTTGCTCAAAATCTTCCTCGATCTCGACGGCATTCGTAAATCCCACGCGTTTAAGTACAAATCCCACCCGGCGGAGAACACGACGTCGGGTTTATCTTCCAGAAAGAAAACGTTTTTAATCGCGTCTTTGTGCGTTCCGACGACTTTTACCGAATCGTCGTTCATTACTACGTTTTGGTCTCCTCCTTCTGTTTTTAAAACTCTCGTCGCGGAGTCTCCGCACAACAACTCACCAGAAAGAGTTCCAAAACACACGCATCCGTTATCACCGTTCGAAGGAGAAAACGCGCAATCTAAAATCGGACTCTTTATTTCTCCAGAAGACGACGAAGAAGCGCTCGTGAACCGTCCGACGTATTCTTTACTCTCCTCTTGACCACCCGCGAGGAGGGAAAACACATGCAGATCACCACTCCAAGTGCTCGCGGCTAAGACCGAGGAAGTGCGACTCACCGCGAGCTTTGAAATCTCCTCGTTGAACGCGCATCCCGTCAACACTTTTGCGCCTGAAATTCCTCCTCCTTCGCCGTCGTCGTCGAAGTTGTTCATAACGGTATGTATACTCACAGAGAGAGAGAGAGAGAGTCAATTTCACATGCGAGTGCTTTGAGAAAACGAACGACTGTTTTCTCGAAGAAAAAAAAAACAAACAAAAAAAGGAGCGAGAGAGTAAGCTCGAGCACGTAAAAAAACTGAAAGAGTAACGCTTAAGCACTCAGAGAGGGTTGAAAAAGAGTACGACTTGAGCACTTACGTAAGTGCTCAAGTCGTACTCAAATAATTCTTTTCTCGCTTTTTTTTGTTCTCAATTGGTTTCTCGTTGGGGAGATAAATCTTCATATCTCTCTCGCACATCTCTTTACTCCCTGAGTCCTCTCGCTCTCAAATCGATCTCAACGAGCGCGAGAGCGTATTCCAGAGCACAAACCACGAGCGAACGTCGTCTGGATATTCTTTTGAGCGGATAAAGACGGGTTTTAGAGACGAAAAGAGCGCGTTGAATTCCTTCGGAATTCGACGACGGGAGAGAGGTCTAAAGAGATCGGCGGGAAAGAATTCGGAATACTTCGAGCGGGTCTTTATCCCCGTAAACGCGTTTCGCGCACAAAATGAGCGCCCAAAACGAAGAAAAAGTATCCTCTCGCGTCGCGTTTTGCGAAGACGCGCCGACGTTTCGTCCAACTCAGGAAGAGTTTTCCGATCCTTTGCGATACATTTCATCCATACGCGAACAAGCGGAGAGGTTTGGTCTGTGCCGAATTCAACCTCCGAAAACCGCGCGGGAGTTTTTCACCGAAACAGTGCTCAATACCACCAATACGACGAGCTCAAAACACACTTCAAGATTGGCGATTGATGCGTCGACTTTTTCAGTCCAAACGAGAGTGCAAACGGTGAACGAACTCAACGACTTCGAAAAGGACGACGACGACGAGAAGCGCGACAGCCCCCAAGGAGGAAAACGAAGGAAGAAAAATCGAAGCGGATTTGGACAGCATGAAACCCTAAAATTTCGCCAAGACTATTGCCAAAAAATGGGCGCGCACTTCAACCGACCGATCGAACGGTGGCCGACGTTTTTAGGGAAGAAGTTAGACGTGCAGAAACTCTACGAACTCGTCAACACCAATCCTTTGAAAGGGTTTGAAACGGTGAAAACGAACAAACAGTGGAGAGATATCGCGAGGGTTTTAGATCCCGGGATGACGCAAACGCGCGCGAACGACGGGACGTCGAACTCGTTCTCGCTGAAATGTTTATATAAGAAGTGGGTGTTGCCGTTTGAGAAGATGAGGAGGAAAGAGGAGGATGAGGAGAAGAAGAAAAACGAGGAGAACGAGGAGGAAAGAGGAGGGAAAGGAGGTAAAGCATCATCCGGGAAAGGAGGAGGAGCGGCAAATTCAAAGGAGGAAACGACGACGAAAGAGGAAGAACCGACGGAGGAAGAGAAGGAGTTGATCGGGGCGATGTTGGATTTAGAGTTTCGATGTTCCAGACCGGCACCGAAAAGACCAAAATTGGAGAATGGTTTAGAAGAAATCGCAGAGCAGTTAGAGATTGAACGCATGACGGCGCAGTCGTGCAAGCATTGCGGCCAGAGCGGGCACGACGACGAGGAGACGTTTCTCGTGTGCGACGGATGCGACCAAGGCTTTCACACGTACTGTTTGTCGCCGCCGCTACAAAAGGTGCCGAAAGGGAAATGGTTTTGCGTCGGATGCGAAGCAGCCGCGCGTGCTGTTGAATTCGAAGACGGAGCGGAGTATACCATCGATGGATTTCGAGAGGCGTGCGCCGCGTTTGATTTAGCGTTTTTTGGTAGGAACAATCCGCAACAAACACAGATGCTTTTAGCGCAACAACAGCAATACGGTTCGTTCACTATTCCGTGCGGAGACGTGGAAGAGAGTTTTTGGCAGATGGTTGAAGAAGGGTCGCACGAGAACGTCGAGGTTCGATCCGCGGCGGAAATCGACACCACGAGACGAGGCTCCGGGTTCCCGAGGATGCGAGACGCGCCTTCTTCTTTTGCTACGAAAAAGAAGTCTGGCGGCGGCGGTGACGACGAGGAGGAGGACAACAACGACGGTAATAATGATAAAATGGAGGAAGAAGAAGAGGACGAAATGGTTGCAAAGATGCGAAAATCGCCGTGGAATTTGAATAACTTACCGGTGTTGAGAGGTCCGGGCGAACACGAAAGTCTATTAGCAAGTTTACCGGAACACGTGGCTGGTTTGTCGCAACCGTATTTATACGTCGGGTCGACGTTTGCCTCGACGTGTTGGCACGTGGAAGAAAATAATCTGTATTCAGTCACCTATCAACACGCGGGCGCCGCGAAAATGTGGTACGCGATTCCCTCGGCTTCCTGCGAGGCGATGGAGAACTCGTTCAAACGAGCCGTTCCGGATTTGTTCGGAAACCAACCGGATGCGATGATACGCGTAGTCGCGATGCTTCCGCCGTCTACTTTACGAAACGACAACGTGCCGGTATTTCGCGTCGAGCAAAACCCGGGTGATTTTATCGTGACGTTTCCAAAGAGTTACCACGCGCAAGTCGATTGCGGGTTCAACGTTAGCGAGAAAGTAAACTTTGCGCCTCCGGATTGGTTATCGCACGGCACCGACGCGGTGGAGCGATATCGATCGTGTCGAAAACTGTCGATGTTCTGTCACGAGCGGTTGTTGTGCGATAGCGCGGATACAACATCACCGAAACTTGGTGCAGAAGACGAAGATAAAGATGAAGGAAAAGAAGAAGCGACGACGATTAGCGAGAACACCGCGAGGTGGTTGTTACCGGAACTTCGAACGATGATGAACGAAGAACGCCAAGCGAGGGAACAGCTCGCCGCGGATGGGACCGTCAGATCGAAGTTAGTTGTCGATAAGAAGAAGAAGAAGAAGTCTTCATCGTTGCCGTCGTCGTCGTCGTCGTCTGAAGCCGAAGCTGTAGTTATAGTCAAGAAACCAAAAGAAGCTCGATTGCGAACGTCGCCGCGAACCGCCGAGGATGATCCGGAATGTACCATCTGTCGCTCCATATTACACCTCTCCGGCGTCGTGTGTAAATGCAACGTCGGGCGGAAAGCGTGTTTGAGGCATTGCGCGGAATTATGCGAATGCGCGGCGGACAACAGAGTTCTTTTCTACCGCAAAACGTTGGAAGATATCGAGAAGCTCGTTTCGACGGTTGAGAAATCAACCTCGGCGGAGCATCGGAAACAAATCAACGCGGACTTCAAACCAGTCGCCTGTGGCAAAGCTAGGATTACTAAAGCCAACGCCTGGGTAAAGAAAGTTAAACAAGCCTTGGAGAAAGCTCCGATGCCGGAAATTGCAGATTTGCAAAGTTTAGCAGTCGCGGGAGAAGAGTTCGTTTGGGGCGGAAGCGAGATGGCGGAGACGCGCAAGTTGTCCGCGAAAATAGCGCTCGCCAAGAAGTGGCAAGTCGACTTGACGGTTTTGAAAGCTAGAATGAACGGCGAAGAGTTGACGGTAGGTGACGTCATGCTCGAGGACGATCTATCCGAAGAAGAGGACGACGTAGAAGGAGGAGAAGAAGGAGAAACAGAAAAAGAAGAGCGAGAAGACGAGGAGGAAAAAGACGCCGAAGGAGAAGCTGCTGAAAAAGCGCCAGCCGGGGCTGACGACAACGACCTCATGGTTATCGACGGAGAGAAGAAAGGAGACAGAGAAGATGCCGGTGCTACGGCGACTACGACGGCTAACGTGGACGACGAACAAAAAGTATCCAAGAAGGACAGAATTGTTCCTCGAATGAAGCTGGACCGATTGGAAGAACTGTTGTCGACGAAACCGGTCCCGATGACTGCGGCGGATTTGAAATCGTACACCAACTTGAAATCTGATGCCGAAAACATCGAAAAAAGAGTCGCAGACGCTTTGAAAGAGCAACCTTACCCTTCCCCGAGAACGTGCGAGAAGTTGTTGAAAGATTCTACGAAAATTTCCGTGGAGATTCCCAGTCACCATCGACTGTTCGAGCAGATTCAAAAAGCAACGAAATGGGCAGAAAAAGTTCGCGCCGCGCTCCCTGGTCGCGCGGGTCGTACCGGCAGAGGTGGTGGTCGTGCGAGTTACGAAGACCATAACGACGACGGCGACGATACCGCGGCAACTTTAGTACGAATTCATGATCTCGATGAGCTCGAAAAAGAATCGCACGGTTTGCCGGTATCTTCGATGGAGCTGCAAACGCTCATCAAGGCGCGCGAAGAGACGCACACGTGGCGCGCTCGAGCCATTTCGCTTTTGGATACCAAAAATGCTCCCTTGCACGACGCGGAAATGTTGTTCAACGAAGGCAAAGAACTTGGTGTGTATTGCGACGAGATCACCACGATGGAAACCGCCGTCGACGACGCGTACGCTTGGGTCAATAAAGCGCTCAAGATGGACACGCCGATGACGTCAATCGATGAATTGAAGACACACTTGGAAGCTTCGAAAGCGCTCGCAATTACAGTTACCGAATCGACGTGGCTTAAGAACCGAATCACCGTTCGTCAATGGGCCGAAGACATTAAGAACATGCTTCTCGTGAAAGACCCGATCGACGACGCGATTAAGGCGGTGAAAGAAGGCGAGGAGTTACTCGACTCTGCAGACTACGAAGTCGCTCCAGACGAAGAGAAACTTTTGATAAGTTTGAAAGGCCACGTAGACGCTGGGAAGAAATGGGAAGTAAAAGGTCGTCAAGCAGTTCAATGCGCGAATTCTAAGAGAGAAGCGGACAGGAAGTCTCTCGATGAAGTCGCTCAAATTGTGCGCGAAGGCGCGAGCATCCCTCTCAAACTCGAAGGGTTCGATTTTCTTCAAGAAACTGTCAACACCACCAAAGCGTGGCTCGAACGCGCGCAACCGTGTCTGAAAGGTAAACAGCTCACTCGACGTGGGACGGCGCAACCTCTACCGACGTTGGAAGAAGCGAAGCAGCTCGTCAAGGAGGCGCCGGACTTGCGCATCTACGTGAAGGAAGTCGCCGCTTTGATCGAACGCGTCGAAGACGCCGAATCTTGGAACGAAGAAGCGGAAGATTGCGTCTCGCGATGGCGCGAAGAAGGTGCGGAAATTACGTTTAAAGAATTGGAGTTATCGCACGAAGACTTTGGTTTGGAGTTACCAGCGATGGCTACGGTGAGAAAACGATTACGCGCGTTGGATTGGGAAGAGAAAGCGAGAGAGTGCTTTGCGTCTATTCTTGAGAGAATCGAAGGCACCGCCGGGACGTCGGAGAAAGGGAGCGGCAAGTCGTCGAAAGCATCAAAGAAACAAGAGGAAGAGGAAGAAGACTTACCCGAAGATGCCTTATTGGACGAGCTTCACGAAGAAGCCGAAGACTTGGACGAACTCAATCCGAAACTTCTCGAAGAAGTCAACAAACGATGGAAACTCGTGGACGAGTGGCGTCAAAAAGCAGACGCAATGTTGAATCCAGAGTTGGATGAAAACGGCAGGCCAAAGCAAACGATCGGTCCGGACGAGTTGGACGCTTTGATTTCGGAAGGGAAAAACTTACCGGCGATTGTCGCGAAAGTGGACGAGCTCGAGGCGAACTTGGCGAATCACCAAGTTTGGTTTACAGCGGCGAGAGAGTTGTTGGCATCGGCTCCGGTTCCAGTAGCTGCTGCTGCGGGTGATGATGGTGCAGCTGGTGCGAAAGGAGCTGACGACGATGGTAAAGAACAAGAGAAGCAGAAACGACGCCCATTCTCGGACTTCAAAGATTTGTTGAAGGAAGTCGAAAGCGAAGGAGACGCGTTCATGTGCCCAGAACGAGCGCAATTGACCGCGGTTGTCACTCGATGCGAAGAGTGGAACGACAATCTGCGAATGGCTTTGTTGCGTCGTCCGGTAGTTAACGCGAGCACCCATCCCACCGTTGTTGGCCCTGCAGGAGAAGAGAGCAAGCAAGAAGAGGTGCAACTGAATTCCAAGCAAGTTCTGCAAACGATTTTAGAATCTATCCACGCGGCTATTTTGGACGTCACCGGGACTGGTATTCCTCCGGAAACCGAAGACGGTCAATTTTGTCTCTGCAGACAAGCCGGGGGCGTACAAATGCTCGGGTGCGACGATTGCGGCGATTGGTACCATTTGAAGTGCATCAACATTTCTGCTTCTGCGGCAAAAACGATGAACAACTACGTGTGCGCGCCGTGCGTGGCAAAGAACGGAAAGCCGAAAGCACTGTCCTTGGAGACGTATAAATCGGTCCATCGAACGAAACGGCCGAACATTTTAGCGTTGAAAAGAGCTTTGCAAGAGTCTGTGTCTTTTCCGTGCGAAATGCCCGAAGAAGAGTTGATTATTGAAATCGTCAACGCGCACGACGCGTGGTGCTTGCGCGTTCGCGAGTGCTTGCACAATCACCACGTCCTCGAAACCTCCACGTCTGCGGAGACGCAAGCCGCGCATATTGCGAGAGCAACGACCAGAAGAGAAGCCGAAGCGAGAGCGAGAAAGGTCAACGAGGCGCAAATGCGCGGTGCAAACCCGCACAACGCCGAATTGACGGCCATTCAGCACGTCATGCTCATGGGCCAATCTGTCACCGCCGCGGCGACGCAACGCACGATTGCTTTGCAAGGCGCGCAAGCCAATCCAACTTTACTCTCCGAAGAGTTGAAGAATATTACCATCAACCAACTCACTTTGCTGCAACAGTTTGGCGTTCAGTTGGCGTTGTGTCAAGCGCAGTTACACATGGCGCCGGCGATTTCGCACCCGCACATTGTCCACGTCTTGATTTTGCGAGATCGACACGCGAAGCTGATGGAGCAACTCGCGGTCGAGTTGAAGAAGGACGACGGGGAGCAACAGATATTGGCAGCGATTACGCAAGCGATGGATCCGAACGCACAAGTTGCGGTTCCTCCATCTGTTGCCGCCGCTAACGTCGAAAGAGAAGCGGCAGCAGCAGCAGCAGCAGCAGCGGCAAAGGAGAAGGACGATTCAAAAGGAAAGGAGGAACCTTCGCCCGAGGAGGACGTGAAAAAGGAAGCCGGAGAAGCGCCGGCTGCCGCGCCGCCGCCTGAGAAACCAGCGCCCCCGGTGAAAGGAGGCAAGAAAGGTAAAGCTGCGGCAAAAGGTAAAAAAGGCGCGAAGGGGAAGAAAGTTGCAGAAGAAGTTGAAGCTCCCGCGCCCGAAGCGGCGGACAAGGAAGAAGAAGCTGTGAAAGAAGAGGACGCGGCGACGCCGATGGATGTAGGCAAAGACGCGCAAGCCGCGCAAGCCGCGCAAGCTGCTGCCATCGCAGCGCAAGCCGCCATGCAGCAACAGTTCGCGCAGCAACAACAGTTCCAGCAACAGCACGATCAACAATTTCTCGTTCACCAGCAACAGCAATTGCAGATGATGGGTGCGATGCAACCGCAACCGGGACAAGAACAAATGTTCGCCGCCGCGACAGCGCAACATCAACTCAGCGGTACCGGTCCTGATGGTACGCAACAACCCGTCGGAATTGACCTGAAGAAACAAATCTTTGCGGGCATGAAAGGTGCATTAGCCATGGAATTGGAACCGGTCGAGGAGACGTTAGCGATGATGAGAGAAGTGTGCGGCCCGGCGTGGCGACAACGCGCCACGTCTTTAATGCGAGGCCCGCCGTTCCCAAAACTCATCGAGTTGCACGAACTGAAAGAGACCGCCGTAGCCGCTGGCCTTTGTCCAGGAGGTGGTGTCGATCCATTAGCCGATCGCGCGTTTGCCTTAGAATCCGCCGGTCAACTTTGGCTCGAACACGCCGCCACCGTCGTCGAAGATAAATCCATTCCAATCGAAGCCGCTCGCGTTCTTTTGCGCGAAGGTCGAGCGTTACCCGTGCATCTCAAAGACGAACTGGAGGAGTTGGGCGAACGATGCGAACTCTATTGCGTCTGTCGATCCGCGTACGATGCGAAACGATCGATGATTTGCTGCGACCGATGCGACGGCTGGTTTCACTACGAGTGCATCGGCATGCAACCGCCTGGCTTGGACGAGCAAGAAGAGGCGAATATTAAGTTTGCGTGCCCGCAATGTTGCGAAAACCAAGGGATTCCGTACGTGCCTTTCAGACCTCTTCGGTGATATACACCGCGAAGAGAAAATCTTATCTATCTATCTATCTATCTATAACAACATTTAGCATTAACACAACAGTGATATAAAACTACGTAGCTACAACTTTTTAATTTAATAATACAAACTTGAATACTATCTGGTGCGAGTGCGTCGTCTATCTCTCTCTTAGTCTAAGAACTTCCCTCGTTTTAAAAGTTGCGACGGTTGCAAAATTTCTTGGAAAGCAACGATGTCCTCGTGTTCTTTTTCGTCATCGTTGCTTTTCTTGTTGAAATCATCGTGCACGATCGTTGTTGTTGTTGTTCTCTCCTCCCCTTCTTCTCCTTTCTTCTTTCGTAATCTGAACCGTTCGATTAACCCTTTCATGTATTTTGGCCTAGAATAATTCGCGACTGAACGACTCAACCAAATCGCACGCAACAAACGTTCCTCGTCTTCGCTCATGTCTCCCCGTTGTTCGTGCGATGATGATGATGATGATGCTATTCTCTTCTTTCTATCTTCTGTCGCGTGATATAGTAAAAGAGCCGCCGATACGGATAAATTAAACGACTCCGTAAAACCCGACATCGGCAAGTAGACTTTCCCGTCGGCCAACTCCTTCGCGGTTTCCGAAACTCCATCCAACTCGTTACCGAATATCACAGCCGTTGGTACCTCTGCCCAATCGTACTCTCCAACCGATTTTGCTTTCTCGTTATCGAAATCCGTCACCAGAACTCGAAACCCTCGCTTCTTCACTTTTTCAATGCACTCCGTTGTGGATTCGTACTGCGAGATGTGCTGCCATTTCACGGCGCCTCCGCTCGTCCGTCCGGACTGTTTAAAAACCAAACCTTTCTCTGCGACGACGCCAACCGCGCCTATACCCAGCGCTTCTGCGGATCGACACACCGCTAAAAAGTTCCCGGTATCGTACACGTTCTCCAATATCGGGAGCACGCTAAACACTCTCTTCGATACCGTCTCCTCTACGCGCCGTATTCGATCCGCGCCGATCATATCGTTCCCGACGACAATCTCTTCGATTTCGTGTATTTCCGCTTCAACGCCTTCAAAATTTAACCCGTTCTTTGTCGTGAACGGGAATATCTTTTTCTTCATCTGTTTCTTGTCGTTTACATCGTCCTCGTCCTCGCCTTGATACACTCGCTTCCTCCCGTGATAGAGGTACTTTTTATCGTACTCAACCGTTTTATCCATGAAACCTCTTCGAATAGCTTTCGCGGAATAATACTTCTCCTTATCATTCTCAGCATCAGTATCATCGCGAGTACTCTCGTCTTTCTCGTCTTTATGAGAAGAAAACGTTGAGGCGATGTGTCTTCCTCGTCCTCCTCTTCCTCCGTATAAAAGTCTTCCGTTTTTTGACGGCTTGAATTGGAAACGATTTCTGTCCGAACAAAAAGGCGACGAAGAAGCGACTGTGACACCACCAACTCGAGGCTTCATCGTCGCTGAGTGCTGAGGCGCGTTCGTGCCGCTGATGCGTGGATAGTGCTTGATCATTTTTATGCTTCTTCTGATGAGTCGTGGGAGCATAGTTTTGACGAGAATTGGATTCCCTTTTTGGTGTGTTGCTTATCATCATCCCAAACTACTTACAATAATGTCTCTAATCTACAGCTGCTCTATCTACTTTCTCTCTCTATATGTGTGTTATTAAAAGTTTTCTTCGGCGTACTTTTTAACGTCGATGTCGTTTTCTTCGCACGCGTGCCCGGGACAACATATTCGAATGGCGTTTTCCGGTGTCTCCGTAACTTCGTACGCCATCGCCTCTTCGGCGAATCTTCGAAACAACTCTCGGTAGTACTTTAATCGCGCTTTCTTGGTGAAGTATTTCTGGGCAAACTTTTGACCGTTTTTGGCGATTTGTTGCATCTCTTCGTCGTGTGTTCGCGCGTAGTGTAAAACCTCTAAAACGTCCTCTGGTTTCTCGTCGTTTTCCCAAAACTCCAAGTAATGCGTCTTTGGCTTTAAAAATTTACTGAAATACGTCTGGAACAATTTCTTCTCGCTGACGACGACGGAGTTCAATCCGAGCTTTTCCTCGAACTGAAACGAGTGGCCCTGACCGTCCAAGTGTAAAATGTATTTGTGTTCCATGTGTTCTCTCAGGGAGATTTTCGAGTACATCTTCACGTCTAAAAAACCATCCTCCAAGGAGGTTCGATTCTCCGCCCAATCGACGAAATTTTTCCTCGCTCGAATCTCCGCGTGCCGCCCCATGCGAGGGTACATGGTAAACCTCCCGACTAACTTCTCGTCCTTCTTCGACCACGGGAAATCTTCATCGAACTCTTCTTTTCTCGCGTACACGTTCTCGTCTATCTTGTTGTGCCTAAACCCAAACCCAGGGTGTAAAATGCACCCGGTTTCCTCCGGGAACTCTAGGTCGCGGCAAAAGCAAAGCACCGGAAGTCGTTCCTCGTCCGGAGGGTTGTAATCGAACGTCGATAACGCCATTTCCATCGGCGGCAACTTCGAACCATCCTCGCTGCTCATCTCTCCATCCTCTTCCCTCGTTTTTGTCTTTCCAAAAACCTCGCACAAATCGTAAAAGTACTCGTATATCAACTGGACGTGGTGTCCGTTAAACTCTCGCGAAGGTCTTCTCGTGGCGAGAAACAACTCGTTTTTCACCCAAACGAATCCGAACGCTCGGTGGTTCTCTGTCCCGTATTTCACGCGCGCTCGATTGGTCATTTCTCTGGTGACTTTATTCTTTAGGAATGGTTTTAAATCTTCGGTTATTTGCGCGTAGAGTAGTGATACATCCTCGTCGTCGTCTTTGATATCGAAGTCATCATCGGATGCTTCTGCGGGGAAAACAACATCGGATTCGATCTCTCGTTCCGCTTCCTCCGCGAATTCCAAGCGCGTTTCCAAAGAAACCACTCCTTCTTTCTCGCCACCAATACCTTCCTCCTCGATATTCGCGTTCGCGACGTTGAGTAAGAAGAACAACGCCGGGGCTGTGACGAGTACGAAGAGGAGGAAAAAACGCATTTTTTTTGTGAAGTCTTGTCTGTGGAAAAGGTCAACGAAATGAACTCTCTCGTTGTATCAAAAATCTATCTGCGTTTTCTGCGTTTTTCTCATTCGACGCTGTCGTCTTCCTCTTTTCGTCTGTCCTCCTCAAAATTCTTTTGAGAGAAGTAATTCGCCCTTTTGGACGTTCGATATTGCATTTCGAGCTCTTCTTGTAACAACAGAAGAAGACAAAGAAGAAGAAGCTCATTATTAAGAGAGAAAAGACTATTATAAAGAAGAGCAAAACCTAAAGAAGACTTTACGATTTACTGCTATGTTTTTCTCCTCAATAAGCTTCTTCTTCCGAAGAAGCAAAGTTTGTCTTCTGTTCTCGATGATGATTTTGACGATTACATTTTGTACCCGAGAAGTTGACGCGGCGATTGGGAATCACGGAAGAGGAACAGGAGGACGGTCGCCGAGACGAAGTTCACCGAGGAAAGCATCCACTTCCTCGTCTCAAGGAGGACAACAAAATCAACAAAATCAACAAGTGCAACCACCGCAACTCGAACAACCACCGCCAAGAAAACGAACGTGGATGAACCATTTCGTCGTCCATAAAGGGTGGAACTGCACGCAAATTCCTTCGAATCCAGTCATCATAGGCGGCGACGGCGGCGGCGCGGGGAAGTCTTTAGAGAAGTTTTTATTCGAAGCGAACGCGGTACAGTTCGGTCCAGTGGACGAGGACGGGAATTCTGTGGCACAAAAAGAAAGTGGAGTGGATACGATGGTTTTAGACATCATGGAGTGGGCGAAGAGACCTTTGTACGATCCGAACGATATGCCGTATAAGTTGCAATACGACGTGGCGGACCATTTGTGTAGGATGTTCGCGAGGCAGGAGAAGTGGGTGCACCCGGATCAAACGGAAACGTACGTGTCGAAGAAAGATATTCCGAGGTGGGGATGGAAAGATCCGTACGCGCAGTATTTGTTGCCGTTGTTTGCGGATACGTATTTGAGGAAAGCGACGTACGTGCATTTGGTGAGAGATCCGAGGACGTTTCCCATCGGAGGTTTACACGAAAAGGAAAGACGATTGCAACGAAAATATTTCGGCGAGGAGAGATGGGAAAAGTTGACGAAAAAGTTTGAACGAGAGTGGGAACATTTGAAAAAGCACAAGCAAATGCGAAACGTGAAGAAAGAGGACGTGATTGACTTGTTGAGAACAACCGCGCATTGGACGGCGGTGAACTTTGAAGTGGCCGCGTTCGCGCTCGGACCGTATCGCAACCACGCGATTATTTTAAAGAGCGAAGATTTGGTCCAACCTAGAAACGAACACTGGAAGTTAGTCGGGAGCGACGGAAGTGCAAAACCGGCGCACATGTTAAGAGTGCGACCGCTGAATAAATTGATTCAGTTATTAAAGTTACCGGCGGATACGGCGAATGAAATTTCGACGTTTCAATACTTGCGCTCGAAAGCGTCGCATTTCTCAAGGCACGAGAAAGATTTCGATTACCGCGTCAACTCGCCTTTAGTGGACGTTCAAACGCGAATCGCTAACAGGACGTTGACGTTACTGAAATACCCAACCGACCCGGATTTGTTCGTCCCGGACCACCCGGACGACGACCACCCGCTCGCGCACGGCCACAGAGTCTCCGAATCCTACGTCGACCCCGAAACCAACGAACAAGACGCGACCATCTACGCCCACCCGGAGCACCGATACACGGACGAAACAACCTTTACACATCCAGACGACGAGCACGAAATCGACTCCCGCACCGGCCGCATCAAAGAATACGAACACATGCTCGGCATGCAACTCAAACCGACCGAGCGAAGAAACGAACACGAGAGGAAACAAATCCCGCCGGAAACGGACGAACACCGACGGATCAAGAAAATGTTAGACGATCACGTCATAAAGAACGATATCTTAGATAACATGGTCGTCAGAGGACAAAAAGTGAAAGATTTGATGATGCAGTATAAGAAAAAAAAGAAGATGTAGAGAAGTTTTGATGATTGATGACGACGAGAGAGAGAGAGAGATGTTCACATCAGAGACTTTTCGACGACGATCACGACAACAAAAACTGTAACAGATGCCCAAAGAATACGCACAACCACAACAACACGCGTTCTGAAGTATTTAACGTTTTAATTCTTCTTCTTCTTCTTCATAACTTCATCGTCGTTCTTCACATGTCGTAAAGTACTTTTGTTACATTTTTCTCTCTTTTCCGATTTTTGCTTTCAAATTCCTCAGTTGAGTAAACGCACGAAAAGCACTCTTAGTACATAACAACAACAAGAACAAAGAAGAGAAGAGAGATGAATACCAACAACAACAACAACAACAACAACAACATTGATTCTTATTCTTTCACGACCGAGGATCAGATTAAGTGTTACGAACTCCTCCAATCCGCGCGCATGAAAGACTTCATCGACGTTTCTTTCGTTCGCATTTGCCACCGAACGGTCGCGAATGCGTTTCCGGATGTAACGGCAGAGTGCGGTGGTTTTCGCGATACTGAGAGCGATAAAAGCACGAACGATACGGACAGATTGAACGATATATTCCGCCTGTGCGTACGAATTGGATTAGCGAACGTGATCGTACATTTTATCGATGAGATTTCGAACGACGCGAATTGCGTCTCGGCGGACGCCGTGGAAGCGAGGTTGAGGGACGGGGAGAATGTCTTTCAATGCATGAAGGGTTTAATGGAAGAAGAGAAACAGGAGATGAGTAAAACGTTGAAGAGCAAAGATGGTGGAGGAGATGGTGATATATCGTCGTCGTTGGCGAGGTCGATGGCGACGTTTCAATGCGCGCGGAGGGCGTTCGAGACGCTCGGCGCCGAGGACGGCGGGAGGAGAAGGAACAACAACAACATTAACAATAATAATAGCAAGAGTGGTGAAATGATTGAAAAGTTGAACGAATTGCGCGACGAGTCTATCAATTTAGCGAACAAAGCGGAAGCGGCGATGTGGGCGGTCGAGGAAGGGTTTTTGAAAAGAGGGCATCTAGGGAACAAGTTTTCCGGCGCCGCGAAGTGGTCCAACGAAGTAAAAGAGAGGCGAACGAACGCGAAGAGTGCGTTCGGGTTTGATAATGCTAACGACGACGACGATAGTGATGAGTGTTGTTTGTTCGTGGACGTTTTGTTGCGATATTTGAAAGAGAAGAGCGGAAATGCGGATGTCGCGTCTTACCCGTTCAAATCCGTACCGGACGCGTTGAATGCCATCTGGGGCGGCAGCGACGGCGACGGTAGTAATAATAGAGGAAAAGGAGGAGAAGGAACAGAAGACGAAGAGGTTTCTCAAATCGTAAAGAAATCTTTGTTTCTGTATTACGTCCTCGACGCGGGATTGCCGTGGAAAGACGCTCCAGCTCGGTACGCTCGCAACGCTCGAATCGGTTCCAAGACGTACTCTGAAATCCGATTGGCATCTTTACTCGACGAGTCTTGGACGTTCGCGAACGATCCGTTAAAAGATATCATCACGAACGAAGCCTTGCCGAACTGCGCGACGTTATCTGGCCGCTTCTTACCGTTACAATTTGTTAAAGTCGTGCACTTACGAGGCGAAACCGCGGCGGCTTTGCGAACGCTGCGAGCGAGAGATCGAAACGATTTCACGTTTGAAAGCGTCGAGAAGGCGACGTTGGAGGTAGAAGTACGAATTGAATTGGGATTAGTCGCGGAGGCATTTTTATGCGCGAAAGAGCAGTTGAGTTTAGCCGTGAGATCAGGAGAAGAAGAGTCGATCGTCGTAGAACAATTGGCGAACATCTTGACCATGAAAATTGCAGAGTACTGCGCGGACGTTCGACAACTCGATCAAATCATCGCCTTGCCGTTGCAAAACACGGCACTGAATGGTTGCATGGAACGCGCGTTTTTATCCTGGCTTTGGGAGAACAAAATACGCGAAGATGTGAGCGCAGAGCACACGATTCTTTACTTTTTACAGCGAGGTCGCGCGACGGAAGCGGTGGAAGCGTACGCGAGGATTCTCGATTTAGAAAAACGAGGCGGCGCGATCGCTTGGGGCAAAGCGAAAAAAGAAACGATTGAAATGTTAGAAGAGCGAGTTAGAGATTTACCGGTAGTTGTGCAACAAATGTCGACGGATAATTTAGGCACCGGGTCGGTGAAAGGCGGAGAAAAGTTAGGCCGCGAGATGGAGAGAATGAAAACGGAGGATAAATTAAATGCGGACGTGACGGTATTAGAAGCTGTTTCTGCGGTGGCAGAATCGTCGACTCCAGATTTTGTATTGAGAGCAGCTGGAAACTCCGAGGTGCAACCGAGTCCGTTCTTGAGACCGTTGACGACTTCGCCGGCATCTGGAGACGAGTTTCCTCGCGACGCTTTGCGCGCGTCGCAAACGCACCGATTAGCGCGATCGCCTTTCGATATTGCCGCCGCGGGTCATCGACAAAGTAGAAGAACTGTCGCACGAGCGGAAGAAGACGCGAATGCGATGCAAGTGTCGGACGTGGGCGCAAACAACGTTTCGTTCGCGCGACGACCGAAATTGTTCGTCCGATCGGAAACTGCGATACTCCCTCCTCCAACGAAGAAAGCAGATTTGCCGCCGTTGCCGAGTCTGTCGCCGCTCACCGCGAATAATAATAATAATAATAATAACACTAATGGTGCCGCAGGAGTGAGCATCGTGGCGCCGTCGCCAACCAGAGCGTCGCCTCGAACGCGATTGTCTAAAGGTACGCGTAGAACTTAGAAGATTGATCGATTGTATTTTTGACGCGTAATTGCACGTTATAATAAAACTGCCACGTACTCTCTTCACAGCTCATCATCGTCAGAGCGTCGTCGCAATCTGACCGCATCATCCGGCCAGGCAATCAACGTCGTCCCGTCCCCTTTCAGCTGCAATTTCAAATGCCCAAACGCGTATTGCTGCCTCAAAGTTGCCAAGAACTGTTCGGCTTCTTCTCGAGGATTTTCCAACGTCGTCAGCGCGAACATCTTTTGACGCATCAAAACAATTTCTAGTTTGCTAAAATTGTGCGTTTTCGCGTCGACGTCGACGAAATAGAGCAAACGCAAATGCCCTAAGTACGAGGTCTCGGGAAAGCCGGGATGCGGTCGAATGCCTTCGTAATCGTTGAAAAATTCACCGCATCCAAACAAGATTAGTTTTTTCTTGTACAGCATAGCCGTTTTCGCGTGATGGGAGCTGTGACCGTGAACTATATCTGCGCCGGCATCGACGAGCGCTTTTGCCGCGGTCACGTGCGCTCTCGGAACCTCAAATCCCCAATTCGAACCGAAGTGTACGGACACGACGACGATCGCGTTGTTTGAGGATTCTTTCTTCATCTTTGCAATCGCGCTCAACAAGCGCTCCGGCACTTTGTCATCCTCTGTCGCCAAAAACACGCCCATTGATCGTTCCGTCGACTGCCACTCTCGAGGCACGCCGCTGTCTTCGAAGCACAGCCCAAACGCCGCGACGTCGACGCCTCGCTTATCGTTCCTCGCCGGCGCGAATCCGTACGGGTAGACGTTTTCCAGCACCGCCGGTTTCATCGCGTCTGCGATGTTCCAACCGGCACCAATGCGTTTCACGCGCAACCCGAGCGACGCATTATCACTGCTACCTTCTATCGAATCGAAGAATTTTAACGTATCCTCCATCCCTTCTCTCGAAAAATCCATCGCGTGGTTGTTCGCCAAGGAAACGATATCTGGTTTTAAAACATCCAACAACGCGAACATGTTCTCCTCGGATGCGCGGTAGTTGATGCCTTTGTGCGGATAAAACGACGACTTTTTCGTCACGCTGGTTTCCAGATTGAGCATTCTCGCGTGAGGTTCAAACCTCTCGATGACTTTGGCGACTTCTCCGAGCACATCTCGCGCGGAAACTTTCTTCTTCGTATCTGCAAAACGTCTTTTTTGTTTTTGTTCTGCCAATCGCGCGTAATCGAACGCATCTTTGCAGAATCCTTCGCGGATTTCCCGAGCGCAAGGTGAAGGCATGACCGCATCGACACCTCGTCCAGGCATGAAATCGCCCGCGAGAAAGAGTCTGATTTGAGATGACGACGATGATGATGATGAGAAAGAAGAGGGAAAGGAGGACATTTTTTGTATCTAATTTAATGCTCCTTCTTTTTTTTAGGTATTCGCTCGCGGTATTACAATGATGAAATGTTCTTTTTTTAGTTATCCTTGACCGTCGTCGGCGGTAACTTTCCTCCCTCGGACCGATTTCAGAGCGCCAACTTTCAAATCGGAGGTGAAAAACTCGTCGATGGCATCCGCGGTGACTTGCGGGAAATCTTCTTGCGGCATGTGTCCGACTTTTCTCAGCGCTTTCTCGCTCGCTCGAGCGTCCGAGGCCCAGCTGAACATGGGCGCTTGGTCGAGGTATTTATCCGCGACGCCCCAAACGATTCTGGTTTTCGGCATGCCACCCTGGAAGTACGCGTCTTTTACTTTCTTCTTCAAGTTTTTAAAGTCTGCGTTCGCGACGGTCATTTCAACCGCCATTCGCGCGTTTTCCGCGTCGCTCCCGACGTACGCTCTCTCGTACTCTTTCATATCATCTCCGCCGATTGCAAACTCGTTCCCCATGTAATTCAACGACACCGCATCGAACGCTTTCCCTTTCCCCATGCCAAACATTTGCGCGTACGTCGCCAACGGCGCTGCCAAGTTGTGATTCCCGTCCAACGGCATGTTCATTAAAATTATTCGGCGAAACAAATCCGGTCGCTTCCTCGCCAACAATATCGCGTATTGCGGAATAACGTACCCTTGCGCGACGAGATCGACTTGTTTCCCATTCGCGACTTTCTCCACGTACGTCTCCATCGCCTCCACGTACGACCGTTCGTCGTACTTAAATCCTCCATTCGAGGAGGGTTTTTCCGAATCCCCGTGTCCGACCACGTCCGGCGCGAACGTCTCGTACCCTTTCTCTTGCAACAACACCGAGACTTGTCGAAACGTGTACGCCCTCGAACCTAAACCGTGGATAAACACGACCGCGTTTTCCTTCTTTTCTTTATTCTTTCCCGAAGGTGAACCTCGCCGTTGCGTCCACGTTTGTCCGTTTACATCTATCTGTTCGATCGATTGCGTCAGCGTTTTCACCATCTGCCCGGTGGAGGAGTCGAACGTTTCTTTATACGTCGCTTTATCTTCTTCTTCTCCATCTTGTTCTTCGGCTGCTCTGACGATAAAACTCCCGGCGACTTTTCCCCTCGAAGCAGTTGAATGTCTTCTTTTTGTTCTTCTTCTTGGCAAAACTCCTCCCAACATCCGTTCCCGAGTCGTCGTCGTCGAAGACGACGACGATGATGATGATGTTCCGATGCGTGTTGTTGCTTTCGTCGTCATCATCATCTCGAAAGAGTATTTTATTCGTAATGGTCCTGCGGTACTCTATATAAAAGAAATATACCACTCTGTACTAAGAACAACGAGAAGACAGAAATAACAGAGAAAACGAACAATACGTCTTTTCCTCTTTTATGACTCTCTTTCCTTTGATGAGAATACAAAGTCGTCGCGTCTCGCTTCTCCTTATGTGACGTTTCTCTCTTTGTTTGGATAAAAAAATCGAGAGACGAATGTTTTAGGGTGTCGGACCCTAAATAAAAAAGCTTGAAATTTCGAAAATCTTTTCAAAAAGCGCGAATGCCTCAAAACAGAGACGCGCGAGAAGAAGACGTGACGAGGTGGTGAATACTACCACTCGTAACAGAAGAGCACTAAAGATGGCGCCTAATAATAATCCTCCAAAGTCAAAAGCGAATAATACTACTAATAATAATAACGCTTTGTACAAACAAAAGAAAGGGAGAATAGCCAAAGCCTTTCCGAAATCGTACAAGAATAAAGCGAAGAGTTACGAGTTTATGATGATGCATCGAGAACAACAACAACAACAACAACAACAACAAAAGATGAACGATACGGATGACGATAAAAACGATGATGAAGACGTCGCAAAAGAACAAGATTTGATGATGAAAACGAGCGACGACGAGAAAAAGAAGAAGGACGATGATGATGATGAAAATGACGAGAAACATTACGTCTTGGATTTAGGAGAGATGCAAAGACGCCTCGCGAGCGAAAGGAATACGACGAATACGAGAAGAAGTAATACTACTAATAATACTAATAAAAGAGTAGGCTACCAATCCGCGAAAGGAAAACGAGGCGGCGGGAGAACAATAAACCAGAACGCAAACTTGGCGGATTTAGATTTAGCGGACGAGGAGACGGTGCGCAACGCGTTGTCTTCCTTGCCGGTGTCGCATTACGAGGAGAGAAAGAGGAAAGCGGAGAGTTTGGAAATGAGGTACCCGGAATGGTTTAGGTATTTGACGCACGATTTTTCGGTTTTATTATATGGGTTCGGGTCGAAGAAGCAAGTTTTAGAGGATTTCGCGAGGAGGTATCTTCTGGACGGGGCGGTGGTGGTTGTCAACGGGTATCAGCAAAGAGTCTCGGCGCTGGCGATTTTGAACCAGTGCGCGTTTGCGTTGTCGGACGAATCCGAGAATTTGATGCATCATTCTTCCAATAATAATAACGGTGGGAGTAGTAATAATGGTTTCGCTGATGTCGCGAATAACGCGCAGGCTTTATTGAGACGAATTGCAGAGTTGACGACGGATCATTCCGGAGGAGGAGGAGAAAAAACAAACGAAAACGGCGATGCGATGATGATGCATAACATCACGAACAACACAACGACGACGACGACAACCGGAGGAACGGCGGCGACAAAGAACACGAGAGGTAGCAGACGAGACGGAGGCAATGGTAATAACTCCGCTGCTGCTCTCGCGTCGTTGCGTGATGCGAACGTCAACGCGTCGTACGAAAGAGACAAAAATCATTACCAATCGACGGCGTCTTTCAACGACGGCGGCTCCGCGTCTCGGTTGTATCTCGTCGTGCATAACATCGACGGCGTTGCTATGCGCAACGCGGAAACGCAATCGATTTTAGGCGAGCTGTCTTCGTTCCCTCGAGTGCACTTAATCGCCTCGGTCGATCACGTCAACGCTCCTTTGTTATGGTCCAAACGAGAAGCCGCAAAGTTCAACTGGATTTACCAAAAAGCAGTCACCTTCGCGCCGTACGCCAAGGAAACCGCCAACGATCCGCAACTCTTGGCGAGCAAAGGTGAGGAACGACACGTCCGAGGTGCCGCGAACGTTCTAAAATCCTTAACGAGGAACGCGCGAATCATCTACCGCATCATCGCCGAAGCTCAAATCTCAGAAAACGGTCAAGGACTCACCTTCCCGCAACTCTTCCAACTTTCGCGGGAGAGTTTCCTCGTCACCGCCGAGCTCGCCTTGCGCGGCGTCCTCACCGAGTTCACCGATCACGAGTTGATCAAGATTAAGAAAGTTTCCGACAACGAGGATTTAATCACCGTCCCGATGGACAACAACGCGTTAGAGCAGCTCGTCGAAGACGAGTGCGAGGAGATTCACAATTTCTTTTAGAATGAATGAAAGAAGAAGATTTAGTAGACATACAACATGGTGTCGCAGTTTAGTAGCGTCTATATACCTAGTAGAGTAGTACGTAGTAGTAGTTGTTGTTCTTGTGTGTAATGTACCATATTAATACTATGAAGCTTAACACACAACAGACTGTTGAAATACTTCATTTCAACAACACGTCAACACAAATATATATAATACTACTAATGTCTTCCTCTTCAGCGACGACGTTTACGACGACGACGAGCGCTTTTATTCGTAGCCTTTCTTCTCGCAGCAACAACACCAAGAAAGCGAGAACGATTAAAAGAAACGTCGTCAGAGCGCAAGAACAACACGATGACGTAAACGAGGACGGAAACGAGGAAACGAACGAGGAAACGAAGAAAAGAAGTTCAAGCAGCAGACGAAGCGCTCTGATCAACGCATCCGCGGCGACGTTAGCGATGGTTATTCCCTCTTCTTTTAAAACTTCTTCAAATTCTGGGTCTGCTTTCGCGGCATCGTCGTCGTTATCATCGAATAATGAAAATGAATTTGCCGATGCGAAATCCATGCAAATGTTACGACGAGAAGGCGAGTTTTCGCTCACGGACGAGGAGTGGCGAGAAAGATTATCAAACGCCGCAGACACAGACCCGTTCGCGTATCAAGTGTTGAGAAAAGCAGCGACGGAGAGACCGTTATCGTCACCGTTGTATACCGAGAAAAGAGTGGGCACGTACGTGTGCGCCGGATGCGAGAACCCGTTGTTCAGTTCGGAGACAAAGTACGACAGCGGGACGGGATGGCCGTCGTTTTACGACCATTTACCGAACGCGGTGACGGAAGTGCCGGATTTTAGCATCATGTTTTTACCGAGGACGGAGACGAGGTGTAAGAGATGTCAAGGGCATTTAGGACACTCGTTCGAGGACGGGCCGAAACCGACTGGGATTCGATATTGCATGAACGGTGCGGCGTTGAAATTCGTTCCGAAAGATGTGTGATGATGATAAAAGAAACTCTTCTTCTTCAAATTGCTGCGTGCTCTCCTCTGCGAATAACAAATGTATTAATATTACAGTAGTGTTTTATGATTCATCTAAAAAAACGTCCGCGCTTTCTACTTCGCACTCGTATTTATCGACAAACTGTAGCCATTTCTGCCATAACTGATCCGTCGAGAGCGTGTCTCGATGGCCGAGGACGATTAATCCTCTTTTTGCTCTCGTAATCGCGACGTTCAATCGTCTCGGATCGGCGACGAATCCGAGTTGATTTTGACGATTGTTTCTTACCGTGCACAAAACGATAACTTCTTTCTCTCTGCCTTGGAATCCATCCACGGAGCGGATTTCGAGTTCGTCTTTGGCGCTTTCCGGGTTGTCGGCCTCGACTACGGACGTGTTTTTCAGCTTGACATCGCTCGTTACTTTTCGGTTCCACTCTTCGCTAATCGCTCGAACTTGCGCGGCGTACGGCGCTATGATGCCAATATCGCCCGCGTTTTTCACGTCTCCGGAGAGTAAGAGCTTTTGTACCACTCTCACGCACTCTTCGGCTTCTTGGACGTTAAAGATGGAGTTTCCATCCGGCGCTCGCATTTCTTCGCCTTTGACCTCGACGAACGCTAACGGAACCATTGTACTCGGCCAATTGACTCCGTTCGGCGCTACGCGTTCGCTCGGTTTCGGCACCGATTTCAATCGTCGATCGTAAAACCGAACCGAGGAAAACGCCGCTAAGCCCGGGTGCATTCTATATTGTTCTTCCAGTAAGTACGGTTCGACGCCTAACAATTCTAGTCGTTCGATTAAACTTCTCTGTAAACCAATCGCAACTGCGTCTCGACTGACCACTGTTGGCGGTAACTGTTTTGTATCGCCGACTAACACGCCCGCCAACGCTTTCGTCAAAGGAATGAGAGTGTGCGGTTCAACGCATTGCGCGGCTTCGTCGACAAAGGCGTAGCGAAAGACGCGGTCGGCGAGTAAATCGTCGCCGGCGCCGACGCACGTGGCTAAAATCACATCGGACGCGTTAACTACTTGGATCGCCGCTTCCCTGTCTAACTGTTGCGCTTGTTTTCTGGCTTTCGCGGCTTCCAAGGACGTGATACCTCGAAACCGTTCGCGAATGCTATTCGCTTCTTTACCCTTCGGATGCAACGCGACTTTATGACTCAACGTGGACTCTAACAACCACGGCTGTACTCTAGCGGGCGAACCTAAGCGTAAAATGTTCATCGAGCGATCTATCTTTTCTCGAAGTAACGCATCCAAGATGTTATCGACGGCGACGTTCGACGCCGCGCACGCTAAAACTTTCGGTCCTCTCCACGACGCTTGCGTATTAGAAGATTTTCCTCTGTCGCTTTTGCCGCCATTCTCCTGTACGTTTGCATAATTCACCACAGACGCGATTAAAGCAACCAGAGTTCTCGTTTTACCCGTTCCAGGTGGTCCTCTCCATAGCGTTAAAGTGTTTTGCATGGCGGCTTTGACTGCTTTCCGTTGCGATGGATTCAAATTTTTCGCGTACGACGACATCGCTTGGTCGATTCTTTGGTCGTTCTTCCAGCTAATTGGGGTGGACGCTAATGAGTTCACCGAGGAAGAGGAAACGAACCCGAGTAAACTCCTTTGAAACGTTTGATACGCCGTTTGAGATAATTTATTACTGTCCCCGCCGCTTTTCTTGTTACCACCACTACTGTCGTTCATCTTGGAACGTTCTAATCCCGGCATGCCCCCGGGCTCGCTAAAAGCTTCCAACGCGGATATCGCTCGATCGTACGCCACCGTATTCGCGGAGAGATCTATTCGCAAACGTCGTCCGTTCTCGCCGTCCCTCAACACGTCCCCTAAATCGTCCTCGGGAATTGCAATAGTTAAATAAAACATTTGTCTGCTCGCGACGATGCCGACGATAGACGAAGAGGACGACGTACCTTCTTCGCTTCCGTACACGTTGATATCCTCTAAAGTCACTCTCTCGACTTCGTTATCGGATAAAATCACCATATCCCCGACGGATATGCGATGAAACGGCAACTCCTCTCCTAACGGCGTATTTTTCGGCAAATCTCTCCTCGGTCGCAGAACTCTTACCAAAGCGTCTCTCCCGATTGTCCCTTCGTACCTCGCTCGCACGTCCGACAAGCAGTATCCTTCATTTTTCAATCTCGATAACGGCCACGATTCCAACCGTTCCTTGAATTGCTCGCGCTCTTCTTCGAACTCGCACGTGATCGCTTTCGAGTATCTCTCCTTGTGCGCTTTGTACGCCCCGCGTATATCTTCCCTCGATTGGCCTCGAGATCTCGTCTTCTTCTTTTCCTCGTGTTGTAAGTCTTTCTCGCCCCCGCTTCTCCGCGTTGTTGTTTGTCTCTTGGTGCCGTCACCGAACAAGTACCCGTACTTGTCCTCCGCGCTCTTTTTCCCGCTTCCTTTTGCCGCTCTCGCCCACATCTTTTCTCTCTCTTGAATCGCTTTCGCGTCTACTAATCCTTCGATTTTCCTCGCCGCGGTAGTCCCGCGTTTACTACTACTACTACTCCCCATCGTCTTTTGCGAAGAAGAAGAAGAAGAAGAAGAAGAAGAAGAACTCAGTCTTCTTCGATTCGTCATTAAATCGGCGACTGTTTTCCTCTTCTTCTCTTTCGCCGGGCGAATGTTCTTATTGTTATTATTGTTATTGTTATTCGTATTATTCTCATCAAAATCATCATCGCTCGGCTTCATCCTATAAAAATCATTCCTCTTATTCTTCGTCTCGTAATCGTCGTTCTTATTACACGCGTTGTCGTAAAAATTGCATTTCCTCTCGACATCTTCGGAGTATTTTTCGTTTGAAAACCCCTCTCTGTTGTCGTTGAATCCATTCACGCGTAACGACGACGACGTTTCGATGTTTCTTTTCTCGATTCTTTTGAAAAACGAGAGTCGTCTCTTAGTGTTAAACTTTTTCTCATCATCATCACGAAAACGATGACGATGCGAAGAAGAACTAAAGGAGAAAGACGACTTCAACGCGTTGCTCGTCGTCATCTTTCTCGTCTTCTTTTTATCAGAGTAGTATTAGTATTCGCATTAGTATATCGAAAAGAGCGGCATATGCGAGGATGATTCTAAGTTCTTGTGTGGTAAAACAACGGAGAACGTTTTTTGGTCAAACCGTTCGTTTAAAAAAGGCAGACGTACTAAAAGAAAAGAGCGGCGGTGATGTGTTCCCTTCTTTCCCGCAAAAGAGGACGACACCGTCTCGTCTTCTCTCTTTTTGCGATCGATTTTGATGTGCATCTTTTTGCGCGTTCTGTGCACACAGAAGAGGGCGTCTCGTCATCAACCAGACTTCTCCATCTCTCTTTTTAATTCGATGATGATGATCTCGCATGTGTATTCTTTCGTCCTTTTATTTAAGAGACGCGAAGAGAATAAAAAGCAGTTGGTCTCCTCCTCAAAAGAAGAAGAGAATAACAAACTCTCATCAACTCTTGTTGTCTTCAAACGGACACCCCGGATTTGGTACTAATACAGAGAAGTGCACGATGATGACGACGACGTCTTCTTCGTGTTGCTCGTCGGGTGTGTTCGGGGTGCTCTCGTCGACGTCGTCGTCTTCTTTATTGAAGAAGATGAAAGAGAATAAAACAAACGTGATGAGTGTGCGCCGTCGTCATCATCAACGACCGCATCATCATCATCATCATCACGCCTCGGAAACGAAGCGCGATGGCAGAAGAGCAGGGGCGGCTTTGAGTGTGGCGGCGGTGATGATGCCGTCGTTATTACCATCTTCGCATCAGCATCAGCATCAGTCGTCATCATCATCATCATCGGTAGTTAGTTTGGATAATAATAATAATACTATGAAGAGAGGCAAAGTCGCCGCCAAAGCGGCTGCTGCTGCGCGGGATTATCATCGTCAGCAGCAGCAGAGCGAAGAAGACACAACAATTTCAAGTGTAAATTCGACGACGACGAGGACGATTCAGAAGAGAGTTTTGAACGAGAATAACGCGAGTCAAAAAAGAAGAAACAAACTTTTGGGTCTCTTCGGGAAGGGCTCGATGATGTTTGTACTCGTCGCGATGATGGTAACCGCGTCGGCGTTGCTCTTCCCGGAGACTGCTTTGGCGAAATCGAAAGCGGTCATCGCGGAACAATCCTCCGGATTCTCCGTTAAAGTCATCCTCGATTGGATTTTACATCTGGATAAACACTTGGTGGAGTTGTTCGCGACGAGCGGGAAGATGGCGTACGGGGTGTTATTCGGGATTATCTTCGCGGAGACTGGGTTCGTGGTGACGCCATTTTTACCCGGGGATTCTTTGTTGTTCGCGTGCGGCGCGTTAGGCGCAATAGGGGTGTTGAACTTCCCGTTGGTGTACGGGTTGCTCTTCCTCGCGGCAGTTTTAGGGGATACGGTGAATTACATGTGCGGCTCGTTCTTCGGGGAAGTCGCGATTAGGAAGAACCCGAGAATTTTCAAACCAGATTACATCGCCAAGACGAGAACGTTTTACGATAAATACGGGGGGAGAACGGTCGTTCTCGCTCGCTTTTTTGTCATCGTGAGAACGTTCGCGCCGTTTATCGCCGGCGTCGCCAAGATGAACTATTCCAAGTTTGCGTTGTACAACGTCATGGGCGCCGGCGTTTGGATTACCTCGTTCATGGGACTCGGGTACTTTTTCGGGAACGTTCCCGTGGTGAAAGAAAACTTTGCGACGACAATCGTGGTGATCATTTTGTTGTCCTTGTTGCCGATTATTGTGGAAATTGTGAACCATAAGAAGGATTCGTCAGCTAACTCGGCGTCGGCGTAAAGAGAAGAAGAAGAAGAAAAGTACTCTTATTTTACCGCTCAATCATCGAGTTTACCCAGTCCGCCGGGGTATAAATTATCATCATCATTTCTCTACCACTACTATTAAAGTTACATCGTTATTATTATTAAAAGAATCTTCTTCTTTCTAGTCTTCTTCTTTCTATTTCTTCTTCTTCTCTCTCGCGCCACCGCTTTGCTCCTATCCCTCTTTTATCATTATATCTATCTATCTTTTTCATTATATTGTTTATGCTCATCATCATAATCATCATCTGTCGTCGGCGACGGGGGCGTCGATGTCTTCGTTTTTGTCGTCTTCTAGCGCAATCGCTACCATCTCACTTCCCTTCGAACTTAAACGATACGACCTCACATCAATCGCGTACGGGTCTTCTAAATCTGCACTGCTGCTCGTATTATTATCCGTCGTGGTATTCGCCGCCGTTGCAAAATCGCTTCTTCTTGTGCTTCTTCTTCTACTTCGCATCGCTTCTTCATCGTTTTCATCCTCCTCCCCATCGTCTTCTTTCTCGGCGACTTGATAATTTTTCCCTATGACGTTGAAAAATGATTCGTCCTTCGGCGCTAACGTCCAACCGCCTTTCCAGCAACACAAACAACACACCGCCAGCGAAAATATTTGCACCGTTTGATAATACGTCGGGACACCTAACGCTAACCCGACCGCATCGCACATCTTTTCATCCGTTCCTTCTTCACCGCCGTTGCAATATTTCGGATCGTCCGAAAACGAATTCAAAATCACCGCCAACGGTATCGCCGTGTTTTGATAGCACACCTCAATCGCCACGGCTAAACAGGACGGTCTTTTCAACCGGCACACCCTCGCCGTGGCTAAAGAAATCATCAAACCTAATACGCACGGTAAAGTCACGCCGACGTAAAACTTCCAATCTCGATCCCAAATCGGCGCCGAGGAGTTCGAGCTCAAAAAGAATCCCATCAACACCAGCGCGACGCCGCACGCGTTCCCGAGCGCGTTCAATTTCTGCGTATATCTCGGATAAGTCTTCCCGACGAACAATCCGCTAAATATCCCAACGATGACTAAACTAATCGTCGTAAACAACCCGTCCCAAGATAACTTCACTTGCGTTTCTTTCGGGAACGCGAGTTCGGTGTATAACAAAATATTCGCCGGTAAGGTCAACGCGCTCAACAAACTCGAGCTCGTCGTCATCGCCATCGAGAGCGGTAAATCCGCGTTGAATATGGAACACCACCAGTTTGAATAACTCCCTCCCGGTGACGAGGCGGTTGCAATTAACGGAATTCCGTATAACGGTTCGTTTTTAAAGAATACTTTGCAGGATACAAAGCCTAAAAGAGGGAGGATTAAGAATTGACAGATGAGACCGATGCATAAAGGCAAAGGTTTCTTGAACCTCTTTTTAAACGCGATCGGATCGACCGTCACGGCGAGACCAAAGACCAGGAAAAATAAGAGCACGTTTGACGCGATTTGTTTCGCGAGTATCTCCGTCTCTTTATTCCTCGTGCCCATTTTAGAGTATTACTCTCTCCGGTAGTGTGTAGAATACTATAGTCTTTTAGTAGTATATCTTGTCTTTTCTTTTCATCATTTACTCCATTGACTCATCTTTAATAAAGAGGAGACGTGTGAATGAAATTTTAAAAATCCTCCTCGAGACAGAATACGTGCTCCTAAGAAGAACACGAACAAGAACGAGAGGAACAAATCGTTTTCATCCTCGTCCTCCTCCTCGTCGTAAATTCTCTTTCTTTTCTTCGTGTTAACGAGAAAAGAGTATCGAGAGTAGCAGAGAAGAAAGATACGGGGGAGAGAAAATGTCGAAAACACGTCTCTCCTTTTCCTCTCTCTCTCTTAAGTGGTTCTTATTAGGGTTTGACACCCTAACTATCATGCACACGAATTCGTCTTTCTTTCTTTCTTTCAGACACAAGTTGTTGTGCGAAAGATGACGACTTTAAACGACGAGACGACGACGTTGATGAAAAACGCGACTTTGACGACGACGAAAAGGAAGAGGAAAAGGACGAGAAAATTTGACGACGACGATGCCTCTTCGTTGCAAAAGCCGAATGCGAATAATGCGAAACGAATGAAAATGAAGAACGATGAGAAAGAAGAGACGAAGACGAATTTGCTCGGCATTTTAGTGGAAGCGACGGATTGCGCCAGCCCTTTAGTACAAATTAAGACGACAAAAAAGGACGACGAGAGCACTCCTCCTCCTCTTCCTTTCCCGTCCCGTAATCCTCCTCCTCTCGAAACCGACAAAAACGACGACGACGACGAGAACTTTGAATTGGAAAATATTCAAAATTCAAAAATTGAAGAAGAAGACCAAAAGGAGGCGAAGCGGCGAAGCAACGCGCAACAACCAGATGAAGAAGAATTAAAAGAATTAAAAGAAGAAGAAGAAGAGACTACCTTTACGACGACGAAAACTAGTGGTATAATAGATGATGAAGCAACAACAGCAATCGAATCAATCGCGAAAGCGGCGCCAAAGCAAGGGTTGAAGATGTTCGTCCAGTGGCTGGACGCGCTCGTGTTTGACTTGAAATCTCGCGCGGCGACGTTGAAACGATCGAAGAAGAGAGCGCAAAAAGCCTTCCTGAGAATGCAGAAAGAAGAGAAGAAAAAGTATGGCTTCTCCTTGGAATCGGCGTCGGCGAAGACGAAAGGAACGAAGAAGATAAAGAAGAACATTAATAAAAGTACGAGAGATTTGAAAATGTTACGCGCTTTGGAAGATTTTTGGGGCGTGGAGTTGAGCGAGACGGAGAAATCGCTCGAACGAGCGCGAGCGACGTTGAAAGCGCACACGTTGATGCTCGCGGTGGAAAAGGACGACGAGAGAGCCATCCTCGCTTCCGCCGTGGCGTTTTATCGAACGTCGTTTGGTTTGATTTCAGAACACGTTGTTGTCAAAAGAGAGTAATAAAACGGGTTTGTTGTAGAGAGATATTTTTAGTAAATGCGTCATAGTTTTAAAGCAATCATGAACCAATACTACTAACACGAGTATGAATATGAATGAGACACAAAAGAATAAAGTGGTCCCGATAACTGTCCTCACCGGTTTCCTCGGTTCCGGGAAAACCACTCTGGTGAACCACATTTTACACTCGAATCAAACTGAACTTCACGGGTTGAAAATAGCCGTCATTTTGAACGAATTCGGAACGGATTTAGGCATCGAAAAGAAGATGATGTTACCATTCACGACAACCACAGAAACGCAAGAACAACGAGATGGATGGGTAGAACTCGATAACGGGTGCGTCTGCTGCACCGTGAAAGGGTCGCTCATACAAACGATCGAAAAACTGATGAAGATGGAGAAGAAGAAGAATGAATTTGTTGGTCAGACACGAAGCGAAGAAGTGAAAGAAGAAGCGAAGGAAGACGAAGAGGAAACGAAAGCGTTCGATTACATTTTACTGGAAACGACCGGATTAGCGAATCCAGGACCGATATGTGGCGAGTTATGGGTAGACGACGCTTTGTTGGAAGACAACATGGAAAATGCGGCGGTGTTAGATTCAGTCGTCTGCGTCGCGGACGCGAAAAACATCGAGAGGCAGTTGGAGGAACACGTCGAGGCGCGAGAACAAATAGCGTACGCGGATGTGATTGTTTTGAATAAAGCAGATTTAGTCGAGACAGAGGAAGAATTGAAAAGGATACGAGAGAAACTGGAGAGTATAAATGCGGACGCGAAGTTGGTCGTCAGTGAACGGTCGAAAGTGGATTTGTCCCAAGTCTTGGATCAGAAGAGTTATAAAGGAAACGTAAAGAGTCGATTGATGAAAGAAACGAAGGAAACGACGACGACGAAAAGGTTTTTCGCAAAAGGCGCGAAAGATTTAGCCATGCGAATAGAAGAAAGTAGTAAAAGTAGTAACAGCAATAGTATTATTAGTAAACACGACGAAACGATCACGACGGTGTGCTTAACCGCGAAAGGTTTCGTCGATAAGGAAAAGTTTGAAAACTGGATCGAGGATTTGCTTTGGGAGAAGAGGAACGAACCAAACGGCGCGGACGTCTTGCGGTGTAAAGGGATACTGAAGTGCAAAAGTAAAAGCGATGCGCCGCCACTTATTTTACAAGGCGTGCGAGATGTTTACGAAATAACGGATGGTTTCGACGGGTTAAAACTCCAAGAGGACGGATTAAGTAAAGTCGTCCTCATCGGACGGCGGTTGCGTTTGGACGAGTTACGCGTAGGTTTTGAAAGTTGCTTTTTCCTTTGAAACAAATGCATGTTGTATTTCTCTCTCTTTACTCTCTTTATTCCTTTACGCTCTCTAATAATTCTATTCTCTATTCCTATGTTTCGAACATTCTTATAACTACTCTCTTAAATTATATTGATTTCAAAACGCCTCGCAATCTCTCCGGAACGCCATGCTTCTCGTTATCGACCGCGTGTACGTTCGCGCCACATTTCGCCAAAAAAATCGCGCACTCGTCCTGGCCAGCCTCCGCGGCCACCAACAACGGCGTCGACCCACAACTATCTCTCTCGTCTATTTTCGTCCCCAACTCTGTATCTTCCGTAAACAGCACTTTCAAAACAGCCAACCGCCCTTGACTCGCCGCTCGATGCGCCGGCGCGTTCCCGCTCGCGTCCTTCGCGTTCACGTCCGCGCCTGCTTCGATTAATTTCCTCGCGATATCTCCGTACCCTTTCGAACTGGCGTAGTGTAACGCGGTTAAATCTCGTCCTCGCGTTTTCGCGTTCGCGTTTGCGCCCGCCGCTAATAAAATCGAAACCGTAGACATGTGTCCTCCAGCCGTTGCGGAGTGCAAAGGGGTGCCACCCCACTCCCCTTTTTCCGGGTGTTCTAAGAATTCTCCTCCTTTTTGTTTCATCAAATTGGTGTTCAAGAAGAGTTCTAAGAGGTCTCCGTGTCCGTTTGCGGCCGCGACGTGTATAAAACTCCTCTCATCCTCTTCGTCGTCGTCATCCTCGTCTTTTAAAGACGAAGCGTTTGCTAAAGATTTCTCCAAAAAGGATTCCAACTTTTGATCATCATCATCATCGTCGAGATCATCAAACGCGTGCACGTTTCCTTCTCTCACCGCTTTTAAGTAATGCGCGTAACTTTTATGCTCATCTTTTACACGTTGTTGTTCTTGTTGTTTTGCGTTATTCTTCTTCATCATCATCATCGTTTATATACTACTACTACTACTACTACTACTAGGGATTGTTTGCAACAATGTAAAGTAAAGTCAAATCCCCTAAAAAATAAAGAGAAAGAGCGCGAGAGGGGGTGACACCCAATTCAATTTTTGCTCTTTTTTTTAGAAAAACGTGTTTTTTTTGGCAAAAGTGTACCACAAACCCACGACATAATAGTTTTCAAACCCAACACTGAACCCCTCGCCAAGAATACAAAAAAAATACGAGCAAAAAAACGTCCTCCCTGCGCGCGCGCGATATATCATCCGTCGTATACTTTCAGCTCCACGCAATACCGTCGGTACAACACAGCGAGTGCGTTGCCACCCGGGGGGGACCCCTCGCAGCGTGTTAGAGTACTAAAAGCGACTTTCCACCACTGGGGACGCACCATTTTTTTGCGCGCGTTATTATTAGGGGTTTTTGTTTTTTTTTGTATTCTTGGCGAGGGTTTCAGTGGGGTTGAAAAGTATGTTGTGGGTTTGTGGTATAATTTTGCCAAAATTTTTTGTACGGACAAAGCACCATTTTGTACGGACGTATGAGTGTCTTCGCCAAAATTTTGC
>ENA-OWPI01000820-OWPI01000820.1-marine-metagenome-genome-assembly--contig:-NODE-820-length-38603-cov-11.276774_pt1 | contig 38603 bp, 23 predicted proteins | sample MGYA00238138_ERZ651775 | MGnify/ENA primary metagenome ERZ651775 (study PRJEB26906, sample SAMN06265043) | marine metagenome | isolation source: Helgoland LTER site | place: Germany:Helgoland, sampling...
GTGAAACGAGAAAGTTGATTAAGAGATCGTCTCGCGCGGGTAATTTGAAAGAGAAGTTTTGGATTGAAGAGATGTCGTCGATATCGACTTTGGAGTTTGCGTGGGAGCGTGAATGGTTGTGGCCGAGAGAATGGGACGCAACATATTTCTGCTCGCAAGTTGCTCAAACGAATAAACTCGAGTTGCTCAAGTGGATACGAGAGGAGAAAAAGTGTGAGTGGGATGCAGGGACGATTAATGAGGCCGCAGGACAAGGTAATCTGGAAATGGTACAGTATTGCGTGGCGAATGAGTGTCCTGTTGATGAGTGGACGTGTGCATGGGCTGCCGGTGGCGGTCATCTCGAGGTACTCAAATACTTACGCGAAGAAGTCAAAGCGCCTTGGGATTCGGTAACTGCCGAATGGGTGGCTCAAAATGGTCATCTTCACATACTCGAATACCTTGTTGAGCGCAAATATGATCAATTCAGCGAACATGCGTGTGAGGGTGCGGCCACGTTCGGCCACTTAGACTGTTTGAAGTACTTACACGAAACCGCGAAAGCGCCTTGGGACGAGGACTCTGTACGAGGAGCATACAAGCACAAACACCCCGAGTGTTTACAATACCTCCTCGACAATAACTGTCCTCTCCCAGACGGTTGGCGATACGAACATGGCACTTTACATACACCTTCGTAGTAAAACATACATTCACACAGAGAGAGTGAAACAGAGAGAGAGATACAAAACTCGTGTAATAAGAGCGACGCGCCTAAAAATATACTCTTACTAAAGTTTTGCCTCCTTCTCTTCTCTTCTTCTCCACAAAAATTTGGGCAAATTTTGCCTGCGCGCGATATATACGCACACACGCGGGTCGTATCGCTGCTTACAAAAGCCCCAATTGTTAAATTTCGGCGCGATCGTATTCCTCGCTCTTTGTTCCTCTCTCTTTCTCTCTCTTTGTTTGGAGTAAAAACACGATGATGCAAAATTGGATTTGAGAAACGTTCCTCGACTCCTTTTGGCGGCCAAGAGAGAAATGAATCCTCAACCCCCGACGCGTGGCGAACACCCGAAACCACCGAAACCACCTCCCGGGAAACCTCCACCGCCGCCGCCTTCCTCGGTGAAACCACCAACCTTCTACGCGGTCGTTCGTGGACGAAACCCAGGGATATACCCGTCCTGGCACACGAGCAGGAAACAGACGTTTAAGTTTCCGAACGCTCTGAGTAAAAGTTTCGTGGAGTTTTGCGAGGCGAGAGAATGGTACGAACAAATGGGCGGGGATTTAGGGAAGCTGCCGAGTTACGTCGGGTACACGGACGCGGTGGAGAAAGTGCTGGATTTAGGGAAGCCAGAAGTGGAAGAAGAAAGCGAGGAGGAGGAGGAGGAGAAGAAGAAGGAGGAGGAGGAAGAAGACGAAGATGAAGAAGACGACGACGACTACGAGGAAGAGGACGAGGAAGAGTCGGAGGACTTCTCCTCGGACGTTTCGGTATCGATGTCATCCTCCTCTGACGATGTAAACCTAGAATATAATTTGCGAGGTTTCTCAGACGACGAGGAAGAGGACGAAATTTCCTTATCCATGAAAGAGCTGGACGAACGGCCGAGTTCGGTTCTGAGCAACGGTCGATCGCCGGCGGAAGGTTCGAATTTGAATCCAAAGAAGAGGAAACTCGGATTAGTCGATCCGAACGATCCGGACAGCTCGGAGTCCGAGTCGGATTACGATGAGGATGGGAAGGATGGACAGAAAGCGTTGTTTGCAAAGTTTTTCGGCGGCGGAATCGGAAACGGCGAAGAACAAAAAGCGATGATCAGGAGATGCCCATTACACGACGACATCGAGCGATTCGCTTCGGAAAACGTTCAAAACGAAGCCGAAACGTCGGCTAGGGACGAGATAGAACAAACGGTTCGAGAAACTATACAGAAATACTCGTTTTCAAAAGCACAGGTCCACAGATTTGGTTCCGGAGCCACTGGTTTGGCGCTGAAAGATGCGGACGTAGATTTAGTCATTTTAGGCGTCGGGCCGCAATCGGTGAAAGGTGGCGGCGGTGGATTCACGAGAAGCGAGAAGCAATTATTGGTGCAGCATTTGCGGACTATTGCGAAGACTTTGCGAAATAAAGGCGTGTGTAAACGCGCAGAAATCATATCGTCGGCAAAAGTTCCGATTGCGAAATTAGACGCCTACCACGCGGAGACAAAGACGCACATCAAACTCGATTTAGCGATTGGCGTGAGCAACGGATTAGCCGCCGCGCAGTGGATCCGGGAACAAGTGGGCGAGTTTCCCGCGTTGAAACCGCTCGTTTTGGTTTTAAAGCGATTGTTACAAATTCATAAGCTGAACAACGCCGCCACGGGCGGGTGCGGTGGGTACCTTTTGATATCCTTGGTCGTTTCGCATTTGAAACAATGCACGCCGGCTATGCGCGATAAGAAGGACGGGTTGGGAGATTTGCTCTTAGGTTTCTTCCGACGGTTTGGGGTCACTCACGATTACGAAACCACCGCTATTGCAGCCTCGCGTCCGACGGGAACCTGTTCGGTCGGTTCCGTCGATGTCGCGCCGAATCCGTTTGGACCTCGACCGTTTATCATTTGCGAAGACCCGCAGGAAAGGAGCAGGAACATCACCGCCTCGGCGTATCGGTTCAAAGAAGTGAAGCAGTTGTTCGAAAAGTGTTTACGAAGCATGTCTTCGAAGAACGGGTTAGAGTTTTTAGAGGAAATAGCAAACGCGTTCAAACCTCCGCAAAATGCTAACACCGTGCACGTCATGCGAGGCGGCAAAAAGTTCACTTTCAAACGCCCTGGACCTGAGTTGATTCGATTGAAAGGCGAGAAGCGAGCGAAACCGAACACGTACAAAAAACCAACCGCAGCAGAGCTCAACGGCATGTGGGAAGAGTCTGGGGGCATGCATTCACGGAAAGGTGCCATCACGTCGCATAGAACCGGTCCTTGGTCCGCCGAACACAGCTTTCTCGCTAACGCAAAAAATAGCGTCAACGATAACTTAAACAAGTTCAAACGAAGCGAGTTCAAGAAGACCAAGCGAGAGAAGATGCAAGCGAAGAAAGACAAAGCGGAGCGCAAGAAACAGAAAAAGATGAAACAAGTCATAACAACACTTGTCATCAAATCAAAAAAGAACCACCAGACGAAAAAGAAAGCGGCCAACGCCTCCTCTTCTCCAACCGCCGAGAAGAAGAAGAAGAAGACGCCGCCGCCGACGAAGAAGAAATCGTTTCAACAAAAGAGCCCGAAAAAGCTCACATTGGCGTCGGCGGTGACCACTCGCAGCTCCAACAAGAAGAAGAAATGATGATATAACAGTTGTTTTAGGAAATATAAGCCAGCATTTTTAGATCGCGCGTACGTCGTAGAGCGCGTAGTTGTATATTGTATCGGAAGGAAAAGCGTTTCAATTAAACTCACCCTGTCTCTTCATTGTTCCCACGCACTTACACTTAAATAAGAAAAAAAGATGGACGCGCTCAAAGCCGAAGGCGCGGCGGCGCTCGCGTCTCACAACCTCTCCTTAGCCTTGGAAAAGTACCAGTGCGCGTTAGCGTTCGCGAATACGAACGCGGAGAAAGGTGCCATCGAATCGAATCTTTCCCTCGTGGAGTTGAAACTCGCGAAAATGCCGATGGCAAAGCTCCGCGCGAAAAACGCGATTCACCTGAGACCAGAGTGGGAGAAAGGTTATTTTCGCCTCGCGGAGTGTTTGTTCGAGGAGAAATCGTTCGTGGAGGCGAAGGTGCAATACGAAATCGCGAGGACGAAAACGAACGAGAAAGCGACGTTGCACCGTTTGCTGGAACGCATAGAGCTGGTGGAAGAGGCGTTGTCGGAGAACGGGTTTTACTTTCGACAGTTAACGCCGGGGAAAGACGTGTGCGTGAAAGCGAGCGGGAAGATGAGCGCGATGGTGGAGATGCAAGTGTTTCAAGCGGCGAAACAGATGCAGAACTTTATATATTTAGTCGGCGACGCGAAGACGAGAGAGTGCGTGGTGGTGGACGCGTGCTGGGACGTAGAAGGCATCGTAGAGTACGTAGAGAACGAGAAGATGAAACTCATCGGGGCGGTGGCGACGCATTATCACTTCGATCACGTTGGCGGGACGCCGCCGAGCCCGTTCAACGCGTTGGGGATTAAAGTACCCGGATTAGCGACGATATTGGAAAAGTTTGAGAAGGAGGCGAACTTTTTGGCGCACGTGCCGGTCCACGACGCCGAAAGGATTCTGAGCGATAATCCGACGATTAAAGATACGAGGGTGCAGATGTACGAAGATAACTCAACGCAGATGATTGGGAGGAAGAAGATGCGGTGGATGCACACGCCGGGTCATTCTCCGGGAAGTGCAGTTTTGGTATTTAGCGGGGACGTGGCGTCCGGGACGGGGAAAGGTCAAGGAATCGTGTTGAGCGGAGACACGATATTTCCCGGGTCGTGCGGTAGGTTGGACATGCCAGATGGGAGCGCGGAGAAAATGTACGAGAGCATGAAGAAGTGTAGACAATTATTAGATAAGAATTGCGTCGTGTATCCAGGACACGCTTATAATGGAAATTTCTCCACCATCGGAAGAGAGTGTTCGAGCGGGATGTTGCGCGAAATGTCCAAAGAGCAATGGATGGCGATGCATACTAAGTAGTAAGTAGCCCGTGTACCTACAGTAGGTAATACATAGTTAAAAACACCCCTATTCACTATAACAATTTCTATTTTTTTTTTGTCTCCGTCGTCGTCGCGTCTGTCTTCTTCTTCGTCTCGTCTACTTTCTTTTGTTGTTCTTGTTGTTGTCCTATTCCTCTCCCTCCGCTCACGCGCGAGGAAGTAACGGTTGCTACACTCTTCTCTTTCTCTTCTTCTCCGTTTTTTTTAACTGTTGTCGCTTCCTTCTCTTCCTCAGTCGTCAAATCTTTCCAATTCACGCACACTCGATCTACGATGCCGAACTGTTTCGCGCTCTCGGCGAACAGATACGTGTTCCTATCTAAAGCCTTCTCTACCTCCTCAAACGTGCGCCCCGTCGTCTCCACCAACGACATGGTCAAAGCATTTCTCGTCTCCTCCGCTTTTGTCGCTTTAATTAATATGTCACTCGTCATTCCGCTCATCGAATGATGCGGCTGGTGAATCATAATCCGAGCGTTTGGGGCACAAAATCTTCTTCCTTTTTCCCCAGCCGCTAGCAGTATCGCCGCCATCGACTCCGCGTGCCCAACCGCGTACGTTACTACCGGCGCATCCAGCGCTTTCATGGTATCTAATATCGCGTATCCGCTCGTCACGACACCCCCACCTGAATTAATCACCATCACGATCGGTAACTTTGCATTCTCGTTGTTCAAATGCACGAGCTGCGCCACCACTCGGTGCGACAACCGGTCGTCTATGGTCCCGGTTACGAACACGGTTCTCGCTTTGTTGTGTAAATTAAACAATAAATCAGCTTCGGATTTCACCCCTCCGTTCGAGGACGACGAAGAGCTGCCTTCTTTCTTCTCTTTCTTCTTTTCTTTATTTTTCGCCGGTGTCGTCGTCGTCGATGTCGGCGCGGCCTCGATTGGCGTCTCTCCTCCTCCTCCTCCCAAGGCTTCTCTCGATGCTTTCTCGGTCCTTTTTTGATACTCCACGCCGAGCGTCACGCATCCAAAGGTTAACCCGACTGTTCCAACGATCGGTAAAAGCCACGACGACTGTGACGACGACGATGTGAACGACGACGACGCGTTCGTCGAGTGAGAAGAACTCGAAGCAGCAGTCCTCGCGGCGGTCGTTCTTCTTCCACAACTCGTTCTCCAAGACTTCGCAGCGCCACCATTAATTTTCCCACGGGAAGAAGAAGAAGAAGAAGAAGAAGACCAATTTCGCCCCGCTAAAGAAGCGACGACGCCAAAACTTCGAAAGGAGGACAAAAAAGATGAAGATGAAAAGCGAGAACCTTCATCTCTCGGCGTTCTTCGTTTTAACAGAGAAGAGACGTTATTTATTATGCGCATTTATACGCTTCAGTTCATCAAGTAGGTAATGTCTTTTTGTCTCGTCTGATGAGAAAGAGAAAGGTCTGTCTTTTTTTGTTCTCCAAAGAATTTAATAAAAAGGGATTTTAATTGACTGCTTGATTCCCTCCCGCCAAAAAAAAACAAAAAAAACAAAAAAGAGCAACCACACTCGTCTGACCACAAAAAGTCATTAAAAAGCGCACGAGAAAGAGATTCGAGAGATATAAGGAGAGTACGACACAAAAACTGTTCGAAACACACCTCTGTCTATTATTCCCAAGATAAGAATACTCCGAACGAATACGGTGCGATGTTATCTTCTTCTTCTTTGTCTTCTTCTACTTCTTCCGTGATGACGGCGACGCAAAAACAAAGCGTCGGCAACCTCTCGACGATGCGGGAAAAGATGATTAGTCGTTCTGGCTGTCGACGTCGCGAGGAAAAGATGTCAAAGTCGCGAAAAGCGATGACGACGACGAACGGGACGATGACTGTCGATGATTTTGACGTGGAAAAAGTGAAAAGTGAGATCAGAGAAACGATTGAACGCATCTCTGGGAAAGTCGCGGAGATGAGCGGCGTCACGGAGAAGAACTTGACGATTCCTTCCTCTTCGGTCGAGGACACGTCGATTTTTGGTCACAATCAACTCGCCTCCGCTGTAAAAGCTTTGGAAAATTTTGAACAATCCCTGGACCCTTTGATGATGCATTCGATGGAAACAATCGCAGAGAGGCACCCAGTTTTAGCCGGCGCGTTTGCCGCGTTCGCGTCGGGATCGTTCTCCGTCGCCGTCGCGCGGTGGGTGTTTAAGCGAGGGGCGTTGGACGAAGACGATTTGCCGAAAGCGTACGACAGCGAGAAGATTGCGAAATATTGGGCGAGACGGCCGATTGCGGTGATGAAGCGGTCGGCGGGGTTGTTGACGGAAGTGTTGACGTGGGCGACTGCGTTGGTTGGGGACGTGACGTCGAATACGGTGGAACAGAACGCGCCTATTCGGGCGAAAGCGTTGAAAGAGTTGATCGCGAGGCAAGGCGCGGCGTTCGTCAAGGTTGGCCAAGCGGTGGCGATTCGACCAGATTTGTTGCCGCCGGCGTATTTGGAAGAATTCCAGACGTTGTTAGATCAAGTGGAAGCGTTTCCTTCGGAAGATGCGAGAAAATTGATTCAGAAGACGATTGGCGAAAACGTTCGGTTGGAAGACGTTTTCGAGGATGTCTCGTGCTTCGATAAACCCGTCGCCGCGGCGAGCATTGGGCAAGTGTATAAAGCGACGCTGAAAAAAGGCGCGTTGAAGAAATCAGGAGAGGAAACCGAGGAATACGGACGAACTGTGGCGGTTAAAGTGCAACGACCGGACATATTAGAAGCCGTGAGCATTGATTTGTTCGTCATTCGATCCTTCCTGGACATTTTCTCCTCAATCCCGAAAACGGAACAAACTTTTGATTTAGTCAACGGGTGCGAGGGATTCATCCCAGTTCTCGACGTCGCCGCGGAACGGTTTTTGGAAGAATTAGATTACGAAATTGAAGGACGAAACGCGTCTCGATTTGAAAAGGATATGAACTCAATCTCCGTCGTTCGAGGCGCTATTAAAGTCCCGCACGTCTTCCGCGAAATTAGCGATAGACAAGTAATCTGTCAAGAGTGGGTGGTAGGGCAGAAATTGACGGAAATTGCAATGGATAACTCGGAAAAGTCGTTAGCTGTTCGAAAAAAACTCGTCGAAACTTTGCTCAACTCGTACATGGTGCAGTTCTTGGAAACCGGTTTTCTCCACGCGGATCCGCACCCCGGAAACTTCATGTTGATGGAAGACGGAAGATTGGCCATTCTCGATTACGGGATGATGACAGAAATCGGCGAAGAACAACGCATTGCGTTCGTAGAGTACATAGCGCACTTGTCCGCGAAAGAGTACTCAAAAACGCTCGATGATTTGGTAAATTTAGGCTTCATCCCGCGAGCGTTGGCGGATTCCGAGGAGAACAAAAACATCGTCGTCCCGGTTCTCGCGGAGATGCTGGAAACTTTATACGGATCGGGAGGCGGCGCGACGACGAAAATCGCGTCATTACAAGAGCAGCAAAGCTCGAGAGTCGGCGAGTTATCGAACAAGTTAGAGGCTTTATCGAAAGAGTACCCGCTGCAGCTGCCCCCGTATTTCGTTCTGATTTTGAGAGCGTTCGGGACGCTCGAAGGTTTAGGATTGAGCACGGATGAGAACTACGCCATCGTCGATCAGTGTTTTCCGTACATTGCCAGGCGATTATTATCGGACGATTCACCGAGAATGAGGAAAGCGTTGAAATCGTTCATTTACGGGGGATCAGACCGATTACGGGTTTCGAGAGTTCGTTCGATTTCGTCCGGGTTTTCGCAGTTTACCAATAGCATGGGCACCGCGGAAATGAACGCCTCGATGACTGGCGCGAACATCGACCCGGCGACGAAAGACGTCGTCAGACTTTTGTTCAACGAGAATGGAAACTATTTGCAAGAATTAGTCGTAGACGAAGCCGTTCGCGCTGCCGATTCGTTATCGAGGCAATCCGCGACGGCTACGTGGAGAGCGTTGGCGACGTTATCGCCAGTCATCGCCGCCTCGTCCTTGTTATCGGGAGCGATTTTAATCCCCGGCTTAAACTTGCCGTTCCTTCTCTCCGTTTTAGCGGCGAATAATCAAGAAAAAATCACGCTCACGATGGACGATAAGAGAAATTTGGCGTTGTTGAGATCTATTTTAGAGTTATTTGGCGTCCCGTCTCTCGGTAAAGCAATCGAAAGAGCCGCCGAGACGAGACAGTTACCGCAGGCGGAGATCAACAATTTAAGAATGCTCGCGCCGAACGAAATCGAGGCGTTGATGAGTTTGATTCCAGAAGCCGCGCCGGGTATTCAAAACATGTCCTCAAAGTTTGCGAGCAAATTGAGCGCGCGATTGGCGAGTCGAGCGCAGGATGATTTGGGCGGGCTTAACATACCGGAAGTCGCCGGTTTGTTTGGACAAGTCGTTCGACCGAGAGATGCAGTGGTGCCAGATTCGCGATAGCGGACGTTTTTCATTTTGAATACTATTTGTACAACATTACATACAAACGAACTAAAATCCATCGCAGTTAATATTGAAGAACTTCGTTCCCGCGGTTTCGCCAAACGCGCACAGACCGATTCTGTTCTTCGGATCAGACTTATCGTTATTTGCCCAGACCAAATTTCCATAGGTATCTCTCGCCTCTTTGCCGCTTAACGTTCCGTCGGTTAAGGCGGAGGCGACGTTCACCCACTCGTTCGCTTTTTGTTCCAAGCCCTCGATGTTTCCGCCTTTCACCAAGCTGAAAATCTTTGTCGTTAAAAGAAAACTCTTGCCAAATCTCTTCGTATCCACCGCGCCAGGAACGCTGTATTTCGTGTTCCACTTCGCGTACGACTCGTACACGTCCTCGTAATAGTTTTGCTTGGCGATAAACGCCTTGGTCTTTGCGAGCAAATCTAAGGTGTCTTTTTCGTATTCCTCGGAATACGCGTACGCAAACTGTTGCGGTGTTGTGAGCGATAAGTTGCCGCCAAAAAGAAACGCCGCGAACGCGCCAGCCAAGATATCGCGGCGACTGTTCGGCAACTCGCGCATCAGCCCAAAATTATCTTCCTCGGCTTGCATTGTATTCGCCGCCGGCCCGAGTGCTTGGGACTTTGCGCTGTTATTTTCAAACTATATATATAACGCGTATATATTAAGAATGAAAGAGATGATTGTATTTCTTCGTCAGCGCAGATTCCGAAAGCGATTCGAGTTCTTCTCAAACTTTTTATACGCATCCATCATGAAGAAGAAGAGAGTAGAGCAGAGAGAGAGAGAGAGTGAGGGAGAGAGAAATTAGTTTTGAGACCACAAGTAGTTGCCGAACGCGAATCGACGACAACGACGACAACGAAAACGAAGAATCAGATGCGATCGTCTTCGGAAAATCCATCATCCTCGTACGAATTATTAAACGAACGCACCCTGAATGAAACGCTAGGATCTCTTCGCAACGTCTCTTCCGGCGGCGTCGATTTGAACGCGTTCGTCAAATCGAAAAACAACCGATCGATATCCATGAGTAACAAATTCGGAAAGTCCGACACCATCAACGCCACGTTGCAATCTTTCGGCATTCTCTCGACCAAAGCTTTCGCTGCATTGCACGCCGCTTCGTTTTTCTCGGATTCAAAGAGCATATTTGCCGCCGCGTCACCTTTTTCGCACACTTTGTGCGCTAAAAACGCCTCTCCACCAACCGCCGAACGTATTCTCCTCACGTTCTCGCACACCTCCAACACCGTCTCCTCCTCGCAGAACGCCAGCATTTTCTTCTTATCCGCGCAATACCTGTGCGTCGCAAATACCAAGTTTTCCGCCTCTTCTCTCGTCATCTCGCCTCTACCGGTCAAAACCTCCAACGCCTTTTCGCACCTTTCGCTCGCTCTCGGATCCAACGCCAACCGTAAATCCTTCGCGATCATCTCAGACACGTTCGACCGCAACTCTCGAAACACGGATTTAATCTGAATCGCGTTTCTGGCGACCAATTTTATATCCAGCGACGCTCGATACGCGTCCGCGTTACTCGATAAAGACGACGATGAGAGTTCCGGCAACAAACTTTGCAAATTTTGCAACGTCTTCTTTAACTCTTCTTTCTCCACTCCGGTTTCCTCGCTGACGACTTCCAAGGCTAATTCGTTCGCCATTTGAGAATCAAACACGTGCTTCTCTTTGACCGTCCGCCCCATGAACTTATACGGTTCAGATTTGTTCGGTTTTCCTCGCGAGTGGTTCTCAGAGGAAAGAGACGATGCGGACGTTCTCGCGCCTCCTCGCTTTTGGATCGTCGCGCCTCGTTCGTTTCTTCTTCCGGACGATGAAGATGATGATTTTGATGATGATGTCGATCCTTTTAACAGAGAACACCACCGCGAAGGAGAAGAAAAAGAAGCGACGAAAACGCTCATCTTATTTTCTCACAAACACACACACACACACCTCTCTCTCTCTGTGTGTGTGTGTGTGTCGGTTTCTCTCTGAAAACCCTCTCCCTTTGCGTGACTGCTGTAAACGCACTATACTTTATAGAACATCTGACGAGAAACGAAAGAAAGATATTCTCCCGAGAAAAAGAAAGGAAAGAAAGAACTGCACACGTATTAGGGTTGGAGACCCTAAACAAAAAAACCGCCAAAAATCTCTCTCCGGACGAAAATGCATCGACGCGCAACAAGAAGAGACCGATTAGTATAAAGAGATGACGACGAGGACGATGAGAGCTTCTTCGGCGACTGCTTTGTCTCGTTGTTCTTCTTTCTCGTCGTTGTTGTTCTCGCGCGGTTTCTTCGTTTCTTCTTCGTCTTCGTTTCCTCCTCTCGAATCATCATCGTCGTCACCGTTACGACCACCCCGGCGGCGAATTGGAGCGGACGAATCGATTATTCCAATCCCTCTTTTTCCCTCCGAGAGTTTGATGAAGAAGACAAAGACGAAGACGAAGGAGATGAAGAAGAAGGACGTCGCGTTCAATTTTCCGCTCTCCTTCTCCTCCTTTTCCTCCTCCTCGAACAACAACACGAACAACAAACGCTCGTTCGTGGTCACCGGATACGGTTTGGACCGACCGGGAATTTACGGACAATTCTCCCGCGCGATGCTGAACATCCGCGCGGACGTGGAGAGCAGTCGATTGGCGAGACTCGGTCCGGATTTTACAATCACCGCATTGGTGTCCTTCTTTGTAAACAGAACGCGGAAACAACCGAGGAAACGAACGAACGTGAAAACGCACGCGGATCATCATAAAATCAGAAGCAGTGTTTTAGAAGAAGAGGAGGAAGAGGAAGGAGAGGCGACGACATCCGCGGGAACCGAGTGCGAGACGAAGAAGCGGTTACAAGACGCCTTGGATACGAGAATCGATAATTTTACCTTCGACGTTCGCGAGGTACCTCCGGAAACGAGGCAGAACGAGGAGCAATCGAGAGCGCGAGGGTACAAGAAGTTAATCATCCGAGCGACGAATTTTCCGGGCATAACCGCGCGAATCACGGAGACTTTATCCAACTGCGGTTTAAACATCGAAACGTTGAGGATGGACACGAAATCGTCGCCTTTTAGTAATAATAATAATAATAATAACAATAACAATACTAATCTAGGTGCAGGCGTAGGCGGCGACGAGATGTACTTTTGCGAGACGACGGTGAGACTCATCGAAGGCGCGTTCGAGGAGGAGAAGTTTACGAGAGAGATGGAAAAGTTGGAGGACGAATTATCCTGCGACGTCGACGTGGAAGATGTGAGCGATATGCAGTAGAAAGAAAGAGAGAGAGAGAGATGTGCGAGAGCTGTATTATGTATGTATATATAACTAAAAATGTCGCGAGCGCGGCGAACACGAACTTAAACACCGATCTCTCATCAATCTCCTTTTGCGACACAAATAAGCGCTCGCGCGCGAAGTAATAAACAAAAAATGGCGTCGCACAGACAGCGCCCCCCCTCGGACGACCATTATTCGTTGAGAAACTACCCACACGTCCGTTTCGCCAAGTCCAGAAAGATTCAAAAAGGTGAAGACTTTGAGTTTTGCGCACCGAACGCGCGATGGGTTTCCAAAAGCATTCTCAACCGTCGTCGTCATCGGATGAATCAAAACGATGCGAAGGAAGACGAAACGAGAATGGAAGACCTCAGCTCGTGCGAATTTTTCTTCCTGTCTGTATTCGACGGCCACGGTGGTAAAGAGTGCGCGGATTTTTGCGCGAAAGAAACGTTATCGTCGCTCTTGAAAGCGCTGAACAGTTTAGAAGCGGAGCTGAAGAAAGAGGAGAAGCAGAAGGTGGTGGAGCAGAACGAGGTAAGTCGTCTTTATAAAATCTCTCCTTTTCTCTCTCTTTCTCCCATATGACTTTGTCGTTTCATCCGCGCGGTTTTGTGACTGACCTCTTTACTCTCTCTCTCTCTCTCTCTGTGTGTGTGTGTGTGTGTGTTTGACAACAGAATCCGGAAGACGTGTTCGAGTATCTTCTCCCGCAGGCGTTGAAGTTGGCGTTTGAAAATCTAGACGAAAAATTTTTACGGAAAGACATACACTCCGGGTGCACGGCGACGGTCGTTATCGTGAACGGGAGGAACGTGACGACGGCGGCGGTTGGAGATTCGTTGGCAACTTTGGACGTGCCGAATAGGAAAGGGACGTCGAGATTGAGCAACGAACACCGGTTGGATTGTTCGGACGGAGAGAGGAAGCGGATTGTAGAGAGCGGCGGTGAAGTGCGACCGACGGAGTTTGAGGATGGACCAAATGGGGAGAGACGAGGAGTTGGGCCGCTGAGAGTTTGGCCGGGCGGGTTAGCGGTTTCCAGAAGTATCGGCGATCGGGACGGGAAGAAAGGCGGGGTCATCGCGACTCCGGACGTGAGCAGAGTTTTGTTGGAAAGAGGAGCGAATTCTTCTTCGGGAGGGGTCATGGCGTGTAGGATTGTCGTCGCGAGCGATGGCTTGTGGGATGCGGCGACGCCAAAGATGGTCAGTGCGGAGACGAGGAAGATGAACTGTCAAAACGCGGCCGCGGCGTTGGTGAAGTTGTCGCAAAAAGCCAAGTTTGATAATCGAGACGACGTGACCGTTGTTGTTGTAGATTTAGATTACCACGACGACGACGAGGACGTGAAAGCGCACCCGTTCGTGGGTTGCGGACCGAGCAATAATAGCGACGAGGCGAGTCCAAGACCGTTTTGGCCTTTAGCCGCGAAAGGGAACAGAGATCCAGACGAGTACGACGAACTTCCGAGCGAGAGGAACGAAAAAATCCGGAAAGAGATTTTAGAGAAGATTGCGATGGAAAAACAAAGGGAGATTGAAATGGAAAGAGAGCGATTGGCGAGAGAACGGATCGCGTTGGAAGAGAAGAAAAGGAAGGAAAAGGAAGAGGCGATGATGTTTGAAGAGGTTGTACCGAAGAACGCGAAGAATAAAAGTAAGAATAAGAATAACGCTGAAAATAAGAAGAACAAGAAAACCGCGGCGACGACTTTGACGAGAGAAGATGTTGGAGTACAAAAGAATGCAAAAACGAAGAAAGAGAACAACAAGAACATCAAGAACATCAAGAAGAAGGATCCGAACAACAATGATACTACTGGGGTTCTACCGCGCGCGCCGATGAGCATTCCTCCGCCGTTGCCAACGATGAGCATTCCCCCGCCGGCTCAGCATCAGAAAAAGCCGAACAAGAATAAAAAGAACGCCGGGGGGGACGACGACGGAGACGACGAAAAGCAGCGATCAGATTCACCGCCAAAGAAGAAGCGTAATTCGAAAAAGAACATCGTTCGGAAAGAGCCGACGATGATGCAAGGAGGAGAACCGTCGTCGAATAACTACAACAACAATAATAACAACAACTCGGTTGCAGATCCATTGCACGTGATATTTCAAAACGCAGTCAGTCTCCCTCCATCACCCGCACAAGATCATAATCGTCATCATCACCAACAAGCAAACGCTGCTTACGACCATCGTATCGTCGCGCCTACGACGAATAACGCCTTGAACGTCATGCAACAAATCGGGATGATTCAAGGTCCTCCGCAGCAACAGCAACAGCAGCAACAACACCCACAAGTATTTAAACGGAAAGGTAAAAAAGAGCGGCAAAGAAGTAAGGCAAAACTGGCCGCTGCTGAGCTTGCTGGTGCTGGAGCTGCACCTCAGCATACGGCGGCGTGAAGATAGTACAGGCGAGCGCTTATGAGCGAGTAGAGAACAATGCGTGCAGTCAACTTTTTTTATCGCATGATTGTACATAGCAACACCCGTATTTATCAAAAATCAGAAAGTGCTGTCCGCAAACATCTTAAGCTATCGCTATTTCTACTGCTATCCTCCTGTTCTTTCGGCAATCCTAAACTAAATTGCGGCATCCACGCGCGCCGCGTCTCTTCCGACATGTTTTTCCCGCTCGCGTGTAAAACGTCGCTCATAAAAAAGACAACCGAGCCGGCGTTCATGGTCGCTATGGTATCGTCTTCTTCGTCTCGAATCGACGCAACATCGACATCGGGACCGAACCTTTCTTTTTCATTCTTCTTAAACCTCAACGCGCCATTCTCTTCGCTCACGTCGTCTAAGGCCACCCACGCAGAAAGGTACGGCAACGCGACGGATGTTTCGGGAGTTTTCCACGTCTCGTATTGCCCGTCCCGGTGCCACGGAAACTCCACGCCGCGCACGTGCGGTGGTTTCACGATGTACTGGTCGTTAAACATGTACGCTCTATCGCTTTCTTTGCGCGCATCGCCAACGACCCTTCTTCGTTTTCGCGTCGCTTTCAAGCGCTTCTCTTCTCTTTCTTCTTCTTCTTCTTCTTCTTCTTCTTCTTCCTCCTCCTCCTCCTCCTCGATCGCTCTCAACAGAAACTCCGCCGCGTGTCCAATCTTCCCCGTCATCGCCAACTCGCTCACTTCTTTCCCAAAAATGCTCCCCGAGTGAGTATATTTCGAGCACTCTCGATGGTTCCACGTCTCGTGCGCGACCGCTTTTGCGATGATTCTTTTCGCGTTCTCCTCCTCCTCCTCCGCCTTCTCCTTCTCTTTCTTTCTCGTATTTGTCCAACAACTGTTTCTTCTCTCGTCGTTGTTGTAAAAAGCGCAATCACACACGAAGGAAGAGAGCACGCATCCATTCTCGCGCACGATCCATTGCTCGTCGTCTTCTTCGCCCCTTCCTACATGACACCCCGGGATTTGAAGACGACGATGTCTCTCTCGAACGCGTTCGTACTCCTCTCTCACTTTTTCCAATTCACCTCGGGAAAGATACGAATCGATGCAAACGCGGCGGACACGTTTGAACGTTTCTTTCCACTTTTGCAAAGCAGCGACGGAAGAATCGTCGTCGTTACTCATTATTGAACATTATTATGGTGGTAAATGCGTGTAAAGGAGTACTTTTGTTGTGTGCGTTCATGTCAACTCTTACTATAAGGATTTTTAAATTTCAACACTGAGGCGTGAGTTAATATGCGCAAATTTTCTCTCACGCGCTTTGATGATGTACATGGTGATGACGTCTATTTAAATCTCTCTCTGTTCTTTCTCTCCTCTTCTCTTATTTGAATATATGCATTATTCTCGGAGTTCCTTCGTTGTTGTTGTTGTTGTTGTTGTTCTTGTCGTCCTTTTATATATAGTAGCTATTGCGGTATCGTCGCGTCAATGCGCTTCCGGTTCTCCCGGAGCCTCCTCGCCGTCCGGCCCTCCACTCCCTCCTCCTTTATGCTTGCGATACAGCCGTTTTGAACCTAACACGTTCGACCCGTCTGGTCCAGTCACGTTGATTGCTTTCGTCTTTTCGCCTTCGGTCGCGTCCACGTCGTATTCTACCTTTTCGCTCTGTATAGTTGTATTCGTTTGAGGAGCGCCAAAGTGTGTCAGTGCCTCGTATCTCAAAAAAAGAAAAATGCCACCGCAGCAAACAATAAAACGACTCTTCTTGGGGGTTTCCTCCCGTCCTTTCCCCTCCGTTCGCGAGGAGAATACTAATTGCTGATGGACAAAGAACGAGACAAGGAATGAGGAAAAGGAAAAAGTCCTCCTCCTGTTTTCCACGTGGACCTTTGAAGAGGGAAAGCGCGTGGAAAAAAAAACGCCCGCCCTTTTTTCGGGGAAGAAGCCAAAAAGCGTATCTCGTACCTCTCGTAAACTGCGAAATCCTTCCGCTTTCAAGTGCGACTGGTGGACGAAGATTTCCTCGCTCCCGTCGTCCGGGATGATAAACCCGAACCCTTTACTCGCGTTGAACCATTTGACTGTTTTTTATTTCATTTTGGAGTCGCGCGAAAGAGACAGAGACGGAAGAGAGAAAGAGGATGACGTGAATGATCGTTCGGATTTTTAGTCCTCGTCAGTTACAAATCGTCGAGAAAAAGGTAAAAAGCGAACGAAAAAGGGAATACGAGATGACGCGAAATGTGCAAACAAAGACCGATGCGAAATTGATTTCAACGTACCAACGCCGGTTTTCTTTGACATCGTTACTTTCGTGCCGAGCAAACGAACGCGACGTTTTGTTATTGGCGCGTTGGAGGGAACAAAAGTGACGCACGATGATATTCGCGCGAGGTTGATTGATTAATTAATTAATCAACTCTCAAAACTTCAAAAAAAAAATCTTCCGTGCATGGATTTTTTGCAAGCGAAAAATAACAGGAAAGTACCAGTTTGTGGTTTGAGTTATCTATCAATAGTTTATTATATACTCTACCACGTGCGCGTGGTATTCGTGCTACCACCGAGAACACCTCTTTGGTATTGTTGATTTTGTTGTTGCTGCAAAATGGACCTCATTTCGCTGGTGACGGATAAGACGACTTTGACGTTTTCGGCGAGTCGTTTCGCGCGAAGAAACGAGCGAGCGTTGGAAGAGAAGATGTACTTGCGCCTTCTCTTGGTGGCTTTGTCGATAGAAGCTAACGCAGCGGAGGAGAGATGGGAGAGCTGTTCGATGTCGTGGCGGCTAAAAGCGGACGTGCGGACGTATTCGTGCGATTCGCGCACGAGGACGTTGTTTAGAACGTTGTGGTGGCGACGACTCGTCGAGAGGAAGTTCGCGTCCTTCTTTTCTCGAGCAAAGGCGGAAGACGCGCTCGAATCCTCCAATCGGCTCGCTTTAGCGTGTAAGAGAACGATTTCTAGACTCGCCTCGAAAGTTTCGAGGAGGATTGCAATCGCACCGTCTTTTGTAGCCAGAACCGATCGTGTTTCGGCGTCGGAAGGTACGAAAGAATTCTTTTCCAGAAGCGCGCCGTGGATGTTTTCGTTTTCATCGTACAACGCATCTTCTCCATCGTCTTCTTCATTATTATTCTCATCTCCGTCTTCTTCTTCTTCTTCGTAAATGCCATCGGCACGTTTCGCTTCTCTAATAATCTCGTCCCTCGCGCGAAGCTCGACGAGTAACTCTCTTCCAACATCCGAAGCTAAGCTCGCAAACATCGACAACGTTGGCGCGGCGCCGGCGTTCATCGAAGAAGAAGTTATCGAGGACACTTGTAACGACGGACGTTTATTGCGTACGAGTAAATCTCGCTGCGCTTTACACGTCGTCGAGCGAACAATGCGCGAACCTCGCAAAAGATTTTCTGCAGATTCGCGAATGATTCGCGTTTGCTTTGCATGCATCGCAATCTTTTCTTGCCTTCGCGCCTCGCGAACGCCGTAATAATCCTGTTCGTTGATGTTATTGTAATCGTCCTCTTTATCATCATCATCATCATCATAAATACGGTTCCCTTTCCCAGTCAATTCTCTTGTTTCTGCGTCTCTGCAATACTTCCAATACTTATCCATCGGCGACTCTGGTCCGCAAAATCGAACCGTCACGTGATCGAGCGTCTCTCGCAATTTGGGCGAATCGTTCGGAGAAATCTTCAAGAGCGAAGAGACGACGCACAAAGATGCCTCGAGCTCGCTCAAATCAGCCACGTGAGGCACCAACGCGCGATCGGCGAGTGCTCGCGCGATAACGTCTCTGTGTCTATCGATGAACTGTTCAGTCTTTTGGACCACGGCGGCGTACACCGCTTCTCTTCTCTGCTGAACGTGCTTGAAAAATTCTTCCCGCTTCCTTTGCTTTTGCTCGTACGTTTGATTCTTTCCGTCAATATTTTCGCCGGCGAGGATGTCGTATTTAGCATTCTTGACGTCTTCATCGTCTTCAACTTGCGCAGACTTCAACAAAGAATGAATCACTCTCAACGCGTTGACGAAAATTTCGTGATGCCGTCTTCTCGAGAGCGGTAAGGGCGCAATCGGCGTACCGGCTTTCGCGCTCGACTCCGCGCACGCCGCTCCGTTCACGTCTGCGTAAGCGTCCAAAGTATCGCAATGTATCAAGGCATCAAACGCGCCAAGGATGTTATTGTTTGGTTCACTGAACGCAATTGCGTTTGGACACGCGATAGATGCAGTCAAGAGTAATTTAATTGAACTCAGCGTCGTTTTAAAGCGACTTTCCGCGTAACTCGTTTCGAGCGCGAGTTCGGACATCTTCGAACTGGCAATGATATCGCACGCTCGAGAGAATATCCCGAGTCGCACGTACTCCCTTTCCAAGTTTGTCGAAGAAGACGTGGAAATGTTCGCACTGCTCGCGAAACCAAAATTCGAAGAGGACGGTTCACTACTTGACGACGTCGTCGTCGTCGTCGTCGTGACGCAAACCGCCGTGAGTATAGCTTCCAAAGCATCAGCCGCTGCCGCTCGAGCCTCTTCGCTGCCGTGAGAAACGTCTCTGGAGAGTTGTTCCAAAATCAAACCGGCTTCGCGACGAATTATATCCGCGTTTGCCTTCTCCACGTCGCCATCGAGAAGTACGGAGTCTGGATAACCCATTGTTCCGTTTTGAAACTCGGAGCTCTCTCGTGCTTTCTTGCTCTCTAGGAAGCTCGAAGACCTCGGGTCCTCGCGAATCCTTCTGCAGTATTCCAAGTATTCTCTCAAGCAATCGATCAACCGCATCCTCGAAGCCGCATTGACGCGAAATCTATGCGTTAAGGATCCAAAGATACCGCGCAAAGTCGTGCGACACGCGGACACCGATAGCGGTGCGGCATCTTCAAGCTTCTCCTTCGCAAAGTATGTCAATTTCTTCATGATCTTTGCAGCGAGCGCGCAGCACGCGATAGATTTGGGAGAATCCGAGCCGCCGCCCCGGTTCGAATCGTTCAAAAGGCGCATGCAACCATCCAAAACTTCGTACGCGAGAAACGCGCGATCGGTTCTCGGACGGCTTCGCAACGCGGTCATCTGGTCTTCTCCACTGCCGCCTTCGATGTTTATGAGTTGATCGTAAGTACCGTTCATAGCTTGCACAAACTCCGCCGACGGCAACGCGCGACAAATAGCCGTCGAGACGCACGTCTCCCACGCCTCAAAAGCGCGACGTCGCGCATTCGAGTCTTCAATCTCTAGATTTTTCGCTATAGCAATTTCCGCTGCAGCTAATATAGCTCGTTCTCGATTTCGCGAAACGAGTCTTGGGACGCTTTGAGCGTACGCATCGCTCTCGTCGATGAGCGCTAAAGATACTCCCGAAAGTCCGTCACCTGGACTATTCGTCATTCGCGATGATCTCCCTTGTCTGTTGGATCCGTCATTGTCGCGCGCAACGGCTTCCGCGAGTAATTTGCGCTTGAGTTTCCCAACATCCGTAACGATATCGCCTCGACTCGAAGTTCTTTCACAGCCTCCGCCTGGTTTCAAATACTTTTCGCAGTCCAACTCGTCGATAGTTTGCTTTACCTCGGACGAGATTCGAGAGATGGTCCGAGAGACCAAAACGTTGTCGATGGATTCACCGAGAGTCAACGCCGCATCGAGCGCAGGTACACGACCGTCGATCGCGTCTTGCTCGTACTGATCGCGTCGACGCAACGCCAACATAGCGTCGACGATATCCACAACCCACGTTGGAACCTCGCCTTCACTTCGTTGGTTTTTGCGCGACGGAGAATCCGCGATGAGCATATTCGTCGCCAATTCGAAAATCCACGCCTTGTGAGCGGCGACGGAGATGCGTTTTTCGAGTACTTTGCAGCTTGCGATTTGATTCGTGTCATTACTCGCCATCGCAGCGCGACATGCATCGTCTACCAACACTGGAAAAGCGTTCCATGATCGAAGAAAATCGAGCGTACTCGGTGCCGTCTCGAACCGTCGAGAACACTCGAACAAAATCTTCATCCCTATTTCAGGCGCCCGCAACGGAACCACGAACGAAGCCGCCATCGATGGCGGACTCGATTCGAGACATTCAAGGAGTACGGTCGAGCACGTAAACTCGAGATCCGGTCGCAAAGGCGTCGTTCTACAGGCACCAGTGATGTCAAATCCGAGCAGTAACTCCGCCATGTTCGGTGAAGGATGCGACGCGATGCTTTCGTCGATCAAATTCAAAACGCTTTCGCCACATGCTTCTGCGAAGAGTTCGCGATCGGATCGATACGTGTCACCACTTTCATACATATCGTTAGTTGCAGGAGGTTGTAAGGAAAAGGATTGTTCCAACAACGTCGAACAGCCTTCGATCAATCCCGCTCGCACTTCCGGTCGAAGCATCCTCGGTAAACCGTCGACGCGACGAGAGATTTCCGTGGCAATCTCCAAAGCCGCGAGCGCGAGTGAAGGATTAAAGGGGTATTGACAATAAGACACAATATCCGCAAAGCGTTGACCGTCCTCCCTGAAAACTAAATAGACGTCCAACGCTTTAAATCCAACATCGCGCTTGGCATCGTGTAAACGCTCCAAGTGCTCGAGATCCATAGTTAAAGCCGTGGAAAGGACGTTCAAAGATCGTAACACGGCGTTTTCGAGGGATTCACCGTACGGTTTTGATCGCTCTCGACTCAAGCGCTCTGCGCCGACAGAGATGACGTCCAAGATACCTCGAAACGTGATTCCATCGTGAAGAAAATCGAGAATCAAATCGCGGCCGGGTGGTACGGAGTCTCGAGCTATGAGCTCGAGACGGTCGCGCATCTCACCCGCCGCTGCTAAAGGCAAAGATACGTTGAATCCAATCTCTAACGGTTGCCTGTCATGATCGTTGAATTGTCCCCTGTTTGAACTCGTTTTAATCGGAATGATCTTCTCTTCTTCGTCGGCGACGTCGTAGAGTTCTAAGCACGACTGAAATGCGCGCAAGCACTCGCCAGCTAACATCCATCGTTCTGAATCTTCCAAGTGTCGTCTGCTTTGGAGCTGTCCAAAGACATCAAATCTCAAAAACCTCGCGTGATGCCACGCTGATCGTCCATTAAACGAGCACGCGCCCGCCGAATCCATATCGAGAGCACCGTCCAAATATCCCGCATCTTTTGTCGTCTCCAACGCAAAGTTAAAAAACCTCGCATACGCTAAAGTTCCCTCGTATTGACTATGGTTTCGTTCCGTTTGATAGTAATGATAAGCCACGTCCATGTTTGAGCCTGGAAGTGTGGGCACAATGGTCAAGGCAGAAGAAACGTCTTTGAGATCAACTCTCGCGTCCACTGGCGTGGGAACGTGTAAAGCGCCTTTCATTTCGAGAAATCCCCAAGCATCGTTCGTTTTCTGGACGCACCCTTCGCAAAGCGACTGGATGCAATTCAAGAGCGCTGCTTTCATTTTTGGCGGAACCGGGTCGACGTACAGATTCAAAAGAGCTTCGCACAAATCCATATCCATGCGTTCCTCAAGGTACCGAATCCATCTTCGTCTCGGATCTTCGCCTCTGGCAGCCTCCAAGGCAGCCGCGCCGACTTGATCAAACGAACCGCCTCTAGAGGATGTCCCGATGGTATTATTGCCGTCGTTGTTGTCATTCGAATCGTTTTGTTTGTGTTGTTTGTGTTGCTCTCGCCCAGACGATGATGCTTTCACGCCGGTCTCACCTCTACTTTCCTCGTATTCGCGAGCTTGCGTAGAAAAGCACGCAGCTAATGCTTTCAAATACTTTTCTAAAGCTTTCACGTCGGCGTCGTTCATTTCTGGTTCGCCCATTCGTGGATCGTACTGTTGATTTTCACCCAAGCCTTCAATTTCTTCGCTCACTAGCGATCGCATCGATCCGTCCGCGGTGTTTTCTTCCAAGCCTCGCGATAAATCGTACCTCGCTATGTAGCCGGTGATCCCTTTTAACAATTCGTCCCAATTACACCCGCCGGCGCCTCTCGCTAAAACTTTGAAGGCAATTTTAGATCCAATATCGTGCTTGGAAACCGCAGCACACAAATCGAGAAGCGCCATGAGAGAAACTACGGAGTGCTCGAGATCGATGCACGCGTCTACCAATCGTAAAGCCGGTGATTGTTTACTCATCTCGTAATCGTCCTGTTCTGGGTCGTAATCCGGCGACGTCGTCGCGGCGTTGAAAGCAGCCGCAGACTCTTCGTCACCAACCAACGAAGGATCTTGCGAACACGTTTCTGCCAAAGCAATCATCAAAGACGCCAACGCGCTGGTAGGACACGGTTCTTCGAATTCACTGTCGCCGAGGTCCCCGTTTGAAATCCTATTCGCGGCTTCGAGTTCCATAAACGTCGGCGTACACGTCCCGTCCGTTAACGAAATCGATAGCGTCGGTCTATCTAAAGCTAAACTCGTGAACTCACCTAACACAGCGTTCGCGACGAGATGCAAGTAATTTCTTCTGTTATCTTCCCGATCGTCTTGAAACGCGCCAGTTTGTAAAATGGCCGTCATCGCGTCGAAAGCGCCGTCTCGTATCGCGCTCTTCGCGACCTCCTCGCCGCTCTCAAACCCAAGACGCATGGCAACGCAAGACCACGCCAAGCGAACGATCGCAAACGGCGCGGGAGGATTTGGTGATTTTACCGTCGTCTCGATGGACTTCAAAAACGCTTCCAACTTTTTTCTTTTCGGGTCGTGCACTTGGTCTAAAACGTTCCGCACGTCTTCCAACGGAGACATCAACGCCGTTACCGAGGCGAATAACGTCGAATAACACGTCGGCAAATAATCCGGCGGCGTTTGCGAAGGAAACCGCATTTGCTCTGCGGCCCAACCGGCGAGTGAGAATACTTCTACCGCGTCGCCTTGCGATAACGGCGGCGACAAGGATGCCGCTAAAAATAATAACTCCGCGACTTGCGTCTTTTCCTTGGCTAAAACATCCGAGCGCAAGTTTGCCCGGTTGCGCGAATCATATATAATTTCAAACTTGTCCGCTTGCATTATCTGCACTTGTTGGTTTTGTTGCTGCGATCCAAATCCACCGAAAAGACCACCCCCGATCGCTGGAGGCTGCCCGGTCCTTTGCGCCGGCTGACCGCCCAACGGCCCGCCCGTCGGCGCCGCTCGAATCAACTTTGCCAATCTATTCGCTAAACTCTGCTCGTCCAAAGAAGCCGCCGCCGCGTTCCCATCGCGACCACCATCAAAGCGTTTACCCATCAAAACAACCTCGTCCACGAACCCTGAAAACTCTCGAAACGCGTTTCGACTCGCCTCGTTCGCGCCTCGATAGTTCGAGTCTCTCTCCAACGCTCTCACCGTTTGCCTCGCCCTCAACAAAACGCTCAAACTTTCCAAACAGCTCGCGCGTTCCTGAAAGATGTTCCCGGCGGCAAACAGTCTCGTTGTTTCTGCGTCGTCTTCGTCGCCTCCTCTCGCCGGGGCGATTCTCCCCGCGCTTCCCGCCAACGCCTCTATCGCGTGAAACTCCGAGACGTTGAACTGGTCTGAAATCAAAATCGCATTCTCGACGTCGATATCCCCTAAAGGCACGGTCACACCGGTCGAAGGGATCACCGCCACGCGAGACTGCATCACTTCGTTTCTCTCGCGCGCGTTTTTACCGGAAATTTCCATCGGTCGTTGTAAACACAAAGCGTATTTGTTCAAAATCGGGAACGTCGATTCGAGCGCCGTTGCAAAGTTGTTGATTTCCTCTCCGTCATCACGAGTAGTTTCTTCTTCTCTTTTCTTGCTTCTTATTAAAAGATACTCGTACGATTGCAAGGATTTCAAGTGCAGGAGTAAGGTTTGGTAGCGCGTGCACACCGAGAGGTTTTCGCTCGTCATCCTTCTTGGTCTTCTTCTTCTTACGCTTCTTCTTCTCCTTTTTCTCTCGCGTTTGCGCGAAGTTTTGAAAAGAGAAACGAGAAGGAAAATGTTTAGGGTATTCAACCCTAATTGGTCATGTCCCTTTTTTTTTCTCTTTCTTTCTTTCTTTCTTTCTTTCTTGTTGCTAGAGAGACTGCTTTTGGCGTTATAAACACAAGCGCAAAACACAAATTCTCGGAAAACAGCCATGGTGAAATACGCGCGAGAGTCCAACGACGCGACGAAATCGTGCAAAGCTCGAGGCACGGATTTGAGAGTTCATTTTAAGAACATGAGAGAAACGGCGATGAACATCAAGGGGCGAAGTTTGAGCGACGCGCAAGGTACGCATTTTGTATTTTTTTTTTAAGTGCGCAATCGATTTTGCCTGCGGAGAGAGAGGAGGCTTTTAACGCGTAATTTTTGGGCGAGAAGGAGGGTTACACCAACCCTTTCGCGAAGGTTGAATTCGCAAAGGACGAGTGGAATTGAACGTGCGAACGTTTTATCCGCTCGTTTCGCGCGGGTTTTATCCGAGAGCGACTCGTTCGATGGTTCTTTTGTGCGTTCGTTCGCAGCAGGGTGTCGCCCTCTTCTTTAGGTCCTCGAAATTTTAGGACTACAAACTACTCCAAACGATTTGAGAGTCGACGTATCTTTCTACGCGTCGTCGTCTGTATGTATCGTCACCATCATCATCACGCTGACCCTTCACCAACGCTTCTTTTTCAATCAATACTACCACATACAACAGGTTTCTTGAACTCTGTTATGAAGATGGAGCGATGCGTCGTCTTTCGCAGATTTTGCGGTGGCGTCGGGAGAACGGCCCAAGCCAAGCAAGAAGGCTCCACGAACGGCCAAGGCAGATGGCCGAAGAAGTGCGCGGAGATCTTGATCAACTTGCTCAAGAACGCGGAATCGAATGCCGAGGTTAAGGGGTTGGACATCGACAATCTCTACATCACGCACATCCAAGTCAATAAGGCCATCCCGCAAAGAAGACGAACGTACAGAGCGCACGGTCGCATCAACCCGTACATGTCTTCGCCGTGCCACGTCGAGCTTATGTTGGAGGAAAAGGAAGAACCGGTAGCGAGAGCGGAAGAACCGAAGAAATACACTAGAAGACAACAAGCAAAGCTCCGATCCGGTATCAAATCCAACTAAGTTGGAAGAGAGAGAGAGAGACGGGAGAGCATTGTATAGTTTTCATAGAACAGAGCGAGAAAAGCAAAAGAGGGTGACTTTCATAAAAATTGTAGACATTAGCAGAACTTTAATAATTTAATATGGTTGACTTAACCGTGTTTTTACACTAATTACACCACCTAGAATAACTAATATCGCGCCGCATCGTCTACTCGCTAGATTGATTGCTACTTTACTAATATTAATCGCTGCATATATTTTTTCTTTACACGAAGAGCGACGGCGTGAAGACGATGTCTCTTTTCACGAGCTCGCAGGCGTCCAGAAACTTCTTCTCCAAATCCGACTCTCCGATGACTTTACACGCCGACGCGAGCTGTCGCATCAACTCTTCAATCCTCCTGATCGCGCGCACAATTGATCCTTCGAATGCTTCGGTCATTTTCATGATCTCGCTAAACGTGTTGCCTTTACACCACGCAAGCATGACTTCCATCAAGTCCCAACGCAAACGCTCGATCGAGTCTTCGACGTCGACTTTTAACTTGCACTCCAACTGCTGCTTGAACACTTTTCGAGCCGCATCTTTCACGTTAGAGTGCGCGCTGAACACATCTTCGCTCACGTTCATGCCTTGCTTCTTACCGTTGACATCTTTACCTCCTTTTCCTCCCGTTTTTTCTTTCCAAACGAGACACGAAACCGTAGCGACAAGCATGTGTAACGGCAACGCTTTAAACGTACCGTTGAAAATCAACTCCGTGGCGACGAGTTCGTCCGCCCCGGCAAGCTCACACGCGCACCTACCTTTTTGAGTGACGACGCCGTCTTCGGAAACGTACCCGAGTCGTCTCAACACGCGTCGCATGCGTTTGAGGACGTCCGCTTTGATCATCCCAGACGCCACGGTGACTTCTTTTTTGGCGTGTTTGACCAAGTACTCCAAGCGCCTTTTCTCGACGTGCTTTCTAAGTCTTTCGATGGCATTTTCGGACGTTTTGAAACCATGATCTTTCATCATTTTTGAAAGCATTTGAATCTTTTGGACAGTTTTTGCGTAGGCTTTATCGGTAACTTTCATATCTTTCTCGGCGTCGAGCATCGGAATGACAATTTCATCTTCTTCCTCTTCCTCTTTTTGTTCTTTTCGTTCTCGTTCCTCTTTACTTCTTTCCTCGAACCGTTTCAAAACTTCTCTAATAGACGCTCCACAACGTGTTCGTGCTTCGATCGGGTATAAATCTTTCGGTAAGTATACGCGTATCGAAGACATGCAATCGAGTTGCTCTAAAGGAACGCGAACTACGCGAAACTCAACCGCGGGAAGTTCGTCCACCACTCTATTTTCTTCGCATTGCAACAAACTGTGTCGCTCTGAGCTGTTCAACAGCGAAAACACCGGGTCATTAAGTTTTAAAGTTTCGCGATCGGCATCCGAAAGTTTCAACTTTTCCGCGCATTTCACGAGAACGTCCACCAAATACTTTTGATGCTTTGAATGTTTCTTGCTCCCGACTTTTTCAAAATGGACGATGACGCCCCAGACGCTATCGTTACCGTCTTCGACCGATTTTCTTAGCAGCGTTTCGTCGAACGATAGCGGATTACGAACTTCGTCGTCGTATTGGTCGTCTGCATCTACAGTCATCCGCGTCAAAGCCTCTGTATCGGAGCTTGAAAATAGAGACGAACCAGGCGCGTCCACGCAAACGCGCACCAATCGACCGGGTTGTAAAAACGGTACGCTATGGGTCGGTAAATTCGTGATCGCGCGTCGTTCACTCGTCAACGCATCTAAACCATCTCTCAGCTTCACATATTCATTCACCTGCTCTTCGTGTTCAATCTTAATCTCGTCTCTCTTCTTCTCCAAAAGCGCAACTTTCGCTTCCAACTGCGGCACTCGTCGCATGTTTTGAAACTGCGCAAACGAATTCATAATCATATCTTCCGGTTCCGCGCCTTCCACGCGCATCAAATTCAACAACGTCGCGTAACTCACGTGAAACGCCGAATCCAACGGATCTGATCGGCCTCTCAACATATCTTTTGCCGTCGGCGCGTCCATTTTTTCATCTACCATGAGCACGACCAAACCGCGATCGTCTTTTCCTCTTCTCCCGGCTCTGCCACTCATTTGCGTGTACTCTCCACTCGTAATCCAACGAAACCCGGTGCCATCAAACTTTCTCGGCGACGCGAATACGCAAGTTCTCGCCGGCATGTTTAAACCAACCGACATGGTCTCCGTGGCGAACAAAACTTTAATCAGACCCTCCTGAAACAAAATTTCAATCACTTCTTTCAAAATTGGCAACAACCCGCTGTGGTGAACTCCTAACCCTCTCCTCAACAAGTTTGGCATCGACGCAACCTGCGGTAACTTCTTATCGCTCTCACTCAACGCATCCATCGCGTTCCAATAAATCGCATCGATCATCTCTTTCTCGTTCTCGTCGCACAAGTCCACCTTGTGCAACGCGTTTGCAAACGATTCGCACTCGCCTTTATTAAAAGCAAACACAATCACTGGATCGTAATTCCTATCTACAATCATCTTAATAATCTTAAAAACGTCCGTGTTTTGCGCTAACTTTGCCTGCGTTCCATCTCCACCGTTCATCTCGCTCGCTTTCCTCGCCGCCGTCCTCGCTTGCGCCACCTCCGCGCCTTTCTCGTTGGCGATTGAAATCGCTTTCAAAAAATTATCCTCCTTAAACGCGCTCGTTTTATCCACGATCAAAAATATCCCATCTCCGCCGCTCGGGTAAATGTAGTGTTCCAACGGCGTCGGCCGAAAATCAGTATACACGATGTGACACGGAATATCGTGCACTTTACACACCCACTCGCTAAACTCTCTCGCGTTTGGAATCGTCGCCGATAAAAACACGTACTTCACCGTATCCGGCAACAACACGATGCTTTCTTCCCACACAACCCCTCTCTCCTTATCTCTCATGTAATGAATTTCGTCGTAAATCACCCACCCAACCTCTCTGGTGACCTCCCCGCCTTTATACAACATGCTCCTTAACACCTCCGTCGTCATCACCAAACAACTCGCGTTGGGATTTATAACCGTATCTCCCGTCATCAACCCGACGTCCGAAAACTCCTCCTTCAACTCTCGATACTTCTGATTCGATAACGCTTTCAGAGGACTCGTGTACACCACTCTCTGCCCGTCTCTTTTTGCCATCGCGATGGCGTATTCCGCGACGACCGTTTTCCCGGCCGATGTGTGCGCCGACACCAACACCGACTCTTGCCTTTCCAAGCAGAGCACGGATTGCTCCTGAAACGTGTCCAATTCGAACGGATATTTCTTCGCCGGTACTTTCGGCATTTTCTTCTTCGACGGTTGGTAGTTCTCCGGGCAGACCATATCGTGCAAACACCCGTGCTGGAACTGATTCGCGGGGTGTATGCGCGCGCAGCCGGACTTGAGAAGGAAATCTTCGTCCGTTTTGATTTGGTGTCGACGGGGAAGTTTTGTCGCGAGCTCGGGGTCGAGACCGCCCGAGTCCTCGTTTACCACCACTAAAGTTCGCTTCTTACTCTTCGTCGTCGTCTCATCCTCCTCCTCGTCGTGACCACCAGGTTCTTCCTCTCTTTTCCTCGCCGAAGCTGGTGACATTTTTTCTTCGTATTCTTCCTCTGTCTGTCTGTCGTGGGTGGCGGCGAAATATTTGTGAGGCTTCGTTCAAAGAAGTTTTAACAACAAACGCGCTTTAATACATCTTTATACATGTTACATTACAAGTGCGCGCGCGTCCCTAAACGAGTGCGCATTACTATTATTATGAGCGCGGCAAAAGCGCGGAGTCGCCCTCCTTCTCTCTCTCTTTCTCTCTCTCTCTCTCTCTCTCGTTTCCCGCGTGCGGCTGTGTACAATATTCTCAAAACTGCTCTATTTTTACTGAATAGCGCAGCACGACTTTTGCTCTTCGATTTTCACAACCGCCGGATTGACGTGCGCCTCGATGACCTCCTCGAACACTAAACTCAAATTCGTTTGCACTAAACTCGAACACTCGACGTAACTGACCGCTTTGATCCGTCTCGCCAACGCTTGCCCTTCCGCCTCGCTTATCGGTTCGGATTCCTCTTCTCCGTTCGAGCCTCCTCCGCCGGCTCGCATATCGTTGCTAAGCCTATCACCCATACTACCTCCACCTCTCTTGCTATTATACGAATTTCCTCCTCCCCCACCTCCTCGTAAATCTAACTTTGTCCCCACTAAAACAATCGGCGTCTTCGGCGCTTTCGACCGCAACTCGTTCAACCACTTTTGCTCCACGTTCCGAAAACTCTCCCGATCGCACAAGGAAAACGCGACGATAAAACAATCCGCCGCGGAATAACTCAGCGGTCGAAAGTCCGCGTACTCGTCTTGCCCTGCCGTATCCCACAACCCTAAATTCACCACGCGCCCATCTCGCATGGTCACGTTCTTGCTGTAGTTATCGAAAATCGTCGGCATGTGATCGGTCGGGAACGTGTTCGTCGTGTAACAGAGCAGCATGGAGGTTTTCCCGACCGCGCCGTCGCCGACGACGACGCACTTTAGGTTTAAAAACTGCGGCTCTTGCGTGTCGAAGAAAATGCCAGATTCGCCCGATCGTTCCACTGGATTCATCTTTTGTGTGTTACGTGTGTGTATCTGAAACGATCAAACGTCGCTCGAGAGTGTGTAAGTTTGTTCCGTAAAATGTGTCGAATGTCGAGCCAATTTGGACAGAAAAACACGCGTGGAAACCACCTCGATGTGCGCTTGTTTTCTCTCTCTCTGTGTAGATATAAATAAATGAGCGCGAGACGGAAACACGTCCGCGCGCACGTCCACGACTTGGACGTGGAGATTCACGAAAAGGAAGGCGACGTGGTGTGCCGAGTCGAAGACGTGAAAGGCGGGAACGTGATTGAGGTACGACGGGTGTATATTTGTATCTTGTTTTTCCCCGGTGTGTAACAACCTTTCGAGACATCGTTTATCTCTCTCTGACTGTCGCGAATGACGCTCTCTGACGCTCTCTTTTACGCGCGCGCGCGTGTGTATATCACAGGTGACGAAACCGAGCGGTGAGCGCGCGATGGTGCGCATTCCGAGTCGCTTCGCGAACATTTACTTCGTTCGAAGAGGGTGTTTTATTCTTTGCACTGGATTCGTTGGTTTTGCGCAAAAGACGGAAGAAGAAGAAGAAGAAGGCAAAGAAGAAGAAGAAGAGCGGGAGATGCGAAAACGACAGCAACAAGAGTTGGTCGCTTCGACGTCCACGGATTTGTCGGTGGGACGGACGAGGACGACGAAAAGAGTATCGTCGTCCGGCAACGGCGGCCTCGGCGGCAAAGTCACCGGCGAACTGAAACGGGTGTTGACTCGCGAGCAAATCAAAAGCGTCAAAAGAAGAGCGCTGTGGCCGGAAATCTTCGCCGAAGACGACACGGAATACACGAACAAAATTAGCGAGGACGTCAGACGGACGATATCTCCGGACGATTTGTTAAAAATCGAGGAAAAGTTGCGGATAGAAAACGGAGGGAAGAAAAGTAAGAGGAAAGAGAAGCGAAAAGGAGGCGAAAACGGGTGGTCCGCCGCCGCCACGCCGCTCGTCGCGGGGACCGCCGTCGCCGAGAACAACACGCTCATCATCGGCCAAGAGAACAGAGAGGAAGAAGAAGAAGAAAAAGAATCCTCCTCCTCCTCCTCGCTCCCGCCGTTGCACAAGAATACCAACTTTCGGCGAAACCACCACGCGAGTTTCGCCGACGAGAGCGGCGAAAATTCGAGCAGCGACACGAGTAGCGAGTTCAGTAGCAGTTCTTGACATTAGTAACACACAAATGCAACGCGCCATACGTTCAAAATCATTTATCATCATCACTTTGCTGCGTTCGAGAAGCGACGCTAAAAGCGCGTTCAGTAGCAGTTTTTGACATTTTTACCAACGAGTGCACCGCCATAATAAATTCAAAATCAGCGCGCAAAAATGACATCTTCCTCTTTCTCCTCGTGCGCGTCGTGCTTCCTCCAAAATCATCAGGGAGTGGGTGGTGGTCGTTATTCTCGACGCACAAGTCGTCAAAGTCGTCCTTCTTCTTCTTCTTCTCGTCGTCAAAGAAGAGTTTTGTTTCTCCGCGTTTGTGCTGCGCAACGGACATCGGGAAACGATGATGATTTAGATGAAGATGAAGATGCGACGAAGACGAAGCAACAACACCAACGAAACGAAAAGAAACCGAAGAAAAACATCGCCGTGTTCATCTCCGGCGGAGGGTCGAACATGCGAGCAGTTCACGCCGCGTGCGAAACCGGGGAAATTCACGGACAAATATCCCTCGTCGTGACCTCTTCGTATAATGCAGGCGGCGTCGAGTGGGCGATGGACAGAGACGTGCCGGTGTTGCTCTACCCGGGCGGGAAGGATTTAGAGGAGTCGGAACGAATATCCCCGTCCGAATTGAACGAGTTTCTCAAAAACGAATATAAAATCGACGTGGTCTTATTAGCCGGGTATTTAAGACTGATCCCGCCGGAACTGTGCCGAACGTTCGAGAATAAGATGTTAAACATCCACCCGGCGCTCTTACCGGCGTTTGGCGGTCGCGGCATGCACGGCGCGAAAGTCCACGAAGCCGTGGTCAATTCTGGAGCACGCTTTACCGGTCCAACCGTTCATTTCGTCAACGAAAACTTCGACGAAGGTAAAATCGTCGCCCAGAGAATCATACGGATCGATCCGAGTTGGACCGCGGAGGAGGTCGCTCGCCGCGTGTTAAAGGAAGAACACGAGGTGTTCCCCGAAGTCGTCGCCGCGCTCTGCGACGATAGAATAGAGTTTCGAGAAACGGACGGGGTTGGTGTTATCATCGATAAGATGGATTCGAACAAACGGTATTGATGTTTTAAATAATGTGATAGTATTATTAAGAATATATACGTATAGTATGTATTCTCCGGTAGCTCCTCGTGATTGATGTCGTCGCGCGACGACAGGGCGTTCTCCTCGAGATAGAAGATTTCCTCTCGATTTTATAGCAGCAGTTTTAGTCTTTTGAGAAGAAGGATTTCTATAATTTGGGTTCTGGTACGTGTTCTTCACACACTCCTTTGCAGTTTCATTAAGTTCGCAATCAACAATCGGGACGTCGTTTGAATCTACCACGAGACCTTGGATTTTTGCTCAAAGAGTGTTTAGGGTTTACAAATTTTTTGCTTCAATTTTAAAGGAAAAATCTCTTCAAATTCTCGTCACACGTCTTCCTCTTTCAGTCGCGCTTTCATCATCTCTCTCGAGTAGTCGTGTGACGATTTTGACGAACAGACGACACAAAAAAGAGAGACGACAAAACTTTATTTATTTATTTATTTATTCGTCGTGTGTTTATATTTATATAAACAACACCGATAGTAAAGAAAACATAATAGTCTTGTGATTTAATTCCATTCGAGAGTAGTTTGAATTTGAACTCCTCTCGCCTGAGAATCGTTTGAATTGGATTACGACGAAGAAGAGAAACCATAATGTTCTACTCCGCGGAAATCCTCTCCAAACGAGGCCCTCTGGGGACAATCTGGCTCGCCGCGCACATGGACCGAAAGCTGAACAAAGACACCATCACCAAGCAAGACATCATCCAAGCCGTGCAAACGATCATAAACCCGGACGCCCCAATCGCGTTGAGAACGAGCGGACAACTCATGCTCGGCGTGGTGAAAGTGTACGACAGGAAAATGAACTATCTCTTCCACGACTGCTCGGAAGCGCTGGCGAAAGCGAAACAGGTGTTTCGAAGAGATTCTCAAGGACAGGTGGATTTAGACCCGGAATCCGCGATCGCGGAGGAGAGGACGATCACGTTGCCGGAGAATTACGACGATTTGGAGATGTATTACGACCCGAACGCCAAGTACGGAGTCATGATGGAAGATTTAGGCGAGGACGGGGAGCACGTGAGGTTAGCACTCAGAGTGGACAGACAGTCGATCACGTTAATGGACGAGTTCGAAGAGGACGAGTTCGAGACGGAGTTTCAAAGAGCGGCGGAAGAGAGAGAATTGGCGGTGGCGGAGGGCGAGGAAGGCGCGGATTTGTACGACGCGGTGTATAACAACGAGGACGGGGACGGGATGAGGACGAATCCAGACGCGAGAGCAGCGTTGCAAGGAAATGCTGCGGATATGGACGAAGAGTTTGGGATGGGATACAACGCGGGTGGTGGTAATGATGATGATGACGACGATATGGAGGACGCGCAGCCGTTGCCGTTGGACGAGGACGCGAGGAAAGAGTTGGAAGGGGCTATTTTAGGCGACGTCAACGTGAACGCGCAAAGGCTAGAGCAAGAGAAAGGACAAGAACAACAACAACAAGAGAAGAGGGTCGTGTTGTTTGGTGCGAATCCGTACCAAACGCCCGGTTCAGAAAACGATCCACAACAAGCCAAAGAGTTTGTGTTTGGGAAAACGGCGCAAAAGTCTCGCGCCGGCCCAAACGCGAAAAGACGAAGAGTGGAAAGAGTCATCGTCTTTGATCGAATCACGTCGTTGACGAACGATCAAATTCGTCACCAGTTGCAAGATACGAGCGATATCGTGTGCGCCCGTGGAGCGAACAGAGGTCCACCGGTTCAAATTCCTCGAGCTTGCGCGGCGGAGGAGAGGTGTTTACCGGGCGAAGTGCATCCGAAGTTAGCGGCTATTTACGCCAGAAACGCGCAATCGTGCTGGGTGAACTTTGAAAGTCAACCGACGACGCCAAACGCGACGAAGGATGGCTTGAAGAAGGATTTGTTCGGTGGAAACGTAGAAAACGACGACGACGACGACTTTGGAGGAGGAGGAGGAGGCGCGGATGGCTTTGACGACGATGACGACTTCAACAACAATAACAACGACAACATGGATACGCCTAGAAAAGGATTCAGCTTAGACGGCGACGATAATTACGATAAAGCGGAAGAAAGTGGCGATAAAGCCATGGATTGGTCGGTTGGATCGAAGAAAATGCTCGACCATTTGAGCGCGCAGTTTGATAAAACCGACTCGAACGAGCTCAGCTTAGAAGAACAAGTCAGAGGCAAAACGAGAGCGGACGCGGCGAAGATGTTTTACCAAGTGTTGGTATTACGTACGCACGGGTATTTGGACGTGGAGCAAGAGGAGCCGTACGCGGACGTCAAGATGAAACCAGGTTTGCTCTTAGAAGAACGCATGAAAGAGCGAGAAGCGTTGTAATAATATTAGTAGTATATTTATTCAGAGTAATCCGTATTTATATTATTATTGTTTTTGCGATGACGACCCAAACTCGAGGTACCGCGTGTACAAATTTGTCATTTAGTATTAGTATAGTAGTATAAAGCGTTGATTCAAGTAATACAACATGTTGGCTATCTTATTATTATTGTTAAGCGCTCTTTTTTCAAAATGTAAAAAGTAAAATTTAGTAGTTGGAGCGTAAAAACCAAGAAGTAGTTTACGCCGTGACGGCGGCGATGCCCGTCGCGAGCTTCTCCGGCTCGACAACTTCAGCCTTTTTGGCGGATTCTTCCGTGCCAAACGCGAGTTCTTCTAACAAGGCTTCCCACTTCTTCGCCGGTTCCTTCCAGGTCAAGTCTTGCTTGATGCACGTCTTGACCATCTTTTCGTAGGCTGGAGTGCCAAAGTCCGCGGCGGCGGCAACGCACGTCTCAACCATCGCTTCGACGTCTTCCGGCATCAAGTTGTCGGCATCCATGGCGCCCATGTGGTAGCCAGTGACGCCTTCCTTGACGGTGTCGACCAAACCACCGGTGGTGGAGACGATCGGAACCGTACCGTAGGACATGGCGTGGAGCTGGATCAAACCGCACGGTTCAAATCTGGACGGCACCATCAAGAAGTCGGCGCCGGCGTTGATAAAGTGCGCGGTCGGCGCGGAGAATTTGCAGACGCCGGCAAAGTTCGTCGCCGGTAAAGTTTCACCCAACTGTTCGAGCGTCTTTTCCATGGACTTCTTACCGGTACCCAAAACGACGACTTGCGCGTTCGGGACTTGTTCGATCAACTTCGGGATGGCTTCGAACATGATGTCGCAACCTTTTTGTTCTTCCAAACGACCGATGTAACCAAACAACGGAGCTTCCGGGTCGATCGGTAAACCAACTTCGGCTTGCAACGCTTGCTTGGCGCAGGCTTTACCTTCAATGACGGTCGTTTTGTCGTACGGGAAGTCCAAGAACTTATCCTTGGCCGGGTTCCACTCCGTCGGGTCCATGCCGTTGACGATGCCTTCGATACCGATGGCGCTCAAAACCTTGTTCAACTCGACACCCTTGGCCGGGCCGGAGACCAACTCCTTGGCGTAGTTGACGGAAACCGTGACGCACTTATCCGCGTTCTTGAAACCGGCTTGCAACCAGTTCATCTTGCGGTAGATTTGGCCAGTCGGCGCTTCGTCCTTCTCTCCCGGTTTCATCGGGTTCGTCTCGTCGTAAATCTTCGCGTTGCCGTCTTCGAAGAAGAAGTCATCCGCCGCGGAGGCTGGAATGCCCAACTCTTCCAACGGTTGCGGCCAGAATCTTCCTTGAAACGCGATGTTGTGGACGCACATGATGCTCTTGGCGTCGACGAACTTGCCGTTCGGCTTGCACTCGTGCTTCAACAACACCGGCACCAACGAGGAGTGCCAGTCGTTGCAGACAAAAACGACGTCCTCGCCGTATTCAAGCGGCAACATCGTCGGCGCGTCCAAAACAGCCTTGGCAAACAAAGCGAATCTCTTCGCGTTGTCCGCGTAGTCCGCACCAGAGGCTTTCCCGTACAACTTGTCGCCAGTCTTGCCCCAAACCTTGGCCAAAAACAACGGGTGATCGACAAAGACGCGATCGACGCCCTTCTTCTTCTCGTGGAAGAAACCAACCGTTTCCCCCAAAGCCGTGGTAGACACCGAGGTATCCCACGCGCCTTCGTACTGATCGTATCTCGGCGAGATGGACATCACCTTGTGGCCTCTCTTGGCCAATTCAATCGGTAACGAGCCGACGACGTCGCCCAAGCCGCCGGTTTTCGAGTACGGCGCGCACTCGGTCGAGACGAAGACGATTTTCATCGGTCTTTCTGCCACGTCCGGGACGACGAGCGGTTCTTTTTCCACTTTCGTCGTGGTAGTGGTCTTCTTGGCGGAGACGACCGTGGTGGTTCGTCTTCTGTGTTATATTGTTGCGTTCGAAAGAGAGAGTGATATTTTGTGAGTATTTTGTGAGAAAGAAACGAAAATTTTGTCCATCCCAGAGAGGCAGTTGGGGAGAAAAAAAGAAAAAAGATTAGTCTCCTCCAACAAGAATTGGAACGCGTTGCACGAGGAATAAACGTCTCGTTCTCTCTCTCTCTCTCTCTTTCGAACGAGACGAGAGAGGTGACGCGTTCTCGTTCTCCCTTTTCGTTTTCCTTTTTGCTGTAAATGCTACTTTTTGATATCATTTCGTTGACCCAGAAACGCGCGAGAAATGAGATCCAAAGTCTACGTCGACGGCCCCCCGCCGCGCGTTTAAAATTGGAAAAAGAAAGAATTCAAAGAACGAATGAGATCTCTCTTTCTTCGTCTTTGCGTTCGTCGATGTGAAAAACGTACCTGGACGAAACGACGCGAGCCGTGCGCGCCGAACCGACGAGTTGTTGCGTTTGCTGCTGAGCGAACATTTTTATTGTTGATTAAGTAGAGGTTGTCTGTGCGAATACTAATGGAGATATTCAAGAACGAGTAAGGACTCTTTCGCTGTCGGTTAAACGAGACCACGAGAGAGAATATCTTTCATCTCGAGTCGAGAAAACAAGTGACTCTCGTGCGTTTGAGAGGAGGTCTGTTTTGCTTTTTTTCAAACGTTTTCGTAAATGAAAATTAAGGGGGGGTGTGTCTCTCTTCTCACAACTTCTTTCTTGTTTTTTGGGTAGTAGTATTTCTCTCTCTCTCGTTATCTCTCTCTCTCTCTCTCTCTCTTTGTGTATCCGAGCACGTGTTTAGGACGTGCGTAAAGTTCCTCCTTCGTAAGACCAACCGGTTGGGAGAGGACAGTCGTTGTCGAGGAGGTATTGTAAACATTCGGAGTGGTTGTTCCGATGTGCTTCTCGTACGGCCAAAGAGTTCCAAGGCGCTTTGGCGGTTTCGTGCAAGTACTTCAAACAGTCTAAGTGGCCGGACTGTGCTGCCCATACACACGCAGCTTCGCTATATTTATCATATTTACGCTCAAAAAGATATTCGAGTATGTGGAGATGACCATTTTTAGCCGCAAAAAAGGCAGTTCTCCAACCCCAAGGCGCTTTGACTTCTTCGTGTAAGTATTTGAGTACCTCGAGATGACCGCTTTCGGCAGCGTATGCACACGCCCTCCCATCCATAGGACACTGATTTGCAACGCAATACTGTACCATTTCCAGATTACCTTGATATGCGGCCGTATTAATCGTCTTATAATCCCACTCACAGTCTTTCTCCTCTCGCGCCCACTTGAGTAACTCTAGTTTATTCGTTTTAGTAACTTCCCAGCAGAAATATGTTTCGTCGTCCTTTCTAAACATACTCCACGGATAAGCTCCCACGCAACTTCCAAAGTCGATATCGACGACATCTCTTCAATCCAAAACTTCTTTTTCAAATCACCCTTGCGAGACGATCTCTTAATCAACTTTCTCGTCTCCGTATTCACTCCGTACAAGAATTTCACATCGTTCGAATTCAATCTCGGAAGCACGTGTTTCTCCACGACATCGCGACACACGCCTCCCGAAAAC